>LNFM01012329.1_pt1 | contig 17019 bp, 14 predicted proteins | sample 596031 | NCBI WGS metagenome assembly LNFM01 (sample SAMN04254537, study PRJNA301005) | activated carbon metagenome | isolation source: dual media filters at the Ann Arbor, Michigan drinking water treatment plant | place: USA: Ann Arbor
GCACGGTGCAGGTGCTCGGTAATCTGGTCGGCCTCGCCGGCAACGCCCGGATTGATGCCTCGGGTGAAACCGGCGGCGGCACGGTGCTGGTCGGCGGCGATTTCCAGGGCAAGAACCCGGATGTGCAGAATGCCTACCGGACCTACGTCGGCTCCGATGTCACGATCAAGGCCGATGCGATCACGCAGGGCGATGGCGGCAAGGTCATCGTCTGGGCGGACGACGCGACGCGTTTTTACGGCAACATCGCGGCGCAGGGCGGAGCCATTGGTGGCAACGGCGGCTTTGCTGAGGTATCGGGCAAGAATTACCTTGATTACCAAGGGCTGGTGAATCTCTCGGCGCCGCAGGGCCAGTCAGGCAATCTGCTGCTTGATCCGGGGAATATCGTAATTACCGATGGGCCTTCAGACAGCATTGCTACCTATGGCGGATTTGTGGGTTCGATATTCTCAGCGGGTGATAGCACCTCAACGTTGACTTGGAATACCATTTTGGCCAACTTGGTCAATGGTAATGTTGCAATTACGACGGCGACCTTACCCCCCGGATTCTCTGTGCTCAGCGGCGACATCGATGTTCAGCAGGGCAAGACCTTCACTTCATCGAACAGCCTTGGGTTGTTTGCGCACCGGAACATTCAGGTTGGTAGCGGTGCGCACATCGTGAACAACGGAACGGGTGACATTTACATGTTTGCCGGCTGGGACGGAACCAGTGGAACCACCAGCAGCGCAGCGGTTAACTCAGGGGTCGGTAATCTGACCGTTAATGCGAACGTTATTACTCACGGGTCGATGCTGCTAAAAGCCGGCAATGACATCATTGTGAGCGGAGCATCGCTTTCGGCGGGAGGCGCAAGTGGCCAATCTCACTCGCTTACACTGAATGCTGGAGGCAGTATCGCCCTTACCAACAGCTCGGTTTCAGCTTTGGGTGTTGATGGGGGTGAAGGAGTCATAAATTTTTACGCGTCAAATGCCGGGGGGGCGATTAATACGGCGAGTAGCGTTGTAATGGCTTCTGGGCTAGGCAGTTACGCCAATTTTTATGCCAACGGCAATGTCACGTTGGGGCAAGTCAGCGCGGAGAGTTACGTCAACATTACAAGTAATAACGGCGCGATTATTGATGGAAACACAGGCTTAAATGTTAGTGCGCCAAGTATGTATTTCAGTGGAATGAGCGGAGTAGGGACAATCGACAATCCTCTGGAAACTCAAGGAACTTTGCTTGATGTTTACTCATCTGGTGGCGGTATCGGCGTCATCAACTCTGGATCTTTGTCTTTAAATCGTGCATACGCCGGAGGAGCAGCGGCTGCAATTGGTGCTACCGGGAATTTAACAGTGATCGATGGTGGTGAAGGCGCTTACAGCCCGGGGGGGGGCTTGACGCTTGCTGCTAATGGCGATTTGTTTGTCGCCAGAAGTGCAACCGCAACCGGTACTTTGCTGCTAAACGCTGGCGGAAATGTAGAGATTGGCGGTACGCGTTCGAACTATGGCGTCAGCGCCTATGGCGGCAGCGCGACTACGGTAGTCGCGGGTGGCGGATTGAGCGTGTTGCCGGGTCAATACGGCGGTTACTCCGTTTTGGGCGCGCTATTTAGCCCTACGGCGATCACGACGGGTGGCAATGTTCTGGTCAATCAAAGTCAAATCTTGGGCAGTCCTGACGTCGATATGAAGGTCGGCGGCGTCATCGATATCAATGGCACACTGGCTTATGGGGGCAAGATATCGGCATCCTCGCCAAGCACCATCAATATCAATTTCACCAGTGTCACCGGCGGATTCTCGGTGAACGGCGTTGCCGGACTGGTCTACGATCCGGCGACCAACACCGGATTCTTCGTCAACGGCAACCCCGCATCCGTGGGCAACGGCATCAACATCATTTATACCGGGACACCTCCCGCGAGTTCTCTTACGATTCCTACCGAAACACTGATCGTCGCAATGGGCGAATCGACCAAACCGCCTGATCCCGAGAAAGACAAGGACGTCTTTGAGGAAATCAAGGACGAGAAGAAAAAGGATGCGCCGGTATGCCGTTGACGACGGTATGCGGCTGGTCAAATGGCCCCGGCTTTGAGCCGGGGCTTTTTTTATGCCTGATCGCCAGGTGGTCTATTACAAACCATTGAAAAAGCTGAAAAATCTGCGATACTTCAGGCCATAAATGCGTAGTGTTGGCGGCCCGGAGCAAGTAAGTGTTATAAAACAATGACTTATAAAGAGCCCGCGCGCCGACTGTGTTTCCTCCTGCTGCTGTCCTGGATCTGCGCGCTTCCTGCCATGGCGCAGGAAGAGGCGATCCCCGCACCCAAATTTGCCATCAAAAGCTTCGAGGTGACCGGCGACTCGATCCTCGGCGCCGAACTCGTGCAACGCCTGGTGACACCGTTCACCGGAAGCAACAAGGACTTCGGCGACGTGCAACGCGCGCTGGAGGCACTCGAAGCGGAATACCGCAGCCGTGGTTATGGCGTGATCCAGGTAGCCTTGCCGGAGCAGGACATCACCCGCGGCGTGGTTCGCTTCACCATCATCCAGCCGAAAATCGGCAAGGTCACCGTCGAGGGCAACCAGCATTTCAGCGAGGCGAACGTGCGCCGCGCGCTGCCGTCGGTGAAGGAGGGCGAGACGCCCAATTCCAATGCCGTTGCGCGCAACCTGCAGATTGCGGCCGAGCATCCGGTCAAGCAGACCAGCGTGCTGCTGCGTTCGGGCGCCAACGAGGGCGTGGTCGACGTCAATGTCCGCGTCACCGACAGCCGGCCCTGGCGGCTGGTGGCCACGCTGGATGACAGCGGCACCTCGGACACCGGTTACACCCGCCTGGGCCTCGGGTTCCAGCACACCAACCTGTTCGACCGCGACCACACGCTGTCGCTGCAATACATCACCTCGCCCGACAAGATGGACCAGGTGGCGATCTACGGTTTCGGTTACCGCATTCCCTATTACCGCCTGAACAGCTCGCTGGACCTGTTTGCCGGTTATTCGGATGTTGATTCCGGTACGGTGGCCGGACTGTTCAACGTCAGTGGCAGCGGCACCATTTTCGGCGGACGCTGGAATTATTACCTGCCGAAATGGGATGACATCGAACACAAGGCCTATCTCGGCCTCGACTACCGCGCCTACAAGAACAATGTGACGCTGGGCGGTGTCGGTTTCGTGCCGGACATTACCGTGCATCCGGTATCCGTCGGTTATGCCGGTGTCAAACGCATGACCGCCAGCGAATGGTCATTCAATGCCTCACTGGCCGCCAATATTCCCGGGGGCAACGACGGCACGGCCGCGGATTTCCGCCGCACCCGGGGCAATGCCACCGAGAATTACGTGATCCTCAGGGCCGGCACCAGCTTCGCGCATGCCTTCCGCAATGAATGGCAGGCAAGGGCCGCGCTGACCGCCCAGTACACCGAAAACGCGCTGATCCCCGGCGAGCAGTTCGGCATCGGCGGGGCGGATACCGTGCGCGGCTACCTGCCGCGCGAGGCCGCCAATGATCGTGGTTATGCGGCACAACTGGAGCTCTACACCCCCAACTTTGCCGACAAGGTCGGCCTGGACGACAAGTGGCGCACCCGCCTGGTCGGTTTTTACGATTTCGGCGGCGTTTCCCGCAACAATGCCACCACCGGCGAGCAGGCCGGCAAATTCCTGGCCAGTACCGGCATCGGTCTGCGCCTGTCCTTCGGCAAAAGCGTCAGCCTGCGGGTCGACTTGGCGCAGATCCTCAAGGATCACGGCACCCGCCAGACCGACGACCAGCGCCTGAACGCCAGCCTGGCGATCATCTACTGATCGCGTGCAGGAGCGCACCAAGCCCTTGATCCGGCGGGTTATTGCTGTATAATCCCGCCCTTCGCGCGGCATATGCCGCGCGTTTTGTTCATACCCGTCCTTGCCGCACCGTGCTCGCATCACGGGCGGCCCAACAGCCCAAAAGGAGAAATTGATGCGACATTACGAAATCGTTTTGATCGTCCATCCGGACCAAAGCGAGCAGGTGCCGGCGATGCTTGAGCGTTATCGCCAGATGATCACCGGCCGCAAGGGCGCGATCCACCGCCTCGAAGACTGGGGCCGCCGCCAGCTGACCTACCCGATCCAGAAACTGCACAAGGCGCATTACGTGCTCATGAACATCGAGTGCGACAATGAAACCCTGCTTGCGGTGCTGCGCCACCTGACCGTCAGCATGGAAGAGGCCGTCACCGGCCCCTCGCCGATGATGCGGGAAGAGAAGTCGCGTCCGGTCCCCGCCGCCAGCGATGAGGCCGCCAAACCTGCGGCGGCAGCGCCTGCGGCGGCAACGGAGAACGCGGCCTAGGCTGCGGCAAGGTGAGCGGAAACACGGTCAGCCTGACAGCAACACTGGCCGCGATGGAACCGCTGCGCCACACCCCCGCCGGCCTTCCGGTCGTCGATTTCACCCTGGCCCACGCTTCGCAGCAGACCGAAGCGGGCAGTCCGAGGCAGGTGGAATTCGAAATGCCGGCCAAGGCCACCGGTGAAATCGCCACCCGGGTCGCAAAGATGCGCCAGGGCTGCATGGTGGAAGCGCAGGGATTCCTGAACCGCAAGCATCGCATGAGCAGGCAGATGGTCCTGCACGTCACGAACATTGAAATGATCTAGGAGAAGCAAAATGCCGAGAATGGGCGGAAGTGGTGGCAAAGGGAAGTTCAAGGGCAAGGGCAAGGACGGCCGCAAGAAGGGCAACGCGCTGTTCCGTCGCCGCAAGTTCTGCCGGTTCACTGCCGAGGGCATCAAGCAGGTGGACTACAAGGACATCAACCTGCTGAAGGATTTCATCAACGAAAACGGCAGGATCATCCCGGCCCGCATCACGGGCACCAAGGCGCGTTACCAGCGCCAGTTGTCGATTGCGGTCAAGCGCGCGCGTTTCCTCGCGCTGCTCCCGTACACCGACCTGCACTGAGAGGCCAGACATGCAAGTCATACTGCTTGAGAAAGTGATCAACCTCGGCACGCTGGGCGACGTGGTCCGCGTGAAGGACGGTTATGCCCGCAACTTCCTGATCCCGCAGGGCAAGGCCAAGCGCGCGACGACCGCGAATCTCGCGGAATTCGAGAAACGCCGCGCCGAACTGGAAAAGGCCCATGCCGAAGTGCTGGCGCAGGCCCAGGACAAGGCGACCAAGCTCGAAGGGCTGATGCTGCAGATCACCCAGAAGGCCGGCGTCGACGGCAAACTTTTCGGTTCGGTGACGAACTCGGACATTTCGGAAGCGCTGAAGAAGCAGGGCTTTGATGTGCCGAAGGCTCTCGTCCGCATGCCGGAAGGCCCGCTGAAAATGATCGGCGATTATCCGATCAAGCTTGCGCTGCATGCCGATGTGGTGGCTTCGATCACCGTCTCGGTGCTTGGCGAAAGCGCCTGAGCGGAGTGCATCCGCACTGAATCCAAAGTGTTTTTTGGAGTTGCAAAAAAGGGCTGGCGACAGCCCTTTTTTTTCGCTACATTGAATCGCGGCTGCGGCTCCTGCAGTCTTTCGGATTCAATAAAAATCCGTTAATAATCAAATACTTATAATATACCCTACATCATGGTCCAGGTTGTCACGCCGTTTGCCAAGGATGCCCAGCTCGAAGCCGCGCGCACGCCGCCGCATTCGGTCGAAGCCGAGCAATCCGTGCTCGGCGGCCTGCTGCTCGACAACGCGGCCTGGGACCGTGTCGCCGATGTCATCACCGAAGGCGATTTCTACCGCGCCGACCACCGGACGATTTTCCAGGCGATCGCGCAGCTGATCGAACTCAACCGGCCCGCCGATTCGCTGACCGTCACCGAAAACCTGGAGCGCAGCGGCAAACTCGCGGAAGCCGGCAGCCAGGCCTACATCGCTTCGCTGGCCCTTAATACGCCCAGCGCCGCCAACATCCGCCGTTATGCGGAAATCGTCCGCGAGCGCTCGGTGCTGCGCAACCTCGCCGCGGTGGGCACGGCCATCGCCGATTCGGCCTACAGCCCCAGCGGCAAGGACGCCCATGTGCTGATCGACGAGGCCGAAGCCAAGGTGTTCCAGATTGCCGAGGCCGGCGCCAAGACGCGGCAGGGTTTCACCAAGATCGACCCGCTGCTGACCGAGACCGTCGAGCGCATCGACATGCTCTACAGCCGCGAAAACAAGCATGACGTGATCGGGCTCGCCACCGGTTTCGTCGACCTCGACCGCATGACCTCCGGCCTGCAGCCGGGCGAACTGATCGTCATCGCCGGCCGGCCGTCGATGGGCAAGACCGCGCTGGCGATGAACATGGTGGAAAACGCCGCGCTCGACAGCAAGAAGGCGGTGGCGGTGTTCAGCATGGAGATGTCGGGCCCGCAGCTGGCGATGCGGATGATCGGTTCCGTGGGGCGGGTGGATCAGCACGAGCTGCGCACCGGGACCTTCAAGGAGGACGACTGGCCGCGGCTGGTGGATGCGGTGGGCAAGCTCAACGATGCGCAGATCTACATCGACGACACCGCCGGGCTGAACTGCCTCGAGGTGCGCTCCCGCGCGCGGCGCATGCACCGCCAGTGCGGCGGCCTGGCGCTGATCGTGGTCGATTACCTGCAGCTGATGTCGGGCACCTCCGGCGGCGGCCGCGACGAGAACCGCGCCACCGAGATCGCAGAGATTTCGCGTTCGCTGAAGGGCATCGCCAAGGAACTGAAGGTGCCGGTGATCGCGCTGTCGCAGCTCAATCGCGGCGTCGACTCGCGCCAGGACAAGCGGCCGATGATGTCGGACCTGCGCGAATCCGGTGCCATCGAGCAGGACGCGGACGTGATCCTGTTCATCTACCGCGACGAGGTCTACAACCAGGATTCGCCGCGCAAGGGCATTGCCGAAATCATCATCGCCAAGCAGAGGAACGGCCCGGTCGGCAAGATCGACCTGACCTTCCTCGGCCGCCACACCCGCTTCGAGAACTATGCCGGCGGCGGCATCGGCGGCCCGGACTACTGAGCCGCCGGCGGCGGGTCAGAGCACTTCAGCCGCCTGATCCGCCAGCCGCGAACGCTCGCCGCGCATCAGCGTGACATGGCCGCCATGCGGCCAGCCCTTCATCCGGTCCACCACGTAGGTCAGGCCCGAACTGCCCTCGGTCAGGTACGGCGTGTCGATCTGTGAAATGTTGCCGAGGCAGACCACCTTGGTGCCGGGGCCGGCGCGGGTGATCAGCGTTTTCATTTGCTTCGGCGTCAGGTTCTGCGCCTCGTCGATGATCAGGAACTTGTTGAGGAAGGTGCGTCCGCGCATGAAGTTCAGCGACTTGACCTTGATCCGCGTACGGATCAGGTCGCGCGTCGCCGCGCGGCCCCATTCGCCGGCCTCGTCATCGGTCTTGTTGAGCACGTCGAGGTTGTCCTCCAGCGCGCCCATCCAGGGATTCATCTTTTCCTCCTCGGTGCCGGGCAGGAAGCCGATGTCCTCGCCGACCGGCACGGTGACCCGGGTGACGATGATTTCGGAGAACAGTTTTTCATCCAGCGTCTGCGCCAGGCCCGCGGCCAGCGTCATCAGCGTCTTGCCGCTGCCGGCCTGGCCGAGCAGGGTGATGAAATCGATGTCGGGATTCATCAGCGCATTGAGCGCGAAATTCTGCTCGCGGTTGCGCGCGGTGATGCCCCAGACGCTGTTGCGGTTGTGGCTGTGGTCCTTCAGTGTCTGCAGGATCGCGGTCTTGCCGCTGACCTCGCGCACCTGAGCCTGGAAGGGCTGGTCACCCTCCAGAAAGACGAACTGGTTGACCAGCAGGCTGCGGCACAGCGGACCGCTGACCCGGTAATAGGTGTGTCCCGCCTGCTGCCAGGACTCCATGTTCTTGCCGTGGGTGTCCCAGAAGTCGGCCGGCAGCGCGCAGATGCCGGTGTAGAGCAGGTCGGTGTCTTCCAGCACCTTGTCGTTGAAATAATCCTCGGCGGCGAGCCCCAGCGCGCGCGCCTTGATGCGCATGTTGATGTCCTTGGACACCAGGATCACCTGCCGCTTGGGATGTGTTTCCTGCAGGTGTTTCACCACGCCGATGATCTGGTTGTCCGCCTTGCCGCTGGGCAGGCTCGCAGGCAGCTGGGCGTTGATCGCCTCGGTCTGCAGGAAGGCACGCCCCGAGACCGATTTGTCGCCGCGCATCTCCAGCGGGATGCCGCCGGTGATGTCGCCCTCCAGCGCGCCGACCAGTTCGTCGAGGTAACGGCTCGCCTGGCGCGCATTGCGCGAAACCTCCGACATGCCCTTCTTGTTGTTGTCCAGCTCCTCGAGCGTGGCCATCGGGATGAAAATGTCGTGTTCCTCGAAGCGGAACAGGCTGGTGGGATCGTGCATCAGGACATTGGTGTCCAGCACGAACAGCTTGGTGGCGGCAGTGGCGATGCGGGTGACGACGGCGGAAGAGGGTGCTGCCTTGCGCTGGATCATGTGCCTCCTGGCGGACGGGGTGAAACAGGGGCCGTGGGGAGTCCAGCCCCTGCGGAAACGGGCGCCCGGGAGGTCAGGCCAGGGTTCTTGCGAATTCCAGCACCTCCTGTGCATGCCCGGGAACTTTCACGCCGCGCCACTCGCGGCGGATGATGCCCTTGGCGTCGATGACGAAGGTGCTGCGCTCGATGCCGCGCACCTTCTTGCCGTACATGTTTTTCATCTTGATCACGCCGAAAGCCTTGCACGCAATCTCGTCCGCGTCACTCAGCAGATCGAAGGGCAGGCCCAGCTTGGTCTTGAAGTTTTCGTGCGATTTGAGGCTATCGCGGGAGACACCGTAAATCGCGCAACCGGCCTTGGCAAACTGCGGATGCAGGTCGCGGAACTGCTGACCCTCGGTGGTGCAGCCCGGTGTGTTGTCCTTCGGGTAGAAGTAGATCACCAGGATCTGGCCGGGCGGAGGGCCCAGCCTGAAGGTCTTGCCCCCGGTGGAGGGGATTTCAAATTCCGGTGCAGGTTGGTCCAGCACGCTGATGGGTTGCCGTGTTCGGTGTGGAGTTGAGGCTATCTTGGACGAATTCGCGGTGACATGCAACAGGCGGCGCGGATTGCCTTCAAAGGTTCATCAGGAAGAAGCATTTCCGTAAACTGCGCAGGCGAAGATTGCGCAGTCGAACACGATAGCGGGGGTTGTCATGAACATTGCAGTGATCGGATGCGGATACGTGGGGCTGGTGACCGGTGCGTGCCTTGCCGAAACGGGCAACAGGGTGACCTGCATCGACAGCGATGCCTCCAGGATGGCGCAGCTGCGCAAGGGTCTGCTGCCGTTCTTTGAGCCGGAGCTGGGGCCCCTGGTGCAGCGCAATTCGGAATTGCAGCGCCTGCTGTTTGCGGATGATGCCGCATCGTCGATTGCGGAAGCAGACCTGGTATTCATCGCCGTCGGCACACCGCCGCTGGCGCATGGCGGCGCCGATACCCGCCAGGTGTTCGAAGCCGCCGCCACGGTGGGCCGCCACATGGCGGCAGGCTGCATCGTGGTCAGCAAGTCGACGGCTCCTGTGGGCACCGCGGAACAGGTCCGCGCGATCCTCGACCGCGCTGCGAAACAGCGCGGCCTCGCCGCCGGCCACGAAGTGGTGGCCAATCCGGAATTCCTGCGTGAAGGCAGCGCGGTGCGGGATTTCATGAATCCGGACCGCGTCGTGCTCGGCCTGCAGGGCGAGCGGACGGAGCGGGTGATGCGCGGCCTCTACGCGCCCTTTGTGCGCAACACCGAGCGGCTGCTGGTGATGGGGCTGCGTGATGCCGAACTCGCCAAGTACGCCGCCAACGCAATGCTCGCCACGCGGATCTCCTTCATGAACGAAATGGCGCGGCTCTGCGATGCGCTCGGCGCCGATGTCGAGAACCTGCGGCGCGGCATCGGTTCCGACTCGCGCATCGGCCCATCCTATCTGCATGCCGGCTGCGGTTACGGCGGATCCTGTTTTCCGAAGGACGTCCGCGCACTGCTTGACATGGCCAGAAAGGCGCGCAGCGACCTCGACATCCTCGAGGCGGTCGCGCAGGTCAACGACACGCAGAAGCAGTGGGCGGCGGGGGTGATCGCCGGCCGTTTCGGCCACCGGCTGCAGGGACGGCGGTTTGCGGTCTGGGGCCTGTCCTTCAAGCCCGGCACCGATGACCTGCGCGAGGCGCCGGCACTGGCGATCATCACCGACCTTCTGGCCGCGGGCGCGCGGGTCTGCGCGCATGACCCGGTGGCGATGCCGCGCGCGCGGCGCGAATGGCCGCAGCAATGGTTTGAATCCGGCGCGCTGCAGCTGTCCGCAAGCCCGCTCGATGCCGTGGATGGCGCCGATGCGCTGTTGCTGGTGACCGAGTGGAAAACCTTCCGTTCGCCGGATTTCGCCGAAATCGGCAGGCGCATGCGCGGCCGCCTGATCGTCGACGGCCGCAACCAGTACGACCCGCAGCTGTTGCAGGGCAGGGGTTTCGAATATACGGGGGTCGGGCGTGGCCACCTGCAGGCCGCGGGACATGCGGATTCGCCCGCGGAAGCGACGCTGGCCGCCTGAGCTCAGGCCGGCTGCAGCGCGGCTTCGCCGGCGACGGCGCGGGCCAGTGCCTGCATCGCCGCGTCGCCATGATCCGGCAGTGTCAGCCGGGGCGCCTGCGGCAGGCGAGGATAATGCGCGGTGATGGCCCGCGTATAGGCCGGATCGTAATGCCGGACCAGCAGGTCTTCGGTCAATTCATCCCAGGCACCATCCCGCGCCAGTGACTGCCAGCGGTCGATGATTTCATTGCCGTGCAGCGATCTCAGGCAGTCGAGCTGGGCGTTGAGTGCCGCAGTGTCCGACAGGAAGTGCGCGTATTCGTCTTTCAGCAGCGCGACACGCACGCTGACCGGCGCCTCGATGACCACGCAGCGGCTGGCCCACATCGCGCTGATCAGGGATTCGGGCACGCGCAGTGCGCCGATCTTTTTGCTTTCAGACTCGACAAACACCGGCCGTTCCGGTGACAGCGCCTTCAGCCGCGACCAGAGCCGGCTTTCGAACATTTTTTGCGAAGGCTGCGGCTGGTCGGGCAGGTTGCCGAGCACCGAGCCGCGGTGCGCCGCCAGTTCCTCGAGGTCGATCACCTGCGCGCCCTGTTCCTGCAGCGCGCGCAGCAACCGGCTCTTGCCGGTGCCGGTCATGCCGCAGACCACGCGCCAGTCAAAGCGGGCAGGCAGGGTATCGAGTTCCGCAATCACGGCTCGGCGGTAGGCCTTGTAGCCGCCCAGCACACGCCCGACCTGCCAGCCGACACGGCTGAGGATGTGCGCCATTGCGCCGCTGCGTTCCCCGCCGCGCCAGCAATAGACCAGCGGCCGCCAGTTGCGCGGCTTGTCGAGAAAATGCGCCTGCAGGTGGCGGCTGATGTTGGCGGCGACCAGCGCGGCGCCGATTTTCTTGGCATCGAAGGGTGACTGCTGCTTGTAGAGCGTTCCGACTTCGGCGCGTTCGCGGTCATTGAGCACCGGGCAGCTGATCGCGCCCGGCACATGATCCTCGGCGAATTCGCTCTCCGAACGCACGTCGATGATGGTGTCGAAGCCCGACAGCACGTCCTCTGCGTCGATGTCGCTGAGCCGGGAATGTTGTGGGGGTCTGGAGGAGGTCATCACGTGCCGCGGATTGTACTGCATGCGCCGCGGATCATCCGGGTCAGGGCAGCTGGCCCTGGCGCAGATTGCGCAGCACGAAACGCGCGGGATCGACGGCGGCGGCGAGATCGTTTTCCAGCGGCAGCGGCTCGCCGCTGATGCGGCAGGTGATGATTTCCGCGGCGAGGCCGGACCACAGCAGTCCGCGCGAACCGCAGGCGAAGGCGCCGTAGAGCCCCGCCTGCCGCGGGAGTTCGGCAACCGGCCTGCCGCGCCACTGCAGGCCCTGCGCGCGCAGGACCGCGAGATCGGGCAGGGCGCCGATCAGCGGCAGATGGTCATTCGTTGATGCGCGGAAACCGACAAAATCCTGCTGCAGGTCACCGTCATCCGGCAGCACGCACTCCGGCCACAGGCGGCGCAAGCCGGCGAGGTTGCGTGCACGGTCGGCTGCCCGCGGCAACGTCTCCACATCATCCTCGTCGAAGGTGCTGCCGGTGACGAGACTGTCGCCGAGCCTGACCAGGGTGGCGCTGCCGGCAATGGCACAGCGCAGTGCCGGCAATGCCGCCGCAATGCGGCTCAACTGGCCGCGGATGCGACGCAGGCGGCACAGGCCCGGCATCAGGCGTTCCGCGTCATGGCTGTTGGCGAGCACGACGACTGGCGCCTCGGCGAGCAATCCACCGCTGGCGTCGAAGACACGCCAGATGCCGTCGTGGCGGTCGAGTCGTTCGACCCGCGCGCCATAACGGGTGCTGATGCCGGCGGTGGCGAGTTGTGCGCTGACCAGGGCTCGCGGATCCAGCCAGCCGCTGCCGGCAAACCAGCAGCCGCCGAAAGCCGTGGGCAGGCCGCAGCGTTCGCGCAGTGCGTCGCGCTCGAGGAAAGCCATGTATTCGGCCGGGAAACGCAGGCGTTCAACGGTTTCCCGCAGCGAACGTTCCTCCGCGGCATCGGCCGCGGGCCAGGCGAGACCTTCACGGGAACAGGTCAGCCCATGTCCGCGCTGCTCCAGCGCCTCCCAGCTCCGCAGCGCGGTCAGCAGACCCTTGCGCACCAGGCGCGAGAGGATCGCATCATCGGGCGACAGATGCGGATGGAACAGTGCGGCAGGCAGGCCGGAGGCAGCGCCAGCCGGCCCTGCAGCGGCATCAAGTACTGTGACCGGGTGGCCGCGCAGTGCCAGCTTCTCCGCGACCGCAGCACCGGCAAGTCCGGCGCCGATCACCATCACCGGGGCATCGGCCGGCGTTGATGCCGGAAGGTCGGCCGCCGGATGCCAGGCGGGCGGCCGGAACTCCGCAGCCAGGCGGTGGCGCTTGCGACCGTAACCCGGCAGCCGTTCGCTGCTGAAATGGGCTGCGGCAAGGCCGTCACGCACGACCCGCGCCGCGGTATAGGTCGCCAGCGTGGCGCCGGGCGCGGCCAGGCGGGCGCAGTGACGGAACACCCCGCTGTTCCACATCTGCGGATTACGCGCCGGCGCGAAACCGTCGAGGTAGAAAGCGTCGAAGCGGGCATCGATCGCGGGCAGCGCCTGCGCGACATCGGCGAACAGCAGGGTCAGCAACACGCGCCCTTCATCAAAGTACAGCCGGTGCCAGCCCGGCAAGGCTAGCGGCCACTGCGCCTGAAGTTCCGTGGCCAAAGGCGTGACTTCCGCCAGCCGCGAGTGGCAGGCCGCGAGGTCGGCGAGGCTGAGGGGGTGTTTCTCGACCGAAAAATAATGCAGCCGCCCGCAACGCGCCGGATCATCGCGCCAGGCCTGCCAGGTGGCGAGGAAATTGATGCCGATGCCGAAGCCGGTTTCGAGCAGGCTGAACAGCGGCCGTTCCGCCCAGCGCAGGGGCAGCCGGTTGCCCGCGAGGAATACCGCACGCGCCTGTGCCAGGCCACCGTCGGCGCTGTGATAGACGTCATCGAAGTCCGGCGACCAGGGCGTGCCGTCTTCACGGTGGATCAGCGTTGCGGTGTGCAGGGGCATGCGTCGGGCCGTGCCTCGTCAATGTCCGGGTGTTGTGTTAGCTTAGCGGCGCTGCAAAAATCCCAGTTAACCTGAATTCAAACGACCGGTGCCCCGAGTGTACCGGCAATTACCGGCAAATCATGAGCAAATCCCCGGACACCGCGCCCCTCCGTCTGACCCAGTTCTCCCACGGCGGTGGATGAGGCTGCAAACTGACGCCAGCGTTGCTGAGCGAAGTTCTGGCCAACAGCCCGGCCGCGCAATCTTTCAAGGATCTGCTGGTCGGCACGGAGTCGAGTGACGACGCCGCGGTGTATCGCATCAACGATACGCAGGCGATCATCGCGACCACCGATTTTTTCATGCCGATCGTTGATGACCCCTATGACTTCGGGCGCATCGCCGCGACCAATGCCATTTCCGATGTCTATGCGATGGGCGGCAAACCCTTTCTCGCGCTGGCGCTGCTGGGCATCCCCGTCGGCAAGATGCCGATGGAGGCCGCGCAACGCATCGTCGCCGGCGGCCATGCGGTCTGCGCGGCGGCGGGCATTCCGATCGCCGGCGGCCATTCAATCGACTCGCCGGAGCCGATCTACGGCCTGGTCGCGCTGGGCCTGATCCATCCGGACAAGGTCAAGCGCAATGACCGCGCGCAGGCCGGTGACCTGCTGATCCTCGGCAAGGGGCTGGGCGTGGGCATCATGAGCGCGGCGCTGAAGAAGGGCGAGCTGTCCGCCGAGGGTTACCGCCAGATGATCGAGTCGACGACCAAACTCAACACGCCGGGCATCGCGCTGGCCGACATGGCCGGCGTGCATGCCCTGACCGACGTCACCGGTTTCGGCCTGCTCGGCCACCTGCTGGAAATCTGCCGCGGCTCGAAACTTGCTGCGGAACTGGAATGGTTAAAGGTGCCGGTGCTTGGTGCGGCGCGCCCGCTGGTGGAGCAGGGTTTCGTTACCGGTGCTTCCGAGCGCAACTGGAACAGTTATGGCTCACAGGTTGTGCTGCCCGCCGGCGACATGAGCCTGCAGCGCAAGCTGCTGACCGATCCGCAGACCGCCGGCGGCCTGCTGGTGGCCTGCACGCCGGACACCGCGCCCGCGGTGCTCGAGGTGTTCAGGACAGAGGGATTTGCGGATGCTGTTGTCATCGGCCGGCTGACTGCCGGTGCCGCCCAGGTAAAAATTATATAACTATTTGTTTTTATTGGTTATTTTTAGCTGAGGCACAAGCACCTTCCAGACCGTGTCGAGGATCAGCGGCTGCGCCGCCGCCGTGGGGTGCAGGTTGTCGGGCAGGAAGTAATCGCGTTTCTCGGCAAAATCCTCCAGCAGGAAGGGCACCAGCGGCAGTTTGCGTTTCCTTGCGATGTCGCTGAAGGTTGCCTGGAACTTTTCCGTGTATTGCTGGCCGTAGTTGGGCGGTATGCGCATGCCGACGACGATCACCCGCGATTTCGCTTTCTGTGCCGCGTCGATGATGCGTTCGAGGTTGCGGCGCATCGCATCGAGATCGGAACCGCGCAGGCCGTCGTTGGCACCCAGCGCGAGAATCGTAATGGCAGGGCGATGATTCTTTAGTGTCTGTTCGATGCGGTTCGCGCCGCCGAGCGTGGTTTCACCGCTGATGCTGGCATTGGCGACCGTATAATCGAGTTTCTTTTCACGCAGCCGCTGGGCGAGCAACTGGGCCCAGTCCTCGCCGCGCGCAAGCCCGTAACCGGCGGACAGGCTGTCAGCAGCAGGGTCAACAACAGAAACAAGCGGATCAGCATGAGCGAAGAACTCCGGAAAACAGAAAACAATGAAATGGTCCGCGTGGCGGGCCTGACCAAGCAGGTTACCACCGGCGATTCCGAATTGACCATTTTGCGCGACGTGAGTTTCAGCATCGCGTCCGGCGAGGCGGTGGCGGTGGTCGGTGCATCCGGTTCCGGCAAGTCAACGCTGCTGGGCCTGCTGGCCGGACTCGACACGCCAACCGCGGGTTCGGTGCAGATCGACGGTGAAGACCTGTTCGCGCTCGACGAAGATGGCCGCGCCGCATTGCGCGCGCGCCTGCTCGGTTTCGTGTTCCAGTCCTTCAACCTGCTGCCGGCAATGACCGCGCTCGAAAACGTGATGCTGCCGCTGGAACTCGCCGGCGCCGCCGATGCCGCCGCCGAAGCGCGCGGTCTGCTCGAACGCGTCGGCCTCGGCCAGCGCCTGACGCATTATCCGAAACAGCTTTCCGGCGGCGAACAGCAGCGCGTGGCGATTGCACGAGCCTTTGTCACGAAACCGCGGTTGCTGCTGGCCGATGAACCCACCGGCAATCTCGATGCCGACACCGGCGCCGGCATTATCCAGCTGATGTTCGATCTCAATCGCGAACGCGGCACCACGCTGGTGCTGGTGACCCATGACATGGAACTGTCGCAGCGCTGCGGCCGTTCGCTGCGTCTGGCCGGCGGGGTGCTGCAGTAATGCGGTTTTTCAATGAATTCGGTCTCGCACTGCGCCTGCTCGCGCGCGACTGGCGCGCCGGTGAACTGACACTGGTTGCGGTCGCGGTGGTGGTGGCCGTCGCCAGCGTGACCACGGTGGGCTTTTTCGCCGACCGCGTGAACCAGGCGTTGAACCGCCAGGCCAACCAGCTGCTGGGTGCCGACCTCGTGGTTTCCGGCGACCGGCCGCTGGATCCGCAGTTCACCACCGAGGCGCAGCGCCTCGGCCTGCAGGTCACGGAAATGCTGCGTTTTCCCAGCATGGCCGCAGCCAATGGCCAAAACGTGCTGTCCGAAATCAAGGCCGTCACCGAGGGGTATCCGCAGCGCGGCGAGTTGCGCATCAGCGACCAGCTTTATGCGCCGGACCGTCCCGCGACTTCGATTCCGGCCGCAGGCACGGTCTGGGTCGATGAAAAACTCTACACGCGTCTGCAGCTGAAGGCCGGCGACACCGTCGAAGTGGGGCAGAGCCGCCTGCCCATCGGCGCGATCATCACCCAGGAACCCGACAGCGCCGTCGGCTTCATCAATGCCGGGCCGCGGGTGATGCTCAACATGGCCGATCTGCCGGCCACCGGCCTGGTGCAGGTCGGCAGCCGCATCCGTTATCGCGTGCAGGTCGCGGGCGAGGCCGCCGCGGTCGACCGTTACCGCGCCTGGGTCGACAGCCGGTTGGGTCCCGGACAACGCGTCGAAACCATCCAGGACGCGCGCCCCGAAATCCGCTCGGCGCTGGAACGCGCCGAAAAATTCCTGAGCCTCACCGCATTGCTGAGCGTGATCCTCGCCGCGGTGGCGATCGCGCTCGCGGCGCGGCGTTACCTGCAGCGCCACCTCGATGCCTGCGCGATGATGCGCTGCTTCGGCGTATCGCGCGGCAAGGTGGTGCGGCTGCATGTGTTGCAGTTCATCGTGCTCGGTGCCGCGGCCAGTCTGGCCGG
>LNFM01008730.1_pt1 | contig 17016 bp, 16 predicted proteins | sample 596031 | NCBI WGS metagenome assembly LNFM01 (sample SAMN04254537, study PRJNA301005) | activated carbon metagenome | isolation source: dual media filters at the Ann Arbor, Michigan drinking water treatment plant | place: USA: Ann Arbor
TGCTGCACCAGCTGCGCGACGCGGGCAACACCATCGTGGTGATCGAGCACAACCTCGATGTGATCAAGACCGCCGACTGGGTGATCGACATGGGACCCGAAGGTGGCTCGGGTGGTGGTGTCGTGGTGGCCGAGGGAACGCCCGAAACCATTGCGGCGCAGGCGGGCAGCCACACCGGGCATTACCTCAAACGCCTGCTGACGTTGCCCAAGGCCGCTTGAAGCTTCAGTTGTTCCGGTAAGCCAGTCCCAGCGTGGCGCCATAGGTGGTGGTGCGCGTGGCCAGCGGGCTGCGGGCCACGGCGCCTTGCAGCTGGTACACGCTCAGCCCGCCGTAGGCCACCCAGTTCCGGTTCAGTGCCGACGTCATGCGCCAACCCAGCGAGGCGCCGTCGAAGCCCGAGCCGAGGGCATAGGCCTGCAGGCCGGTGGTGGCGGCTGCGCTCGGAGCAATGCCGTAGTGCGTTTGCCGGTAAGTACCGTTGGCCCAGCCCAGGCCCAGCGACAAATCCCAGTGTGTTTGCGGCGACAGGGGGTAGCGGTAGTTCAAACCGGAGTCGAGCCGCAGGCCGCCGGCGCGTCCGAGCAGATCTTGGGAGGCACGCAGGGAGGCGCTCCAACGTGGGCTCAGCGTGACTCCGGCCGTGACGCGCCCGCGCACCGTGTCGCGTACCCGCGGCAGGCCCCCGTACACCGGGTCGTCTTTCCACGAGCGTCCTTCGTCGATCGACAACGAGGTGCTGAGCGACACCAGATCGCTGCGCGTGAGCACGGTGCTCACGCCGCTGTCCACCGTCTCGCGGCCCTGCGCGAGCAGCGCGCTGGCGCCCGAGGTGGCGAAACGGAAACGCCCGAGTTGAAAGGCCCAGATCGGGCGCAGACCGAGCTTTTGCTCGTTGGTTCCGAACGGGTCGCGTCCGCTGGAGAGCGAGGCGCCGAGCAGGTAGTCGCGGCTGGCCTCCAGGGCCACAGGCTCGGCGTTTTGGGCATGGCCTGCCGCGGCCCACGACGCAGCCATCGACGCGCAAAGGAGGAGCGGCAGTCGGCTCATGGGATGAGCTCAGAAGCGGCTGAGGTCTTCGATGGCATCGACCACCATGCTGGTGCCCACGGCAATCAACAGGATGTCGGCGGCCACGCGCACGTATTTGTAGCCCGATGGCGGCACGCCCAGGCGGATCGAGATGTCGTTGGGTACGGGGTAATAGACCACGTCGGACGGCAGGCGGTAGCCTTTGCGCCACTTCTTGGCCTGACCGGGTGGCATGCAACCGTTGTTCTTCTTGGCCAGGCCGGGCGGGCAGTTGCCGGCGCGGAAACGCGGCTCGTAGTAGTCGCGCACTGCCACGCGCTGGCTGTCCTGGAAGTAGCCGCCGATGTTGATCTGCACCGCGACGTTGGTCGACGAACGATCGCCCGAGCCTTGCGTGCTGTAGCGCCGATCGTCGCGATCGCCTTTGCCTTTGTCCTTGTCTTTGCCGCCCCGCTCCGACTTTTCCCACTTGTCGTGCTTGCCTCCGCCGGCATGGTCGGGTTTCTCGGCCATGGCGGGCGCCAGGCACAAACCGGCGGCCACGCTCAGCACCCATGCGCGGGCAGTTTGTTTCAGAGTGGTGTTCATGGTGGGGACTGTGTGTGGGGTGTTGTTGAAGGCGCGTATCTCTGATGCGGATTGTGCCGCCCACAGCCGGGGCACTGGTGACCGCTTGTGTGCAACGGGCCTTGGTGTTGCGTCTTGGCTCCAATGGCTGTCAGACTCGGCAGCCTGTCGTCTTGCAACCACCGTCTGCCGCCCGCCATGTCACAAGAAACCGAACTCAAGCTTGAAGTCCATCCCCAAGACCTGGCGGCGCTGTTGAAGCACCCTTTGTTGAAGGCCTTGCCCGCCCGGCGCGAGCGCCTGTTCAACACCTATTTCGACACCTCCACGCTCGCGCTGCGCGCGCAGCGCATGGCCGTGCGCGAGCGCCGCGTGGGGCGCCAGACGCTGTTGACGGTGAAGACAGCGGGTCAGTCGGTGGGCGGTTTGTCGCAACGCGGTGAGTGGGAAGCGCCCACCCGGCCGGGCACCTTCGATTTCACCGGGCTGGTGAACGACGCGGCCCTGGCTGCGCAGCTCGCCAGCGTGGCATGGCAACTGGTGCCGGTGTTTCGCACCGATTTCACGCGCCGCAGCTGGGTACTGCAGCACGGACCGGCCCGCGTGGAAGTGGCACTCGACCAAGGCTTCATTGCCACCGGCAATGCCCAGGGCAACCACCGCCAGCCCATCCTCGAACTGGAGCTGGAGTTGCTGGATGGCCCGGTGGACGCCTTGCTGGATCTCGCCCACACCCTGGCACTGGGGCCCCAGGGGCAGGCCGCCAGCGCATTGCGCCTGCTGCCGGCCAACCGAAGCAAGGCCGAACGTGGCTATGCGCTGTTCATGGGGGAGCGGATACAGCCGGTGAAGGCGGCAGGCTTGCAGTTGCAGGCCGGTATGCACCCGGTGCAGGCGTTTCGTGTGGCGGCCTTGAGCTGCCTGGCCCACCTGCAAGCGAACGAAGCCGGGGTGCTCCATCCCGGCCCGGAGGGCGCGCTGCCCGACCCCGAGTTCGTGCACCAGGCGCGGGTGGCCCTGCGGCGCTTGCGCACCGGTCTGCGCATCTTTCGCTCGGCGCTGCCCCGTCGCTTTGCCGAGCATTGGTCGAGCGAGTGGAAGCTGCTCACCAACCAGCTCGGCGACGCGCGCAACTGGGATGTGTTCGCCACCGACTGGATGCCCGAGCTGATGGTGGGTGGCGGGCCGGCCGCCGGCACTGACGACGGCTCGGCCCCGGCGCTGCAGGCGTGGGTGCAAGCGCAGCGCCGCGCCGCGGGGCAGCGCGCGGCCGACGCTCTGGGCAGCCGCGAACACGCGCTGCGTTTGCTGGCTTTCACACGGGCGGTGCTGTGCCTGCAGCCGTCCGATCCTGTGGCGGATGCGCCCCACGACGGCGATGGGCTGGCGGTCTGGGCGCGGGCGGTTCTGCGCGAACGCCACGCGGGCCTTCGCCAGCAGGCCCGTGCGGCGCAGCGCATGGGGCCTGATGGCCGCCATGCCTTGCGCATCTCGCTCAAGAAGCTGCGTTACGCACAAGAGTTTCTGGCCAGCGTGTTGCCACCCAAACGCGTGGCGCGAAGCACCGCGGTGTTGTCCAACGCACAGGAGCTGCTGGGGCGGCTCAACGACCTGAGTACTGCTCACACCTTGCTGGGTGCCGTCGCGGCGGGACCCGCCTCGGCCCTGGTGGTGCACTGGCAGCAGTCGCTGCAGGTCCAGCTGGATGCCGGCTTGCTGGAGTTGCCGGCGATGGAGCGCTCGCTGGAGAAAGCACCGACGCCGTGGGACTGAGTGGCGCCTGCTTGCAGGCAGCGTTCAGGCCTGGGCGCTGGGTCGTGCGGCCACCTTGTCGCGCCAGGCCTGCAAGGCGTGCAAGCCTTCGTCTGCCGGCTTGAAACGCATCAGCTTGCCGAAGTCCACGGTGCAGAAGGCCGTGATGTCGGCGATGGTGAAACGGTCCCCGGCCACCCACGGTTGGCGTTGCAGCTCGGCGTCCAGCCAGACCGCCGTTTCCATGGCCTTGAGTCGTTGCGATTGGCCGAAGTCGGGGAACTGCGGCTGCTCCAGCGGGGCCAGACCGGGGTGCGTGTGGCGGATGGCGTTGGCCAGCGGCAGCATCAGGTACCACTCCATGCGCCGGTCGGCCATCTCGATGAATGCCCGCTCTTCCGCCGTCTCGCCCATGAGGTTGGGTTGTTCGTAGCGGCCTTCCAGCCAGGTGCAGATGGCTCGGGTTTCGCTGAGCGTGCGGCCGTCGTCGAGTTCCAGCACCGGGATGCGCGCCAGTGCGCTCCTGGCCCGAAAGGCCGGCGTGCGGTGCTCCTGGGCATTCAAGTCCACCACCACCTGCTCGATGCCCTCGATGCCCTTCTCTGCAATGAACATCTGCACCCGCCGGGGGTTGGGCGCACGTGTCGACACATACAGCTTCATGGTGCGTCCCTCAAGGGCGTGGAAGCCTTCAGGCTCTGGCCCATCTCGACCATGGTGCGGGCTTCTTCAGCGAACTTGCGGGCGCCTTCGTCCCCATCGCGCGTGAGGTCCACCCTGGACGCGGGTTGCTCGATGCCGCGCTGCACCGCGGCTCGCGCGCGGATCGTGTCGCGCCAGCGCACCAGGTGCGGCAAGTCATCCACCTCCACGCCCGACCACCGGTGTGTGCGCACCCAGGCCCAGTTCGCGATGTCTGCAATCGAATAGTCGCCCGCCAGGAACTCGTGGTCTTTCAGTCGCGCGTCGAGCACACGAAACAGGCGCTTGCTCTCACCCTGGTAACGGTCGATCACCGCCGGAATCTTCTCGGGAAAGTAGCGAAAGAACACATTGGCCTGGCCCATCATCGGCCCGATGCCGCCCATCTGGAACATCAGCCACTGCATCACCAGCGAGCGGCCTTGTGCGTCGGTGGGCATCAGCCGGCCGGTTTTCTCGGCCAGGTAGACCAGACAGGCGCCCGACTCGAACACCGCAAAACCGCCAGCCTCGTGGTCCACGATGGCCGGGATGCGACCGTTGGGGTTGATCGCCAGAAACGCCGGCGTTTTCTGCTCGTTTCTGGCGAGGTCGAGCACCTTCAGCGTGTAGGACAGCCCGAGTTCTTCGAGCGCGATGGACACCTTGTGTCCGTTGGGCGTTGCCGCCGTGTACAGATCGATCATGCGGGCCTCGTGAAACAAGCAAGCGGCATTCTGGTCCGCGCTTGTTCACCGGGCGTGTCGCCGAGGCTACGCCTGTGGCAACTCTCAGAGCATGAAGCCCATGTCGCGAGGGTAGTCGGACGAGTTGAAGTTGCCCAGGTTGGGCAGGATGGCGTTCATCTCGGTGCCCTGCACACCGAACCAGGTGGCCATCGTGCCGGCGTACTGGTCGACCGATGTGCTGGGCAGCAGGCGGCCCTGGCCCACGTGCCACTGGTCAAAAGCGTCGGTGGTGCTGTTGGTCACGCTCACGGGTGGCGCCTTGCCGTAAAACGCTGCGCCGCGCACCGCGCCGCCCATCACCAGATGGTGGGCGCCCCAGCCGTGATCGGAGCCGTCGCCGTTGCTTTGAAGCGTGCGGCCGAAGTCGGAGGCCGTGAAGGCGGTCACTTTGTCGGCCACGCCCAGAGCTGCGGTGGCCTCGTAGAACGCAGTCATTGCCGAGCTCAGGCGTCCCATCAAGGTGTTCTGGCCGGTGATGAGGTTGTCGTGCAAGTCGAAACCACCCATGGAGACAAAAAACACCTGGCGTTTGGTACCCAGGTCGCTGCGTGCAGCAATGAGGCGCGCCACGATGCGCAGCTGGTCGGCCAGGTTGTTGCCGGTTGGGAACGTGGCGTAGGCCGGCCCGGTGGGGGGCACACTGGCCAGTGCGTTGGAGATTTGGGTGAACGCCCCGTTGGCGCGGCCGGTGACGAGGTTGTATTCCCTCTCCAGCCGGTGGGTTCGCTCCTGCACGGCGAGCGCCGTGATGGCCGCACGCACCATTTGAGAGCTGTACACGCTGCTGTCGTTGAGGGCCCGGATCCGCACTGGGCCGCCCGTGCCCACCTGGTACGACAAAGCCGAGTTGCCAGCCAGAAACACGGCGTTGCCGGTGACGGAAATGCAGGTGAACAGCGAGGTGCTGTTGGCACTGTTGGCCAGCACGACGTCACCGATGCGTCCACCCCAGCCTGAAGGCGATCCCTCCGGTGCCGACGACTGCCAGACCGATTGTTGGTCGTTGTGCGAGAACAGCTTGGGCGGTCTGGGAACGCTGCGCGCGTTGTACTGCTGACGCGTGATGGGTGCCACCAGTGGGCCGACGTTGAGTTGCACGGCAGCCCTGCCGGTGTTGAACAGACCGGCCAGGCCGGTCATGGCCGGGTGCAGGGCGTACTGAACGCCGCCGGGAAGCGGGTTGGTCGGATTGAGCACGGTGTTGGCCAGCGCAGCGCGGCTCAATGCGATGCTGGTGCGGATGCCGCTGTAAAGGCCGTGGGTGGTGGGGTCGTAGTTCACCACCGTGTTGGCGTGGTCGTTCCCACCGTTGAGGAAGATGCAGACCAGCGCCTTGTAGTCGGTGGCGTTGAAGGCCGCCGCCTCGCCCATGGCCGCCAGGTTGATGGCGGTGGGCAAGGCCGCGCCGGTGAGGGCGAGCTGGCCGGAGCGGCGCAAGAAGGCGCGGCGGGTGTGCAGATCGGGTCGGATGAAGTGCATGGTGCGCCCCTTATTTCTGAATCAGATATTGCGGGCACGCCATGATCATCAGCACGGCAGCCCACACCCGCCTGAGCTTCACATCGGCGCTGCTGCTGGCTGTCACGGGCGTGGCGTTCAGCGCACTCACCATCAACAGCTCGTTGTCCGAACCGGGAGCGATCTGTCCTGCTGTCAACACCAGCGAGAGGTGGCGCACCAGCGCGGTGGCGTCGGTCACCAGCGACAGCTCGCGGGAGTAACTCGCCTTCACGTCGTACCGGTAGTTGGTGTAGGCCGCTTGTGGCACACCAGGTTCGGGGCAGTTGATGCCGCGCTCGATCACGTCCTGCATGAAGTTGAGATAACCGCCCACCGTGGTCTCGTTGACCAGCTGGAACTCCGGCGCGGTGGCGCCTGAAGGGGTGAGCGTGGTGTTGGGTGGCACGTAACCCGGCCGGAAAAAGTTGAACACCGAGGGCGCGCGCAGCGGGCTCTGGCCCAGCCGGTCGGCGGGGTTGCTGAGCTCGAAGATCTTCCAGCTGCCGGCTGCGGACTGTGCGCCGAAGGTGCGTGCCCACTGGATGAAGCGCAGCATGGGTTCGCGCAGTTTGCCGAAGGTGTTGCTGGCCAGCGTTTGCGGCCCGCGCGCTTCGTCGTGCAGCAGGATCGCGGCCCACACGGCCTTGAGGTCGCCGCGCACACCTTTTCCGTTGTCGTTGAAGGCGGCGGCCACGTGCGCCACGTAAGCCGGGCTGGGGTTGCTGGTCACCAGGCGCTGGATCATCTGGCGCGCAAAGAACGGCCCGACATTGGGGTGGTTGAACAGCGTATCCAGCGCGGTGCCCAGCGCGGCCTTGCCCGGCGTGTTGGCGGGGATGGTGGTGCCCAGGAAGGTGGCGGCCAGGGTGGAGTGGCGGCTGGCGTTCAACGACATCGGCTTGCGGGCGAATGCGCGCGACTCGATGGTGTAGCTGTCCACCGGGATGCGCACGCCGTCCGAGGTGTCGAAGTCGTATCCGGTGAACACACGCGCCAGGTTGGTCACATCCGACTGCGTGTAGCTGTCGATGGGCTGGCCGTTGTTGCGCTTGAGCGTGCCGTCAAGGTTGAGCTCGTACAGACCGATGGTGAAGAGCTGCATCACCTCTCGGGAGTAGTTCTCGTCGGGCACGCGGCCTGTGCGTGTGTCCTCTTTCTGATTGCCCTTGGTGTTGAGGAACCAGCCCATGGCCGGGTGCAGCGTCACGTCTTCGAGCAACTGGCGGAAGTTGCCGAAGGCGTTGCGCGTGAGGGTGTCCCACCAGCTCGCGTAGGCGTGGCTGCGCCAGGTGAATTCGGCCGACGTCATGGAGGCCACGAAGAATTCGGACAGCGCCAGCGCCATGCGCCGGCGCACCGGGTCCGGTCCGCTGAGCAGCTGTTGCCAGATCATGAACTCGGCCGGGTACATGTTGAAGTAGTAGCTGTGGGTGTCGGCCACGCCGTAGCCGCGCGCTTCCAGCCAGTCCCACCCGGTGAGGCCCGGCGGGCGCGAGAACTCGGTGGCCAGCCACATCACGTAGCCGTTGCTGCGCGCCGACGCGATCTCTTCCACGGTGGATGAAAACTGCGCCTGTTGCAGGAAGCGGGCGGCATCCGCGTCGGTGGTGGGCGTGGTGTTGGCGTAGCCGGTCGAAGTGAAGTCGACCGTGACAGCAAAGCTGCCGCTGCCACTGCTGCCGCCCCCGCTTTCGCCGCCGCCCCCGCAGGCGGCGAGCAATGCCGTGGCCGCTGCGGCGGACGCGAGCAGGGCCTTGGAGTGGTCGGGTGCCGCATCGGCAGGCCCAGGGTCAAGAGCCGATGGTGCGGCTTGGTCAGGCATTTCAACGTTCGTCATGTGGACTTCTCCTCCAGTGAACGAGCGCGAGTCTAGGCAGCCGCTTTCGGCTGGCCTGGCCAGTTTTCAATTAGTTACATCTTGCTGTGGCGCGCTCACGGCACCCGCCCAACGGCCATACCGTCCGGGGGTATTTGCCGCGCCATCGGTCGAAATTCAGATGCGGGCAGCGTGCAATTCATCACGCGTTTTGAGGGCCGCGCGGCGCGCGGCTGCCGCAAAGTCTTCGCCGTCGGACGCGTACAGGATGGCTCGTGACGAGTTCACGATGATGGGCCCGGTGGTGTTGTCGCCCTGCGTGCGCAGGCCCGCGCGCACCGTGGCCACGGCGTCTCCGCCCTGTGCGCCCACACCGGGAATCAGCAGCGGCAGCGTGGGTGCAATGGTCCGCACCCGTTCGATCTCGGCGGGGTAGGTGGCGCCCACGACCAGACCGAGTTGGCCATTGAGGTTCCATGGCCCCTGGGCAAGCCGCGCCACGTGTTCATACAGGAGAGGTTGCCCTTCTACCGAAGCCAGGCGCTGGTTCTGCAGGTCGTCACCGCCCGGGTTGGAGGTGCGGCACAACAGAAACGCGCCCTTGCCGTGGTACTGCAGGTACGGCTGCACCGAATCAAAGCCCATGAAGGGCGAGAGCGTCACTGCGTCGGCGCCGTAGCGCTCGAAGGCTTCGATGGCGTATTGCTGCGCTGTGCTGCCGATGTCGCCTCGCTTGGCGTCGAGGATGGTGGGCACATGCGGTGCCGTGCGGCGCATGTGCTCCATGAGGCGCTCCAGCTGGTCTTCGGCGCGGTGCGCGGCGAAGTAGGCAATTTGGGGTTTGAAGGCGAGGGCCGTGTCGGCTGTGGCGTCGACGATGGCTGCGCAGAAGTCGTAAATGCGGCTGGCATCGCCTTTGAGCCTGGCGGGAAAACGCGCCGGGTCGGGGTCGAGGCCCACGCACAGCAGGGAGCGGTTCTGGCGCTCGGCGCCGCGCAGCATGTCGAGAAAGGTCATGCGGGGATTTTAGGTGGGTGCCCGTTGGCCGGGCCCTAAGATCGCCACCCATGCAAGCCCTCTCGCGCCGACAACTCGTCCTGCTGGTTCTTCTCACACTGGTGTGGGGCATCAACTGGCCCATCATGAAGCTCGGTGTGACCGGTTTCCCTGCGCTCACCTTTCGCACCATCAGCATGTGGATCGGGCTGCCGGTGCTGGCGCTGGTGCTGTTGTGGCGCCGCGTGCCGTTTCGCATCGGCCGCGAACACTGGCGCGAGCTGGCTGTGCTCACGGTGTTCAACATGCTGATCTGGCACACGCTGGCGGTGCTGGCGATCCAGACCTTGTCCAGCGGCCGCGCGGCCATTCTGGGCTACACCATGCCGGTGTTCTCGGCCATTGTGGGCGCGTGGTGGTTTGGGCAAAAGCTGGGCGCGCGCGCCTGGGGCGGTGTGGGCGCGGCGGCGCTGGGTGTGGTGCTGCTGCTGTGGCACGAGCTCACACAGCTCACCGGAAAACCGGTGGGTGTGGTGATGATGCTCACCGCCGCTGCTGCCTGGGCGCTGGGCACGCAGATGCTGCGCCGGACCACCTTGCCCCAGCCCACGCTGGCCATCTCGTTCTGGATGACGCTGTTCACCACGCTGTGGATGACCGCCGCTGCGGTGCTGTTCGAGCGAGCGGCATGGGTGGCGCCCACACCCGCGATCTGGGGCGCCATCATTTACAACGCACTGGGCGTGTTTGCCTTCGCGCAGGTCGCCTGGCTGATGATGGCGCGCGACCTGCCGCCCGTGGCGTCCACCTTGTCGGTGATGTTCATCCCGGTGCTGGGGGTGTTCAGCGGTGCCTGGTGGCTGAATGAAGTGCTGCACTGGCAGGACTGGGCTGCGGTGGCACTGGTCATCGTCGCCATTGCTTCTGTGCTGTGGCCGGCACGCTCCACCGCCTGACCCAATTCAGCCCGGCAACTGCGCCATCGCCAGGCACAGATCGGCCCAGGCCTTGCCCTTGTCGGTGGGTGTGCGCAGCAAGTAGGCGGGGTGGTAGGTCACGATCACGGGCACCCCTTCGTAGTGGTGTACCTGGCCTCGCAAGCGGCCAATGGGCTCGTTGGTCTTGAGCAAAGCCTGCACCGCGAAGCGGCCCATGGCCACGATCACTTTGGGCTTCACCAGTGCCACCTGGCGCGCCAGGTAGGGCTCGCACTGAGCCACCTCGTCGGGCTGCGGGTTGCGGTTGGCGGGCGGACGGCACTTGAGCACGTTGGCAATGTAGGCGCCCTGTGCGCCCTGGCCGGTGCGGCTGCGTCCCACGGCCTTGAGCATGTTGTCGAGCAGCTGACCTGCGGCACCCACGAAGGGTTCGCCCTGCAGGTCCTCGTTCTCGCCCGGGGCTTCGCCCACGACCATCCAGTCGGCCTGTTCGTCGCCGACGCCAAAGACGGTCTGTGTGCGGCCCTGGCACAGCCCGCAGGCCTGGCAACCGGCCACGGCGTCGCGCAGGGCGGGCCAGTCGAGCGTGGCGACTGCGCTGGCGGGTCTTGGCTGTGCAGTCTCGGTTGGCGCATGTGCCGCTGCCGGAGCAGCCACTGCCACAGGCCTGGACGCCTGTGCGACAGAGTTGCCCAGCATGGGTGGGGGCTCCTTGGCGACGACGACCGGGGTCATCACTGGCGAAGGTTTCGGCGCCCAAACCCGCACACCCATCTCGGCCAGCATGGCGCGCTGGCGGGCGTCGAGTTCGGGCACGAAGGAGGTGTCGGGCGTGTCGCTCATGGGGTGCCTTCGCCCTGCGGGCTGCGGTGCGAGCTGGCTTGGGAACGGCCCGGCGCTGCGCTCATCGAGTGGCCTCCAAGGCGGCCGACGCAACCAGATTGAGGCTCATCACCACCGCGTCTTCACGCTGGAAGTGGCCCGCCGGGTAGTAGCCCTTGCGCAAGCCCACCTGCGCGAAACCGCAGCGCTGGTAAAGCGCGCGCGCAGGTGCATTGCTCTGACGCACTTCCAGCCACAGCCATTGCGCGCCCTGGCCGCGCGACCACAGCGCGAGCGCGTCGAGCATGAAGCGCGCCCAGCCCTGGCGTTGGTGAGCGGGGGCCACGGTGATGTTGAGCAGATGAACTTCTTCCACGCCGGGCATGGCCACCAGATAGCCCAGCAGCACGCGCCCGTCGGCACGCGGAGGGTGCACCACTTCACCCGGCAGTGCCTGGGCCAGCAACAGCATGGCCGGATAGCCTGCCTTGAGCGAGTCGTGGAAGTGACGGCGCGACCAGGGGTGGGCGTAGGCCTGCGACTCCACGTCCTGCACCGCGTCCAGGTCGGACTCCAGCATGGGTTCGAACACGATCAGGCGTTCGGGCCGCGACGCCGTGCGCGGCTGCACCTGCGGTTCGGTGGGCGCGGGCCACAAGCCGCTGGCCCAGGCTGGCAGCGCGGCCCGCAGTGCTGTGGTGGCGGGTTCGGGTGCGTTCATGCGCCCGCCTCGGCGGCCAGGCGGATGCTTTCGCGCTCTGCCGTGGTCTGCGCCACCTTGTCGCGCACATAGAGGGGCAGTGCGTCTTGCGCGGCCACTGCGTGGCCCGCTGCCAGCAGGCCAGGGGCCAGACGCAGCAGGGCCGCGGCGGTGGGCAGGGCGCTGTGGCGCTGGCCCTCAAGGGTTGCCAGTGCGTCCATCTCAAAGACGTTGCCGGCGAGCAGGCGACCGCCCGGGGTCAGGTCTTGCAGGTAGGCCGGCAGGTCGGCAGGGGTGCACAAGCGGGGCGGCGCCAGCGGCGTCAGTCCAGATGGACCGCCCACGCGGCAGGCATAGGGCGCCACGTAAACCTCGCCCATGCGGGCGTCGAGCAGCGCCACGATCGCGCCCGGCAACGGCTGCCCGGCGTCCACCCGCGCCTGCCTGGCCACTTCGGCCAAGGCCAGCAGCGTGTCCACCGGCAGCACCAGCAAGCCACCGGCGCGGCCCGGACCTCGCACGCCGTAAGCCAGGCCTTGGGCCACCGAGCAGGCTGTGCGCAGGCCGGTGAACGAGCCCGGTCCGCGTCCGAACACCACAGCGGCCAGCGTGTCCAGCGACCAGCCGGCCTCATCGAGCAAGCTGCGCACCATGGGCAGCAGCGTGCCAGACGCCTGCGCGCCGCCCGGGCCGCTGCGCTGCCACAGCGGTGATCCGGGTTCACCCGTGCCCAGCGCCACCGACAACGCGTCGGTGCTGGTTTCAATGGCCAGCAGGCGCTGCTGAGGGGGCTGTGTGGAGGGCATCGCAGGATTATCGGCCAGCGTGCCGGTCGTCCGTCCTGCAGCCCCTTGAAGAAGGGCAATGCCGCTCTGGCCGTGGTGGCGTTTCATAATGAAACGCATGTCCTTGTCACGCTCCCTGTTTGCCCTGCTGTCCACCGCCGTGGTTGCGCTGCCCGCTTGCGCCCAGCTGCCCGGCGAATACGGCGCTCTGCCCCCCACCGTGGTGGCCGCGCTCAAGCGCGCGCAGGTGCCGCCGAGTGCCCTGTCGGCGCTGGTGGTGTCGGCGGACAACCGGGCCGAGGAGCGGCTGCGTTTTCGCGCCAGCGTGCCGGTGAACCCCGCCTCGGTGATGAAGTTGGTGACGACCTACGCCGCCATCGACCTCTTGGGCGCCGACTACACCTGGAACACCCGCTTCTACACCGACGGCACGATCGATCAGGGCGTGCTGCGCGGCAACCTGTATGTGCGCGGCGATGGCGACCCGAAGTTCGTGCTCGAACGTATTCAGAGCGCGTTCTTCGCCCTGCAGGGCAAGGGTGTGCGCCTGGTGCTGGGCGACATCGTGCTTGACCACAGCGCCTTCGAGATCGCGCCGACCGACCCCGGTGCTTTCGATGGCGAATCGCTCCGTCCTTACAACACCACGCCCGACGCGCTCCTGGTCAACTTCAAGTCGGTCGTGCTCACCTTCCAGCCCGATGGCGCCAACGGCGTGGCCCGTGTGATCAGCGAGCCGCCCATGGCCGGTCTCGCGATCGACGCCACGGTGCCGCTGGCCCGCGTGGGAACTGGCTGCGGCGACTGGCGTGGCGGCTTGCAGGCCCGCTTTGACGACGCGAACAGCATCCGCTTTGAAGGCCGTTACCCCCAGAGCTGCGGTGAACTCAAGTGGCTCGTGGCGTATCAAGACCCGGCCAGCTACGCAGCGCGCGCCATGGAAGGCCTGTGGCGCGCCAGCGGCGGCACCATCACCGGCCACGCCCGCTCCGGTCTCACGCCACCCGGAGCCACGCTGCTGCACGAGGCCACATCGTTGCCGCTGGCGGACATCATCACGGACGTGAACCAGTGGAGCAACAACGTGATGGCGCAGCAGGTGTACCTCACGCTGGGCCGGTTGGTGCCCACGCCGGCACCGCAGCCCGTGATGTCCCAAGGCGCGGCTGGCGGCCTGATTCCCATGCGACCAGCGCGTTTCGAACGCTCGCGCGAGGTGATCGAGAACTGGTGGAAGCGCACCTTCGGCATTCGCAGCGTCATGCCGGTGATGGACAACGGCTCGGGGCTTTCGCGTGAAGAGCGCATCACGCCCGAGGCCCTGGCCAACCTGCTGCGCCACGCCAGTCGCCACCCGCAGGGCGAGCGCTTTGCGAACTCACTGTCCATCGCTGGCGTCAGCGGCACCGCGGCGCGCATGGCCCGCGCGCCCGGCAGCGCGGCGCGCGGCAATGCCCAGCTCAAGACCGGCACGCTCAGGGATGTGACCGGGATCGCCGGCTATGTGAACGCCGCCAATGGCGCGCGTTATGTGGTGGTGGGCTTCGTGAACCACCCCAACGCGCCTGCGGCCCGGCCCGCTCTGGAGGCGCTGGTGGAGTGGACGGCGTCGCAACCCGACTGACACCCGTCCACATCATCGAGCGCATGCAACTCGGCGACATCATCGGCTTTTGTGCCGCTTTCCTCACCACGGCCAGCTTCGTTCCCCAGGCCTGGCTGACCTTCAAAACCCGCGACGTGAGCGGCATTTCGCTGGGTATGTACAGCGCGTTCACGCTGGGCGTGGCGCTGTGGCTGGTTTACGGGCTGACGCTGGATGCCTGGCCCGTGGTGGTGGCCAACACCATCACGCTGATGCTGGCCCTGTCGATCCTGGTGATGAAGCTGCGTTACGGGCGCCCATCTTCAAACTGATGCAGCGCTGATTCCCGCGTCGAATGAACCGCTCAGGCCGCTGCCCGCACCAGCCGGTCGCGCACGCCGTCCCAGGCTGCATCGGCTGGGGGTGTTTCCACCCAGATCAGGCGCACGCCGGTGGCGTCGAGTTCGCGCAGCACCGCAAACAGTTCTTGAGCGCTGCGCGCCGCGTCCAGAGGCATGCGGCGCACGGCCACACCTCGCGCGGCCTTGATCTGGGTGCGCGCATACACCGCAATGTGCTGCGCGTCCGGGCCCAGCAGGTCCAGCGCGGTTTGCAAGAGCTTGGCGTCCATCAGGCGCACCTTGGCGCGAGGAGCGTAGTGCGATTCGAGTGTGCCCGACGCGCGTGGTGCAGCGTCGTCGCGTTCACGCAGCGGCTGCTTGCACACCGCCTCGATTTGCGCGGCGGTGACCATGCCCGGGCGCAGCAGCACCGGCCAGGGGCGTGTAGCGTCGACGATGGTGGACTCGATGCCCACCGGGCAGGCACCGCCATCGAGGATGAGCAGGTCGGCATCCGGCAGCTCGGCAAATTCCTCAAGCACGTGGGCAGCGGTGGTCGGGCTCACACGGCCGAAGCGGTTGGCGCTGGGCGCGGCCACACCGCTCACGCCGTGTGCTGCCGCTGCTGTGAGCAGCGCTTGCGCCACCGGGTGGGCCGGACAGCGCAGACCCACCGAATGCTGCCCGCCGGCGGCCACCGCCGCCACACCGTCGCGACGCGGCAGGATCAGCGTGAGCGGGCCGGGCCAGAAGGCGTTCATGAGCGCATTCGCAAAGGCCGGCACATCGCGCGCATAGTGGTCGACGCCTGCGCGCCAGCCTTGCGCCCCGGAGCCAGGCGCCAGGTGCACGATCAGCGGGTGGTCGGCCGGGCGGCCCTTGGCCGGCGGTGGCGTTGTCGGCGTCGGCCGCCAGGCCATACACGGTTTCGGTGGGCATGCCCACCAAAGAGCCCGAGGCCAGTCGTTGCGCCGCCTGCTCCACGGCAGATGCGTCGGTGGCCTTCAACAGCAGCGGCATGGAAGGGTCAGGCGCCCAGCGGGGGCAGGCCAAGCAGCGTCAACACCTTGGCTGCGGTTTCGCGCACCTCGGCCACGGTGGGCGCGGTGATGTTGAGGTGACCCATCTTGCGACCCGGGCGAGCGCTCAGTTTGCCGTAGAGGTGCAGGTGTGTGCCGGGCAAGGCCAGCACCTGCGCCCAGGGCGGCGAAACACCGCGCTCGCTCACCTTTTCGCGCACGGCATTGGGCGCAAACCAGAGGTCGCCCAGCAGGTTGATCATGATCGCCGGACTGTGCTGACGCGGGGAGGGCAGCGGCAAGCCGGCGAGCGTGCGCACCTGCGCTTCAAACTGCGAGATGTCGCAGGCGTTCTGTGTGTAGTGGCCGCTGTTGTGCGGGCGTGGCGCCATCTCGTTGACGATCAGATCCACGCCATTGGCGGTGTCGACCAGGAAGTATTCGACGCACAGCACGCCCACGTAGTTGAGGTGGTTCGCCAGGGCCACCGTACTGACCTGCGCGCGCGCAGCCAGGGCCGGGTCCAGCGCACCCTCAAACACCTCGGTGATGGCCAGGATGCCGTCGTGGTGGGTGTTCTTCTGCACCGGGAAAGTCACGGTCTGGCCATCGGCGCCGCGCGCCACGATCACCGAGCACTCGCCGCGCAGCGGCATGAGCTTCTCCAGCACGCAGGGCACCTTGTTCAGGCCTTCCCAGGCGGTGGCCAGCTCTTCGCGGGTGGCCACGCGCACCTGGCCCTTGCCGTCGTAACCCAGGCGCGCCGTTTTCAGGATGCCGGGCAGCAGATCCGCCGGCACTGCGGCGAGCAGCGCGTCGGTGGTGATGGCGGCGTAAGGCGCGGGGAACACGCCGCTGACCGGGGCGCACTGCACGAAATGCGCCTTCTCCTTGATGCGGTCCTGCGCCACCGCCACGCAGGCGGCCGAGGGCGCCACCGGGCGGTGCGCGCCAAGCGTGACCAGCGCGGGCGCCGGCACGTTTTCAAACTCGGTGGTGATGGCCTCACAACGTTGCATCAGCTGCGCCAGACCCTGCTCGTCACCGTAAGGTGTCTGGATGTGGAAGTGGCTGATCAGGCCGGCCGGGCTGGCCGGATCGGGATCGAGCACGGCGGTGAAGTAACCCATGGCCTGCGCAGCCTGCACGAACATGCGCCCGAGCTGGCCGCCACCCATGACGCCGAGCGTGATCTGCTGGCCGGTGGGCGAGGTGCTGCCGGGAAGGATGGTCTTGAGGCTCATGGAGGTGGTGTCAAAGAGGAAGGGTCATGCCGCGTGCGGCGGCGGTCTGTTGGGCGCGAAAGGCTTCCAGCTTCTCGCGCAGCGCGGGGTCTTCGTTGGCCAGCATGGCCACGGCAAACAGCGCGGCGTTGGCCGCACCGGCTGCGCCAATGGCAAAAGTGGCCACCGGCACACCCTTGGGCATCTGCACGATGCTGTGCAGCGAGTCCACGCCGCTCAGGTGTTTGCTGGCCACCGGTACGCCGAGCACCGGGACCACCGTCTTGGCTGCGAGCATGCCGGGCAGGTGGGCGGCACCTCCGGCACCGGCAATGATGCATTTCATGCCCCGCCCTGCGGCGCTCTCGGCGTAGGCGAACATGTCGTCGGGCATGCGGTGGGCCGAGACCACGCGCGCGTCAAACGAAATGCCGAATTCCTGCAGGATCTGCACGGCGTGCTGCATGGTGTCCCAGTCGCTGCTGGAGCCCATGACCACGCCCACCTGGA
>LNFM01007517.1_pt1 | contig 17015 bp, 10 predicted proteins | sample 596031 | NCBI WGS metagenome assembly LNFM01 (sample SAMN04254537, study PRJNA301005) | activated carbon metagenome | isolation source: dual media filters at the Ann Arbor, Michigan drinking water treatment plant | place: USA: Ann Arbor
CGGGCCCTTCCCGATCGCCGCGCCTAGCCAAACGCTCACTCGAAACCGTTGCGGAAGACCTGGTTGGGGTCCGGCACGTCGAGTCGGCGGCTGATCAGCAGGCTGCCGAAGCTGCTGGTGTTGACGCGCACCAGCAGCTGGCCGTCGGCGCCGACCCAGCCGTCGCGGCCGGTTTCGGGCAGGCCGTCGCCGGGCAGGCTGAAGCTGGTCACGCTGGTGCTGGCGGGGCCGCTGGCGGTGGGTACCGACAGGGTCTGGCCGCTGGACAGCAGGCGCTGCGGGCTCTGGCCGGGCGCGAGCCGCCACAGGTCGCGGACGATGTCGGGGTTGGTGGTGGCATTCAGCACGATGTCGCCGTTGGCGAGCACCGCAAAGGCGTCGAAGCTGCGCCAGGTGCGGCCGGGCTCGGGGATGTAGCCGACCGAGGTCAGGCTGAGCAGGGCGACCAGCTCCGGCGCCTGGCCGACGCGCTGCCGCCACAGGCCGGTGGCGCTGCCGCCTTCACTGGTGCGCACGCTGGCCGTATAGGCCAGCCAGTCGCGGGCCACGCTGAGCGCGCTGAACGCGGTCCAGGTCGAGTTCTGCCAGTTCGGGCCGAGCTGGCCGCCGGTGTCGTTGTAGGCGATCGGCAGGTTGCGGCCGTTGAGGTGCTGGAACAGGCCGACGCGCGTGCTGCCGCCGCTGACGCGCCAGTCAGCCGAGAACAGCAGGCCCTGGGTGGGCGACGGGCGCAGACGCGAGAAGCCGATGAACAGGGTATTGGCCTCGCCCGTATCGGGGCCCAGCGGGCCGACCCGGTTGGTGACGGCAAGCGCAGCGGGAGCGCCGCTGCAGACGGCGAACAGACCTTCGCCGCCGCCGCTGATCGGCAGCAGACCGAACACCTGCCCGGTGGACGTGCTGACGAAGCGGTCCAGGCCCTGGGTGAAGTTGGCGAAGCTGTCGCCGGGGCTGAGGCCCGGCGACAGGCCGGGCTCCTGCGCGGTGCTGCGCAGGCAGGGCTGGTTGCCCTGGCCGGGAACGTGGCGCGCCACCAGCCGGCTCTCGATCGCACCGGGGCTGACCACGGTGCCGACCAGCAGCAGGCGGCCCTGATCGAGCATCTGGGCGTCGGCGAAGCTGGCGGTGTTGGTGCGGAACACCCAGTCGGTACCGAGGCCCGGGCCCAGCGGGCCGTCCGTGCCGCCGCGCGCGATCTCGATGTTGCCCTGGCCGTTCCAGCGCCAGATGCCGAAGCTGGCCCCGGCGGTGTTGGCGGGGTCACCGGCGCGGGCGCGCAGCAGCCGCTGGCCGTCACTGCCGGCATCGCCGGAGTCGCTGCCGAAGCTCAGGAACTGGTGCGCGGACTCGCCGCCCGTGCGGCCGGGGCCACCAACACCGGCACTGCCGAACTGCGCCCAGCGCTGGAAGCGACCCGCCTGGAACGCCCAGTAGCCGACCTGGGCGGCCGGCGAGCCGACCCGGAAGCCGATCTGCTCCGCGCCGCGGTCGCCGAGCAGCACGTCCTGCAGGTCGCGGGTGCTGCCGGCGGGCAGGTCGGGGGCGAGCACCTGGCCGTTTTCACCGGCGACGACGCGCCACTCGGTGGTCTGGGCGAAGGTCACCACGGGTGACAGGGTAAGCAGCAGACACAGACGAAGCGAAGACATCGACATGCAGACCTCGAACGGGGGAGAACGGAACGCCGTGATCCGGGTGATTGGCGGCAGCGCCGGGAGCGGGACGCGGAATCCGGGGGAGGGGTCACGGGGCGCGCAGTGTCGTGGACGACGCGCGCGCTGTCTGCACGGCGGTGCCCCGGAACGGTAACGCATTGGTAACTTCGCCCCAGGCCCCGCAACGGCGCGGGTTCTGGCGCCGCCGCAGAGCTTTTCGGCACCGCAACGCGGGTCAGGTGTTCTGGAAGAAACTCGGGGCTGTCATCGCCGCGAAGAGCCTGCCCTCGCGAAGGCGGGGATCCAGCCTTCTCGCGACTGAGGCCAGCATTTTCTGGGCGGCTGCGCGACAGTGCAGCAGGCCTTCGCTGGGGTGACGATCATCGGGATCGCAAGCGTTCCGTACTCGCGGGCGCGACCTGTCCACGGCGAGTCCGGCCTACCGCGGGCGAACACAGTCGCGACGGACACCGCGCCAAGTCGCATGCTAGCGTCGCCCGCCCTGGATCTGCCCGGTTGTCGCCCCGATGGAACGAGGCCTGTACTGCTACCGCTTCGGCACCGCCGAGTTCGACGAGTCCCGCTACGAGCTGAAGGTCGCCGGCCTGCCGGTCGACGTCGAGCGGCGCGCGCTGGAGGTGCTGCTCTACCTGCTGCGCCACGCCGGCGAGGTGGTCACCAAGGAGGAGCTGCTGACCGAGGTCTGGGCCGGGCGCATCACCGTCGACAAGGTGCTGCCGAACGCGGTGACGAAGCTGCGGCGCGCGCTGGGCGAGACCAATGCCGAGCACATCACGACCCAGGCGCGGATCGGCTACCGGCTGGACGGCCCGGTGTCGCGCACGGCGGTGGGCCGGCAGGCGCCGGCGCAGCTGGAGCTGAAGACCGGCCACGCGGTGCCCGGGCGCCCCAACTTCGTGCTGCGCGAGGCGCTGGCGGCGCGCCGCGGCAGCGAAGTCTGGCTGGCCGAGCACGGCAAGACCCGCGAGAAGCGCGTCTACAAGTTCGCCCTCGACGGCGAGCGCCTGCGCAGCCTGAAGCGCGAGGCCACCCTGCTGCGCGTGCTGCAGGAGGGCGCGGGCGACGGCGGCGCCTTCGTCGGCCTGCTCGACTGGAACTTCGAGCAGCCGCCGTACTTCCTCGAATGCCAGTACGCCGGCCTCGATCTCGACGCCTGGTGCGCCGAACATCTGGACGCGCTCGACGAGCCGGCGCGCATCGCCCTGTTCCTGCAGATCGCCGACGCGGTGGCTGCCGCGCACGCCCTAGGCGTGCTGCACAAGGACCTGAAGCCGGCCAACGTGCTGATCGAGGGCGCGCCGCCGCAGCCGCGCGCGCGGCTGACCGACTTCGGCAGTGGGCGCATGCTCGATCCCGATCGTCTGGAGCAGCTCGGCATCACCCGCATGGGCCTGACGGTGACCGAGAACCTGGCGGCGGATTCGCACTCCGGTACGCCGCTCTACCTCGCGCCGGAGATCTTCGCTGGGCAGACGCCGACCGTGCAGAGCGACGTCTATGCGCTGGGCATCCTGCTCTACCAGCTGCTGAGCGGACGCCTGCGCCAGCCGATGGCGCCGGGCTGGGAGCAGTCGATCGCCGATCCGCTGCTGCGCGAGGACCTGCAGCGCGCCACCGACGGCAACCCCGCGCTGCGCCTCGCCAGCGCCGCCGAGCTGGCAACGCGCCTGCGCTCACTGGCGGAACGGCGCGAAGCCCGCGCGCAGCAGGCGCGCAACGAGGCCGAGGCGCGCGAGGCGCAGGCCGCGCTGGCCCGCAGCCGCGCGCGCAGGCCCTTCGTTTGGGCGGTGCTGGGCCTGCTGGTGCTGGGGCTGGCGGGATCGCTGTGGCTGCAGCAGCGCACCGACGAAGCCCGCGCCCGCGCCGAGGCCGAGCTGGCGCGCGCCAATGCGGTCACGCGGTTCCTGACCGAAGACCTGATCAGCCGCGCCAACCCGCTGGTGCTGGCGCGTGGCGCCGAGGCGCCGCTGCGCGATGTGCTGCTGGCAGCGCGCGAGCGTCTGCCGCTGCGCTTCGCCGCGCAGCAGGAGACCGAGGCCAGCGTGCGCGCCAGCCTTGCCACCCTGTTTGCGACGCTCGATCTATGGGCCGAGGCCGAGCGGGAGATCACGCGCGCGCTGGAACTGTTCGACGCCGAGCTCGGCGCAGCCAGCACCGACAGCGTGCGCGCCCGCGCCCTGCGCGTGCATCTGCTGGCGCGGCTGTCGCGCTTCGAGGACGCCGAAGCCGAGCTGGCGCGGCTTCAGGCCGCAGCGCTGCCCACCGCCCCCCGCCATCGGCACGCGCTGGCCAAGGCGCGCGCCAGCCTGCACTTCAACCGCGGTGGTTTCGGCGAGGCGGTGCCGGCGCTGCGCGAGGCGCTGGCCACGGTGGAGCTCGCCGAGCCCGGCAACGAAGCCCTGCGCGACAGCCTGCGGGTGGATCTGATCGTGGCCCTGGGCCAGGCCGGCGAACATGCGCAGGCCCGCGACGAAGCCGAGGCACTGATCGCCGAGGCCGGATCGCGGCCGGGTGATCCGGCCCTGCTGGTGGCCCTGGTGCAAATCGCGGTGGCGCGCAGCCACAGCTATCTCGGCGACGACGCGCGGGCCGAGGCCCTGCTGCTGGCGGCGCGCCCGGTGGTGATCGAGCGCCTCGGCGAAGCGCATACGCGCCACCTCGGCCTGCTCAACGAGCTGATGGCCGTCTACTTCCGGCGCAGCGACTGGGAGCGTGCCCTGCCCTACGCCGAGCAGGTCTACCAGCGCATCCGCGCGCGCCTGGGCGACGAACACAACATGAGCCAGGTCAGCCGCGGCAACTGGGGGCGGCTGCTGTACGAGATGGGCCGCGACGAGGACGCCGCGGCGCAGCTGCGTCCGGCTCACGAAAGCTTGAGCCGGAGCCTGGGCGCACGCGCGCCGCAGACCCAGGACATCGGCGTGCTGCGCGTCGCGGTGGAGCTCGAACTGGGTGAATTGATCTCCGCGGCGCGCGTGCTCGATGAACTCGATGCCGAGGTGCTGGAAAGCGCGCGCGGCACCGGCCTGTGGCAGCACCAGCTCGATGCCCTGCGCGGGCTTCTGCTGGCGCGGACGGGCGAGGCGGACGCGGCGCAAGCACTGCTTGCTACCAGCGTATCGGCGCTGCAGGACGAGCCCCGCAGTGCGTCGAGTCGACTGTTCAGGGATGCGCGTGCGGCGCTGGACCCGCCGCCATCGTCCACGCCCTGAGCCGCGCGAGCCCGCGGGGCATGTGCGCATGCGCAGGCAGCGCACTGTCCTGACCGCGGCATGCAGGCGGAACAGGCGCGATGCTGCGGCCGGGGTTCACAGGGCGGCTCGATCGCCCAGCCGGACGTTCAGCCCTCGACGGACTCCGCGCCCGATGTCGCCAGCGCGACCCGATTGCCGCCGGCCAGCTTGGCCGAGTACATGGCCGTATCAGCGCGCGCAATCAGCGCCGCACCGGTGCGCGCATGCTGCGGGTAGAGGGCGATGCCGATGCTCGGCGCGATTGTCTCCATGCTGTCGAGCACGCTGAACGGCTGAGCAAGCGCGAGGCGCAGCTTGTCGGCCACGGCTTCGGCGCCGGCCGCGCTGCCAATGCCGTTCAGCAGCAGCACGAACTCGTCGCCACCCATGCGCGCCACCGTGTCGGACGCGCGTACCGCGGCCTGCAGGCGCTGCGCCACTTCGCAGAGCAGGTGGTCACCGCTGGCGTGGCCGTAGCGGTCGTTGATCTGCTTGAAGCGATCCAGGTCGATATACAGCAGGGTCAGGCAGCTGCCGTCGCGCGCAGCGGCCGCCAAGGCCGTGCCGAGGCGGTCTTCGAACAGGGCGCGGTTGGGGAGGTCGGTGAGCGGGTCATGCCGGGCCATGTGCTGAAGTCTGGCCTCGGCCTGCTTGCGCTCGATCAGGGTGGCGACCTGGGCTGAAACGAACTCCAGCAGCGCGCTGTCCGCATCGCTGTAGATCGCGTGCGCGGAGTCCCCCGCTACCGCCAGCACGCCGAGCGCCAGGCCTCCAACGCGCAGGGGCGCCACCAGCCAGGCGAGACCGTCGTGCTGCATGCGTGTCAGCCCAGACTCGGCGATCACCTGCTCAAGCTGCTCAGCGGTGCAGGGCGGCTCCAGGCTCTCGACTGGCGCATCGGGCCCGCTGTGGTACGGAAATTCAAAGCTGCCGTCCGCCAGGCGCAGCGCCAGGCACAGCCGACCGACGGGCAGCAGGCTGGCCAGAATCCGCTGCAGCTGTTGGCAGAGGGCAGGCACATCGGCGGCCGCATGGGCCTCCTGCGAAATCGCGTACAGGGCCGACTGCACCCGCTGCGCGCGCTTGAGCGCGGTGACATCGCGCGCCACGCCGATGCGCAGGCGTTCATCTTCCGACCAGCGCGCCGACCACATGAGGTCGACCACATGGCCGTCGCGATGCAGGTAGCGATTCTCGAAGTGGCGCTGCTCCTCGCCCTGCATCACCCGCGCGGCGCTGAGCAGGGTGCGCTCGCGGTCCTCCGGGTGCATGAAATCGGCGATCAGGCGGCCGACCAGCTCCTGCGGGGTGTAGCCCAGAATTCCGGTGATGGCCGCATTGACATAGACGAAGCGGCCCTCGCGATCCACCATGCAGACGGCGTCGAGCAGCAGGTCCAACAGGCGATCGCGCGACGGCTTGTCGCGATCAGCGCTGCCGGCAGCCATGGCCATCAGCGCGTCCCGGTCGGGACGCGCGCTGCAGCGGGGCTGCCCTGCCTGCGGCGCATCGGGTCCTTCATCCGCGGGAGAACATCGTCCATGTCATCCAACCTCATCGCCTGGTTCGAGATCTACGTGCAGGACATCGGCCGCGCCCGCATGTTCTACGAGCATGTGCTCGGGTGCCGCCTGTCGCGACTGCCGGTGGAGGGGGTCGAGATGTGGGGGTTTCCCGGCGCCACTCCAGACGCTCCCGCGGTCGGTGCGCTGATGCAAGTCCCGGGCCTGCCTTCGGGCGGAAACAGCTGTCTGCTGTATTTCCACTGCGTCGATTGCGGCGAGGCGGCCGCCCGCGTGGACGCCGCCGGCGGCCAGCTGCGGCGGCCGAAGATGGCGATCGGCAGCTACGGATTCGTTGCGCTGGCGCTCGACACGGAAGGCAATCTGTTCGGGCTGCGTTCGCCCGCTTGACGCTGGGTCGTCTAGCGCTGGTCTCAGCTGGCACGTGGTGTGCCGAACAGGATCTTGCGCTGCGCCTCGCTCATCTCGCCGCTGCGCTCCCAGGGCTTGCCCTTGGCGTAGGCGACGACTGTCGCCGGCCTTGCTGCGATCGCCTGGAACCAGCGCTTCAGGTTCGGATGGTCATCGAGGTTCATGCCCTGTCGCGCATGCGGCACGATCCATGGATAGCAGGCCATGTCGGCGATGCTGTAGTCGCCGGCGATGAAGGCGCGGCCGTCGAGGCGGCGGTCGAGCACGCCATACAGGCGCGCGGTTTCGCGTACGTAGCGGTCGATCGCGTAGGGGATTTTCTCAGGCGCGTAGACGTTGAAGTGGTGGTTCTGGCCGAGCATCGGGCCTAAGCCCGCCATCTGCCAGAACAGCCACTGCAGCACCTCGTAGCGGCCGTGCAGGTCGGCCGGCAGGAAGCGGCCGGTCTTCTCGGCCAGGTACTGCAGGATCGCGCCGGACTCGAACAGGCTGAGCGGCGCGCCACCTCCGGCCGGCGCGTGATCGACCAGGGCCGGCATGCGGTTGTTCGGCGCGATCTTCAGGAACTCGGGCTCGAACTGCGCGCCGCTGCCGATGTCGACCGGCACGATGCGGTAGTCGAGCCCGCATTCCTCCAGCATCAGGGTGATCTTGTGGCCGTTCGGGGTGGGCCAGTAGTGGAGATCGAGCATGTCTACGGCGCCTTGCAAAGAGACGCGCGCAGTGTGAGGGCGTGGGGGCCAAGGCGGCGTGCAAGCCCGCCGGCGGCTAGCGGAAGCTGGGGCTGGTCCGGCTGGCCCCGACTTCGCCCGCCGCGAGCCGCGAGCGGGCCCGCACCGCCATCAGCGCAGGCTGCGGATCTCGATCGGCGCCGCCAGCACCGGCTGGCCATCCGCGCCGAGCTGGCTGAACTGCAGGCGCGCCGCAGCGCCGTCGACGAAGTCGATGGCGAACTCGCCGGCGTCGTCGACCTGTTCGCGCGCCACCGCCGCCAGCTCGCAGTCCGGGTTGGGGAACTGCAGGGTGCAGGCATAGGGCTGGCCCGTCAGGCGATAGACCACGCCTTCGACCCGGGTCGGCGTGGTCCACACGCTGTTGGCCAGCAGGAACCAGCGCGGCGCACCGGCGCTGTCGAAGTTCATCCACATGCCGACCAGGCTGTCGGCTTCGCCCGCGCGCGACTGCACCAGGGTCAGGCCGGAGCCGCTGAAACGCGGTGAGTACCAGGCGCCCTCGATGTTGAAGGCGCTGAAAGCGGGGGCGTCCTGCGCACTGCCCTGCACTGTCAGATCGAATGTCGACAGCCATTCCGTTCCGCCGGCGATCAATGCGATCTCGACGATGCCGGCGAAGTCGGCGGGAAAGCTGAGGTTTTCGAGGCGCTGCTCGAAGGGCGTCAGCACCGCGGCGCAGGCCTGGGTGATCGGCCTCCCCTCCAGCACCAGCACGCGTCGATGCCCTTCACCTTCGAAGCCGAGCAGGCGCGGCACGCAGCTGTCCAGCCAGACGCCGCTGAACACCAGGGTGAAGGCTTCGCCGGCACGGACGACGCGCGACGCGGCCTGGTCGGCCTGCACCGCGCGCAGCTCGAAGCCGGCCTTGGTCTCGGCGCGGACCTCGCCCACCGCGGCGAGCGCCAGCAGGCCCGACAGCACGATCAGGAGGGAACAGGTGAACGCAGGCATCCGGTTCATGGCAGGGCTCCTCGGGTCAATGCGGGACAGCAGCTGGATGCGTCGCGCGCGTGCCGGAGGCAGCGGCGGCGACTGCGACATCAGCCAGCCTTGCTTCATACCATCACCCGACCGGGCCGTCCGTTGCGGAATTGTCGGCCGACCGTAGAAGCAGGCCGGCCAGCGCACCAGATCCAGCCGCCGGGCGTCGCTGCGGCGAGCCGCGAGCGCGGCCTATCCAGCCGCCGGCGGACGCTCGCGTCGCTTGGACAGGGCCGCGATCAGCGCGCGCAGGGCCGCGGGCCGTACCGGCTTGTTGAGCAGCGGATAGCCGGCCTCGCGACAGCGTCGCTGCAGCGCGTCACCGCTTTCCGCGGTGATCAGGGCGCCGGGCGGCGGCGTCGGCGCGAGCTCGCGCCGCAGGATGTCGAGCACGGCGAGGCCGTCGAGACTCTCGCCCAGGTGCAGGTCGATCAGCAGCATGTCCGGCCGCTGGCGGCGCACGTGCTGCAGCGCCGGCTCCAGCCCGGTCACGGTGTCGACCTGCAGGCCCCAACGCTCCAGCAGGGCACGCATGCCTTCGAGGATGCTCGGGTCGTTGTCGACGCACAGCACGCGCAGGCCGGCGACCGGGCCCGGGCTGCTTTCGACGGGCCGCGGCGCCGCGATATCGGCCAGCGCCGCGCGCGGCGCGCGCACGCTGAACACGCTGCCCCGGCCGGGCTGCGAGCGCAGCGCGATCGGGTGGTCGAGCATGCGGGCGATGCGCTCGCAGATCGAGAGCCCGAGGCCCAGGCCCTTCTCGCCCCAGGGCGAAGGCTGGTCCAGCCGATGGAACTCCTGGAAGATCGCCGCGCTGTGCTCGGAGGAAATGCCCGGGCCGGTGTCCCAGACCTGGAATTCGACGCTGTCGCCTCGCGCGCGGACGGCCAGCAGCACGCCGCCGTGCTGGGTGTAACGCAGGGCGTTGGCAACGAAGTTCTGCAGGATGCGCCGCAGCAGGCCGCGGTCGCTTCGCAGGGCCAGCGCTGGTGCGTGCACGCGCAGCTCCAGCCCACGCTGCTCGGCCATTGGCGCGAACTGTTCCTGCAGTGAATGACAGAGCTCGGCGGCAGCGAACACGGTCGGCTCGGGCTTCAGCGAGCCGGAGTCGAGGCGCGAGATGTCGAGCAGGCCGTCGAGCAGGTCTTCGGCGGCGCGCAGCGCGCTGTCGATGCGCGAGGACAGCAGGCGCGAATCGGCATCCGCATGCGGTTTGGCGGCGAGCGCGGCGGTGAACAGGCGGGCGGCGTTCATCGGCTGCAGCAGGTCGTGGCTGGCAGCGGCGAGGAAGCGCGTCTTCGACTGGTTGGCGGCCTCGGCCTCCTGCTTGGCGGCGCGCTGGGCCTCCAGCGCATGGGTGAGTTCGCCAGTGCGCTGGGCGACGCGTTGCTCGAGGGTCTCGTTGGCATCGATCAGCGCGTGTTCGACGCGCTTGTAGGCGGTGACGTCGGTGAAGGTGGTGACGAAGCCGCCGCCGGGCATGGGCCGCCCGCGCATTTCGATCACGCTGCCGTCGGCGCGCACGCGCTCGAACACGTGCGGGCTGCCGCGCTGCATGTAGCGCACGCGCTTGGCGACGTGCTCGTCGACATTGCCGGGCCCGCACTCGCCGCGCTCGGCATTGAAGCGGATCAGGTCTGCGACCGGGCGGCCGACATAGACCATGCCCTCCGGGTACTCGAACATCTCAAGGTAGCGCCGGTTCCAGGCGACCAGGCACATCTCGGCGTCCACCACGCTGATGCCCTGCGAGATGTTCTCCAGCGTCGCCGACAGCAGCTCGCGGTTGAAGCGCAGCTCCTGCGAGGCTTCGTCGAGCAGCGATACCACCTCGCCCAGATCGAGGCCGGAGCCACGCAGGGCGGTGGTCAGCACGCGGCGCGCCGAGGCGCCGCCAATGGCGCCGGCCAGCAGGCGCTCGGTGTACTGCAGCAGGCCGCGCTCAGCGGCATCGGCATCGGCCAGCTCACGGCCGGTTTCGCGGGCGTAGTCCTCAAACGCACGGGCAGTGGCGCGGGCGCCGAGGATGCGCTCGGCGATCAGACGGAGGTCGGCGACGGACAGGCGACCGCGCCACTCGGTGACCGCACCGACGGGGCGCCGGTACCAGGGGTCGAGGAAGGGCAGCGCGCGCAGGCGCTCGTCGATACTGGGGCGATAGCGCAGCGAGAGCAGGATCAGCGCCGCGCTGTTGAGCAGCAGGGTCCAGAAGGTGCCGTGGGTGATCGCGTTCCAGCCAGTCAGGCCGAACAGCGCCTGCGGCTTCAGGAAGACGATGCCGAACGGTCCGCTGCGCGTCCACTCGGCGTCCATCCAGCCGGCGTTGGCGAGCGTCGGCAGCAGCAGGGTATAGGTCCAGACCGCGAAGCCGGCGCACAGGCCGCCGATCGCGCCGATGCGGCTGGCGCCGCGCCAGTACAGGCCGGCGATGATCGCCGGTGCGAACTGGGCGACGGCAACGAAGGACAGCAGGCCAATCTCCGCGAGATTGCTGTGGGTTTCGGCGGCGCGGTGGTAGGCGTAGGCCAGCAGGGCGAGCACGATGATGGTGATGCGGCGGATGCGCAGCACCAGCACCGACAGATCGGGCGGCGCGCCCTGCGCATAGCGGCTGGTGCGCAGCAGGGCCGGCACCACCAGATCGTTGCTGACCATGGTTGCAAGCGCCACGGTGGCGACGATCACCATGCCGGTCGCCGCCGAGAAGCCGCCGAGGTAGGCGAACAGCGCCAGCGCGTTCTCACCAGCCGCCAGCGGCAGCCGCAGGACGTAGGAATCCGGATGCACGCCGCTGCCGGCGAACAGCGAGGTACCGGCCGCGGCGATCGGCAGCACCAGCACGCAGATGATCAGGAGATACAGCGGGAACAGCCAGCGCGCATAGCGCAGGTCGCCGGGGTTCTCGCACTCGACCACGGCGACCTGGAACTGCCGCGGCAGGCAGAACATCGCAAGGAACGCCAGCACGGTCTGGGCGATGAAGCCGTTGGGCATCGCGTCGAGGCCCTGGGCGGCCAGCGTGCGTCCGGACAGCGGGTTCCAGTCCTCGGGCACGTAGTGCAGCGCGAACAGACCGACCGCGATGAAGGCCAGCAGCTTGACCAGCGATTCCAGCGCCACCGCCAGCATCAGGCCGTGGTGGTGCTCGGTGGCATCGACCTGACGGGTGCCGAACAGGATCGCGAACACCGCCAGCAGCACGGCGAGGTAGAAGGCCGAATCGGCCAGCACTGCATAGCCACCGTCGACGACTTCGGCGCCGCTCAGCACCGCGATGCTCATGGCGCCTGCCTTGAACTGCAAGGCGATGTAGGGCACCGCGGCGATCACGGCGATCACCGTCACCAGCGCAGCCAGGCCCTGCGACTTGCCGAAGCGGCTGCCGATGAAGTCGGCGATCGAGGTGATCGACTGCTCGCGGGCGATGTGGATGAGGCGCCGCATGATCCCGCTGAAGAACAGGAACAGCAGGATCGGCCCCAGATAGATGGGCAGGAAGGCCCAGCCGTTCGAGACCGCGGTGCCGACCGCGCCGTAGAAGGTCCAGGACGAGCAGTACACCGCAAGCGCCAGGCTGTAGACGATGGGCCGCAGCCAGGTGCGTTCCGGATACAGCGGACGGCGGTCGCCGTAGTAGGCGACCGCGAACAGGATCGCGATGTAGACCAGCGAGACCAGCAGCAGCACCCACCCGGCGATCATCAGGCCCCTCCCCCGGGGTGATCCGGCTCAACGCTTTCGACGCCTTCGTCGAGCCATGCCGCACCGGGCGCAACTCGAAGTGCCGTCTAGCGTGTTTTCTTGTGGGGTCGGATGGTAGCAGCCGCAGCCTGGGGCACCGCTCCGCGCGGGGTGCCGCGCCGACAGGCATCCGAGCAGTAGACCACTGCATCCCAGCAGCGCTCCCAGCGCTTGCGCCAGCTGAAAGGGCGCTGGCAGACGGGGCAGGTCTTTTCGGGCAGGGGTTTCTTCATGCGACCGAGCCGGCGTCGAGTGAGCCGTGCTGCAGCTGCTGCCCCGGCAGCAGGCGCAGCAGGCACAGTGGCTGCGCCGGCGGTGTCTGCGCGAGCGCCGCGCAGTGGCCGGGCACTGCCGTCAGGGTCCGCAGCACGAAGCGCCCGCCGCGAGCGAGTTCGAGTTCGCCTTCTGCGGCCTCGAAGCTCGCAGGATCGGTGCGCAGGCCCAGCCCGCAGGCCTTCAGCGCGGCTTCCTTGCGGGTCCAGGTTTCGGTCAGCAGCTCGACGCGATGGGCCAGCGGTGCGCGCCGCCAGTGTTCCAGCTCGCTCGGCGCCAGGATCTGCCGGGCCAGCACCTCGGTATCGCGCTGGATCAGGGCCTCGATGTCGACACCCACGGGCGCGCGGTCCAGCGCCAGCAGGGCCTGGCCGCCGCAGTGGCTGAGCGAGAAGTGCAGGTCGGGGACATCCGCCAGCACCGGCTTGCCGAGCGCATCGGCGACGATCCGCAGTGACTGCGCGGGCTGGGCGGTGGCCCAGCCCAGCAGGCAGCGCAGGGCCGTGTGCGCGGCGATGAAGCGTCGCTGCAGCAGCGGCGTGGCGAAGCGCACGGCACGCGCGCGCTCCTCGCTGTCGAGCAGCTCGAAGTCGGCTTCGAGGGCGTCGAGATGCAGGGCGATCACGCGCGTGCAGGCAGCGTCCTGCAGCAGGGACCTCGCAGTCACGGGTGCGGCGCTCCAGCGTGGATTCGGAGCGACAAGTATGCCGCGGCCACCGCTGCGCTCCGCGGTCGGACATGCAGCGATGCGGCAGCCCGACTCGGCCGCGCAGCGCAGCGCTCAGTCGCGTCGATACAGAATGCCCAGGAAGTAGCGGTTCTCCTCGAAGGCCTGACTGGCAAGGTCGCTGCTGCGACGTGCGCGGCTGGCGCCGAACTCCACTTCGAGGTTGCGCAGCCACTGCCAGCGCAGGGCCAGGCCGACCAGGCTGTCCTGGTCCTTGCGGGCGTCGAGGAGGTATTCGCGGCGATCGATGCTGGCATACAGGTTGAGGCTCAGGGTCTCGCGCAGGGGCCGCGACAGGCCGAGGCTGAGGCCACGCACCTTCTGGTCAAGCGCATCGCTACGGGCGTAGTCCTGGTCGCGCCAGTAAGCGTCGATGCGGGAGAACAGGCGCGCACCGCGACGGGTGTGGCCGATGCCGTAGCTGGTGTCACGGTAGACGTCCGGGTTCAGGAAGGTGCTGCGCAGGCTGGGCAGCCCCACCGGGAGTTCGAAGTGCTCCAGCCGTGGCGCCGCGCCGATCAGGTCGGCGACGGCATCCGAGTACTGTCGGGCGGCGCGCAGCTCGACGCTTTGCGCCTCGTCGGGCAGCCAGCGCGCGTTGAGCCGCAGCAGGCTGCCGTCGCGCGAATCGGCATCGTCGAAGTCGATCCGGCTGGCGCCGACGTCGACCGACAGCTCGGTGCGAGCGGCCCGCCGGTCCCAGCGCAGGAAGCCGTCGAGGCGCTCGAAGGACTGCACGGTGGCGCTGGCCTGCTCGAAGCGGGTATCGCTGTACTCCAGGTGGGCGGAGCCCGCATGGGTGGTCGAGAACTGACGCAGGCCGCGCAGGGCGAGGTTCCAGCGATCGCTGTTGAACTCGCGCGTGCGCTGGGCCCAGGAATCGACGTAGCGCAGCTCGGCCAGCACGCGGGTGCGCGGGTCCGGGCGCAGGCTCAAGGTGGGGCCGGTCACCAGCACATTGGTGCGCTGCTGGTTGTCCGGGCGGTCGATGGCGAAGGCATCGATGGCCTGGCGACCGAGGTAGTCCTCGAAGCTCCAGCTCAGGCGCTCGGGCAGGATGCGCCAGGCGGCGCTCAAGCCCATGCGCGTCCGCAGCTCGCTGTCGAAGCTGCCGTCACGGTAGTCGCGGAACTCGGCGTCACCCGCCGCCTGCAGGCTGAAGCGCTCGCCGTCTCCGGACAGCGCGAAGGCCAGGCTCGGCAGCAGCACGGTTTCGCTGGTCGGCTCGACCGGCGTACGCCGGATGTTGTCGCTGTGCTCGATGCCAAGGCCGAGCCGGTAGTCCAGCCGCAGCGGGCGCTCACCGGCGACCTGGGCCTGCAGCGGCAGGCATGCGAGGGCCAGGGCCGTGGCGAGCGTCGCGGCGGCGGCCACGGGAGGCGTTCTGATTTGCGATGCCATGAGGGTGCTCCTCGGGTCGGCGCAAGCGGCAGGGCCGCGGCGTGAGGCTCAGTTCGGAACGCGGTTGAAGGCGACGCCGGCGAGGCGGACGCGGTCGAGCACGGCGATGGCTTCCTGCACGGCTGTCGGCGTATCGCGGCCGTAGCCGGCAACCAGCACAGACAGCTCGGCCATGGTCGAGAGGATGCGCGCGTCCGGCGAAGCGGCGACGGCGGGCGCATCGAGGATCACGCTGACCGCGTCGCTGGTGCCGCGCAGCGAGTCCAGCAGCAGGCGCATCCGCGCCGAGCCCAGCAGGTCGCCGCTGGCTTCGCGGCGCGGACCGGCCGGCACCAGCAGAAGGCGCGGCACGCCCGTCGCATGCACGACCTGCTCGACGCGATCGACCCGACCTTCGAGGAAGTCGACCAGTCCATAGGCGTCGGCAGCGACATCGACCCGGCGATGCAGCTGCGGCGCGCGCAGGCAGCAATCCACCAGGATCACCGTGCGGCGCTCATCGAAGGCCATCGCCGAGGCGAGGTTCAGCGAGACGAAGCTGCCGCCACTGCCGTGCGCCACCGGCACCACCAGCAAGCTCAGGCTGCCGCCGCCGACCCGGGCGAGCAGCTGGGTGCGCAGGTCGCGAAAGGCGTCGGCCGGCCGCGAATCCGCCATGTCGTGGCTGACGATGCGGCGTGCCTGCAGCTGGCTGCCGGTGAACGGGGCGAGGGTGCCGCTGCGCTGGGCCAGTGCCTGGCCCACCTGCTGCGGTTCGACTTCGTGACGCTTGCTCACAGCACGATCACTCCGCGGCTGATCGCCGCCCAGGCATACAGGCACAGCACGCCGGTCACCACCAGCAGTGCCGTGGCCAACTTGATGAGGGTGCGCCGACGATCGGAACGTGTACGCAGCTCCGGAATGCTGACCAGTACCGGCACCGGCAGGGTCTGGGCCAGCGCCTGCGCGCTGCGTGCGCGCGGATCGATCTGCAGGAGGGCGAACAGCAGGCCGAGCGGCACGGCCATGCCCAACCCGAGGCCCGCTGCAGCGAAATGCATGAGGCGCAGTCCGGTCGGCTGCAGCGGCAGGGCTGCGGATTCCTGGATGCGGAAGGTGAGGCCGCGCTGCTCGGCGTCGAGGCTCATCGAGACACGCGCGTTCTCGCGTCGGCGCAGCAAGTCCTGGTAGATCTCACGGTTGACCTCGTAGTCGCGGGTCAGCTCGGCCAGCGAGGCCTCGCTGTCGGCGACGCGGCGTCCGCGATCGAGCTCGGATTGCAGCAGGTTCTCGTTCTCGCTGATGCGTGCGCGCAGCGCGGCCATATCGCCGCGCACCCGTGCCAGATCGGAACGCAGCTGCTGGTACAGGGGGTTGCTGGCGGCGGCGACGTCGCTGCCGCGGGCACCCGAGGCCTCGGCCTGCTCTTCGCGGGCCAGCGCCGCCTGGGTGTCCTCCAGTTGATGGCGCAGACGGACGACGTCGGGATAGGAGTCCGTGTAGTCCAGCCGCAGGGTGTCGAGCTGCGCCTGCAGCTCGGCGATGCGCAAGCGGAACTGCGCGGAGCGCGAGCGCAGGTCGGACACCTCCGCCTCGCCGCTGATCTGCGCCTGCAGCGCGGCTTCGCGCATCTGCAGTTCCGAGAGGTTGGTGCGCGCGCCCTCGATCTGCGAGCGGATCTCGGCGACGCGGGTGCGGACATCGATGTCGGTGCCGGGTCGCGCATCGAGGTTGGAGGCGCGGAACTGCTTCAGGCGCTCCTCGGCATCGGTGAGCTTGCGGTGGTACTCGTCGACGCGCGCGGCGATGAACTCGAAGGCCTCACGGCTCTCGCGCTCCTTGGCGGCGAGACTTTCGCTGATGAAGAACTCGGCGTAGCGCGAGGCCACCCGGAACGCACGTTCGGGATCGGCATCGGTGTAGGTGATGCGGATCAGGTTGGCGCCGGGGCTGTCGACGCGGGTGCGCTGCTTGATCTCCTCGACCAGGCGTTCGCGCGCCAGCGGCGCGATCCCCGCTTCGTCCCAGCCCCCTGCCTTCAGGATCTCGGTCATGATCGCGCGGCTGAAGATGACCTCGCGGGCGATGCGCGCGCGATCGGCGACGCCGGTCGGCACAGCGCGACCCTCCATCAGCGGCGCGATGATGTTGGCTTCGCCCACCAGGATCGTGCTGGCGGACTGATACTTGCGCGGCATCAGGATGCCGGCCGCGAGGAACGCCAATGCGATGAGGCCGAAGCCGGCCAGGAGCAGGGCGCCGTGCCGGCGCAGCTCGGCCAGCATCATGGGCAGGCGTTCGAACAGCTCCGCGCCCGGCTCCTGGCCGGCTTC
>LNFM01008588.1_pt1 | contig 17015 bp, 18 predicted proteins | sample 596031 | NCBI WGS metagenome assembly LNFM01 (sample SAMN04254537, study PRJNA301005) | activated carbon metagenome | isolation source: dual media filters at the Ann Arbor, Michigan drinking water treatment plant | place: USA: Ann Arbor
TTGACAAGCACAAGGCAATCGAAACCCACGCGACGCTTCTGATGGTGCTGAGCCTTCTGGTCGTCACCATCGGGGGGATCGTGCAGATCGTGCCGCTTTTCTATCTGGAGAACACGATTGAAAAGGTGGAGGGCGTGCGGCCCTACACGCCCTTGGAACTGGCCGGACGGTCGATCTACATCCGCGAGGGTTGCTATGGCTGCCACAGCCAGATGATCCGCCCGATGCGCGACGAGGTCGAACGGTATGGCCACTACTCGCTGGCGGCGGAATCGATGTATGACCGGCCGTTCCAGTGGGGGTCCAAGCGCACCGGGCCGGATCTGGCGCGGGTGGGAGGACGCTATTCGGATGAATGGCACGTCGACCACTTCACCAACGCCAAGAGCGTGGTGCCGGAGTCGGTGATGCCGCCCTACGGGTTCCTTGCGAACCAGGTGATCGACGGCAAGTACATCCAGGACACGATGGCGACGAACGCGATGGTGGGTGTGCCTTACACCGACGCCATGCTGGAAAACGCGGTGGCCGACTTCAAGGCGCAGGTCGACCCGTTGGGCGACTCGAGCGGGCTTGAGGAACGCTATGGCGACGCAACCTTCGGCACGCCGATCAACGTGCGCAACTTTGACGGCAGGCCGGATCTGACCGAAATGGACGCGCTGATCGCCTACATGCAAGTCCTGGGCACGATGGTCGACTTCTCGACCTTCACGCCCGTGGCGAACCGGTAAGGGGGCAACTATGGAAACCTATTCCTTCCTGCGCCACATGGCCGACAGCTGGTTTCTTCTGGCGATGACGCTGGGGTTTCTTGGCCTGTGTGTCTGGGCGTTCCGTCCCGGCAGCCGCAAAGCCCACGAGGACGTGGCCAATTCGATCTTCCGCAACGATGACCATCCTGCGGAAGCCCATCCCTCGCGTAACCCGAAGGAGGCGTGAACCATGTGCGCCAAGCAAGTGAAGAAAGAGCCGCGTCAGGTTGAGACGACGGGTCACCAGTGGGACGGGATCGAGGAACTGAACAACCCGATGCCGCGCTGGTGGGTCTGGACGTTCTACGCCACGATCATCTGGGGCATCGGCTATACGGTGGCTTATCCGGCATGGCCGCTGATCAGCGGGGCGACGCCGGGGGTTCTGGGCGCATCGACCCGGGCGGACGTGGCGGCGGAAATCGAGCGGTTCGATGTGGCGAATGCCGCGATCAAGGAACAGCTGGTGGCCGCCGACCTGAACGCCATCAAGGACAACCCGGAGCTGGCAAGCTTTGCCACGAACGCCGGGGCGGCCGTGTTCAAGACGAACTGCACGACGTGCCACGGGTCCGGTGCGCAGGGGTTCGAGGGCAAGGGTTATCCGAGCCTTCTGGACAACGACTGGCTGTGGGGCGGGACGATGGAGGATATCCACCTGACCGTGACCCACGGTATCCGCAACACGACTGACGCGGATGCGCGCTATTCCGAGATGCCGAAGTTCGGGGTGGACGAGATCCTGGATGCCACGCAGATCGGGCAGGTTACCGATTATGTGTTGCAGATCTCGGGGCAGGACCATGACGCGGTGGCGGCGGAAGCCGGGGCCACGATTTATGCCGACAACTGTGCTGCCTGCCACATGGAAGATGGGTCCGGCGACCGCACCCAGGGCGCGCCTGCGCTGACGGATGCGATCTGGCTTTATGGAGGATCACGCGAGGCGATCACCCATACCGTGACCTATTCGCGCTATGGTGTGATGCCGAACTGGAACGAACGGCTGAGCGAGGACGAGATCCGCGGAATGACCGCCCGCCGCGTGGTTTCGCCGCATCGCATGCGGGGAAAGTTGCGCAGAATTTGACACCGGGCGCCTGCCGCAAGGCGGGCGCCGATTCCTTGCGGTTCCTTTTGAACCGAGCGCCGGAAAACGCTGTGCGGCCTGACTGACGCGCCGTTTTCCAAGATGAATGACACGGAGCCTTTCGTGACCCTGCCCGATACCGACGCACCGAGCCTTTATGCCGCCCGCGAGCCTGTTTTCCCGCGCCGGGTGAAGGGTGCGTTCCGCACGATGAAGTGGTGGATCATGGCGGTCACGCTGGGCATCTACTACATCACGCCATGGCTGCGCTGGGACCGCGGGCCGAACCTGCCCGATCAGGCGGTTCTGGTGGACCTTGGTAACCGGCGGTTCTTTTTCTTCATGATCGAGATCTGGCCGCACGAGTTCTATTTCGTGGCCGGGTTGCTGATCATGGCTGGCCTCGGGCTGTTTCTGTTCACCAGTGCGGCGGGGCGGGTCTGGTGCGGCTATGCCTGCCCGCAGACGGTGTGGACCGACCTTTTCATTCTGGTGGAGCGTTGGGTGGAGGGGGACCGCAACGCGCGGATACGCCTGCACCGGCAGCCGTGGAATTGGGAAAAGCTGGTCAAGAACGGCATCAAATGGTGGATATGGCTGGTGATCGGTCTGGCGACGGGCGGGGCGTGGATTTTCTACTTCACCGATGCACCGACGCTTTTGCGTGACCTCGTGACGGGGCAGGCGCATCCGGTGGCCTACATCACGATGCTGATCCTGACCTTCACCACCTTCTTCTTTGGCGGGTTCGCGCGCGAACAGATCTGCATCTATGCCTGCCCGTGGCCGCGCATCCAGGCGGCGATGGTGGACGAGGACACGCTGACCATCGGTTACCGCGACTGGCGTGGCGAGCCGCGTGGCAAGCAGACCGTCGAGGGCAACGGCGACTGCATCGACTGCATGGCCTGCGTCAACGTCTGCCCGATGGGCATCGACATCCGCGACGGGCAACAGATGGCCTGCATCACCTGCGGGCTGTGCATCGATGCCTGCAACGACGTGATGGACAAGATCGGCAAGCCGCGTGACCTGATCGGTTACCTTGCCTTGACCGACGAAGTGCGTGAACGCGCGGGCCAGCCGCCGAAAAGCGTCTGGGCGCATGTGTTCCGGCCGCGCACGGTGATGTATACGGTGCTGTGGTCCGGGGTCGGGATCGGGCTGGTCGTGGCGCTGTTCCTGCGCTCGCCGATCGACTTCAACGTGACGCCGGTGCGCAACCCGACCTTTGTCACGATGGCGGATGGCAGCATCCGCAACGCCTACGAGATGCGCTTGCGCAACAAGGGCGGGGCCGACTCGGGGTTCACCCTTTCCGCCACGTCGGAGGAAACGCTTGATCTGTCGCTGGAGGGCGTCGAGGGGCTGACCGTGACGGTTCCGGCGAACGAGACGATGACGCAGCGGGTGTATCTGACGGCCCCGGCCGGATCGGATGCGGCGCAAGAGGACCGCACCGAGGTGCGGATCTGGGTCGAGGAAGCAGGCACCACGAACCGGGTGCATCATGATACCGTGTTCAACGGAAAGGATGACGGAAATGACTGAACTGACCGGGCGGCATGTACTGGCGATCACCGTGGGCGCGTTTGCGGTGATCATCGGGGTCAACCTTCTGCTGGCGTTCAAGGCGGTCAGCACCTTTCCGGGGCTGGAAGTGCAGAACTCCTACGTCGCGAGCCAAGGGTTCAATGACCGGAAGGCGGCGCAGGAAGCGCTGGGCTGGAAGATGCAGCCGGCCTATGAAAACGGGCGGATGACGCTGGCCTTTGTCGACCGGGACGGAATGCCGATGCCGGTGACCGATCTGGAAGTGTTGGTCGGTCGGACCACGGAGGCGAGCGAGGACCGCTGGCCATCCTTCGCCGCTGTCGGGCCGGCCTATGAGGCCGAGGTGCCGCTGGCGCGCGGCAAGTGGATGGTCAAGGTCACGGCGCGGTCGTTGGATGGGGTGCTGTTCGAGCAGCGCTCGGAACTGCAAGTGAGAGGCTGACGGCGATGGCGCAGGCGGAAAGCTTTGACGAGACCAACCGTCTGTCTGCCTGCCCGGCCTGCGTTGCGGTGCCGAGTGCCGAACGGCTGGCGGCGCTGGCCGAACCGGCGGATGCGCGGATCATGCTCTCATTGCCGATGGCGCATTGCGCAACCTGCATCACCACCGTCGAAAGCGCCCTGTCGGCCGTGCCGGGAGTGCGGTCGGCGCGCGTCAACCTGACGCGCAAGCGCGTCAGCGTGGATGCCGCGCCGAGCGTGACGGCGGCGGGTCTGATCGAGGTGCTGAAAGCCGAGGGGCAGGAGGCGCACGAGCTGGACCCCGGTCTACTTAGCGCGACCGAAACCGACAAGCAGGGGCGCGACCTCTTGATGCGGCTGGGCGTGGCGTTCTTTTCGATGATGAACGTGATGCTTCTGTCGGTGGCCGTCTGGTCGGGGGCCGAGGCTGCGACGCGTGACATGTTCCACTGGATTTCGGCGGCGATTGCCTTGCCGACGGTGATCTTTGCGGGGCAGCCGTTCTTCAAGTCGGCCTGGGCGTCCTTGCGCGCCGGGCGGCTGGGGATGGATGTGCCGATCTCGCTGGCGCTGATCCTGGCCTCGTCGATCTCGGTCTACGAGACGATGATGTCGGGGCATCATGCCTATTTCGATGCGGCGGTGATGCTGGCGTTCTTTCTGCTGTTGGGCCGGTATCTGGACCACCGGACGCGGGCAGTAGCGCGGTCGGCGGCGGAGGAATTGGCGGCGCTTGAGGTGCCGCGGGCTTGGGTTGTCGAAGATGGCGTGGAGGTCGAGCGGGCGATTTCGGCGGTGCGGGCGGGTGATACGGTGGTGGTGCGGCCGGGCGGACGGATGCCGGTGGACGGCGTTGTCATCGCGGGCGCGTCCGAGGTGGACCGGAGCCTTCTGACCGGGGAAAGCCTGCCGGTCTTTGCGGGAGTGGACACCGTTGTCAGCGCGGGCGAGGTGAACCTTACGGGGCCGCTGACGCTGCGGGTGACGGCGGCGGGCAGGGACAGTTCATTGCACCGGATGGCCGATCTGGTGGCGGTCGCCGAGGGGGCAAAGACGCGGTATACCAGTCTGGCAGACCGGGCGGCGGGCCTGTATTCGCCCTTGGTGCATATCCTGTCATTCGGTGCGTTCGGGTACTGGATGTGGGCGACGGGCGGCGATGTGCGCTATGCGATCAACATTTCGGCTGCGGTCCTGATCATCACCTGCCCTTGCGCGCTGGGGCTGGCGGTGCCTGCGGTGGTGACGTCTGCAAGCGGGCGGCTGTTTCGCAAGGGGCTGTTGATCAAGGCGGGCACGGCGCTGGAGCGGCTGGCCGAAGTGGACACGGTGGTATTCGACAAGACCGGCACGCTGACGATGGGCGCGCCCGAGGTGACGAACCTTGGCGAGCTGCCGGAGGACGTGGTGGCGGTTGCGGCGGGGCTGGCGGCGGGATCGTCGCATCCTCTGGCGCGGGCGCTGGCAGGTTCGGCAGGGCTGCCTGCGGCGGTCAGCGATCTGCGCGAGGTGCCGGGTTATGGTATCGAAGGCGTCTGGCAGGGGAGCCGCGTGCGGCTGGGCCGGGCGGAATGGTGCGGGGCAGAGGCGCTGGGGGTGACGGCAACCTATCTGAGCCTTGGCGGCCAGACCCATGCCTTCACTTTTGCCGATGCGCTGCGTCCGGGGGCCGAGGCGGCAGTGGCGCAGTTGCGGGCGGATGGTCGGCGGATCATCCTCTTGTCGGGAGACGCGGTCGGAGCGGTCGAGGGGCTGGCTGCACGGCTGGGCATCGAGGAATGGTCGGCGGGCGTGCTGCCGGCCGAGAAGGCGGCGCGGGTGGCCGCGCTTTCGGCCGAGGGGCGCAAGGTGCTGATGGTGGGCGACGGGTTGAATGACACCGGCGCGCTGGCTGCGGCGCATGTTTCGATCAGCCCGGCTTCGGCGCTTGATGCGGCGCGGGTTGCATCGGACATCGTGCTTTTGGGGCGAGACATGGCGCCGATCGCCGATGCGGTGCGGATCAGCAGGCAGGCGGTGCGCCGCATGGTCGAAAACTTCTGGATATCGGGCGGTTACAACGTGGTTGCGGTGCCGCTGGCCTTGATCGGGGCGGCGACGCCGCTGGCCGCGGCGCTGGCGATGTCGCTGTCGTCAATCACGGTTTCCCTGAACGCGATGCGGCTGAAATAATGGAAATCCTGACCATCCTCATCCCGGTGTCGCTGTTTTTGGGGGGAATCGGCCTTCTGGCGTTCTTCTGGGCGATGAAGACGCGGCAGTTCGATGACCCGGATGGGGACGCTAACCGGATTCTGACCAAAGATTGGGACGACAAGCCAAAGCAGTAGCCGCAGGTATCGCCGGCCTGATCAGGTGATGATGACCGTGGCGGGCTGCAGGCCGTCGATTTCCACGGTGCAGGTGTCGCCTGACACCAGCGGGCCGACACCGGCGGGCGTGCCGGTAAAGATCAGATCGCCGGGGGCCAGCGAGACCAGCCGCGACAGTGCTGCGATGATCGCGGGAACCGGCCAGATCATGTCGGACAGCCGGGCCGACTGACGCTGCGTGCCGTTGACGATGCAGCGCAGGGCCGCGTCGCCGATCGGGCCGGGGCGGATGGGGCCCATGACGGCTGATTTGTCGAAAGCCTTGGCCATATCCCATGGCCGACGGTTTGCCTTCGCCTCGGCCTGAAGGTCGCGGCGGGTCAGGTCGTTGCCGGTGGCGTGGCCCCAGATCAGCGCCTCGGCCTCGGCTTCGGACAGCATGGCGCCACTGCGCCCGATGGCGACAACCAGTTCGGCCTCGTGATGCAGGTTCTTGGTGGCGGGCGGATAGGGAATGCGGCTGCCACTGTCGACCAGTGCGTCGGCGGGCTTGGTGAAGAAGAACGGCGGCTCGGCTGTCGGGTCGCCGCCCATCTCGCGGGTGTGTTCGGCATAGTTCCGGCCGACGCAGAAGATCCGGCGCACGGGAAAGCGTTCAGCGCGGCCTGCGACGGGCAGGGTCACCGTTGGCAGGGCGGGGAACACCAGCGCGACCATATCAGCCTCCGAGGGTTTCGCAGGGGATCGCGCGGGCCTTGAGGCGGCGGCAGGCGAGGTTCGCCTGATCCTCGGTGAGACCCATGAAGTTGGCGTGCCAGCTGCCGTCTTTCTGGCTGATCTTGCGCAACCCTTCGTTCAGGGTGGCGCTTTCGGCCAGCGCGGTCTTCAGAAGCGCGCGCTCGGCCTCATAGCGTGACGTGTAGTCACCGACGTTGACGCCGAAGTGCCGGCCGCCAGAGGTGGACTTGACCACCACGACCTCTTGCTCGGCCTCGGCGACTTCGATCTTGGCGGGCTCGGTGCTGTCGAAGATCGGGGCCTTGCGTGGGGCGATCGTGGCAACCGCAAGCGCGGTGCTGGCGCCCGCATCCAGTGGCGCAATGCTTGCGCCGGCGGCGACGGTTTCGACATCGGTAAGTTCGGGCAGGCCGTCGGCCAGAAGCTGCGGCATTTGCGGTTGCAGGTCGACGGCGGCGATCAGGCCTTCTTCGGTCAGCAGCGTACCGGGGTCGGTGACCACCATGTCAGGCTGGGCTTCGGCCACGACAACCGCTTCGGGTGCCTCTGCCACGGCTGCGGGTGCGGCGTCGGCGACGAGTGTTTCAGCCGCTTCGGCAGCAGGCTCGGGGCGCGCTTTCGGGCGGAAGGCGGCCATTGCCGGGTCAGCCTCGGCGACAAGGACAGGTTCGGGGCTGGCCTCGGCGTTCGGTTCGCCGGCGGCCAGTTGTGCGGCTTGGGCATCCAGCGTGCCGGGTTCGGCAGGAGGGGGGGCGGCGGCGGCAAGAGCCAAGGCCACGGCGGCGTCGGTTGCCTGGTCTGATACCGCTTCGGCAACCGCGACGGGCGGTTCAGCGGCGGCTGTGACATCGGCTGCGGCTGCCGGGGCGGCGGCGATGGCTTCGGCCTGGAAGTCTAGCGTGCCTTCGGGTGCGGGTTCGGCGGTGGCCTCGACCAGCGCGCCTTCGATGCTTTCGGCCATGGCGAGGGCGACAGCATCCGGCACGGTCGGCACAACCGGGCGGGCCTTGGGCCGGAGCGACACGCGAACCTCGCCCGAAACGCGGACGGTCTTGGCGGCGCCGCCTTCGGCATCCGGCACGTCGATCTGCGGTTCGGCGCTGGCGATCAGCATGTCTGCGGGGGCTTCCGGCGCGACAGGGGGCTGTTCCTTGACGCGGTTCTTGGCGGCGCCAAAGCCGATGTCCATCAGTTCGGCCATCTTGGCGTTGCGCTGCACGGTGGAGGTGCCGCCAAACACGGTGGCAATGATGCGCTTGTTGCCGCGAACAGCCGAGGCGGTGAGGTTGAAGCCGGCAGCCGAGGTGTAGCCGGTCTTGATGCCGTCGGCGCCTTCGTAGCTGTCAAGGAAACGAGAGTTGGTGTTGCGGACCGTGGCAATACCGGCATCGGCAGTGCGGCGGGAGAAGATGTTGTAATATTGGGGGAAGTCATAAAACAGGTGCCGGCCGAGCGTGTTCATGTCGCGCGCCGAGGACAGGTGCCCCTTGGCTGTGAGGCCGTTGGCATTCTTGAAGGTGGTGTTGGTCATGCCGAGTTGCTTGGCGGTACGCGTCATCCGCTTGGCGAAGGCTTCGGCATTGCCGCCGATGTGATCGCCGATGGCCGAGGCGGCGTCATTGGCCGATTTCACCGCAGCGGCGCGGATCAGGTGGCGGATGGCGATCTTCTGGCCGGGTTTCAGGCCAAGGCGGGACGGCGGCTGAGAGGCTGCGTATTTGGTGACGGTCACGCGGGTGTCGAGTGACAGGCGGCCTGCCTCGATTTCCTGAAACGCGATGTAAAGCGTCATCATCTTGGTCAGCGAAGCCGGGTTCAGCCGCGCATCGGCGTTCTTTTCGTACAGCACCTCGCCAGAGCGCGCATCGATCACGATGGCTGCGTAGGGTGCGGCCTGCAATGACGACGTGAAAATGACGGCGAAAGCCGCAATCAAAATGGAATATTTGCGGATGATCCGCCCGAAAAGCGATGCCACGTCGCTGTCCTTTGCCTGTCCGACCCGAATTTCCGGTGTCGATTTTTCTGCCTCGGACGGACGCTAGCACAGTGGCCGCGATCCGAAAACCCTCATTTTACAATGGGTTTGCCGGAAGAGCTCGCCCAGTTGCAGTGTTGCAGCACTGGGTAGGGCTGTGGCACATCTAGTTAGCTCTGGCGGCTAAATGCCTAGGTGTAGAGGGTCAAGCGAGGCGAGCCACAAGGCCGGGAAGGCCTGAAAGGTCGGTCAGTTCATGAAAACGGTGGTGATCTGTCGGTCTGTCGGCAATTTCCAGCGCCCAGGTCAGGCCATGCGGGACATGCACGCCCCAGCTGCCGGCCTCCAGCGCCGGAATCACGTCGGACTTCAAGGAGTTGCCGACCATCATGGCCTGATCGGCCCCGGTGCCGTGGCGCTTGAAGATCGTAGTGTAGGACGGAGCGGTCTTGTGTGACACGATCTCGACCGCGTCGAACAGGTCACCAAGGCCGGATTGGGCAAGCTTGCGTTCCTGATCAAGGAGGTCACCCTTGGTGATCAGCAAGATGCGATAGTCGCGGGCCAGCGTGGTGACCGTGGCGCGGACGTGAGGCAAAAGCTCGATCGGGTGTTCCAGCATCTCGCGCCCTGCGGCGACCAGTTCGGCGATCACGGCGGCGGGCACGCGGGCGTCGGTCACCTCGATCGCGGTTTCGATCATCGACAGGGTAAAACCCTTCACGCCATAGCCGTAGTGGCCGAGGTTGCGCCGTTCGGCAGCAAGCAGGCGGTCGTGGAGGTGGGCAGGATCGGCGTAATCGGCCAGAAGCGTGGTGAACCTGTCCTGCGTCAGCCGGAAGAACGCCTCGTTCTGCCAGAGCGTATCGTCCGCATCAAAACCGATTGTGCTGAGCATTTTTCCTCCCTGGCCTGCTTTTGCCCCGGCGAGGCCGGACTGCGCAATGGGCCGCGCAAAGCCTGCCCCCTTTTCGCCGGGGCAAAAGCGGCTATATTGGACCTATAAGCGCTTGAACCCGAATCCACCCTGACGGAGCCACTGACCCGTGTCGCAACGCCCATTGATTATGTCCGACAAGACGGATGGTCCGGGGCAGGACACATCTTTGCTGACCAAGCCGAAGTCGAAGACCGAGCGGCCGCCGCTGTACAAGGTGATGCTGCTCAATGACGACTACACGCCGATGGAGTTCGTGGTGCATGTGCTGGAACGGTTCTTTGGGCTGAACCATGCGCAGGCGTTCGACATCATGCTGACGGTCCACAAGAAGGGCCTGGCGGTGGTGGGGGTATTTTCCTTCGAAGTCGCGGAGACTAAGGTGGCGCAGGTGATGGATTTCGCGCGCCGCCATCAGCATCCGCTGCAATGCACGATGGAAAAGGAATGACCAGCCCTGCCCGAGTGGGAGTGTAGGGCGCGTTTGCGCCTGCCCATGCGGTCTGCTCGGCTTTCCCTTGCATTGCACTCCGGCGCCTTTGCTGTGCCAGTCGAGGGCTGGATTGCGGTCTATCGTCCGCGCATCGGTGATGACCTTTCCGACCTGCCGCAAGAGCGGGTGGTCGTGCTGACCGGTTTCAAGCCGGACCACGACCATTTCGCACAGCGCTATCGGGTAGAGCCTGCCGCGCCTTATGCGGCGGCGGTCGTCTGCCTGCCGCGGGCCAAGGCCGAGGCGCGGGCCTTGATCGCGCAGGCAGCGGCCGAGGTGGTGCCGGGTGGGGTGATCGCGTTGGACGGCCAGAAGACCGACGGCATCGATGCGGTGTTGAAGGATCTGCGGTCGCGTGTGGTGGTGTCGGAAAGCCTGTCGAAGGCGCATGGCAAGCTGGCGACTTTCCGTGCCGGACCGGGGCTTGAGGATTGGGCCGCGCGGCCAACGGTGATCGAGGGCGGCTTTCATACCCTGCCGGGGGTCTTTTCTGCCGACGCGCCCGATCGTGGCTCGGTTCTGCTGGCGACGGCGCTGCCGGCGCGGCTGGGGCCGAAGGTCGCCGATCTTGGCGCAGGTTGGGGGTTTCTTGGCCGGGCGGTGCTGGCGCGCGAGGGCGTCAAGCGGCTGGAAGTGGTCGAGGCCGATGCTGCGGCTCTGGACTGCGCGCGGATCAATCTTTCCGACGAGCGGGCGCGGTTTCACTGGGCCGACGCCATGACGTTCCGGCCAGAGAACCTGGTGGAAGCGGTGGTGATGAACCCGCCGTTCCACACGTCGCGCGACGCCGACCTTGCGTTGGGCGTGGCGTTCATCCGCGCAGCGCGCCGGATGCTGGCGCCGGATGGGGTGCTGTGGATGGTCGCGAACCGACACCTGCCCTATGATGTGGTGCTGAACGAACTGTTCCTGACGGTGGAAAATGCTGGCGGCGACGGCGCGTTCCGGGTGATCCGGGCCGCCAAGCCGCGACGGAGCAAACCTTGACAGTTATCGGAGCGACCTGATGTCTTTTTCCATTAGCGGCAAGACCGCCATCGTGACCGGGGCGGCGAATGGCATCGGCCTTTCGATCGCGCGGCATCTGGTCGACAAGGGCGCCAACGTGGTCTTCGCCGACATCGACGAGGCTCGGCTGGAGGATGAGGTTGGCGAAGAGGCGCGGGCCGAGGGCGCGGTGCGGATGTTCGCCGGCGACCTGACCGAAAAGCTGACCATTGCAAACCTGCTGTCGGCCACGTTCGATGCCTTTGACCGGGTTGATATTCTGGTCAACGCCAGCCGCAAGATGGTGGTGTCGGATCTGTTGAACCCCGAGGCGGACGGGGTCGAGGACCTGTTGCAGCAAAACCTACTGACGGCGCTGCGGCTGTCGCAGATGACGGCGAAGCGGATGATCCAGAACGGCGCGCGGGCAGAGGTCGAGGCAGGCACCATGCTGGGGTCCATCATCAACATCTCGTCCATTGTTGCGCAGCACACCCGGCCGGAACTTCTGGGCTATTCCATCGCCTCGGCGGCGATTGACCAGATGACCCGGTCGATGGCGGTGGCACTGGCGCCGAAGGGCATCCGGGTCAACGCCGTGGCCTTCGGCAGCGTGATGAGCGCAAGCCTGCAAAACAGCCTGAAGGAAAACCCCGACTACCGCGACAGCATTGCGGGCGGCACACCGCTTGGCCGGATCGCGGCGCCGGCAGAGCTGGCTGAAGTCGTGCAGTTCCTCGCCTCGGATGCGGCGGGCTTCGTGACCGGGCAGGTCATCACTGTCGATGGCGGGCGTAGCCTGATCGACGCTGTGGCCGCGCCCGCGCACTGATCATTCGGGATATTGCGCCCGGCACTGCGCGATGGCCTGCTCGGCTGCGCGGGCAAGCTGTCGGCGCTTTGCCTCCAGTCCTTCGAGCTTTTTCGCTTCGGCCGCGAGGTCGATTGCCTTCGGGCGGGTTTCCGTCTCGGCCCGTTCGTCAAGGCACAGGCGGGGCGGCGGGGGCGGTTCGCCTTCCGCAACCGGCGGCTGGTCGCAGTAGACCCAGACATCGCGGTAGACGGTGACGTCGACGTAGGCGAAGCCGCGGTCAAGGTTGCCCTTGGTTTCGGCAATCAGTCGATCGACGGTGCGAAGATCGCGAGTGTTGCGATTGATGCATTGTTCCTGCGGGGTGCCGCAGGAGGTGAGGGCAAGAAGGGCAGGCAGGATCAGGCGTTTCATGAGTCAGCTCGCTTTTTGCGGGGCCGGGAGGGCCAAATGTCCTGTTGGAAAGGGCTGCGTCCGGGTGTTAGGCATGGCGCGTCAGATTTGGGAGACTTCGACGATGACCGATCCGTATGAGAGCCACAAGTCCCGTGCCGCCGCTTGGTTCCGGACCCTGCGCGACCGGATCGTGGCGGAGTTCGAGCGGTTGGAGGATGACTTCGGAACCGGCACGCCGGGGCGGTTCGAGGTTACGCCGACGGTGCGGGCCGATGGTGGCGGCGGGCTGATGAGCGTGATGCGTGGCGGGCGGGTCTTCGAGAAGGTGGGTGTCAACGTCTCGGAGGTGCACGGCACGCTTGGTGAGCGGGCGCAGAAGGCGATGGCGGCGCGCGGGGTTCCGGGGATGGCGGAGGACCCGCGGTTCTGGGCGAGCGGAATTTCCCTTGTGGCCCACATGGTCAACCCGCACAGCCCGGCGGTTCACATGAACACCCGGATGTTCTGGACGCCGGGGGCTTCGTGGTTTGGTGGCGGGGCGGATTTGAACCCGGCGATCGAGTATGCGGAAGATACGGCGCATTTTCACGGGGCGATGCAGGCGGCCTGTGATGCGCATTCGCCGGACTACTACGCAAAGTTCAAGGCTTGGGCGGACGAGTATTTCCTTGTCCCGCACAGGGGACGGGCGCGGGGGGTCGGGGGCATCTTTTACGATGACCTGAACACCGGCGACTGGGAGGCGGATTTTGCGTTCACGCAGGCGGTGGGAGCTGCCTTCCTGCCAGCCTTCGTGCCGGTGACGGAGCGGCGCCAGGGAACGGCGTGGAGCGAGGAGGACCGCGAGCAGCAGCTGCGGCATCGGGGGCTTTATGCCGAGTATAACCTTGTCTATGACCGGGGGACGAAGTTCGGGCTGGAGACGGGGCATGACGCGAACGCGGTCTTGATGAGCCTGCCGCCCATCGCGAAGTGGTATTGAGATGGCCGATATTGAGGTTACGGCGGCCTATGGGTCGGTGGTCGAGGATGAGGGGCAGTTGTTCGTCGGCTTTGCCGAGGGTGAGGAGGAGGACGAGGGGTACGTTCTTTTCCGGCAGGCAGTCGAGGGCGGGCCGGTCTGGTTCGAGGTGACAGACGAGACCTTCGGGGCGGAGGATGCCCTTGAGGCTGTGATCGCGGGGCCGACAGGGCTGGCGATCACGGTGCGGGCGGAAAAGGCGGCGGCGCTGGGTTGGGCGACTTCGATCACCGTCAGGATCAAGCCGGGGGCTGATGGGCGCGACGAGGCCTTTGCCGCGCTGGAGGCGATGCTGGGGCCGATCTGGCAGGCGACGGCGTAAGGTGTCCACGGTGGGCACACGGGGGCACGCCAGCAATTTCAATGGGTTGGTTGTGGACGTTAGGAGTTGATTAACCCATTACGCCACGCGCCGCTCACCGGGTGCGAAGGGGCTTAGTTTTAGCCAAGCTTGCATCGCGCGGGCGATTGCGGGGTCGCCGTCAAGCTGGACATTGCCGGCCTCGACCTCGGCACCAAGGCGGGCGACGCCCATCCAGATCGAGGTCATCGTGCGCAATGAACTGGTGACCAGAAGATCGACCTCGAACCCCGGATCGAAGTTGCAGAGATCAACCTTGCCCGATTCGACCACCAGCCAGTAGTTGCCCTGAGTTTCGGGGAGTTCGGGATACAGAAACTGTATCGTGCAGCGACGCTTTGGCAGGGGATCGGTGGCGAGGTTGCGGCGCATGTCCCACATCAGGAGTGCCGGGTCGAGGTTGCGCAGCGACAGGCGCGATTCCACCCAGCGCTGGCCCCAGAAACCGATGCCCATGACGAGGGGGCGCAAATCCTCGCCGGCCTCGGTGAGATGGTATTCGAAAAGACCGCCCGAAGTGGGAACGGTGCGCACCACGCCGGCAAGTTCCAGTTCCTTGAGGCGTTTCGACAGAAGCGTAGGGGACATGCGCGGCAGGCCGCGGCGCAGGTCGTTGAAGCGCGTGCTGCCGCAGAGAAGTTCGCGCAGAAGCACGACCGTCCAGCGCGAACAGAGAACTTCGGCGGCCATCGAGACGGGGCAGAACTGGCCGTAGCTGGAAGACTCGGGCATGGCACCATCCTCCTGACACTGTTGCAGCCTAGCATGATATCGCGCCGCGCCCCAGTACAGTTCGTGGACTGGCCAGAAGGGCAGCACCGGGCGGATGATGGGACATTCCAGAAAAGGAGTGCAGCCATGACATTGACAGAAGAACGACCGACCGAGACGAGGTTTGATGCGGTGGCGACCGCAGAGAACCTGAGCGCGCAGATCGCGGCAGGGGCGGCGGAAGCCGATGCCGAGGACCGCTTCGTTGCAGAGAATTACGCGTTGCTGAAAGCCGCCGGGTTGGTTGACGCGGGAGTGCCGGTGGAACTGGGCGGCGGCGGGGCGGATGTGCGGGAACTGGCGGCTATGCTGCGGGTGCTGGGGCGGGCCTGCGGATCGACCGCGCTGGCCTTTGCGATGCACACGCATCAGGTGGCTATCCCGGCATGGCGCTGGCGGCATCAGAAGGTGGCGGCGGTGGAGCCGTTGCTGCGCCGGATCGCGGCGGAGAAAATCATCCTGTTGTCCAGCGGCGGGTCGGACTGGATCAACGGGTCGGGCGTGGCCACGAAGGTTGAGGGTGGCTACCGGGTTTCGGGGCGCAAGATATTCACCTCGGGTGCGGCGGCGGGCGAGGTGTTCATGACGGGCGCGGTGCTTGAGGAGGGCGGCGAAAAGTTCGTCCTGCATTTCGGCGCGTCGATGAAAGCGCCGGAGGTTCGTATCCTTGATACCTGGCACACGCTAGGGATGCGGGGAACGGGGTCACATGATGTGATGCTGGACGAGTTGTTCGTGCCGGATGCGAGCGTGGCATTGAAGCGCAAAGCGGGCGAGTGGCATCCGCTGTTCCACGTCATCGCGACGATTGCGTTTCCGTTGATCTATGCGGCCTATCTTGGGGTGGCCGACAGTGCCTGCCGGATTGCGCTGGATCTGGCGCAGAAGCGGCCGATCACGCATGACGGTCGGGCCTTGGCGGGACAGATGATGACGCAGTTGCGCGGCGCAGAGGCGGCGCATGAGGTGATGCTGGCGGAGGTAGACCGCAACGCGCCGTCGGCCGACACGGTCAACAACGTGATGATGGGAAAGGTGCTGGGGGCGGATCATGCGATCCGTGCGGTGGAACTGGCGATGGAACTGGCCAGTGGGGCCGGGTTCTACCGGGCCGCCGGGCTGGAGCGGCGGTTTCGCGACATTCAGGGCGCGCGGTTCCACGCGATGCAGCGCGGGCCGCAGGCTCAATACGCGGGGGCGATGGCGCTGGGCGAGCCTGTCGCGACTGTGTTCTGAAAGCGGGGCGCGGGGGTCAGACCCCGCGCACCGTGTCGATCATCAGTTGCACGTTGTCGGGGTTGGCGTCGGGTGTGATGCCGTGGCCGAGGTTGAAGATGTGCGGGCCTTTGGAGAAGGCGCGGACGACGTGCTCGGTGGCTGCAATCAGTGCCTGACCGCCGGTGACCATGTGTTCGGGCGCAAGGTTGCCCTGCACGCAGCCGTCGATCTGCACGTTGGCGGCGGCCCATTCGGGGCTTACGGAGTTGTCGATCGCGACGCAATCGGCGCCGGTCTGATGGCCGAAACCGATGTAGCCTTGGCCTGCTTCGCGCGGGAAGGCGATGATAGGCGTGTTGGGGTGGCGGGCCTTCAACGCGCTGATGATGCGGGCGGTTGGGGCAGTGGCGAAATCGCGGAAGTCCTGACCCTTGAGGGAGCCGGCCCAGCTGTCGAAGAGCTTGACCACCTCGGCCCCCGCCGCGATCTGAGCGGAGAGGTATTCGATGGTGGCTTCGGTGATGCGGTCGATCAGCGCCTCGAAGGTCGGGCGGTCGGTGTCTTTCAGCGCGTGGGCGGCGGCCTGATCCTTCGATCCCTTGCCGGCGATCATGTAGGTGGCGACGGTCCATGGCGCGCCGGCGAAACCGATGAGCGTGGTCTCTGCGGGCAGTTCGCGGGCGAGGATGCGGACGGTCTCGTAGATAGGCGAGAGGGTGTCGTGGATCGCCTCGGTCGGTTTCAGGTTGGCGACCTGACCCATGGTGGTGGTGGTTTCCATGCGCGGGCCTTCGCCGGTTTCGAACCAGAGCTGCGGGCCAAGCGCTTGGGGAAGCAGGAGAATATCGGCGAACAGGATGGCCGCGTCGAAACCGTAGCGGCGGATCGGTTGCAGCGTGACCTCGGCTGCCAGTTCGGGATTGTAGCAGAGCGACAGGAAATCGCCGGCCTGGGCGCGGGTGGCGCGGTATTCCGGCAGGTAGCGGCCAGCCTGACGCATCATCCAGATCGGCGGGGTGGGAAGAACCTCGCCCTTGAGGGCGCGCAGGATGGTTTTGGTCATGGTCGGCCTTTTTCTCGGTTTGGCCCATGGGTCGGCTGGCGGGGCGGGCTTGTCAAGAGTTGTCAGGC
>LNFM01007518.1_pt1 | contig 17013 bp, 15 predicted proteins | sample 596031 | NCBI WGS metagenome assembly LNFM01 (sample SAMN04254537, study PRJNA301005) | activated carbon metagenome | isolation source: dual media filters at the Ann Arbor, Michigan drinking water treatment plant | place: USA: Ann Arbor
CACCCCGCGAACGTCCCCGGCGGCTACATCGTCGCGGAGGTCGCGGCCTTCATGCTCGAGAACTGCACGACGTTCCGCGCGAGGGCGGCCGTGCTGACGAACATCACCGAGGACCACCTCGATCGCTTCGGCACGATGGAGCGCTACGCGGAGACGAAGGGCCGCATCTTCGATCTCCAGCACGAGGGCGACGTCGCGATCGGCAATGCCGCCGATCCGTGGGTGGTGCGCGAGATGGCGACCATCCCGAGCCACGTCTACATGTTCGACTCGCGTCCGGGCGCGACACGAACGGGCCACGGCGCCTCCGTGTCCGACGATCGCAAGCGCCTGCAGCTCCGCCTCGCCACGCACGAGGAGGACTTCCCCGTCGACGACCTGGTCATCGTCGGTAATCACAACCTCGAGAACGCGATGGGGGCGTATCTCGCGGCCCGCTCCTGCGGCGTCTCGATCGATGCCGTGCGCGCGGGCGCCCGCGCCTACCGCCCCCTGCCCCACCGCATGGAGCTCGTCGGCGACAAGGCCAACGTCTACTACTACGACGACAGCAAGGGCACGAACGTCGCCTCCGTCGCGGCCAGTGTCCGCGGCTTCCCGCGACCGCTCGTCCTCATCGCCGGGGGCGTCGACAAGGGCGGCTCCTACGTCCCGATGCTCGAGGCCCTCGACGGCGTGTGCAAGGGCATCGTCCTCATCGGCAAGGCCGCTCCACTGATCCGCGCCGCCGCCCAGGAGCACGGGGCGACGTACCCCGTCATCGACGCGACCGACATGCACGAGGCCGTGCGCCAGGCGACCGAGCTCTGCACGGCCGGGGACGCGGTCGTCCTCTCGCCCGCCTGCGCGAGCTACGACATGTTCCAGAACTTCGGCCACCGCGGCCGCGTGTTCCGCGAGGCGGTCTCGGCCGTCGGCGCGAAGCGGCTCGACTCGTAGCGCCTAACGCCGCATCGCGCGGCGGCCCGGCCCGACCCCGCGCTGCTTCAGGAACGTCGCCGGATCCTCGACCTTCGTCTCGACGAGAACCGGGGTCGCCGTCGCGCGGATGTACTGGACGACCCGCTCGATCTCGGCGCGCGAGTACATCTGGCGGTACGCGGCCATGTTCCCGACCTGGATGCCATCGGCGGTCCGCTCGTGACTACCGAAGGCGATGATCCGGGCCTGCGCCTCGGGGGTGCGGTCGAGCCAGTTGTCGAGTGTGCGACCCGAGCCGGGGAGCACGTGCACCGTGAACTTCGTGACGTCGAAGTCGCCCGCGTCGTCCCAGGTCGCGTGACAGTAGTTGCACGCGCGCTGGGCCACCCCCTCGGTGTCGGGCAGCTCCGCGGAGAGGATCTCGAGGGCGGTCTTGCCGGAATCGGGCGGAAGGACCACACAGCCGAGGCCGTTGCAGCCGCTCACCGCACTGCAGCTGTGCTCGGTGAGGATCGCGCCCTCGCCCCAGTCGCCGTACGAGAAGCCCGCGCAGGAGTTCGTCCCCGAGCACGCGGTGTGAATCTCGATGTAGCCGCCCCGCGCGTCGCACATCGCCTTGAGCTCGGCGAAGGTCCGCTCGCCCGGCGTCTCGCTGATGATCTTCGTCTCGGGCTCGGGCGGAGCATCAGGAATGACCGAAGCGTCGGGCTCGGCCGCGTCGACCACCGGCGCGGCGTCGACGACCGGATCTGGTTCCACGTTCGCGCCGTCGTCGCCGCAGGCTCCGAGGCCGAAGAGGCCCGCCATGGCGGAGGCCCAGAGGGCCGCCGAGGGGCTACGTGGAGTGGTCGAGGGGGTGGCGTGCGAAGAGCTCATGTCATTTCTCCTACTCAGGCGTTAGTTCAACTCGATCGACAGATCGTGAAAGGTGCGGGTCTCGGCGGGGGCCAGCGAGACGGGGGCCGTGTCCTTGGTGAACGGGATGGCGAGCGATTCGCCGGCGGCGTTGCGGTCGGTCAGCTCGAAGACGACCTGGTAGTCACCGGCTTCGATCTCGCAGCCCTCGGCGTCACGCAGATCCCAGCTGACCTCGTGGGTCTTGTGGGACGTGAGCGTGGCGCTCGTGATCGCATCGACGATGTTGCCCTGCGAGCTGGCGTTGAAGCGCAGGAGCCAGCGTCCGCGCACCCGCGCCCAGCGCTCCAGCGTCCGGACGAAGCTGCCGTCGGCGCGCTCGATCCAGATCGCCCCGACGTTGCGCGGAGCGAACGTTCCGCCGACGGGCGTCGTCCGCACCGTGACCGCGAGCCGGGAGAGCGGCGACGGATCGGAGCCCCCACAGAGCGGGGGCGGTCCTGCATCGACGGGCGCATCCGGCGGGAAGAGCTCCGACGGCGCGGTGATGCCGGGCCCGTCCCCGGTGTCCGTGGGTTGGTAGCAGCCGGCCAGCACGAGACCTGCGCAAATCAACCGCATTGACACCGGGATCGCCGGTGAGAGGATGCGCCGATGCGCTGGGTGGCCGTCGCACTCGCATGCGCTGCGTGTAGCAGCTCGTCGCAGCGAGTCACGACCGCCTCGACGAGCATCTACGTCCGCACCGACACCGATCGCACTACCGTCGTGACGCCCACGGCCGCCGTCGCGGCCCAGGTCACGAGCACCACGACCGTCGACGTGGGGGTCGAGATCGACGCCTGGACCGGGGCCTCCGTCGATGTCACCACGGCGGCCACGCCCGCGATCCGCGAGGTCCGTCAGGAGGTTGACGCCGGCGCGACGCAGCAGGTGGGCCCCGTTGCGGTGCGAGGGAGCTACCGCTTCTCCACCGAGCCTGACTACGTCTCCCACGGCGCCGTGCTCGGCGGCACGCTCGAGCTCGCCGACAAGAACACCACGCTCGGCCTGGCCGTCCTCGGGAGCCACGACGTCGTCGGGCGCGCGGGCGACCCGTTCTTCGAGCGTCCGGTCCAGAGCGTCGGGGCGCGATTCACGGTGGCGCAGGTGCTCGGGCGGCGCACCGTCGCCGACCTCACCATCGAAGGGACGCGCCTCGACGGGTACCAGGCGAGCCCGTACCGCTTCGTCGCGGTCGGCGGCGACGGCACCTGCGCGTCGGGCGCGCCGTTCTGTGTCCCCGAGGTCGTACCCGAGACGCGGATCCGGATCTCTGCCCTCGGGCGCGTGCGGCGTGCCCTCGACCCGCGATGGTCCGTCGGCGCCGAGTACCGCTTCTACGCCGACGACTGGGGGCTGCGCTCGCACGGCGCGCAGGCCGATGTCACGCGCCGCCTCGGCGACGACGCCATCATCGCCGCTCGCTACCGCTACTACACGCAGGGCGAGGCGAGCTTCTATCGCGAGCGCTACTTCGACCTCGAGGGCAACCGCTATCTCACCCGTGACCGCAAGCTGTCCGCGTTCTTCACCCAGGAGATCGGGCTCAGCTACCTGCATCGGGTCGAGCTCTGCGATGGCGAGCGCGTCCTCGTGTTCGGCGGGCGCACGAGCGGTGCCCGCATCGACTACCTCGCGTTCGTCGGGCTCGATCACGTGTACGCCCTCGAGCTCACCGCCACGCTTGGCTTCGAGCTCTGACCGTCTCCGACGCCGCGCGAACAGGCCCGCGATCGTGAGCGCCACGAGCCCGCCGGCCGATCCGCCCGTGCTGCAGCCACCCCCCTCGGCCGTCGGTCCCAGCGTCCGGCGCACCTCGAGCACGCCGTCACCGGTCGCGGTGCCCGAGCTGTCGGTCCGGACGACCCCGAGCGAGAAGGTGACGGCGCCCGCCGGCGCCACGAACGAGAAGCGCAGCTCCTGGGCCCGGCAGTCGGAGAGTCCGATGATGCGTCGCGGGCCGGTGTCGATCGCATAGTGCGCGACCTCGCCATCGGGCGCGCGCTCGCACCGTCCGCTCGCCGAGACCTCGGCCGCATCGGGCAAGGTGACCGCTGGGTGCACGCCATCTGCGGTCAGAAGCTCGAGCTGCACCGCGTGCGAGACGTCCGGGTCGGGCCACGTGAGCGCGATGTCGTAGCGCTCTCCGGGCCGGAGGATGTCGGGCAGCCCCGAGATCGTCACGTCCGGCGCCGCCCCACCGTCGTGGCAGACACTGCACGAGTGACCGTCGGCCGGCGAGCCGGTGAAGTACCGCCCCGCGCCCCCGCCGCGCTCGGCCGCCTCGGCATACAGCGCCGGATCGGAGAACGCGAAGGCGGACGCCGGGGCGAGCACGAGGCTCGTCGTGATCAACCGACTGATCATGGCGTCACCTCCGCCGTCGCCCAGAAGAAGAGGGTCGTGAAGCGCGGGTCTTGCTTGGTGAGGTAGACGTTCGCGCCCCACGGATCCTCGCCCCGATGGCCGGCACCTCCGGCGGCAACGGCCAGAGGCTTGCGAAGGAGCGGCGAGCGCGCCACGCCCTCCGAGGCGATCAGCATCGAGCGCGCGCGGGTGAAGCTCTCGGCCAGCTCGGCGGAGGTCGGCGGCGCATACGGGTCGGTCGAGGGATCGAGCCGCACCCGGCCGGGGCCCCAGATCCGGAAGAACCGCGCCTGATCGCCGTGGCACGCGGCGAAGCCGCAATCGGCGAGGAGCACGGGATAGACCTGCTCGCGGAAGCGCTGCGCATCCGCGGCCGGCACCTCGAAGTCACCCTCGCTCGTGTCGGCGCAGGCGGCGACCAGGACGGCCAGGCTCCAGTGCGCCTTCACGGCGTGTCCTCGAACGCCATCCACACGCCGAGGTCCATCGCGTGCGCGAGCCACCGCTGCACCCCGCGGCACGCGTCGGTCCCGAGTTGATCCTCGAGGCGCGCGAGGACCGCCGGCAACGGATCGTGCGAGAGCTGTTCGAGCAGCACCGCCTGCGCGGGCTCGAGGGGTACGACATGAATCGTGGAGCCCGCGCGGCCCACCAGCCAGTCACGCGGCGCGGGATGTCGCTTCGGCATCGGCACGCGATGCTCGCCGAGCGGCGTCGGGAGCTCGTGCCGCATCGTGACCCACGGCCACGATTCGCGCAGGAGCGAGAAGCTGGGCGCGCGCACGAATCGACCACGCTCCAGCCGCGGCGCCAGATCTGCGGTCATGCGGAGGGGCTCGGCGTTCGGGGCGGTCCATGCGCGGTGAAACGCGACGTCGTGGGCGAGCACCTCGGCGAGGGCCGTCGCGGGCACGTCGGTCACGGGCGGGGTCGCGCGCAGATGTTCGGCGAGCCCATCACCGAGCATCCCGAGCTCGTGACCGGTCGGCGGATTCGCCTCGAGGAAGCGCGCCACGAGCCCGTTGAACGCCCACGCCCCGACGAGCGCCGTCGTCAGGGGATACACGCCCTGGAGCACGGTGAAGAACCGAAACCAGTACTGACGGTTGTAGACGGCCAGCCGCTCGTCGACGGGGACGGCGCCGGCGGTGATGCACGTCTGGAGCTCGGCCGGATAGCGAGCGGGCGTCGCGCGCAGCGTCCCCGTCGAGCGATCGAGCGGGGTCCGCAACATGGCCGAGAACCGCTGCTGGAACGCCGCGAGCGCATCGGGGACCGGGCGCGTCATCCGCGGACCTCCCGCGCGCGATCGAGCTCGGCCAGGACCTGCGGCATCGGCGGGATCTTCGCGTCCCACTCGACGAGCGTGGGGACGGGACCGAGCCGCTGCCACGTGTAGCGGTAGAGGTCCCAGACCTCGTCGCACACCGGCGCGTCGTGCGTGTCGACGATGAGACCGCTCGGCTCGCGCGAGTGCCCGGCGAGGTGGATCTGCAGCACCCGCGAGCCCTCGATACGATCGATGTACGTCCTGGGGTCGAAGCCGTGATTCACGCTCGACACGTAGACGTTGTTGACGTCGAGCATGAAGCCGACGTCTGCCGCCTGCACGACGCGCGTGTAGAACTCCCACTCGGTCATCGTCGAGTCCGCGAGCTCCACGTACGAGGAGAGGTTCTCGAGCCCGAAGGGCCGGCCCAGGCGACGCTGCACGTAGGTCGCGCGCTCCGCGGCCAGGTCGGCGATCTCCTCGGTGTACGGGACCGGAAGCAGGTCGTGGTGCGTGACGCCATGGGCGCCGGTCCAGCACAGATGGTCGGTCACGTACGGAGCTCGAACCCGGTCGGCGAGGCGGCTGATCTGATCGAGGTAGGCCTCGTCCAGCGGCTCGGGGCCGAGGAGATTCAGGGTCACGCCGTGGAGGACGATCGGATAGCGATCGGCGATCCGCGCGAGGTGCGCGCTCGCGGGCGAGCGTGGATCGAGGAAGTTCTCGCTGATCACCTCGAAGAAGCCGACCGCCGGAGCGTGCTTGTGCACGTGCCCATAGAAGGGCGGGCGGAGCCCGACCCCAACGGCCGTTCGCTCGAGCGAGACCCCGCGCACAGCCCTCGTCAGTAACACCCTGCTGGAGGCTCCCCGGTGCGAAAAGTTTTCACACCCACCGCCCCCACGCGCCTCTGATAGCCTGCGCTGGTCGTGCGCGTCGCCGCTCTTCTGATCGTGGCCCTGGGCGGTGCGGGATGCGCCCGCGTGCAGGCCCACCAGCGCGGAACGCTCGCCCGTCCGGACATGGAGCTCGGGGCGTTCGGGACCCTCACCGGCGGCGAGGACCACGCCCGGGCGTATCGCGAGGGCTCGTCGGGAAGCTCCCGGACCAAGGCAGGCGGATGCGGCTGCAACTGACCCTGCTCGTGGCCGCGGGGTTCGCGTGCGGCGACGACGCCGCCCCACACGTGGATGCCCCTGCATCCCCCGACACGGCCGCCCCCATCGACGCCGCCCCCATCGACGCCCCGACCATCGATGCCGGTCCCGATGCGCCGAGCCTCTGCGACTCGGAGGAGCGCGACGATGACTACACGCCCGGCCTCACCAAGACGGGGCCGGCGGGGTATGCCGTGGTCCTCACCGAGAGCGACCCCGTTCCCGGCCGGACCGGGAACTACGCCTGGACGATCCAGGTCCGCGACGCGGCGGACCAGCCCGTCGAGGGTGCGGTGATCACGGCGCGTCCGTTCATGCCGGATCACGGCCACGGCACCAGCCCGACCCCGACCGTCACGCCGGCGGGTGGCGGCAACTACGCGATCTCCCCGATCAACCTGTTCATGTCGGGCTACTGGACGATCCGGCTCACGATGCGGGATGGAAGCGGCGCCGACCTCGACGTCGTGACGTTCGCGTTCTGCGTCGCCGCGAGCTGACGGATGGGGTCCACGAGCGAGATCGCCCCAGCGTCGGCAAGCCGCCTGGCGGTCTCGGCCGTCGGCGCGAAGCGGCTCGACTGATGCCGCGAGGCATCGCCAAGCGCGATCTCCCGACGAAGATCTGCCGCGGGTGCGAACGCCCGTTCACCTGGCGGAAGAAGTGGGCGCGCGACTGGGACAAGGTCCTCTACTGCTCGGACCGGTGTCGCCGCCAGGCACCCGCGCAGGCCACTTCACCAAAGCGCCCGTGACGCGCCGCCAAGCTTCGAGCACGTCCCGGTTACGTCACGCGCCGCGTGCCACCCATGCGGCGAAGGCGTCAACCGTGCGCTCCTGGCGCGTCGTGTACGCGGCCGCTTGCTCGAGCGCACGCGTCGAGAACTCGGTGTAGTTGGCCGGTTCGTCGACGGTGAGGATCGCATCGAGGAAGCCGCGCACCGTCGCGACGCTGAGGTCCGCACGTCGGTAGTACTCCTCCGCGTCGAGGGCGGCAGGCTTGGGCGCGGTCTTCACGACGAGGCTGGAGACGACCTGCTTCACGCCGCACCGATCGGTACACACGACCGGGATCCCGTTCATCTGGGCTTCGATCGCCACACGGGGAAACGCGTCGATGCAGAGTGACGGCACCAGGAGCATACGGAGCTGCCGATAGAACGTGCGCATGTCGTCGGTGGGAGGGATGATCTCGACGTTGTCGAGGTTGGTGGTCATCGTCGCGTACTTCTCCGCGAGTCCCTTCCAGCCTCCAGTCGCGATGAAGGACTGTGCGCGGAGATTCGCGGCCACCGTCAGGAAGACGACCGCCCCCTTGTCACCGCAGATGTTCACCATGCCGATGCGATCGCGCGGACCGTCGGTGGCGATCACGGTCTCGGGTTCGACGCGGTTGTAGAGGAGGATTGCGTCGCGCCGCAGGTACTTCTTGCACTTCCGCTGCATCATCGGGGAGACGGTGAAGAGGTCGAGGCCCTCGTACGCGGCGAGTGGTGTCCCGGGACCGACCGCGCCGCCGTTCTGGATGAAGATGCCGACCCGCGGGTGCACCTGCGCCGCTTCGCGCGCGAGAGCGGTGTCGCCCCACGGCACGAAGACCGCGTCGGGCGCTCGATCGGCGATGATCCGTGCGAGGCCCGCCCGCAGCTCGACCTCGAGTCCGCGCGCCAATGCGTGCGGCGCCCACGCGGCGGGGACCTCGAGCCGGGTCACGCGGACGAGCTCGCCCTCGATATCGTAGCCAGCGCGTTCGTCTCCCACACCGAGAACGTGAAGCTCGGCGTCGACGCCACGCGTTCGCAGCTGGCGAACGAGCTGCAGCGTGTTGATGTCGGCCCCGTTCTTCCAGGCGAAGAACGGATGCGTCATCGCGATCAGGACTCGTCGCACCGACATGCGATCGCCGGCACCGTACACGCCGCACCGCTGGCGCTGCTCGTAGCCGGACACTGCAGCTCGATCTCGGTCGACACGAGGCACGCATCGCCAGCGGGCGTGGCGCCCGCCGGGCAGTCGCGATCGACCACGATCATGGCGACGGCGCAGAGCGTGCCGAACACGTAGGAGCCAGGCGGGCACATCGCGACCGCGGCTCCGGTATCGACGAGCACGCAATGCTCACCGGTGTCGACGCTGTTCGCGGGACAGACGAAGCCAGCCTCGAGCGGATGGACACACTCCCAGCCGATGCCACCGGCCGCACTCGTCGCGGAGAGCTGCATGGCGGATCCGGAGGCCATGCACACGACCGGCTCCAGGGACGCGTATCCGCACAGGCCGGATGTCGTCGGCACCATGCCCGCGGGACACGGCAGGACCGGTAACAGACATTCTCCGCTGGGCCCCGTCACCTCGCAGCCGGCCCCCGAGGAGATGCAGTAGCCCGAGGTCCAGTACGTCGTACCCGACGGGCATTCCCCGCTTCCCACCTCCACGAGCCCGCTGCCACTCGTGCAGCCACTGCCGCTGCAGTCGATCCGACACGCGCTGCCTTCGGCGTACGTTCCCGACGGGCATGTCGAGTAGACGAAGCACGCGGAGCCGCCCGAGAGCCACCCCGAGGGACACCCCCCGGAGCCCGCCGCGGAGGTGCACGCGGAGCCTCCGTCGTAGGTCGAGCCCGAGGGACAGATCGGCGTGCAGTAATCGCCATCGAGGGCCGAGCTGCCGGAGCCGCACTGGAAGGCTCCGGACGTGCTCGTGTAGCAGGTGGATTCGATCGGGAACGCGCCCGACGGACAGCTCATCGGGCCGATGCAGGCCGAGCCATCCCAGGATGTACCCTCGGGACAGCTCGCACCACCGACGCAGTTCAGGCCATCGAAGTACGAACCGGACGGACAGGCATTCGTCGTGGGGTCGATGCAGACGAAGCCCGTGCCACCGCTGGCCGCGGGCTCGAAGTACTCGATCGTCCCGAGCGGACAGGGATGACGCTCGGGGTTCACCTCGATGCAGAATCCGGTCGCTGGATCGGGCGCGGTAGCCTCGGGGCACCTGAAGCCACTCGTACGCGGAACGGCGCAGGTGCCGTTCGGCAAGGTCATCGAGTCCGCCGGGCACTCCCCGGCCGGCACGGGCGGCACGGCGCAGACCTCACCTGTCGGGGTGCTGCCGCTCGGGCAGGCGTATGTCAGGACCGGCTCCACCACGCACGTCTGCTCGGGGCCCGCCGTCGCATCGCCAGGACACACCTCGACGCGCTCCGGCGCCACCAAGCACGCGCCGTCCTCGAGGGTGGCCCCGTCGGGACAGCACACCTCGTCCTCGCACATCGACATGCCGTCGTCAGGCGAGGCCATGTTCGGCGGCTCGTCGCAGCCCTGGATCGTCCCGAGTACGAGGGCACCCTCGAACACGCGGCGGACGATCGCGGCGCGCGCACGGCGCTTCACGGGCAGTCTCCCGGGCACTGCTCCAGAGCGTCGCACGTGCCATCGCCGCACAGGAAACAATTCGGACAATCGCCCGGGCACGAGCCACAGGTCTCGAGCGCATCGCACACTCCGTCGCCGCAGCGCGGGGTCACGTCGGATTCGCATGACGTTTGCGGCGGACACCGCGGCGAGCAGACCGCCCAGCAATCCTCGTCCCCGCAGCCGGCTTGCGTGTCGCCGTCGAGGTCACGCTGCGTCTGACACGCCTCGATCGCCACCGTGCTCGCTGACGTCATGAGCCAGGTGTCGTTGCGGGGCGTCTCCGCCGCCCCCCCGAAGCGCATCACCTCGGCGGTGACCGCGTTGTACGCGAGAGCCGCATCCGCCAGCGGTGTCGGTAGCTCGGCGAAGGCGAGATGCGTCCAGCGGGTACCGTCCCAGGTCCACGTATCACCGGAGTCATCGATCACCGCCACGCGGGCCGCGGCATCGAGATACACCGCGCGACGAGCCGAGCCGGGCGGCGGCGACGGCCCGACCGGCGTCAGCTTCTCCCACGCCGTCCCCGTCCACTCCCACGTGTCGTCGAAGTTAACCTCGGCGCCTGCGGACGCGCCCACGCCACCGAACAGCACCACGCGCTCGCGCGCTCGGTCGTAGGCCATCGCGGCGCCCTGGCGCGGAGCGGGTGCGAGCTCGCTCGGCTGCGGCGGCGTCGGTCGGGCCGCGATCCATTGCCCGGTCTCCCCGCTCCAGGTCCAGGTGTCGCCGAGGACTCCGCCGGAGAAGCCGCCGAACACGACCAGCTGATCGCGCTCGGCGTCGTACGCCGCGCCAGCGTTGAACCGCACCGGCGGAAGCAGGGCACTCCCCCTGCGCTCGGACCAGCTCGCTCCAGTCCACTCCCACACGTCATTCAGAGGCACGTTCCCGATGGTGCGGCCCCCGAAGATCACCGTGCGCGCGTGCTCCGTGTCGTAGACCGCAGCATGATTCGCGCGAGGTGGCGGTCCGGCGACCGGATACAGCGTCCACGCCGAGCCGTCCCACTCGTGCGTGTCGCCGAGGAAGTTCGTGCGCTCACCGCCGAAGAGCACGACGCGACCGCGCCGCTGGTCGTACGTGAGTGACGCCGCGCGCCGCGAGAGCGGCACGAGCGCGACCGTCTCGTCGTCCCAGTTCTCGTCGGACCGGTATGTCCAGGTGTCCGCGAGCCCGCCGTTCGCGCCCGTGCCGCCGAACACCACGAGAAACCCCGTCGCGAGATCCATCGCCATCACGTGCTCGCCGCGCATGGGTACGGGCGGAGTGGGGCGGGTCGACCAGCTCGAACCGGCGAGCTCGAACAGCTCGTTCGAACGCGTGACCGGAGCGAACGAGGTGTACCCACCGTAGAGCACGAGCGCCCCGACGGCCGGATCGAACGTCATGGCGGCGGCCGCGCGACTGGCCGGGGCACCGACGTCGTTCGTCTCGACCCAGCTCGGGCTCGTCCCGTCCCACGTCCACAGATCACCGAGCACGCCCGACGGATCCCGCCCGCCGAACACGACGATCCGCGCGGTGACGGGGTCGTACGCCATGGCGTGCTGCGAGCGTCTCGACGGTGAGGCCGTCAGCGGCTGCACGGTCCACGTGCCTGTCGCGCTCGCGAACGTCCACGTGTCGTCCTTCGCGCCCAGGCTGTCGCGGCCACCGAACACCACGATGCGGTCGCGTTGCGCGTCGTAGGCGATGCCGTGCTCCGCTCGGCGGGGTGGGGCCGCGGCGCCAGCGAGGCGCGTCCAGGTGGCGCCGTCGTACTCCCACGTGTCGTCGAGGAAGGTCGTGCCGTTGCGCCCACCAAAGAGCACGATGCGATCGCGCTCGGGGTCGTACACCATCGCGTGACCACTGCGTGCCGGCGGCGAGCTGGGCAACGTGCGCAGGTGCCAGCGGCCATTCCACTCCCACGTATCGGCGAGGGCGACAGCCGAGAGACCACCGAACAAGACCAGAGTGCGGCGCGACGGATCGTAGGCCAGCGCCGCACTCGCGCGCGCGACCGGCGTGCGCGGAGCATCGTTGATCCACGTGGTGCGCTCGACGATGCACGTCTGGGAGCAGCCATCGTGGTTCACGAGATTGCCGTCGTCGCACTGCTCGCCACGCACGAAGTCGGCGATGCCGTTGCCGCACTCCTCGAGCGACAGACAGTCGGCCGAGCAGAGATCACCGGAGAGGTTATTGCCGTCGTCGCAGCGCTCCCCCGAGGCAGTGTCGAAGATCCCGTCGCCGCAGCGCCGGAGCTGACAGTTCGGCCGGCACGGGACGTCGGGAGCCAGGGAGTTTTCGGGCCCGTCGTCGCACTGCTCGCCGACATCCATCGTGCCGTCGCCACAGCGCGGCAGCTGACAGACCGCCGAACAACCGTCGCCATCGACCAGGTTTCCGTCGTCGCACTGCTCGCCGACCGCGAGGTCCACGCTCGCGTTGCCGCACTGGTTGTTCGACCTGCAGTCGGCCGAGCATTCGTCGTTGTTGATGGTGTTGCCGTCGTCGCACACCTCGTCGGAGGTGATGACGCTGTTGCCACACCCGACGGGGAGGCACACCAGGTTCTCGCAGACACCCTGCGAGATCCCGTCGTAGGTGCACGCGGCCCCCATGGGTTCCGTCGCGCATGCATCGATCGCGGACTGCGCGAAGCACCCCCCCATCGGGCCGCACTGCAGCGTCATCGGGCACGAGACGCCGTCGGGGCACTCGCGAAGCTGGGGCTCGAGGCAACCCGCGCCGACAACACCAAGGAACAACGCCGCGACCCGCAAACGTCCCACTGTTGGCGATGGTATCAAGGACCCGTGCGAGTCGTGGTGCTCGATACGCGGGTCGACGTGACCGACGTGGCGATCGCGCGCACCCTTGCCCACCATGGCCACCTGGTCTCGCACGAGGCCATCGCGTTCGCGACGCCGGCCTTCGCAACCTGGCGTGCGACAGTGCCGACGTTCGTCGACACCATCCCGATTCACGTGCGGGCGCGCACGCTCCCGGTGACGGTGCGAAATCCACTCGAGCTCCGCGAGATCGTGCTCTGGAACGCGGGCGAGATGATCGAGCAAGCGCTCGTGGAAGCGCGCGCCGACCTGGGCATCGTCATCGGCGAGCTCGGGCCGCTGCCGGCTCCCGCCCATCCCCGCCTGGCGCACGTCGCCCCCCGCAGCCGCCGCAAGGACGTCCGCGAGGTCGGTCTGGCGGATGTGCCCGAGCTCCCCACGTGGGCCGCGGCCGGGGCGGCTGACGTCGCGGCCTGGCTGGCGCGTGACCGCACCACCCGGCGAGCCCCCGCCCCCGCCCTCGAGCTCCGCCTCCATGAGATTCCACAGGACTGACGCCGAAAACTGGCGCGCATAGATAAGCGCCCCGAGGATGGGTCCGTGAGCGCGATCGACCCCACCCTGCCCGCGACGGCGCAGGTCGTGGCTGTCCAGCATCCGAGCGCGACCGTCCCCGAGCGACCCTACGATCTGTGGCTGCTCGTCGCGGCCCTCGGCCTCCTCGGCATCGGCACGATCGAGATCTACGCCTCGACCGCCGCCGACGGCCTGACCCGCCTCGGCAACGCCTCGCACTTCCTCGAGCGCCAGGTGATGTTCCTCGGCCTGGGGGGCGTGGCGATGTGGTGGGCCGCGCGGGTCGACTACCGGATCCTGCGGCGCTGGGTCTATCCCCTCCTGCTGCTCGCCTTCCTGCTGCTCGTGGCGACCCTCGCGATGCCCGCCCGCAACGGCGCGAAGCGGTGGATCGGGATGGGACCGCTGACGTTCCAGCCCGTCGAGATCGCGAAGCTCGCGCTCGTCACCTACCTCGCCTACTCCCTCGGCAAGAAGGCGGACAAGGTCAAGGCCTTCACCGTCGGCTTCGTGCCGCACCTCGTGGTGTGTGGGCTCATGATGGTGCTGCTCCTCGCGCAGCCAGACCTCGGTTCGTCCGTCGTGCTCGGCGTGACGACGCTTGGCATGCTGTTCATGGCCGGCACGCGCGTCTCGTACATCCTGCTGGCGCTGTTCTCGGCGGCGCCCGTCGCGTACCACCTCGTCGTCGGCACGCCGTGGCGCATGCAACGCTTCCTCGCGTACTTCAACCCGGAGGCCTACGCGAACGGCGAGGCCTACCAGTTCCTGCAGGCGCGGCTCGCGATGGGCTCGGGCGGCTTCTCCGGCACCGGCCTCGGCGGCGGGCATCAGATGCTCGGCTACATGCCCGAGTCGCACAACGACTTCATCCTCGCGCCCATCGGCGAGGAGATGGGCTTCCTCGGGGTGGCGTTCGTCCTCGCGATGTTCGCGATCCTCCTCTGGCGTGGCATCCGCGCCGCGCTCGGCGCCCGCGATGTCTTCGGCGGCTACCTCGCGTTCGGCATCACGCTCCTCTTCGCGGTGCAGCTGCTCTTCAACGTCGGCGTGGTTCTCGGCGTCGTGCCGAACAAGGGCATCACGCTGCCGCTCGTCAGCTACGGTGGGTCCTCCCTCGTCGTGACGATGATGCTCGTCGGCCTCCTCCTCAACGTCGGTCGACGCGTGGACCGCAAGGTGTCCCTGGAGGCCACACGCCCCGCCCGCGAGCTGGCTCGCAAGAAGCGCGTCCGCGTGCGTGTCGCTCTCGCATGAAGCTCGTCATCGCCGGAGGCGGTACCGGGGGCCATCTGTTTCCCGGGGTCGCGATCGCCGAGGAGCTGAAGGCACGTGATGCGGCCGCGCAGGTCACGTTCGTCGGCACCGCGCGCGGGATCGAGGCCCGCGTGCTGCCCGAGCTCGGGTGGCCCCTCGAGCTCGTCGAGGTCTCGGGCCTGAAGACCGTCGGCGTGCTCGGCGCGATCAAGGGCCTCTTCCGCCTCCCGAAGGCGCTCCTGCAGGCGCGGCGGATTCTCAAGAAGCTCGCGCCCGATGCCGTGATCGGGGTCGGGGGCTACGCGTCGGGGCCGCTGCTCCTGATGGCTCGCCTGCGGGGCATCCCGACGGCGATCTGCGAACAGAACTCGATCCCTGGCCTCACGAACAAGATCCTCGGGCGCGTCGCGCGTGCGGTCTTCCTCTCCTTCGAGGAGTCGCGCCGCTTCTTCAAGCCGAAGAAGGTCACCCTGTCGGGCAATCCCGTCCGGCGCGAGCTCCTGCAGCGCCTCCTCGCTCCCGCACCTCGGCCCGCGGGCGAGCCGGTGCACGTCCTCGTCTGCGGCGGTTCGCAGGGAGCAGTCGCGGTGAACGAATTCGCCGCCGCCGCGCTGGTCGCGCTCGCCAAGGACATCCCGCTCGTCATCACGCACCAGACGGGGGAGAAGGACCTCCTCGCCACCCAGAAGCGCTACGCGGACGCGGGCGTCCCCGCCGACTGCAAGGCCTTCATCAAGGACATGGCCAGTGCCTATCACGCCGCCGATCTCGTCATCGGCCGCGCCGGCGCGACCACCGTCGCCGAGCTCGCCATCGCCGGCAAGCCGGCCGTCTTCATCCCCTACCCCTTCGCCGCCGACGACCACCAGACGCTCAATGCGCGCGAGATGGCGACCGCCGGGGCCGCGCTCGTCTTCAAGCAGTCCGAGCTCTCGGCCGACATCCTGACGGCTGCCCTCCGGCCCCTCGTGACCGACCCAGCCGCACGCGCCACCATGGCCAGCGCCATGAAGGCCATCGGCAAGCCCAGGGCGGCCGCCGATGTCGTCGACTGGGCCGTCGCGGCGAAACGTTAGCAACCGGTCGCCGGGGCGGCCGAGCGCCCGGTCATGACGCCCCTGCGCTACCTCCTCCTCGGCCTCGCAATCGCTTCCTGAAGACCCTGCGGATCGAAGGCGCGGCGTTCGCGTTCTACTTCCGCGACGCAAAGGAGTGGCTGTCCCTGCCGGTCCCTGGCAGTGGACGTTCTAGGCGAACGCGACGCCGCCGAGGGCGTTCAAGAACCAGACGACCGGGCTGAGGGGCAGCGCGACGATCGACATCACGAACACGGCCTTGCGGCGACCTTGCATCGCCGGCTCGACGGTCTGCTTCGCGCGCGACGCCAGGACCAGGGCAATCACGGAGGTGATCGCGGCCGTGACGAAGGCGATGATCTGGAGCTTGTCGAGCAAGCTCATGTGAAACACCACCGTCTTCGTCGGCAGCCCGAACATCACGAGCTGGCCAAAGATCGCGGCGTACGCCACGGCGATGAGTGCGACGCCGATGTGGACGTTGCGGCGAGCCGACATGTCCCGAGCTTAGCGCTCAGGGAGGGCAGCCCGGGGCGCCCGTCGGCTCGCCGTTCAGCTCGCAGGGAGCGCACTTGTAGTCGTCGGCGCAGGTGCCACCGGCGAGCGCGATGCCCTGGATGCCGAAGTCGAGGCAGTCGGAGAGGCAGACGCCGGTGTACTCGCCGAGGATGAAGCTGTCGGCGGTGCAGGTCGGGAACGGACCGCTCTGGAGGATCTCGTTCGGCACGCAGTAGTAGGCGTCCTCCTCGATGTCCTCGCAGGAATCCTCGGCGAGCTGATCGGTCTGGTCCTCGGGGACGGCGCCGCGCGGCACGCACTTGCCCGCCCCGCCGCAGCAGTTCTGGAGTGTGGTCGGCGCCTCCGTCGGGCCGGTGTCACAGGAGAGACTGCACGCGCCCGTCGGCATGCCGCTGATCGGATCGAAGCAGGGCGTGCACTTCTCGCCCGTCTCGCAGGTGGCCTGCGGGAGGAGGTCGGCCTGGTCGGCGACAGCGGGGAGGACAACCGAGAGGCAGCGCCCCTCCGCGTTGTTCACCGAGTCGCACGTGGCGGCGGTGAACTTGCCGCCGGTCTCGATGAAGATGTCGGGGACGCAGAGGTCGGTGGAGCCTTCGCACGTCCCGAGCTGCGCGGCGTACTCGGCGGGGATGAGGGCAGGACCGACGCAGTGGGCGCCGACCCCGCACGCCGTGAGCGACGAGGCATCGATGACCGGCGGGCACGACGCTTCGTAGTCGCAGGTCGCGGGGTCGTCACACGAGTTGACGGGGTTGATGGGGTTCGGCTCGTCGCCGAC
>LNFM01007519.1_pt1 | contig 17012 bp, 17 predicted proteins | sample 596031 | NCBI WGS metagenome assembly LNFM01 (sample SAMN04254537, study PRJNA301005) | activated carbon metagenome | isolation source: dual media filters at the Ann Arbor, Michigan drinking water treatment plant | place: USA: Ann Arbor
ATGAACACCACGCCCGTCTTGTAGAAGCGCGTCGGCGCCTTGAAGATGTGGCGCGACAGCGGCACCGTCGGCGCCAGGATGTCGTGGAAGGTCGCCAGGTCATTCTTCGCCAGGCTGGCCAGCGCGCCGCCCACGGCCGGGGCGATCGGGTCGAAGATGCCGAGCAGCGCGTCGGAATAGCCGTGGCTGTCGCCGGCGATCAGCTCGGCGTAGTTGAAGTCGTCGCCGGTGTACATGCGGACGCTGCGCGGCAGACGCCGGCGCATCGAGATCTCCTTCTGGTCATCCAGCAGGGAGACCTTCACGCCATCCACCTTGTCCGCATGCGCATGGATGACGGACAGCGCCGTCTCCATCGCCGCCATGTGGTCGTGATTGCCCCAATAGCCTTCCAGCGCCGGGTCGAACATCTCGCCCAGCCAGTGGATGATGACGGGCTGCTTCACCTGGGACAGGATGCGGTCATAGACGCGCTCGTAATCCGCAGGGGATTTCGCCGCCTTCGCCAAGGCGCGGGAAGCCATCAGGATGATGCGGCCGCCCATCGCCTCGACCGCGGAACACTGTTCCTCATAGGCGCGGATCACGTCATCCACGGTCACGTCGGGGCCGGGTGCGAGGTGATCGGTGCCAGCGCCGCTGGCCATCACGGCGCCGGGATGGTCCTGCATGGCATCCAGCGAGCGGCGAATCAGTTCCTGCGCGGCAACCCAATCCAGGCCCATGCCGCGCTGGGCGGTATCCATCGCCTCCGCCACGCCCAGGCCGAGCGACCACAGATGTTTCCGAAACGCGATGGTGCGGTCCCAGTCGATCTTCGCATCGAGCCAGGGGTCCTGTTCCGCCAGCGTATCCGCCACGACATGCGCGGCGGCCAGTGCGACGCGCGGGAAGGGCGGCGTCGCCGTCGGAAAATCGCGCGGGCCTTGCAGCGTGTAGTCGCCCTCGGGCAGCTTGATGGTGGGCATGGCTCAGACCTCCAGCTTCGGCAGGTCGACCCAGCGGCGCTCCGCCCAGCTCTGCAAGCCCGCCTCGGCCAGCTGCACGCCCTTCGCACCCGCCAGCAGATCCCACGGATACTCCGCGACTTCGCCGGCGAGGTATTTGAAGAACAACTCCCACTGCACGCGGAAGCCGTTCGGCATCGGCTCGGTGTCCGGAATTTCCTGCCAGCCTTCGAAGAAGTTGATCGGCTGCGGCGTGTCCGGGCTCCAGACCGGCTTCGGCGTGTTCACGCGCGACTGCGTCCAGCATTTCTGCAAGCCGGCCACCGCGCTGCCATGCGTGCCATCCACCTGGAAGGTCACCAGGTCGTCGCGGCGGACGCGTGTCACCCAGCTGGAATTGATATGCGCGATCACGCCGCCTTCCAGCTGGAAGGTCGCATAGGCCGCGTCGTCGGTATCCGCCGTGTAGCGCTTGCCGGATTCATCGATGCGCGACTTGATATGCGTGGCACCGAGGCAGGAGACGCTCTCGACATTGCCGAACAGATTATCCAGCACGTAGCGCCAGTGGCAGAGCATATCGAGGATCATGCCGCCGCCCTCGGCCTTCTTGTAGTTCCAGGAGGGACGCTGCGTCGGCTGCAAATCGCCCTCGAAAACCCAGTAGCCGAACTCACCCTTCACGCTGAGGATCTTGCCGAAGAAGCCGCTGTCGATCGCCATCTTCAGCTTGCGCAGGCCCGGCAGGAACAGCTTGTCCTGCACCACGCCGGCCTTGATGCCCTTCTGCTTGGCCAGCCGCGCCACCGCCATGGCTTCCGCCAGGTTGTCGGAGGTCGGCTTCTCGCAATAGATGTCCTTGCCGGCGTGGATCGCCTTGGTCAGCAGGCCGGCGCGCATCTGCGTCGTCGCCGCATCGAAGAACAGCGTGTCGTTCGGATCGGCCAGGCAGGCATCGAGATCCGTGGAGACGCGGGAGATGCCATGTGCGCGGGCCAGCGCCTCCAGCTTTTCCCGGTTCCGGCCGACCAGGATCGGGTCGGGCATCACCCGGTCGCCATTCGCCAGCTTCACCCCGCCATCCTTGCGGATCGCGGCGATGGAGCGGATGAGGTGCTGGTTCATGCCCATGCGCCCGGTGACGCCGTTCATGATGAGGCCGATGCGGCGTTCCGCCATTTTCACGAAATCCCTTCAGGAGAAACAGGTGCGGTGCCTGGCGCCGGGAAGGGCACCGGTGCCAGGCCAGCGGCCAGCAAGGGGCCGGGCGCGAACGCTCCCGGCCTTGTGCTGGCGGCGCAGACCCACCTGTTGCTTCCCCCCGAAACCCGGTAACCAGGTGGTTACTTTGTCCCGGGCGGGCGGTCAGGTCAAGGCCGCAGATAGCCCAGCACGACCTCCGCGATATGCGCCTCCCGCGCCGCGATCGCCGCTTCCGTATCCAGAGCCGTGCCGAAGATGGTGGACAGGGTGTGCCGATTGGCGACGTAGAAATGGCCGAGCGCGAGGATGGAGATATACAGCTGCATCGCATCCACCCCGCCGCGGAACACGCCGGCCGCGGCGCCGCGCGCCAGCACGGCGGTCAGCGCGGCCAGCATCGGCGAATACAGCGCCGGCACCTGCTCGGACCGGCTGAGATAGGCGGCGCGGTGCAGGTTTTCCTGGTTCAGCAAGGCCACGAATTCCGGGTGGCGGCTGGTGTAGCGCAGGTTGAAGGCCACCAGCCGTGCCATCGCTTCCAGCGGCGGCAGGCTGTCCACCGAAAGCTCCCGCTCCTCCGCCCGCTTGGCGGCATAGGCGCGTTCCAGCACGGTCAGCCACAGCTCCTCCTTGCTGCCGAAATAGGCGTAGAGCATGCGCTTATTGGCGCCGGCGCGGGCCGCGATCTCGTCCACGCGGCTGCCGGCCATGCCCTTCTCGGCGAATTCCACCAGGGCGGCGTCCAGGATACGCTGGCGTGTCGCGCGGGCGCGGGCGGAAAGCTGGTCCTGCGCGTGGATCACGGTTGTGGAAGCGGTCATCCTGAATCTCTGATCCTGTCGCCAGCGCCTGGCGGGGCGGGCATGGTTTCCCTCCCGCTCATATCGCGTCAGCATGACGAGGACACCGCCCGGCGCCAAGACCGCCGGCCCTGAGGAGGACAACGCCATGACCTGGCAAGAAAGCCTGCGCTACCCGGACCCCGCCATCCGCACCCTGGACCCGGCCTTCAACAAGCTGCGCCTGCCGCTGTCTTCGGTGGAGCGCCTGTGGACCGGCAGCCGCTGGGGCGAGGGGCCGGTCTGGCTCGGCGATCAGCGCTGCCTGCTGTGGTCGGACATCCCCAACAATCGCGTTCTGCGTTGGGATGAGGAAACCGGCCAGGTCAGCCATTTCCGCAAGCCCTCCGGCAATGCCAACGGCCATACGCGGGACCGCCAGGGCCGCATCATTGCCTGCGAGCATGGCGGGCGGCGGGTGATCCGCCATGAATATGACGGCGCCATCACCGTGATCGCCGATAGTTTCGAGGGCAAGCGGCTGAACAGCCCGAACGATGTGGTGGTGAAATCCGATGGCAGCATCTGGTTCACCGACCCGCCCTTCGGCATCGGCGGCTTCTACGAAGGCGAGAAGGCGACGCCCGAATTGCCGCATACCAATGTCTACCGCGTGGATGGCGATACGGGACGCATCACGCTGGTCGCCGATGATGTGGACCATCCGAACGGCCTCGCCTTCAGCCCCGATGAATCCATCCTGTATGTGATCGAAAGCCGATCGGAGCCGCGCAACATCCTGGCCTATGATTGCGCCGGAACCACCCTGCGGAATCGCCGCGTCTTCGTGCAGGGCGCGCCGGGCGAGACGCCGGATGGCTTCCGCGTGGATGTCGAGGGCAACCTCTGGTGCGGCTGGGGCATGGGCGCACCGGGTCTGGATGGGGTGAAGGTGTTCAACGCCGCCGGCACGCCGATCGGCTTCATCGACCTGCCGGAACGCTGCGCCAATGTCTGCTTCGGCGGCCGGCACCGGAACCGGCTGTTCATGGCCGCCGCGCATTCGCTCTACAGCCTGTTCGTCAACACCCAGGGCGCGCCGGGGGGCTGACGCGCGACACCGAGCCTGCCCGACCCCGCAACCGACCAGGGACGCCCGCATCATGATGGCCCGCCGCGGAATTCTCGCCTTGCTGCTCGCCGGTACCGCCCTGGCAGCGCCGCGCGCCGCGGAATTGCCAGTGCGGGGGGTCACGCTGTCCTCCGCCGGGCTGGCGCAGATCGACCGCGCCGGGCCGGTGGCGCCCGATGATTCGGCCCTGACCTTCCGCGTGCCGCTGGCCGATGTGGACGACATCCTGCGCTCCCTGGTCGTCGCCGACCCGGCCGGGCGGGTGGAGGGGCTGCGCCTGCCGGCCCAGGACCTCGCCGCCGAAGCCTTTCGCGGCCTGCCCGTGAAGGCCGAGGATTTCGCCAGCCGCGCCAGTCTGCTGGGCGCGCTGCGCGGCCAGCGCGTGGCGGTGGGCGAATCCGAGGGCCGCATCGCCGAAGCCTCGGAGGGCAAGGACGCGCTGCGCCTGACCCTGCTGACCCCGACCGGCCTGCGCAGCCTGCTGCTGCGGGAGCATGAGGAGGTACGGCTGCTGGATGGCGACCTCGCCGCCCGCATCGCCCGCGCGGCGGAGGCGCTGGCCGAGATGCGCGGCACCGAAACCCGCCGCCTGGCCGTGGCGCTGCGCCCTGGCGCCGCCGCGGCGCGGGAGGTGACGCTGAGCTACGTGGCCGGCGCGCCGCTGTGGAAACCCTCCTGGCGCCTGGTGGTGCCGGGGGTGGGGGAGGAAGGCGCGGAGGCGCGGCTGATGGGCTGGGCGGTGGTGGAGAACCACAGCGGCGCGGATTGGAACGGCATCCGCCTGTCGCTGGTCTCAGGCGAGGCGGCCTCCTTCCGCCAGGCGCTGTACACGCCCGTGCTGCTGCCGCGGCCGGAACTGCCGGTCCTGGGCAGCGGCCCGGTGGTGGTGCGGCCCGATAGCGGCGGGCGCCCGGTGCCGCCCCCGGCCGCCCCTGCGCCTGCGATGGAATCCCGCATGCTGCGGACCGCGCCCGCCGGCATCGCCGATTCCGCGCCCCCTGCCGCGCCCCCTGCCGCGCAGGCGATGGCCGCCGCCTCGCTCGGCCGCGTTGCCTTCACCCTGGCGGATCCGGTGACGATTCGCGCGGGCGAGACGGCGAACCTGCCCTTCCTCGATGCGCGGCTGGCGGCAGAGCGGGTCTGGTGGGTGCAGGACCTTGCCGCGCGCCATCCCTTGCAGGCCGTGCAGATCGTCAACGGCACCGCCAGCCCGCTGCCCGCGGGGCTGGCCACCATCTATGGCCGCACGGGGGCGGAGGCGGGCGGCTTCCTCGGCGATGCGGAACTGCCGGCGACGCCGCCGGGCGAGACACGGCTGGTCGCCTTCGCGCTGGACCGGGACGTGCAATACACGGTGGCGCGGCGGGATGCCGGCGCGCCCATCGCCGTGGCGCTGCGCCGCGGCCAGGTGGCGGTGACGCTGCGCCAGCTGCACACGGTGACGCTGGCGGTGGATGCCGGCGCGGTGCGCGGCCGCATCGTGGTGGACCTGCCGGCACGCCGCGGCGAAACGCCGCGCTTCACCCCGCTCGCCGAAGGCGATTTCGGCCTGCGCGTTGCCACCCATCTGCCCGGCCGCCCCACCACGCTGAGCTGGGAGTGGGAACGCAGCCAGGTGCAGATCATCCCACTATGGGATGCGGCGCTGGCGGAGCCGCTGCCGCCGATCTGGCGTAGCCTGGCGCTGGACCGCGACATCGCCCGCCTGCCCGGCGGCACGGACCGCCTGCAGGCGCTGCGCGGCGTGCTGGACGGCCTGCCGGCGGAGGCAGCCGGCCGCGCCGACCTGGCCGCGCTGGTCGCGGATTTCACCACCGCGCGCGGCCTGATGGATGAGTTCCGCAGCGCCGCCCGCGCCCATGCTGCCGCCGAGGCCGCGCTGGAACGCGCCCGCCAGGCGGTGGAGGATCGCAGCGGCGCGCAGCGGGAACAGGCGCGGGCGGCGCTGAACACGGCCTCCCTCACCGCCGGAGGGATGGGGGCGGAAGCCGATCGCGCCTGGGCGGCGTGGCGCGATGCGGCGCAGCGCGTGGTGACGCGGGGTGGAGGCTGAAGCCATCCCGGGCTAGCTTCGCGCCATGGCCCATCTGCTCCTCATCGTCTCCGGCAGCATCGCCGCCTACAAGGCGCTGGAACTGGTGCGCCTGGCGCGCCGCGCCGGTCATGCCGTAACCCCCATCCTGACCGCCGGCGGCGCCCGCTTCGTGACGAAGGAGGCGATGGCGGGCATATCCGGCACCCGTGTGCATGACGATCTGTGGGCGGCGGAGGCCGAGATCGGCCATATCCGCCTGGCCCGCGCGCCGGATCTGGTGGTGGTGGCGCCGGCTTCCGCCGACCTGCTGGCGAAGATGGCGGCGGGGCTGGCGGATGACCTGGCTTCAACCGTGCTGCTGGCCACCCGGGCGCCGGTGCTGGTGGCGCCGGCGATGAATCCGGCGATGTGGGCGCATCCGGCGACGGTGGCCAACATGCAGACCCTGGCCGCGCGCGGCGTGGCGGTGGTGGGGCCGGAGGAAGGGCCGATGGCCGAGCCCGAAAGCGGGCCGGGCCGGCTGGCCGAGCCTGCCACCATCCTGGCGGCCATCGAGGCGCTGCTGGCCGGCGGCCCGGGCCCCCTGGCGGGCCGGCACCTGGTGGTGACCAGCGGGCCCACTCACGAAACCATCGACCCGGTGCGCTACATCGCCAATCGCAGCAGCGGCCGGCAGGGCCACGCCATCGCCGCCGCACTCGCCGCGCTCGGCGCGCGCGTCACGCTGGTCTCCGGCCCCGTCGCGGTGCCGGATCCGGCGGGCGTCACGGTGGTGCGGATCGAAAGCGCGCGGGAGATGCTGGCGGCGGTCGAAGCCGCGCTGCCGGCGGATGCCGCGGTCTTCGCCGCAGCCGTGGCGGATTACCGCCCGGCCGAGGCCGGGGCGCAGAAGATCAAGAAGCTTCCCGGCGCGCCGCCCCCCAGCCTGGTGCTGACGCTGAACCCGGACATCCTGGCCAGCATCGCCCAGCGCCAGGCGCAGCGCCCCAGGCTGGTGGTGGGCTTCGCGGCGGAGACGGAAAACGTGGTGCCGCACGCGATCGAAAAGCGCCAGCGCAAGGGCTGCGACTGGATCGTGGCGAATGACGTCTCGGGCGATGTGATGGGCGGCGCGGACAACACCGTGCATCTGGTCACGGAATCCGGGGTGGAGGATTGGCCCCGCCTGCCGAAGGATGAGGTCGCGCGGCGGCTGGCGGCGCGCATTGCGGAAAGTCTTGCCTGATATGGTCGAAATTCTGGTCACCCGCCTGCCTCATGCCGAGGGCCTGCCCCTGCCTGCCTATGCCACGCCCGGCGCCGCCGGGATGGATCTGCTGGCGGCCGTCGCGGCGCCGCTGGTGATCGCGCCCGGCGCCCGCGTGCTGGTGCCCACGGGGCTCTGCATCGCCCTGCCGCCCGACCATGAATTGCAGGTGCGGCCGCGGTCGGGCCTGGCGCTGAAGCATGGCATCACCATGCCCAACACGCCGGGCACCGTGGATGAAGACTACCGCGGTGAGCTGCAGGTGATCGTGATGAATGCGGGCACGGAGCCTTTCACGGTGGAGCGCGGCATGCGGATTGCGCAGGCGGTGGTGGCGCCGGTGGTGCGCGCCCGGTTCCGGGAGGTGGCCGTGCTGCCGGAAACGCTGCGCGGCGTGGGTGGCTTCGGCTCGACCGGCACGTGACCCTGCACGACCTGCCGGCACGGACTGAGCTGCACCCCTTCACCAGCCTGACCCTGACGGACCGGCAATTCCTGCGCGGCGAGGAAGCCGGGCCACCGACGCCGCTGGCCGGTCTGCTCAGCCTGGCGCAGGGCGGTGCACCGCAGCCGGTGGTGGTCCTGATGCATGGCTCTGGCGGCATCGCCGCGTCCCTGCCGCTCTGGGTCCGGCAGATCAACGCGCTGGGGATGGGCGCCTTCCTGCTGGATGGCTTCACCGGGCGCGGCCTGGTTTCCACCAGCCAGGACCAGGCGGCACTGGGGCGGCTCGCCTTCATCCTTGATATCTACCGGGCGCTTGAGGTGCTGGCGCGGCATCCGGTGGTGGATGCGCGGCGCATCGTGGTGATGGGTTTCTCCCGCGGGGGGCAAGCGGCGCTGTACGGGGCGATGGCGCGCTTCCATCGTCTGTGGAACCGGTCCGGCATCACGCCGGCCGCGACCATCGCCTTCTATCCGGATGGCGCCACGCGCTACCTGGAGGATACCGCCATGGTCGCGGCGCCGATCCGCATCCATCACGGCATCCCGGACGACATGAACCCGCTGGCCCCGGTGCGCGCCCATGTCGCGCGGCTGCGGGAGGCTGGCGTGGATGTGGAACTGGCGGAATACGCCAACGCCCATCATGGCTTCGACAACCCGCTGAGTCCCGGGCCGGTGGAGAGTCCGGCGCAATCGGTGCGCGATTGCCGCATTGCCGAGACGGCACCGGGGGAGTTGACCAACCTCGCGACCGGCCGCCCCTTCAGCTACGCGGATGCCTGCGTGGCGCGCCGCGCACATGCCGGCGGCGATGCCGCGGCGGGTATGCTGGCACGGCAGGCGGTGGCGGCGCAGTTGCGGACGCTGGTCGGCTGAAACAGAAAAGGCGCCGCGGGATGCCCCGCGGCGCCTTTTTGCGTGCCTGGAAGCAGGGACCAGGGACCGGGATCAGGGACCGGGACCAGGGGCCGGGATCAGGCCCGGGCCGTCACCGCCCCACGGCCCAGCAGGCGGTTCACATCCACCGCATGCGCCCCGGCGCCGAGGCCGGCCTGCACCAGCAGCACCACGGTCCAGAAGGCCGGGAATTCCCAGCCGCCGCCCGGACGGCTGAACAGCCAGCCCGCGCCCAGGTGCTGCATGGTGGCGCCGATCATGATCGGCAGCAGCAGCAGGCTGACCGGCCGCACCCAGATGCCGAGGATCAGCGCGATGCCGGCCAGCGTCTCCGCAATCGCCACCACCGCACCCAGCACCGGCGGGTACCCGAGCGAGCCGAAGAAGCCCATCGTGCCGGCCAGGCCGAAGGTCATGATCTTCAGCATCAGGCCATGGGCCAGGAACAGCACGCCCATGCTCACGCGCAGCAGCAGCGCGGCATAGGGGGTGGTGATGCGGGGGTCGAGGTTCATGTCAGGGCTCCGTCAGGGTGGGGGCGCGATCCGCGCCCGGGTCTGGGGCGCTTATGGCCGGGCTTCCGGGGCAGCTTCCAACGCAGGGATGGAACAGCCATCATCACCACCACAAATGATGCGTCCCTGGCGCTTCATCTTCTGGATGCCCAACCTTGGCCGACCTGCAGACCCTCGACCTGAACCTGCTGCGCGTCTTCGATGCGGTGGCGCGTGAGCGCCATGTGACGCATGCGGCGGAAAAGCTGAACCTGTCGCAGCCCGCCGTCTCCAACGCGCTGGCCCGGCTGCGGGCCGCGCTGAACGATGAACTGTTCCTGCGCCGCCCCGGCGGGGTGGAGCCCACCGCCCTGGCCCTGTCGCTGGCCGGCCCGGTGGCGGAGGTGCTGGACCGGCTGCGCACCACCCTGGCCGACCAGGCGCCTTTCGAGCCCGCCACCAGCGACCGCGTCTTCACCGTGGCGCTGTCCGAATACGCCGAGAACGTGCTGGTGCCGCCGCTGCTGGAACAGATGCACCAGGAGGCACCCCGCGCCCTGCTGGCCGTGCGCCATGCGGACCGCACCAACGCGCTGGACCTGCTGGCGAAGGGGGAGGCGGAGCTGGCGGTGGCCGTGCTGCCCGACCCGCCGGCGCTCTATACCCGGGTCCGCCTGCTGCCGGAGAACTTCCTGACCCTGGTGCGGAAGGGGCATCCGCTGGCGGAAGGGCCGCTGACGCTGGAACGCTTCACCGCCTTCCCGCATCTGCTGCATTCGCCGAACGGGTCGCGCGACGGCGCGCTGGATGGGCCGCTGCGGGAAGCCGGCTTTCCCCGCCGGCTGGGCGCCGTGGTCGCGCATCTCGGCGTGGTGCCGGAAATCCTGGCCCGGACGGACATGGTGATGTCGCTATCCGCCCGCCTCGCCCAGCGCATGGCCGAAATCTATGACCTGGCGCTGCGGCCCTGCCCGGTGGAATTCAAGCATACCCGCCTGTCGATGATCTTCCATCGGCGCTTCGAAGCCGATCCCGGCCATGCCTGGCTGCGCCGCGCGCTGCTGTCCGTGGCGCGGGAAGTGGGGCCGGTGCCAGGGGTCGGCGCATGATCGCCGATGCCACCGAGGCCGATCTGCCCGCCATCCTCGCCCTGGTGAACCACGCCATCATCGCCACCACCGCCATCTGGCACCTGGAGCCGGAAACCCTGGCGCAGCGCACGGCCTGGTGGCAGGCGCGCCGCGCCGCCGGGCTGCCCGTGCTCGTGGCGCGCCAGGACCAGCAGGTGCTGGGCTTCGCCAGCTACGGCCCGTTCCGCCCCTTTGCCGGCTATGACGCGACGGTGGAGCATTCCATCTATGTGGACCCCGCCGCACAGCGCCAGGGTGTCGGCGCGGCGCTGCTGGCGGCGGCGGAGGCGCATGCCCGGGCCGCCGGGCGGCATGTGATGCTGGGCGCGGTGGAGGCCGGCAATGCCGGCTCCATCGCCCTGCACCAGCGCGCCGGCTTCACCGAAACCGGCCGGCTGCCGCAGGTGGGCCGCAAATTCGGGCGATGGCTGGACCTGGTGCTGCTGCAGAAGGTCCTGGATGCCGGACCCTCCGCTTTGTAATCAAGGGGTTCGGGTGCAGGATTTGCGTTTCCTGGCAAGGAATTTGCGGTAAGCCTGCGGCCGATGGCCCGCACCGCCCGTCCCCGCAGCGTCACCACGCGCGCCCGGCCCGCCCCCCCGGCGGCTGCCTCGGCGCGCCCGGCCGGCGCATCCGCGCGCCCAGGCGTGACGCGCCGCCGCGCCTGGTTCTGGCTGCGGCTGCTGGTGCTGCTCAGCGTCTGGGGCAGCCTGGCCGCGGCCGCCGTGCTGCTTCTGCTGGTCTGGGACCTACCACGCACCGACCTGGCGCTGAACCAGACGCGCCGCGCCGGCGTCACGCTGGAAGCCGCCAATGGCACCGTCATCGCCACCTCGGGCGATGTGCATGGGCAGATCGTGCGGCTGCCTGCGCTGCCCGCGCATCTGCCCGCCGCGCTGCTGGCGATCGAGGATCGTCGCTTCCGCCAGCATTTCGGCCTGGACCCGATCGGCATCGCCCGCGCCGCCTGGGTCAACTGGTCCTCCGGCCAGATTGCCCAGGGCGGTTCCACCCTGACCCAGCAGCTCGCCAAGAACCTGTTCCTGACGCCGGAGCGCAGCTTCCGCCGCAAGGCGCAGGAAGCGGTGATGGCGCTGTGGCTGGAATGGCGCTTCAGCAAGGATGAATTGCTGGAGCTGTATCTGAACCGCGTCTATCTCGGCGCTGGCGCCTTCGGCGTGGATGCGGCGGCGCGGCTGTATTTCGGCATTCCCGCCACCCGGCTGAACCTGTGGCAATCCGCCGTGCTGATGGGCCTGCCCAAGGCGCCGTCCCGCCTCAACCCCCGCAGCGCCCCCGAAGCCGCCGCCGGCCGCGCGGCGGAAGTGCTGGGCGCGATGGTGGAGGTGGGCGCCATCACCCAGCGCCAGGCCACCCTGGCGGCGGAGAGCATCCGCATCCCGCCCCGCCCATCCCGCGATTCCGGCTGGTTCGCCGATTGGGCGCTGGATGACCTCGGCGCGCGGTTTCCGGGCAATGCGGATCTGGTGCTGCGCACCTCGCTGGATCTGCGCATCCAGGCCGTGGTGGAACAGCGGCTGGAGGCGCTGCTGGCCGGCCCCGGCGCGCGGGCCGGCGTGGGCCAGGGCGCCGTGGTGGTGATGCAGGCGGAAACCGGCCATGTCCTGGCCATGGCGGGCGGGCGGGATTACCGCAGCAGCCAGTTCAACCGCGCGACCCAGGCCCGCCGGCAGCCGGGTTCCGCCTTCAAGCCCTTTGTCTTCCTCACCGCGCTGGAAGCCGGCATGTCACCGGCGGACAGCGTGGCCGATGGGCCGATCAACCTGGGCGGCTGGCGCCCGGGCAATGGCAGCTGGCGCAGCCAGGGCCAGATCACGCTGGAGGAAGCGCTGGCCCATTCGGTGAACACCGCCGCGGTGCGCGTGCTGGCCCGCGGCGGCGGCGCGCGGGCGGCCACCGCCACGGCGCAACGCTTCGGCCTGCCCGGCCCGTTCCCGCGCGACGCCACCCTGGCGCTGGGCACCGGGGAGGTGACGCTGCTCGACCTGGTGGCGGCCTATGCCCCCTTTGCCAATGGCGGGCTGCTGCCGGAGCCGCGCGGCCTGGTCTCCGCCCGCGCCGATGGCCAGCCGGTGCCCTCCGGGCGCCCCACCCTGCTGCGGGTGACCACGCCGGAACAGGCGGCGGCGATGCGGCAGATGCTGGAATCGGTGGTGGCCCGCGGCACCGGCCGCGCCGCGCAGCCGGCCGAGGCGCGCCCGGTGGCGGGCAAGACCGGCACGACGCAGGATTTCCGCGACGCCTGGTTCATCGGCTTCGCGGCCGCCCCTTCTGCTGGCGCATCCGCGGGTGGCGGCACGCTGGTGGCGGGCGTGTGGCTCGGCAATGATGACGCAACCCCGATGGCCGATGTCCGCGGCGGCACCCTGCCGGCGCGGCTGTTCCGTGACATCCTCGAAGCCCTGGCCCAGGCCCCACCGGGTGCTGCGTCCCTGTCCCGATGAAGGAGATCCCCGGCTTGGCGGATGACCCGAACCCGTTCCCGGCATCGGATGCGCGGCATCCCGCATTGGAACGCCAGGACCGGCTGCGCCGCGTGGCGCCGGCGGTGCAGCATGAGATCAACAACGCCATGATGGTGCTGGCCGCCAATCTGGACCTGCTGGCCCGCAGCGTCGGCACCGCGGACGCCCCGCCGAAGCGCCAGCTGGAGCGCGCCGTGCAGGCCAGCCGGCGGCTGGAGGAGGTGATGCGCGGCTTCCTGGACTGCGCGCGGCGGGAGGCGGCGGAGATGGCGCCGCTATCCCCCGCCACCGTGCTGCGCCAGATGCTGCCGCTGCTGAAGGTGGCGCTGGGCGCCCGGCTGGGGGTGGAGATGACGGCACCGGATCGCCTGCTGGCCGTGCCGCTGGACCGCGCCGCGCTGGAGATGGCGCTGCTGGCCGTGGCGCAGGAGGGTGTCACCCGCATGCCACAGGGCAGCCAGATGCTGGCGGAGGTGCGGGAGACGGCGGCCGGTGTGGAACTGGCGCTGACCCTGCCGACCGGGGTGGGAGAGGCACCGCTGGCCCTGCTGCGCGGCTGCTGCGCCTGGCTGGAAACCCGCGCCGATGGCTGCGTGCTGGGCTGGCCAAAGGCCTGATCACACGGGGGTGGGACCCCTCAGATCAGGCCCTTCAGGCGCAGCAGGCCGAAGCTGGCGAGGGAGGTGGCATCCCGCATCGCGCCGCTGCGCAGCATGTCCTCCAGCTCCGCCAGGGAGACGGCGCGGGTGACCAGGTCCTGCTCCTCCACCTCCGGCATGGCCGCGCCCTGGCTCAGGCCGCGCGCGATGAAAATGTCATAGCCCTGGCGCATGGTGCCCTGCGCCAGGTTCAGGAAGCCGCCATGCTGCCAATCCGCGGCGGTGAGGCCGGTTTCCTCCAGCAATTCATGCCGCGCGGCCTCCAGCGGGTCCGTCCCCGGCGGGCCCCACATGCCCTGGACGAATTCCCAGTGCCGCTGCCCGACCGGGTAGCGGAATTGCTGCACCAGCTGGATCGATCCATCCGCATGCACCGGCACCACGGTGACGAAATCCGCCTTCTCCACCACGCCATAGATGCCGGTGGAGCCATCGCGGCGCCGCACCTGATCCTCCCGCACCGTCATCCAGGCGTTGCGATAGACCTCGCGGCTGGCCAGGGTCTCGATATCCGGGTTCGGGTCACGCAATGCCATTGGCCTCCCGCAGGGCGGCGGCGGCTTCGTGCTCGCCGCGGGCATCCAGCGCCGCGGCGACGGAAACGCGGTCCGCCTCGGGCCGATTCTGGCTCTGCTTGCGCTTGCCCGTCCAGTGCCGGACCGTGAGGGTGACACCGACCAGGGCCTTGAACATGCCCTCCATGTATCTGGCCGGCTGGGCATCCATGTCGAAGCCGGGGCTGGGTTCGTAGGCGGCGGCCATGGCGCGCATCTGGCCCTCGATCTCGGCCGGGTCTTCCGCCAGCGTCGCGATGCCCTCCGCCTGCACCACATCGTAGTTCCAGGTCGGCACGCTGGGGTGCTGGCCGTACCAGGCGGGGGAGACATAGGCGTGCGGGCCGCGGAACACCGCGATGGCCGGCGCCCCCGCGCCCGCGAAGGCCCGCCAATGCGGGTTGGCGCGGGCCAGGTGGCAGACCAGCCGCGCCGGCGCATCCCCCTGCGGCCGCACCAGCTGGAAGGGCAGGTGGCTGACCATCAGCGGCTCGGCGCTGACCAGCATGCCGAAATCATGCCGCTCGACATGGCTGAGGATCCAGGCCGGGTCGTCGACCCGGAAGGCGGCTGGCGTGTACATGGCCGCTATCCTGCACGGGAACGGGCATGCACCAATAGCGCCAACCCGCCCAGCGTCAGCACGCCACCCAGGATATCGCTGACATACAGCCGCTCGCTCAGCAGCGCCCAGCCGAACACGGCGGCCAGCGGCGGCGCCAGCAATTGCAGCGCGGCGGCGGTGGAGGCCGGCACCCGGCGCATCATGGCGAAGTTCAGCGCATAGGCGCCGATGCCCACCACCACCATGGACCAGCCCATGGCCGCCCAGGTCGGCCAGCTGCCGGAGCTGGGCGGCGCGCCTTCCAGCGCGATGGCCAGCGCCAGGCACAGCACGGCGGAGACCGCGGTCTGGCCGAAGCTGGCGAACCAGATATCGACGCGCCCCTTGGCCGGCGCATAGACCAGCAACCCCACCGCCTGGCTGATGGCGGCGCCGAGGGCGAAGACGAAGCCCAGCGCCTCCGCCGCCGCCAGCCCATCCACCGCGCGCAGGAAGCCCAGCAGCGCCACGCCGGACCAGCCGATGGCCAGACCGATCCAGGCCAGGCGGGGCAGTGGCCGCCGCAGGAACAGGCTTTCCCCGGCGGCGACCATCAACGGCGTGGTGGCGCAGATCAGGGCAACGAGGCCGGTCGGGATGCGCGCCATGGCCAGCCAGGCGAAGGCCAGGTAGCCCCCCATGCCGCACAGCCCGAGCACCGCGACCCGGCCGAGATCCCCCGGCCGCGGCAGGCGGGACCGCATGGCCAGGACGATCACCAGCAGCAGCGGCACGGTCAGCCCGAAGCGGATGCCGAGCGACCACAGCGGCGGCCATTCCTTCACCACCACCCCCGCCACCGTGAAGGCGGAGGCCCAGAGGGCGACGAAGGTGCCGGCGATCAGCAGCGTGCTGCCCTGCATGGAACGGATGCCCCTGGTGGAGTGCCTCAGTACCGCGGGCCGGGGCGGCGTTGCACCCTCAGCCGCGGCGGGCCAGGGCCGCGTCCAGCGTGTTCTCCAGCAGGCAGGCAATGGTCATCGGGCCGACGCCGCCGGGCACCGGGGTGATGGCGCCGGCATGCCGCGCGACTTCCGCGAAGGCGACATCGCCGACCAGCCTGCCATCGGCCAGTCGGTTGATGCCGACATCGATGACGGTGGCGCCCTCCGCCACCCAGTCGCCACGCACCATTTCCGGCCGGCCCACCGCGGCCACCAGGATTTCCGCGCGGCGGCATTCGGCCGGCAGGTCGCGGGTGCGGGAATGCACCAGGGTGACGGTGCAATCGGCGGCCAGCAGCAACTGCGCCATCGGCCGGCCGACGATGTTGCTGCGCCCCACCACCACCGCCCGCGCGCCGGGCAGGGCGGTGCCGGCGGCACGCAGCAGATGCATCACGCCCTTCGGCGTGCAGGGCACCAGGCCGGGCTGGCCGCTGGCCAGCAGCCCGGCATTCAGCGGATGGAAGCCATCCACATCCTTCCCGGGCGCCACGGCGGCGATCACCCGGTCCGCCCGGATCTGCGGCGGCAGGGGCAGCTGCACCAGGATGCCATCCACCGCCGGGTCGGCGTTCAGCCGTGCGACCTCCGCCAGCAGCGCGGCCTCCGTGGTATCTTCCGGCAAGGCGATGGTGGCGCTGTCGAAGCCCACCTCCTTCGCGGCCTTGTCCTTGTTGCGGACATAGACGCCGGAGGCCGGATCATCCCCCACCCGCACCACGCGCAGGCCGGGCCGGAAGCCCAGCCCGGCGACGCGGGCGGCGATGTCCTGGCGCAGCGTGGCGGCAACCGCCTTGCCGTCGATGATCGTGGCCGTCATGCGATGAGCTTTTCCAACAGGGGCGCCAGCAATACCGGGTTGCCGGCCACGCGCAGGGTTTTCTGGCGGGCGCCGGCGCCATGCAGCACCGCCACCGCGGAATTCGCCAGGCCCAGGGCGCGGGCCACGGCTTCACACACCGCGCGGTTGGCGCGGCCATCCTCCGGCACCTCCGCCACCGCCACGCGCAGCGCGGTGCCATCCGGCGAAAGACCACCGAGCGCCGTGCGCCTTGCCCGCGGCTGCACCTTCACCGCCAGGTCCAGCCCATCCGGCCGCACCCGCCAGGGGGGCACAGCGCAGGTCATGGCCGGGTCAGAAGTACAGGCCGCTCCGCAGCAGGTAGCCCTGGATGGCGGTCACGGCGATGGAGGCCGCGGTGATCAGCAGCAGCACCACCAGCGGCGACAAATCGATGCCGCCCATGTTCGGCAGCAGGCCGCGCACGCGGCGCAAAGCGGGCTCCGTCAGCCGGTACAGGAAATCCGCGATGGTCCAGACAATGCGGTTGCGGCCATCCAGCACGTTGAAGGACAGCAGGGTCTGCATGATCGCAGCCAGCAGCACGGCCCACCAGAACAGGTCGAGACCCGCCCGGACCAGAAAGAAAACGGCATCGAGCAGCATCTGCGACC
>LNFM01008395.1_pt1 | contig 17008 bp, 9 predicted proteins | sample 596031 | NCBI WGS metagenome assembly LNFM01 (sample SAMN04254537, study PRJNA301005) | activated carbon metagenome | isolation source: dual media filters at the Ann Arbor, Michigan drinking water treatment plant | place: USA: Ann Arbor
TTGAACAAGGCGACGCCGCGGCGCCGGCTGGTCGAGCTAAGGGCCGAGAGGGACGCCATCGTCATGTCGGTGGCCAGGGTCTCGGTCGGCTCGGTCCTGCAGTCGGGGCAGCAATTCCTCACCCTGGTGCCACTCAACGCGCCGGTCGACATCGAGGCCAACCTCTCCGGCCAGTACAGCGGCTTTGTCCATGTCGGCGCCCCGGCGGCGATCAAGTTCAACACCTTTCCGTTCGCCCAGTACGGCATGGCCGAGGGAACGGTGCGGGTCATCAGCCCGAGCAGCTTCACGTCGCAGGACGAGCAGCGCAATCCGACCAGCACCGCGCCGGTGGCGCCGTCCAACGTCGAGCCGTTCTATCGCGTGCGCATCTCGGTCGATCACTTGGCCCTGCGCAACGTTCCGGACGATTTCCGCGTGATTCCAGGCATGCCGGTCACGGTCGACATCAAGGTCGGCGAGCGCACGGTGTTCCAATACCTGGTCGGGTCCGTGCTGCCCGTGGTCAAGGAAGGCATGCGCGAACCGTGATCCTCGGTCGGGCCTTCGATCGCCTGATTGCCTTCACCTCGCCGGCGGCGGCCTACCGCCGCGCCCTCCGATTCTCGCGCGAGGGCGACCATGCCCGAGCGTTCGACAATTTTGTCCGGGCCGCCCGGGCCGGGCTCGCCGAGGCCGAGTATCGCGTCGCCCGATGCTATCTCGAGGGACAGGCCGTTCCACGCAGCCGGACGCACGGCCTGCACTGGCTGTCGCACGCCGCGACACATGGATCCGTGACGGCGCAGCTGCTGCTGGCGGTGCTCCATCTCAACGGCCAGGCACTTGAATTGGACGACTCCTCCGACGACCTGTTGCCGGACAGCCTGTTCGGGGACAGTCGACTGATCCCCTCCGGTCCTCCCGACTTCCAGGCCGCCGCGCGATGGGCCCACAAGGCGGTCGCCACTGGCTCGTCCGAGGGCGAAGCCATCCTGGCCTATATCCAGATGAATGCGCCGCCGCCCTTGCGCGATCTCGACTCGGCGCACCGGTTTTACGCGCGATCGGCGGCTGGCGGCTGCGCTCAGGGACATCTTGGCTATGCTCTTTCGCTCGCCGCGCGGCCTCCACATCCCGATACCCAGGGTCTGGTCGTCGAGCATCTGCGGCAGGCGGCTGACGCAGGCCTGGCAACGGCGCTCTATCTCCTGGGCAGTCTCACCGAGCAGGGAACCGGCGTGCCGCAAGACGCCCAGGCGGCCATCGAGCTTTATCGCCGGGCCGCCGAGCAGGGCCATGGAGGCGCCCAGCGTCGCCTCGGGCGCGCCCTGCTCGAAGGGCGCGGCATCGCGCAGAGCCGTGCCGAGGGTGAGTCATGGCTGCGTCAGGCCGCGCTTGGCGGCGACGCCGAGGCTGCCGCCGCGCTCGGCGAGCTCCATGCCAGGGCGGGCGAGCAACACCCGAACTACATCGAGGCGGCCCAATGGTTCAGGCGCGCCGCCGAAGCCGGATCTCTGCACCTGACCGGCGCAGGCGTGCCGCAGGACGAGGCGGAGGCGGTACGCTGGTTCCGAAGCGCCGCCGAAGCCGGCGATGCGGCCGCGCGCGTCGAGCTCGGCAATCTCACGCTGCAGGGCCTGGCGCCATCGGCCGCCGGCGCCCCGCTCGGCAAGTGGTTCGCCGACAGCGCCTCCAGCAAGGACCTCGTCAGCATCTACAATCTGGGCGTTGCGCTGGCGACAGGGACGGGAGTGAGACGGGACGAGCGCCAGGCGGCGGCGCTCATGCGCCATGCAGCCAAGGACATCGACGAGGCGCGGTATCGACTGGGCCGGATGCTGAGCGAAGGGCGCGGCGTGACGGCGAACGAGTCGGAAGCGCGCGCGTGGCTGGCGCAGGCTGCCGAGGCAGGCTTGCACGACGCCCAGGTGTCGCTGGGCGAGATGCTGATCAATGGCCGCGGGGGGCCCGTCGATGCCGCGGGCGCGCGCCGCCTGTTCGAGCAGGCGGCGGAGGCCGGGCACAGCGGCGCCATGTTTGCCCTGGGTGCGCTCCATACCGGCAGCTATGCGCTGTCGGCCGACCTCGACACGGCACTGAGCTGGTTCAGGGCGGCTGCCGAACGCGGCCACGGCCATGCACAGCTGATGGTCGGCCGCTACTATGTCCGCGGCGTCGGTGTGCCGCGGGATCGCGAGCAAGCACTTTACTGGCTCGAGCTGGCCGACAGCCGCGGTGTCGCCGGAGCCCGCGCCGAGCTTGCGGCCCTCGAAGGCCGCAGCGCACAGGCTGGATAAGTCATGCTCTTCCAGACCGCGGGCGTCTCGCCCGCCCGAGTTCATGAGCGAACGCGACGCTCGCGGCCCGAATGACTCGGAGCCCTGCCGATCGATGATGCGTCGCCCAGGGCTTCGGCCGTCTCTCGGTCGCCGAACGGCGCTTCGCCTTGCGTTCCTCGGCCTTTCGTCCTTGCCGCTTTCCAGGCTCGAAGCGCGCCGGAGCAAACTTGCGACGGCGCCTCTCGAGGTGAGCGGCAACTGGTCCGGATCGCCGCCGGCCGACGTCGGGGCGGTGATCGAGCGGACGCGGTCGGCCTGTCTCGCCGACCTGCCGCTACTGTCCGACCGGCAGCCGGCAACCCTGCGGATCGAGAACCGGCCGGCGGGCAATCCGGCGATCTGGCTGCATTCGGAAGGCGCAGCGCTCGCCTGGATCGTCGTCAACGTCGGGCCTCGCGATTGGTGCAAGCTCGCCTATCAGTTCGGCCACGAGCTCGGCCACGTCCTGGCCAACAGCTGGCAGCACGATGCGAGGCCGGCGGCGCCGTGCCAATGGCTCGAGGAATGCCTGGCCGAGGCCTTCTCGATCCGCGGCCTGCGCCTGCTCGCGGAAGGCTGGGAGCGCACGCCGCCGTTCGCCAACGATCACGCCTTTGCCCGGGCGATCCTCGACTATCGCGCCGGCCTGCTGGCGCGCTACGGCGAGACCGCCACCGCCCAAGGCATCCGGCACGACAGCCGCGGCTGGTTCGCCGCGCGCCGGGCCGAGCTGGAGCAGATCGGCCGCGCGACCTCCACACCCGGCGCCCTCGTGCCGATGCTGCTCGCGACCCTCGAGGCTGACAAGCCATGCGTGGCCGACATCGGCGCGCTCAACCGCTGGCCCGGCCGCTCGGCCCTCGCGCTGCCGGCGTATCTCGACGCGTGGACGTCGAGCTGCCGCACGCTCGGCTCGCCGGGCCGTCTGCCCGAGAATCTCCGACGGGCGCTTCTCGACTAGCAATCTCGCCGACGCAACGGCGCCGGTGTCAGACCACCGTACCTGCCGTTCCGGATGGCCGGTCAGCCGGGAACCTGTAGCTCGTGGCGAACTCGGGATCGCGCGCGACCATGTCCAAGAACTCGTCCGCCCGTCGCGCGGTGAGATGACGTTGCAGGCACAACTCCATGCCGCTCCTGCGAATCCGATCGACCGCTCTCCTGTTCTCGGGCGCGAGCACCCAGTCGAGCCGTTCGACGAAGTTGCCCTTGTTGCAAAAGATGCACGTCACGCCGTCGACGAAGCCGAGGATTTTCATCTCGGCCTCCACCAGGTCGTCGGCCATCAGCAAGGTGCCGACGGACGCGATCTCGAACGCGCACAGATGGATATAGCGCAGCGAATGGGCATCGCAGAAGGCGCACAGGTAACCGTGTATCTCCCTGAACCACCTGCCTCGAACGACTTGAGTGGACCCTGGAGCGTAACGGCTCTCGTAGCCGGGATGCCGAAGCTTGTGGATACGGGAATCTTGCAGGTCGGCAACGAACTGACGGAAAGGCCTGTCCCACGCGAGCGCTCCGGACACGAGCAGCTTCTCGACGGGGTGATCATTGAAGGGCAGAATCCCGCCCTCCTCGACAAGGGCGCTGCTGTACGGTACCCACCGTATCCTGGGATGCGGAAAGAACTTCGGCATCTCGTAGGCGTACGGACCTACGATCATGTGCGAGTTCCTGGCGAGTGAGCGCACCAGTGACTGATAGGACGGATCGTAGCTTTCCAGATCGTCTATCTTCAGTATCTTGAAGGCCGAGACCCGATTCAGCGGAATCTCGCGATGGCCCTGATACGCCACGAGAACGATCTCGTAGGCATTCAATGCCTTTACGGTGCGCTCGTCGAAAAGCTCGACCCCGGCCGTGTCGAGGACATCGAACCCGTGCTCCAGGTGAAGATGTCGAATGAAGTGGAAGTGCTCGAAACAGATATAGTCCTCAAGCCACTTGAACTGGCATATGATCAGGCCTCGGATGGCGCGCCGACCTCCTGCCGTTGGCCGGCTGGTGCCCTTGACGATACTCCGTTGCGTCATGCTCTCGGCATGCAACTGCCCCTGAGCAAGGCGAAGCAGGCTGTCATGATGGTTCCTCAGTCGCTCGAGCGAGGGCAACAACGATTTCGGGACCTCGGCGATCCAGAATTTCTCCCAGTCTCTCCGCCAGGTGTTCGACAGGCTGATTCGTCCATCGGGTTCACAGCCAAGAAATCGCCCACGCGACTGGAGGGATATCTCGTCCAAGCCGACCGTCGAGATGAAGAAGAAGCATTCTTCGAGCGCAGCTTTCCCGGCGAGGCAATCCGAGGCCATCCTGCCCTCGCCTCCGACCTCGAACTGAAGAAGCCCACTGCCGACGACATCGGGCAGCACGAAGGCCCCGTGCCCGGTCCGTGAGACCGGGAGCAGAAAGCAATTCGTCTCGGTGAAGTTCATCTCCTTGTGGCGAAGCGCCCCCGCGCTCGCGTCGAAATAGACAACGGTCCCCCAGATCGTCGACAGGACCGCGGCTGTCTCGCGCTCTTGCCTCATCATCGGCTCGTCAGCGCGCGCCAACGGCCATGCCGCTGCCGATCCGGTCGCCACCGGTTACGGGTGCCGCGAAGGTCGTCACGAGGATGTCTTGTTGACGACCGCAATGAAGTACCCGTTGTGCCAGTCGCTGCTGCTGCCGGATTGCTCGTACGAAGGATGCAGGTCGTTCTGGGTCGACCTGACCTCGATCGAGCATTCCACTGCAAGAGACAGGTCGTTGATGGCCCTGGATGTTCCGTTCCGGACCGCAGGCCAATTGAAGTCGTCGACAATCAGGACATAGGAGGCATCGAGGGCGGGCTGGGCGAGCACGATACCGTCATACTGGTCGGTTTCCGAATGAGGGCCATCGAAGAAGTAGATGTTGGCCTTGCCGACCGTTGACCAGTCGACCTGCCTGAAGTCACGCTCGATGGCCTTGAACTTGACGTGCGGATTGAGCGCCTTGCCGACGTGCTTCAGGAAATCTTCCTTCGGGCCGCCGAACTCCGACCAGTTGTCGATGCAGGTCGCAGAAACCTCGTTGGCCCAGATTGCCGAGCACAGGCTCGAGCCCATCCAGCTGCCGACCTCGAGATATCGGGCGTCCGCGAGGTTCTCGACAAGACGATTTATGAAGTAGCGATACTTCCGGCCCGACATGCCGGGCATGGTTCGTATCCAATCGGGGATCTTGTGATTGAGCTCCAAAGCGGACGTCAGGCTGCTCTCGAGCGCGCAACCGTACAGGCTTCTCCGGAAGCTGCCCCGCAAGCGAAGGGACATCTCATCTGCACCGTTCATCCGAGTCACCCGTGTATGTTTGGAGTAGCCTGATGCCCTGCATCCATCAAGGCCACGAGCGCGGTCGTGCCATCTCGGCAATCCTGCACGACGCGATCCGCCTCGATCATGGCTCGAGGCGCGCGAAGGAAAAGACAGCGCCGTCTTCCTGTATGATCACGGCTCGCGCCGATTGCCGCTTGCCGTCCACCATGTCGAACGAGAACTCCAACTGGGGCTTGCGCGTCACCAATCGAATCCTGGCCCCACCGAAGCTGATGCCATCCAGTGCGGCGGGCACGTTCCTGACGATGCCGGCAGCGAGCGCGCTCGCGGGGCTTCCTTGCCAGGGCCAGAAAGCGATGGGTTGGGCTTCCAGCCGGACGATGCCAGGGCCGGCGTTGCTCTTCCATGCTTGCCCGGCGAGCAGGCCGATGCCGTGCACCGTATCGCAGCGCATCAGCCCAAATCTTTCCCAGTCGCTCAGCGCACCGCGGTCGATGCGGACATGGCCACCGCCGTCTGCGCTGGCATAGCGATTGGCGTGCCTCAAGCCGATGCAGTCCTCTCCCTCGGCTTCAAGCTGGAACGACATGGGGTGCGTCCCGCCTTCTCCATCCGAAGCGATCAGGATTGCTTCGTTCGCTTCCAGCACCACGGCCAGATTGAGCGGCGCGATACCCAGCGGCCCGTGCCGCAGCGTCATCGCCGTCCAGTCGAAATAGACGATGGTGTCGTGATGGGTAACCAGGAAGAACCGAGGCGGCCCAGCGGGCTCGGAGATCCGAGGCCACCAGTCGCCGCGCCCGGTTCGCATCCCCCGGAAAAGGTTCTCCAGCCGGGTCTTGGCCAGGCCGCTATTGGCGGCCGCATATGTATTCTGCAGGTGGCGAACCCGCGCCCAGGACGGGATGCTGCCGCTCACGGTCGAAAGTGGGATGACGTAGCGCCACCGAAAGGGCTTCGGAACATTGTCCAGGCATAGCCCCATGGCCGCGCGCTCGCGAATGCCCCATGCTACCAGCCGGCTGCTGGCCACCCGGTCGGACGCTGGCGAGGCCAGATGCTCGCGCGCCAGCTCGCGGTCGAGCACGAAGCAGGGATTGTACGGATTCGGCATGTTCATGAAGAGAGTCTCGCCTGCGTGGAGGCGAGGCTGGACAGGCACGTAAACCGGCCAGAAAGAGTCGGTCGCGACCAGACCGGCCGCGTCCTTGCTCCACTCCACCCGCAGGAAAGCCGGCAGCAGCCCCGCGCCCCGCAGCTGCTCCCGCGCCGTCAGGAAGTACTCGAAGTTCGCGAACGTGAACCTGATGTCGTCCTCGAGATAGACGAAGTGCGTGAACCGGGATGCCGCATCGTCGACAAAGCGCTCGGCGAGCACCTGCTTGTGATGCCATGCCAGGTCGAACGGATGCTCCAGATCATGCACCCTGCAGATCGTCGCCCGCCCCTCCCCCATGATCTCCGCGGCAAGGCGATGAAGGATGGCGGTCTCGCCCTCATCGACCGTGTTGGTGACGATGACCACCTCGAGGAATGCCACGGGGAACTCCGAGAGCGCCTGCAGTACGTCGGCAAGGCTTTCGAGGCGGCCGGCAAGGAAATGGAACGTGACGCAACACAGCACCCGGGCGGCGGACGCGCGCGCCCCTCCATCGCCGATCTGCGGCGTGTCGACCGAAGGTGTCGACCGATCCATGCGATGGCCCGCCTTCCTACCCTCGAAGCCGCGCCGCAGCGAGGAGGTCGACCCATTCGCCGATGTGGTAGCGCCAATCGTAGAGTCTCGCCGCCTCCTGGATCTCGCGGCACTTCTCGCGATAGGCCACTCGATCCTGACGATAGCGGCGCAGGGTGTCGGCGCAGAAGGCGACGAACTTGTCGCTTTCCATGGGCGCGAGAATGCCACCGCCGCCATACGCCTTCTGAGCAAAGTTGCCGGCCGGCGTGCCAATCACCAGCCGGCCGGCCGCGGCCGCCTCGAGCACCGGCAAGGGCGATGCTTCCGTGAGCGAGCTCATCAGGATCGCATCGATCGATCGGTAGAAGTCGGGCATGTCGTGGAATGAGACCTGGGCCGCCGTCGAGCCGGCTACGACGAAGGGAAGACCCGCCTGCTCGGCAGCCTGCGCGGCCAGCCGCCCGCGTTTCCATTCGACACCGAAGGTCGTCACCTCGAGCGACGTGGCGTAGCCCACGCGCCTCAGCTCCTCGGCCACGTCGCCGTGAAATTCCTCGTAGTTCACCCCCGGCGACGCCACCATCGGCGGCCGCGCCACGCCCTGTGTCAGCGAAGCGCAGTAGACGAAATCGGAGACCGCACCGTAGCCGGCAAAGCGCTCGAAGATCCGATCGGATTGCTGCTCCACCAGCATGCGCACGTCGAACTGCGAGTGGGAGAGTGCGACCATCCGCTCGGGCTGAATCCCATAGACGTCCGACAGGACGGAAACGCCGTCGAGTGCCACGACGAACAGGTCGTAGTACGTCCCCAACTGGGCCATGTACAGATTGTGCTTGCCCTGCCAGTCGAGCATGTCGACGACATAGCCGCGCGGATGCAGATGCCGGCAGAGATCATAGTACACGCGGCCGTGCGACCAGCGCGAGTAACCGAAGATCAGGACCCTGCCTGCCGTGCCCTGGATGCCGCTCCGCGCGCGGATCGTCGGATGCACGCTGTAGCTGCGCACGGCGGTCCAGTCGACGGCCAGACCAGGCGGTATCTTCCCGCGCCCCGTATTCGGGGAGACGTCCGCACCACACCACGGCTCGGACGCCAGCCAGAGTTCCCAGGTCCTGCAAATGGTGGCGCACAGGGCAACGTTGCCCCCCGGCTCGGCCATCAGGAACTTGCCTTGCGCGGTCAGGGCGAACAGACCCCGCTCCAGCGCGACCACGTCGAGGACGATCGTTTGCCCGCCGTCGCAGGGCATTGCGTCGGCTGCGGCAGCCACGCAGCGATCGCTGCGACAGTCGATGTCGCCCTGCCTGCCGTTGCCGTCGTAGACCAGCCTCGCGACGCGGCTCGACGGGTCGCTCCACTCGTCGAGCTGGAGCGCGACATTGGCCGGCACGACGCCGACCTCGCCATGACGCAGCTCGCCGGAGGCACGGTCGAGATAGAGCTGGGTGCCGAAGCAGGTGAGCACACGGGCGGGGCGAAGCATCGATCGGGACCTACGCGGACGCCAGCACCTGGCGGCGCCGCTCCATGAAGAAGTCCAGGTTGTTCTTCAGCCGCGTGTTGGTCGCATCGAGCTCGAGCGCTTTCTGGCCCCAGGTCACGGCGAGGTCCATGGCATTGAGATGCCAGGCGGCAATCGCGGCGAGATCGTAGAGCCGAAACCCCCAGCTCTGGGCATCGTCGAGATAGCTTCCGGTCCGGTGGGATTTCTCGATGCCGGTGCTGCAAGCCCAGAACAGATTGTGCCAGTCCGCCTTGTCGTGGAAGCGCTCGGCGAGGTCGAGCCAGACCTCGCGCCGATGGGGTGCCTCGAGCCGGGCCTTGTCGAGCCAGGCGATCGCCAGGTCGGGCAGCAGCCGCGCCAGCAGGCGCATCGCCTCGGACCGCTCGTCGGCCCAGGTGCTGGATTGCAGGGAGAGGTAACGTTGCAGCAGCTCGATCGCCTTGTCGTTCTGGCCGGCCCCCATCAGCTCGCGGCCCAGCCAGAAGCAGACCTGCGCGTCGCTCGGATCCTCGCTGTGCGCCAGCTCCATCAGCGGCAGGTACTGCCGGCGCGTCGGCTTGGACGAATCCTGCACCTCGAACATGACCAGGTCGTCGCAACTGACGGTCCTCTCCTCGGGGCCGCAGTAAAACAGCGCCTCGTGGACGGGCCGTCGAAAGCGGTAGTTCCAGCGGGCGTGGAAGTTCTTGGTCGGCCAGCCGCGCAGCGGCGTCGGATCGTCGACCCTGGCGCGATAGACCGTTCGGCAGAACAGGGCGGTCGTGCCGGGAACCCAGGCCGCCTCGAGCCTCGATCGCCATCCCGGCGCCAGCCAGCGGTCCATGTCCATGGTGCAGCAGACATCGACGTCGTCGGGAAGCAGGGCGAGTGCCGCGTTGCGCGCATCGTCGAAGCGCCACGGGCGGATGGCGATGCGGTGCACAGTGACGCCGCGCTCGAGCAGCCTGTCGACCGTGCCATCGCTGCTGCCCGTGTCGACGACGACGCGATAGTCCGCGTCGCGCGCCGAGTCGGCCCAGCGCTCGACTTGCGGCGCCTCGTTCAGCGCGATCGTGTAGACCGCAACCTTCATGCTGCGCTGCTCCCGGCCTTGCGGATCGCGACCAGCCCGCCCATCAGGTTGGCGCGCACCAGCTCGTAGTGGCTGTCGAAGAAGAGGACCTCGGCGAATTGCGGAGCGAGAGCCGCGATGCCGTAGGGATCGACCGACCGCGCGCCACCCTCTTCCTGGATCTCGCGCAGCAGGTCCTTACTCGGGGCCACCTTGCCGCGGTCCTCGCCGGGTGGCTGCCAGTCGAGATCCTCGATGAAGTACCAGCCGCCGCCAGCGAGCAGGGGAAACAGCTCGACCAGCGCCATCTGCTGGTCGGCGGAGGCATGGCTGCCGTCGTCGATGATGACGTCCATCGATCCAGCCTCCAGCGACCGCGCCAGCCGGCGCACCTCCTCGCTCCGCGACAGATCGCAGACACGTGAGGTGAATCGCGCCGAGTTCAACGCCGAGAGGTCGCGCGCGTCGACGCCGATCACGTGACAGAACGGGAAGTAGGCTTGCCACAGCTCGACGGACGGCACCGTGCTCCCCTGGCCGCGGCTGACGCCGATCTCCATCAAGCGCCGCAGCGCCAGCCGCCGCGGCCCGAGGAGTCGATCGTAGACGCGGGCGTAGCCGTGCGCGTTGCCAGTGTGGCGGTTTTTGTCGGTCTCGAAGCCTTCGGCCAGCCGGGTGAGGCTCGGGGCAGGTCCCGCGCGGTCCGACAACTCGGCGAGCAGCGACACCTCGCCGTCGCGCGACGCGGCGTGGGTGCGCGCATTCCACAAATGGATGCCGACCACCCGATCGTCGTTCAGGTAGTCTCCGAGCTCGCGCAGGGGACGGTGGAAGAGATCCGATTCCGTCCAGTCGATCGCGTTGAAGAACATCGGGCTGAACAGCCAGGACCGCAGCTCTGCCCCGGCTTCCGACGCGACATAGTCCGAGAGGAGCTTGGGCCCGACGTCGCCGAACTCCAGCCCGCTCGAGCCGAAGAAGTGCTGCAGTGCCCGTTCATGAAGTGCCCGCATGTGGCGCGAGAAGGGTTTCGCGAAAAGGGCGTTGCCGCAGACGTAATGGCCCTTGTCGCCGTGGCGCCATTGCAGATTGAGGAAATAGTCGCCTCGGAACGCAAAGGGCCGCAGCAGGACGACGTCGGTGTCGAGCCATAGTCCGCCGTGCTCGTAAAGCACGGCGTAGCGGAAGAGATCCGAGAAGAATCGAATCTCCGCACGAGCGACGACGCGATCGAAAAGCACTCGGGGCATCACCTCGGCGGCGTCGCTGAGCTCGACGCCGTCATGCACCAGCCCCTGCAGCCGCAGCGGCGTATAGCTCCACAGCTTGACCCGATGCCCGGCCAACACCATCGACCTTGTCGCGGCAATCAGGCCGTCGTGATTTCCGGACGGCGACAGCACCTCGTAGAAGCAATGGATCTGGGGCAGCGAAGCGGCCGCGCGCTCGTCGAGCATCTGCGCCATGCGTCGGTCGAGCTCACGCGAACCGAGGCGCCGTCCGCGTACGTCGTCGACCCGGTCGAGAAACGGCGCGAGGTGCCGGATCACGGCGCCGGTGTCCTGTCCGGAGCGGTTGGGAGCCCGAGCGGCGCGCGCTGTCTCATTGCCTGCCGTCATTCCGGCCGCCTTCCCAGCAGAGTCGATAGTAGCATCGCGTTCGCCTTCATGGCCAATCTCGCTCCCCAGTACGTCCCCGTCGGCCTCGAAGGGTAGGCGTCGGGAGCGATCGAGGAACCGCCTGATGTCCTCCGCGACGATGTTGGCCACCCTGGCGTTCCCCTCGCCGTCGACATAGGAGACCAGCACGTCCCGACCACTGGGATACCAGGCAAGACCGCCGGCGCGTTCCGGCCCCTTGGCATCGAGGCAGAAAGGCCGAGTGACCCGGCGCAGGCGGCAGGCCCGGTCCAGCCACACGAACCGGTGCACGAACGAGCGCGGCGAAGCGCCAGGTGCGCCCTCGCGAACGAGGGCAAGCCAGCCATCGTCGAAGGCGATGGCCGGCGTGGCGCCGCGATAGTGGTCGGCCATCATGGATGGCTTGGCCTCGCACATCGTGGCGCCACTCTCGTTTACGATCAGAGTCGGATCGCAACCAATGACAAAGCGCAGCTGCGGACCATCGACCATCGGCACCAGGCCTGCCCCAAGATCCCCGCCCTTGTGCGTACCGAGGCCCTGCCGTTCCGTGTATCGCAGCCCCTCCGCACCGGTATCGATCCGGACGATGCCCTGTTCGGCCTCGGCTCCGCCGACGCCCGAGCTGACCCACCAGCCGTTGCGCCAGAAGAACAGCAGGCCGTCGTCACAACGGCGCGCACGGGCCGGTCCGGCGCTGTCCGCCGAGGCGATTTCCCTCGTCGAGCGGACCTCGAGGGCGTCCCCCACCTCGACGAGGTGGTCGCGAACCAGGAACACGGCACCCTCGGCATGATACAGACCATCGTCGCCCGGTTGGGCGTTGCCGGTTCTCAGCAGCAAGGCAATGTCGCTTCCCTGGGTAGCAATCGAAGCGCTCAGCGTGCGCAACCCCTTGGGCGCCGCGAATGCGAGGCGCCTGGCGTCGAACGATGGCATGACCTCGCGCGCGGGCTGCACATAGAAGAGCAGGTTCGACCGCGCGAGATCCCGTGACCGGGCCGGCACGAGACGGCTCGACGCCAGCCAGTCGCAGGTCGCGAAGCCTCTGTCCTTGCGTTCCGGATCGCGCGCGTAGTTCGCCGCGATGGAGAACTCCTCCTTCAGGCCGGCGATGTAGACGAAATCCTCCAGGAAGAGGACGTCCTCATCCGGACGGCGCATCCGCAGGCCCGGTTCGGAGAACAGCACGCTGGCGTCGAACAGGCTGCGCTCGCGGTAGAAGCGCGCCAGCTCGTACAGCGTTTCGCCGCGCTGCGGCCGCTGGTTGAAGGCGCGCAGCATCTGGCGCAGGAAGCCGCCCTCGTCGCCCAGGGTGAGCAGGCAGCGCGCCTCCTGCAGGCGGGCATACCACGCCTCCTCCTCCCAGCCGCCGGCGTCGGCGCGCCTGGCATAGGCCTCGGCCGCCTCCCGCGACTGGCCGGCATCGCGGTAGGACTGCGCGAGGTAGAACCAGTAGCGGTTGTTGTCCGGCTCGCGCGCCAGCGCCGTGGTGAGCAGTCGGATGTCGCGCTCGAACTTGTCACGCCGGTTCGATCCGCTGGCGTGATCCCTGTACCAGGCGCCGGCCAGCGGTTCGACGCCGCCCGGCACGTCGACATATTCGTGCGTCACGCCGTGATAGCGCGCGCCGACCCCGCGACGAAGCAGGCGGGTGTTCCAGTAGATCAGGCCCGTATCGGTCTTCTGGATCAGGCGATAGCCGGGCGCCGTGAGGGCGCCCGAGAAAGCCGGATCGTCGACGACCAGCTCCATGTCTGCATCGGCAAGCAGCAGGTAGGCGTAGGGCAGAATCGTGTCGCGCGCATGATCGAGCGCGGCATTGCGCGCCTGCTCGAAATTCTCGAACGGGAAGCTGTGCAGCTCGCCGGGTATGCCGCGTTCGGCGAAGAAGGACCGGATGTAGTCCTGGGTTCCGTCGCTCGAGCCGGTGTCGCCGATCACCCAGCAATCGATGTGAGGCGCCACCGCGCCGAGGCAGCGCTGCAGGTTTGCCATCTCGTTGCGCACGATCATGTTGAGGCAGAGAGACCCTCTCGCCTCTGTCGGACCGTCCGGGCCGGCGCCGCCCGGACGCAAGTTGCCTGCGCCGTCTGTCGTCATGTCGTGCAATGTCTCGTGCGAACCTGCTAGCACCTCAACGCGGCGGCAGGATCAACGAATCGCTCCTCATCAGGTCGTCGACCGTCAACCTCCCGCTGCCCTCGAGCGCGACCACGGCGCTGCCGTCGGGCCCGTTGACCGAGAGCAGCGTCTTGGTGCCGGCACCATACCCTGCATCGTTGGCGCCATAGCCGAGCACCGCGACGAAGTCGCCAATGTTGGTGAGATCGCTCAGCAGCGCGGCATTGGCCAGGATCTGGGTGAGGTCGAGGCGATCGCCCGCGGCGAGGTCGAATGCGTGCGCGATGTCGGTGGCTGGCTGCACGACCGTGATCCGATTGTCGTCGTGCAGGAACTGCCAGGCCGTCTCGCCTCCGACCTCGTCGAGCACATTGGCGCTGGTGAGCGAAACGGCGCCGGCATCGTCAGGCGGCATGCCGGCCGATGCAGCGGCCGGCGCGGGATGGACGAGCACCGCGGCATAGGCTGCACCGGCAAGCAGGGTCATCGGGTCGTCGGTGACCGATGCGACGAGCGCCCTCGCCTCCGGCCCATTGGTCGCCAGAGACCACGACACACCGCTGGCCTCCTGCTCCTCGACGTATCGCATCGACACCGCGACGCGAGAAAGCAGGGTCGCGATGTCCTGGCCGGACGCGGAGTTCTGCGCACCGCTGACGATGTCGACGAGGACGCTGCCGACGAAATCGCCGCGCGAGAGCGCGTCACCGACCCGTGCCGTCCAGTAGGCAAGCCCCGCCGCGTCGGGCGGGCGTCCGAACAGGCTGCTGTAGGCACCGGTCAGGAACTCGGCGATTCGCGCGTCGGTCGCCGGTGTTCCGGGCGCGCCGGTCGACAGCGGATTCGCGAGGAAGGGATAGAGCGCCTTGGCCTCGGCACCAAGCGCGAACGCGTTCGCGATGTCGACAAGAGCTGCCGGCGCGCCCCTGACCGCCGTCACCGCCTCCAGATTGGCCACCCAGATCCGGAAGTTCTCAGCGTCGGCCGCCCGGCCGAGATAGGCAAGGTAGATCGTCGCGATCTGCTGCTCTGGCGACAGGCGACCCGCATCGAGCATTGTGCCGCCTGCCAAGGTCGGTGCGACATGCACCGTTGCCGTTGCCTGGCTGACGCTGCCGTCGCCTGCGATTGCCCGATAGGTGAACGTGTCGATCCCGGCAAAGCCCGCGGCGGCCTGGTAGGTGAAGCTGCCATCCACGGCGAGGTGCAGAGTGCCGTGCGACGCCCCGGTCACCAGCTGGGTCGTGAGCACCGGGCCGATGTTGTCGTTCGTGAGCACGCCCGTCGACGAGCCGGCGACGAGACGTTGGCCCTGCGCGACCACGAAAAGGTCGTCGTGGGCGCCCGAAACGAGGTCGTCCGGAGACGGGACGCTTCCCGGGTCGGGCGGCGGCGCGCCCGGCGGTGCGGATGGCTCCTGCGCCCCTGGCGAGACCAGGTAGGCGGCGTTGGCCGTGCCGGCCAGCACGGTAAGCGGCAGGCTCGTGACCGGCCCGACCAGTGCCACCGCCTGCGGCCCGTTGACGGCGAGCGTCCAGGAAGCGCCGTGCTCCTGCTGCTGCTCCACGTACTCCAGCGACACCGCCACCTTCGACAGCAGCGTCGTGATGTCCTGGCCGAGGGCGGAGTTCTGGGCGTCGCTCAAGAAGGCGAAGAGCATCGAGCCGATCGGCTGGCTGGCGTCGATCGCCGCCCTGATCTGGGCCGTCCAGGAGGCGCTCTCCGCAGCCCCCGGCGCGCGGGCGAAAACGTTGCCGTAGACCACGCCCACGAAGCTGTTGATGTCGGCATCGGTCGCCGCCTTGGGATCGGCGAGCAGCGGGTACTGGGCGAGGGCCTCGACGCTGATCGCAAACGAGCTCGCGATGTTGGCGTAAAGCGCGTCGGGCGACAGCCTTTCCGGATTGGCGAGGTAGTAATCCACCCAGTACTCGAACCCGGCAGCATCGGCACCCCGGGCGAAGAACGTCTGGTAGATCGTCGCAATCTGCTCTTCAGGGGTCAGCGCCAGAAGATCGAGCTTCGGGGCCGAGCTGTCGCCAATCACCGGCACCACGTAGATCGTGGCGGTGGCATCGCTCGTCAGGTCGTCTACCGAGGCGCGGTAGGTGAAGGAATCGAGACCGAAGAAGCCGGTGTTGGGCGTGTAGGTGAAGGTGCCATCGGCGGCGAGTTGCACGGTGCCGTGCGTCGTTCCGGTCAGCAGCGCCGCCGCGGCCGGCGCAACGCTCGCATCGTTGACGAGCACGCCGTAGTAGGTCGCCGAGATCGACGTCTGGCCCAGGATCATCACGTAGGCGTCGTCGTGCGCCGTGAGCCCGGTCACGGTCCCGCCGGTCGGCCCGATCGGCCCGGTGGCGCCGGTCGCCCCGGTTGCACCGCTCGCACCAGTGGCCCCGGTATCGCCGCCGGCACCCGTGGCGCCGGTAGTGCCTGTGCTTCCCGTGACGCCTGTCGCACCCGTGGAGCCCGTGGCGCCAGTAAGGCCCGAGGGGCCCGTGGCGCCGGTTGCTCCTGTGGCTCCGGCCTGGCCGGTTGTACCGCTTACACCGGTGGCGCCGGTCGGTCCCGAGTCGCCAGTGGCACCCGTCGCGCCAGTTGTTCCCGTGGAGCCAGTGGCACCCGTCGCGCCGGTTGTTCCCGTGGAGCCAGTGGCACCGGTCGCCCCTGTGGCCCCGGTGGCGCCCGTCGCCCCGGTATCGCCGCTTGCGCCCGTGGCGCCGGTTGTTCCGGTGGAACCAGTGGCACCGGTCGGCCCGGTGGCGCCCGTTGCTCCGGCATCGCCGGTATCGCCAATTGCGCCCGTTGCGCCGGTTGTTCCCGCGGAGCCAGTGGCACCGGTCGCCCCGGTGGTGCCCGTTGCTCCGGTCGGCCCAGTCGAGCCTGAACCTCCGGTCGGCCCAGTGCTGCCTGACGCCCCAGTGGCTCCGGTGGCGCCAGTGGTTCCTGTTGCGCCAACCGGCCCGGTCTCTCCCGTCCCGCCTGTGGGGCCGCTTGCGCCGGTCGACCCTGTGGCGCCAGTCGCCCCAGCAGCCCCTGTCGCGCCGGTGGCGCCTGTCTCTCCCGCTGCACCTGTCACGCCCGTCGCGCCAGTCGATCCAACCGCCCCTGTCGACCCCGTGCCACCAGTGGCGCCGGTCGCTCCGGTGGAGCCCATCGAACCCGTCCCACCTGTCGATCCAGTCGCGCCTGTTGCGCCAGTGGCGCCCGTTGCACCGCTGCTGCCCGTCGCTCCCGTCGCCCCTGTCGAGCCAGTGTCGCCCGTCGCTCCGGTCGCGCCTGTCGATCCAGTCGAACCCGTTGCGCCAGTGCTGCCTGTTGCTCCCGTCGCACCGGTCGAGCCGGTGTCGCCCGTCGCTCCAGTCGCGCCTGTCGAGCCAGTTGCACCCGTTGCGCCGGTGCT
>LNFM01012981.1_pt1 | contig 17001 bp, 17 predicted proteins | sample 596031 | NCBI WGS metagenome assembly LNFM01 (sample SAMN04254537, study PRJNA301005) | activated carbon metagenome | isolation source: dual media filters at the Ann Arbor, Michigan drinking water treatment plant | place: USA: Ann Arbor
GCCCCCAGCCATAGGCGCTGGCCAGCGCGTCGGCGCTGCGGCTGAGAACGTAACCCGCCCGCGCGATCAGCACGGCGCAGACGCCGAACTGGAAAAGCAGCCAGGCAAGGCTCATGGCCGAGGCCGGTGCATCCTGCTCACTCACGAACTGCGCGCTTCACTGGCCCAAGGCACCAGGCAGGCCAGCCCCAGCCTCGGCAGCACCAGCGTCTCGGCCAGGGAGGTGACGAAGAGGAAAGGGAAGACCTGCTTCAGGTGGGCGAAGAACACGCGCCCCTGCTGCACGGGCGAGGGCACGGTCGGACCGTGCGCTCGAGTCGCTGGCCATGAAGATGCGGTGAGGCCATGCAGATTCGGTCATCGGCAAATCCTGCGGGTTCGGGGTGTGGCCCTGGGGGTGGGGCACTGTGTCCTCCTCCATGACGTGGTCGGTCAGCCGCACGACGCCGCGTTCATCTGGAAGACCGCCAAGCGTGCCGCCTGGTTCCAGGGCCGACATTGAGCTGCATCAAGCCCGGCGGCGGGCGCTTGCGAGCGCGCCGTGGCGCTATGGGCGCTGACCCGTGGCGCGCGCTCGAACCGCAGACTTTTTCGAGGCCAAGCGTTCGAAAATTCGATCGTTCTGCACATGGCAGCTAGCTCCTCGTGCCTACGGCGGAATCGGATGGTTCTGGGAGGGCCGAAAACACCGCGGGACGCTCTTGGCTCATTCGCCCCCCGCCCAACGACGCATGGAAACAGCGGGCGCTGTGCAGCACCTGTTGATGACCCTTGCGAGCCTCCTCTCGGCGGCCGATCTGACCTTGGAATCCGCGCGCGCGCTCGAGGTCGCGCGGCAGTTGTTCCGCAAGGGATCGGCCGACTTCGCGGACTGCCTTCACGTCGCCTCGGCCACGCAGCTTGGCGAGGAACCGCTGTGGACCTTCGACAAGGGTGCCTCCAAGATCAGCGGCGCTCAGAGCTGTTGGCCCAGGCTTGAGTCGGCATCGGGCCGCAGCGCCGCGTCGCCATGAGCTTCCTCGGCGCCCATCTCACGGCTGAAGGCGAACGTCCGATGCTGCGCAAGCTCGCCAGTGCGCCGGGCCGAACGCCATCATGACGACGATGACCGAGCCCCTGCCATTTCCTGCCAGCGGCACCCAGTGCACAGGCCGCGGCATGCAGAAGGCGCAGACTTGCAGGCCTGTGCCTTCTCAACCGCCCCTGTCACACCGCTTGAGCGAGCAGCATGCCTGCTGACGCATCGCTGGCCGAGACCGGCCTGGATCCCTCCTTGGCGGCCGCTCGTCTTCGCGACGAAGGCCCCAACGAGCTGGGGCTGAGCCAGAGGCGCACGCTGCGCGACATCGCCTGGGAGGTGCTGCGCGAGCCGATGTTCGGTCTGCTGCTGGGAGCCGGCGCGATCTATCTGGCGATGGGCGATACGCGCGAGGCGCTGATCCTGCTCGGCTTCGTCTTCATCATCATGGCCATCACGGCGCTGCAGGAGCGCCGCACCGACAAGGCCCTGGATGCCCTGCGCGACCTGTCCAGCCCACGTGCGCTGGTCCTCCGTGGCGGGCAGGCCGTGCGCGTCCCGGGCCGCGAGGTGGTGCGCGAAGACGTGTTGCTGCTGGCCGAAGGTGACCGCGTGCCCGCAGATGGCGTGCTGCTGCAGGCGCATGAACTGGCGACCGACGAGTCGATGCTGACCGGGGAGTCCGAGGCCGTGCCCAAGCAGGCGGGCAGGGGTCGGGTCTTCGCGGGCACGCTGGTCGTCAGTGGTCAGGGCCTGGTGCGGGTGGACGCGGTGGGCCGTCAGACCGAGATGGGGCGCATCGGCTTGTCGCTGCAGACCATCACGCTGGCAGCCTCACCGCTGCGCGATGAAGTGGCCAGGCTCACGCGTCGGCTGGTGGTCATCGCGCTGATGCTGAGCGTGGGCCTGATGGCGCTGTTCTGGCTGCTGCGCGGCGGCTGGCTCGAGGCCATGCTGGCCGGCATCACGCTGGCCATGGGCATCCTGCCGCAGGAACTGCCGGTCATCATGGTCGTGTTCTTCGCGCTCGCCGCACGCCGGCTGGCGGCCCGGCAGGTGCTGACGCGGCGGCTGAACGCCATCGAGACACTCGGCCAGACCACCGTGCTGTGCGTGGACAAGACCGGCACCCTGACGCGAAACCGCATGGCCGTGGCGACGCTGGCCGTCGACGGCGAGGAACTCGACACCGAGAGCCTGCCGCCTGGCGATCTGCCCGAGACCTTCCACCCCTTGCTGGAGGTCGCGCTGCTGGCCAGCGAAACCGAGCCGCACGACCCCATGGAGCAGGCGCTGCATCGCCTGGCGGCCATTCACCTTGCCGGCACCGAACACCTGCACCCCCAGTGGACACTGGCGCGCGAGTACGAGCTGTCGCCCGAACTGCTGGCCATGAGCCACCTCTGGCGCTGCGCGACGCAGCCGCACGACGTCGTGGCGAGCAAGGGAGCGCCCGAAGCCGTGGTGGCGCTGTGCCATCTGCCGGACGCACGGCGTGAACGCATCATGGCCCACGCGGCACGGCTGGCCGACCGCGGCCTGCGTGTGCTGGGCGTCGCGCGGGCCATGCACCGGACCCATCAGGACTGGCCCGGCATGCAGCACGACTTTGCCTTCGAGTGGGTCGGCCTGGTCGGCTTTGCCGACCCGCTGCGGCCCGAGGTGCCCGAGGCCATGGCGCAGTGCCGCCGCGCGGGCATCCGCGTCGTGATGATCACCGGCGACCATCCGCGCACGGCGCGTGCCATCGCTGGCCAGGCCGGCATCCTTGGCGACCGGGCGCTGACCGGGGAAGACCTGCTGCACCTGGACGCGAAGTCGCTGGCCAAGGAAGTGGCCACGGTGAACATCTTCGCGCGCGTTCGCCCGCAGCAGAAGCTGGGGCTGATCGAGGCGCTGAAGGCCAATGGCGAAGTCGTCGCGATGACGGGCGACGGCGTCAACGATGCCCCGGCACTGAAGGCGGCCCACATCGGCATCGCCATGGGCCAGCGCGGCACCGACGTGGCGCGCGAGGCGGCTTCGCTGGTCCTGCTGCAGGACGACTTCGCGTCCATCGTGCAAGCCATTCATGCGGGGCGACGAACCTTCGCCAACCTGCGCCAGGCCATGGTCTACACGCTGGCGGTGCACGTGCCCATCGTCGGGCTGGCCATGCTGCCGGTGCTGTTCGGGCTGCCCCTGGTGCTGGCGCCACTGCACATCGCCTTTCTGGAACTGGTCATCGACCCGGCCTGTTCCCTGGTGTTCGAGGCCGAGGAAGGTGACCCGGACCTGATGCATCAGCCGCCGCGCCCGTCCGGTGCCGCGCTGCTGGAGACGACGCACGTCACGCAGAGCCTGCTGCAGGGAGGCCTGGTGACGGCCATGGTGGTGGGCGTCTATGCAGTTCTGCTGCACTTCGGGATGCCAGGCGGCATGGCCAGCACCGCGGCCTTCGTGGCCCTGGTCAGCGCCAATGCGGCACTGATCCTGCCCAGCCGCACGGCCCGTACCGATTGGCGCAGCCTGGGCGCGGGGCTGACGTCGGTGAGCCGCTGGGTCCTGGCCTGCACGCTGCTGGCGCTTCTGGCCGTCACGGCGATTCCCTGGCTCACGCGCAACTTCGGCTTCCTTCCCCTGACACCGCTGCAATGGCTTGCCGCGCTGGCGGCTGGGCTGGCGATGATGCCGCTGCTGCACCTGGGCAAGGCCTTGCTCCTGCGGCGTCCTGGTCCTCGGGCGCCCATGGCACTGCCTTGATGAACGGGCATCACGGAGAAGCCCACCGGGCGATGGCGGTCGGCGCACCGGGGGCTGCTTAAGGCGGCGTTAATCGAAGCCAGCGAGCATCGCGGCAACAGGTGGGCCCGCTTCGGGCGCACGCCAGCCAAGGACACCCGATGCTCATGGCCCTGACCCCGCGTCACGACCTTCCCACTCCCTCGACGGCACCCACATGGGCAGTGCATGGTCCCGGCAGCGCCGGCCGCGCCGACGTGGAGGCCTTCATCCGCCGCATCTACGCCCAGCGCTTCGGTGCCGATCTGCGCAGCTTTGCGCCCCTGCTGGTGAGCCTGAGCGACGATGGCGGCTTGCTGGCCGCGGCTGGCTATCGGCCAGCCGCGCAAGGTCCGCTGTTCCTGGAACGCTACCTGGATGCCCCCGTGCACACGCTGCTGGCCACCGACAGCCCGGTGCCACGCGAGCGCATCGTCGAGGTCGGCCACCTGGTTGCCGATCAGGCAGGCGCCGGCCGCCGGCTCATCACGCTGATGGGCCCGCACCTGGCGGCGCAGGGCTTCGAGTGGGTGGTGAGCACGCTCACCGAAGAACTGCGCCACCTCTTCGTGCGCATCGGCGTCACGCCACTGGCGCTGGGCCGTGCCGACCCCACCGTGCTGGGCGACGAAGCGGCGCTGTGGGGCAGCTACTACGAGCACCACCCGGTCGTGCTGGCGGGGCATCTGCCCCACGCCTTGCGCCAGTTGTCGCGCCGCAGGGCCCTGACAGAGGCAGCCTCGTGAACAGCGGCACCGACATCGCCTTGCGTGACGGCAGACGCAGCTGGTGGCGCGACGAGATCGACACTCACGCGCGGGCCCTGGCCGCCCGGTTCAAGGCCCAGGGCACGCGGGTGCTGGCCACCTTGCTCGACAACGGCCCGGCCTGGGTCGTGGCCGACCTGGCGGCACAGCTGGCCGGCGTCGTGCATGTACCGTTGCCGCTGTTCTTCACCCCTGAACAACTGGCGTACGCGCTGCAGGTGGCCGGCGTGGATACCTTGCTCACTGTGCCGGCTGCGGCCGCGCGGTGGCCCCAGGCGCCGCAGGAGCCTGGCCGCGTGGCCGGGGAGGCGCTGGTGCAAGTGCGGCTGCCGGCGGGCCGCGTGTCGCTGCCCGTGGGCACGAGCAAGATCACCTTCACCTCGGGCACCACCGGCGCACCCAAGGGCGTCTGCCTGCGCGCCAAGGCCTTGCAGGGCGTGGCGGCAGGCCTGGTTCAGGCGCTGGCTCCGCTGGGCATCACGCGCCACCTCAGCGCCCTGCCCTATGCCGTGCTGCTGGAGAACATCGCCGGCCTGATGGCGCCGTGGGCGGCGGGTGCCACCTGCATCACGCTGCCGCTGCATGAACTGGGCTTGCAGGGCTCGTCGAGTTTCGACCCCGCGCTGTTCCAGGCCGCCATGGAACGCTGGCAGCCGGACAGCGTGATCCTGCTGCCGCAGATGCTGCGCGCCTGGGTCGGCCACCTGCGGCACAACGGGCAGCGTGCGCCGGCCTCGTTGAAGCTGGTGGCAGTGGGCGGTGCGGCGGTCGGCGCCGGCCTGGTGCAGGCGGCGCAAGCCCTGGGCATCCCGGCTTGCGAAGGTTACGGCTTGTCGGAGGGGGCTTCGGTCCAGACGCTCAACCTGCCCGGTGCGCAACGCCCGGGCAGCGCCGGCCGCGCCCTGCCGCACACGCGCCTGCGCGTGGCCGCCGATGGCGAGATCCTGATCGCGGGGACGCTGTTCGCGGGCTACCTGGGCCACAGCTTGGACGCCAGCGCCGCAGTCACCGAGTGGTGGCCCAGCGGCGACCTCGGCCACATCGACGACGACGGCTACCTGCATGTCTCGGGCCGCAAGAAGAACCTGCTGATCACCGGCTTCGGTCGCAACGTGTCGCCCGAATGGGTCGAGACCGCGCTGCGCGAGCAGCCCGCGGTGCTGCAGGCGGTGGTGTTCGGTGACGGCGAGCCGGCGCTCAGCGCCGTGCTGTGGCCGACCCAGGCCGGGACACCCGACGCGCGGTTGCAGGCCGCCGTGGATACCGCCAACGCAAGCCTCCCCGACTACGCCCGCGTGCAGCGCTGGGCTCGCGCCGGCGCCCCTTACAGCGTCGACAGCGGCCTGGCCACCGCCAACGGTCGCCCGCAACGCGCGGCGATCTGGCAAGGACACGCCGACCTGCTCGCCACCCTCACCACACTTTGAAGACCCCCTTCATGAACTTCTTCGCCCGCCTGCAACAAGACACCACCGCCGAGCGCATGAGCCTCGTCGCCACGCCCATCATCCAGGGCTGCCTGCGCGGCGAGGTGTCGCTGCCCAGCTACACGGCCTTTCTGCGCGAGGCCTACCACCATGTCAGCCACACGGTGCCGCTGCTGCGCGCCTGCAAGGCAGCGCTGCCCGATCGGCTGCGCTGGCTGGACGACGCACTCGACGAATACATCGAGGAAGAAGCCGGCCACGACGAGTGGATCCTCGACGACATCCGCGCCTGCGGTGGCGACGCCGAGGCCGTGCGCCGCGGTCGGCCCGGCCACGCCACCGAGGTGATGGTGGCCTACGCCTACGACGGCATCGCGCGGCGCAATCCGCTCACCTTCTTCGGCATGGTGCATGTGCTGGAAGGCACCAGCGTCTCGCTGGCACTTATGGCGGCCGACGCGATCCAGAAGCCGCTGGCCCTGCCCGATGCCGCGTTCAGCTACCTGCGCTCGCACGGCACGCTGGACCAGCAGCACACCGCGCACTTCGAGGTGCTGATGGAGCAGATCGCCGATCCGCAGGACCAAGCCGACATCGTGCACGCAGCACGTGCCTTCTTCCGCCTCTATGGCGACGTCTTCCGCAGCCTGCCGCTGCCCACGGCCCATCCCAGCAGCACCCGGCCTGCCCCTGCAACCGGGGTGCCGGCATGAAGGCCGCGCTCGCCCGTGTGCTGCTGACCGGCGCCAACGGCGGCATCGGTCGCAGCACCGCGCAGGCCCTGCTGCGGGCCGGTGCGGCGCTGATGCTGGTGGGGCGTTCGCCGGAGCGTCTGGCGGCGCTGGCGGCAGAACTGGCGCAGCAGACCGCCACCGACGCGACACGCATCGCCTGGCATGCCGCCGACCTGACCCAGGTCGAATCCATCGCCTCGCTGGCGCAAGCCGCCACCACATGGCGCTGCAACGTGCTGGTGCACGGCGCCGGCCTGCCGGCCTTCGGCGGCCTGCTTGCGCAGGATGCCCGCATGATGCAGCGGGTGCTGCAGACCAACCTGCTGGCACCGATGCTGCTGACCCAGGCCCTGCTGCCGCACCTGCAACGGCAGCCGCGGGCGCAGGTGATCTGCATCGGCTCGGCACTGGGCCGCATCGGCCTGCCGGGCTACAGCGTGTACAGCGCCAGCAAGTTCGGCCTGCGCGGTTTTGCCGAGGCCTTGCGGCGCGAGTTGCAGGACGGGCCGGTGCGCGTGCAGTACCTCGGCCCGCGCAGCACCGACACCGCCTTCAACGACGAGCGCGTACGGGCCTACAACCAGGCCACCGGCAGCCAGAGCGACAGCCCGGAGCGCGTGGCCGCGGCGCTGCTGCAACTGCTGCACGACGAAGCCGCCGAACGCTTCATCGGATTCCCCGAAACCCTGGCCGTGCGCCTGAATGGCCTGGCCCCGGCGCTGCTGGACGGCGCCTTTCGCCAGCATGGCCGCAGCCTGGCTGCCGCCGAAGCGGCAGCGCCTGCCCTCGCGCCCTGAGACCCTCACCCGGAACCCCGACATGAACCCCACCATGAACAAGAACGCCTGCACCCGCCGTCGCAGCGCCTGCCTGGCCACCCTGCTGAGTGCCCTTGTGCTGAGCCCGCTGCTGACCAGCGCCGCCTTGGCGGCGCCCGTGGACGACGCCGTCACCGAACTGCAGCGTGACTGGGAGGTGATCCGCTACCAGTCCGCCGCCGCCGAGCGCGAGAAGCGCTTCGAGGCCTTGTCGGCCAAGGCCCATGGTGTGAGCGAACGTTTTGCCGGCCGCGCCGAACCCTTGGTGTGGGAAGGCATCATCGTCAGTTCATGGGCGGGCGAAAAGGGCGGCCTCGGTGCGCTCGGCCTGGTCAAGCAGGCCAAGGCGCTGTACGAAACCGCGATCCAGATCGACGGCAAGGCGCTCGACGGCTCGGCCTACAACAGCCTGGGCGTGCTGTATTACAAGGTGCCAGGCTGGCCCATCGGCTTCGGCGACAAGGCCAAGGCGCGCGAGCTGCTGCAGAAGGCGCTGGCCCTCAACCCGCAGGGCATCGACGCCAACTTCTTCTATGGCGAGTACCTGATCGAAACCAAGCAGCCTGCCGAGGCCCAGGCCTACCTGGAACGCGTGCTCAGCGCACCCGGGCGTCCGGGCCGCCAGGTTGCCGACACCGGCCGTCGCGAAGAGGCTCGCCTGCTGCTGGAAAAGGCTGCCGGCAAGTAGCCGCGGTCAAGTTCAGGCTGCCGCGGCCCGATCACTGCGCGGCGGGGCATCGCGACGCAGCACGACCCGCACGCCATGGCCGTCGGGTCCCGCGCCGAACTCCACCACCAGCCCATGCAGCGCCGCGATGCGGCGCACGATCGACACGCCCAGGCCGCTGCCCGTTTCAGCGTGGCCTTCGGGGCGATGGAAGCGTTCGCCCAGGCGCGCCAGCGCGTCGGCGGGCAGCGGCGGACCGTCGTTGGCCACGCACAGCCGGTCGGGCTCGAAGCTCAGCAGCACGGTGCTGCCTACGGGCGCATAACGCACCGCGTTGTCGACCAGGTTGCGCAGCAGCAGGGTCAACAGCGCGGCGTCGGCTTGCAGCGGCAGCGCTGCCTGGCCTGTCGGGGGCCAATCGCAGGCCAGTTCGATGCGGCGGCGTTCGGCCAAAGGCATGCAGTCGCTGAACACGTCCTCCACGATGGCCGGCCAGGACACGGCCACGCGCTGCGGCAACTGCGAGGCCGACTCCACGCGAGACAAGGCCAGCAACTGCGCCACCATGCGTTCCATGCGGTCCAGCCCGGCGCTCACGCGACGGGCGGAATGTTCGCGCTCGGCATCGTTGTCGGCGCGGCCCAGCACGTCCCACTGCGCGCGCAGTGCCGCCAGCGGCGTGCGCAGCTCGTGCGCAGCGTCGGCGGTGAAGCGCCGCTCGCGGGCCAGGGCTTCTTCGACGCGGCCGAAGAGGCCGTTCATCGCCAGCACCAGGGGTGCCAACTCGGCAGGCGCCTGCGCTGCCGCCACCGGCCGCAGATCGCTGGCGCCGCGGGCCTGAATCTCCGCCGTCAAGCTGCGCACCGGTGCCAGTGCCCTGCGCACGGCCCATGCCATGGCGGCCAACAACACCGGCAATACCAGCAACCAAGGCAACAACTGGCTGCTGGTGAGGCTGAACACCAGTTCGTCGCGCTCGTTCACCTTCTGCCCCGCAGCCACCAACCACTCGCCGCTGAAGGACTGCAGGTAGTAAACGCGCCAGGGTTCACCACCGAGGTTCTCGTCGACGAAGCCGGCGGCACTGGGTCGGCGCGGCAGCAACACGCCTTCGCGGTCGGACAGCAGCAAGCGGCCGTCGGCTCCCCACACGGCCAGCGCCAGGTCGCGCACATCGGCCTCGCCGGACTGGCCACTGCCCGGCTGGTAGGGCCCAGGCGCGGCGCGGGCCGCACCTTCGCTGCCTTGCGGCAGCGTGGCCTGGGTCTGGCGTGCCAGGCGTATGAGCTCGGTATCGAAGAGCTCGTTCACCTCTTGCCGCGCCCGCGCCCCCGACACCAGCAGCGCCACCGCCCAGACCAATGGCGCGCAGACCAGCAGGTACAGCAGCAGCCGGCGCTGCAGACTCATCGGCGCCCTCATGCCGGGCCTTCGGGCGCGCCGAGCACGTAGCCCACGCCCCGCACCGTGCGCACGATGCCGGGGTCGATCTTGCGCCGAAGGTGATGCACATGCACCTCCAGCGCGTTGCTCTCGGGTTCGCCGCCGCTCCAGTCGTACAGCATCTCCTGCAGCGTGGCCTTGGACAGCACACGCTGCGGGTGCTTGAGAAATGCCTCGAGCAGTGCCAGCTCGCGCGCCGTCAGTTCCACAGGCACATGGCGCCACAGCACGTGCTTTGCGGCCGGGTCGTACGCGAGCGCGCCGTGTGTCCACACCGCCTGCGCGCGGCCCGCCGAGCGGCGCAGCAAGGCACGCAGGCGCGCTGCCAGTTCGTCGATGCGAACGGGCTTGACAAGGTAATCGTCGGCGCCGGCATCGAGTCCGGCAATGCGCTGTTCGACGCCGTCGCGCGCGGTCAGGATCAGCACGGGTTGCGGCAGCGCCGCTGCGCGCCAACGTGCCAGCCAGACCATGCCGTCGGTGCCGGGCAGGCCGAGATCCAGCACCACGGCGTCGTAGGGTGTGTCACGCACGGCGGCGTCGGCAGCTGCGCCGTCGCGAAACCAGTCCACCGCATGGCCATGCTGACGCAGGCCTGCCGCCAGGGCTTCTCCCAGGGCATCATCATCTTCGACGATCAGGATGCGCATGCGTTGAAGGCGCGGCACAAGGGCGCGGCCGGGGTTGCTTCCGGTGGTGCCCGGGATCGACATCGCTCCTGTCGGCCACCTGGGGACGTCGGATGGTAAGTCCGCTGAGCCCCCCACCGCCGACGGCGGGTTGCGTCGCGCGCCCGCGGCGAGGGGGACAGGGGCGGCTTGCCGACTCGGCCTCAGGTCTTGACCGTCAGCGATACGGTCAAGAACCTCTGCTTGCCCGCGATCGTTGCCGACAGTCTCCGATAGGCCCCGGAGCCTTCGAAACCGACCCCCTCACTCCCACTCTATTGTCAACAGGCGGGCTCGGCTCATTGGTAAAACTCGCGATCTGGCAGCATGGCAGAGGGCCGATACCGACAGTTTTACCGTCGCAACCGGAGGCTCCGCAAAGCGCACATCTGTCTGGAACAAGTGCATGGATCGTCGTCACCGGCGCTGGAGGACCGGAAGTCGGACCGACAGGCCTCGAATGCGCTGTGACGGTAGTTTTGCCCACCTTGACCGTATCGGAATCTGGCCCCCCTCGCCGGTCGCGTTCGCCTTACAATCCCGCTATTTGTAAGGAGCGCAGGCTTGGCTGAATCCACCATCACTGCAAAAGGCCAGACCACCGTGCCCGCAGACATCCGGGCTCTCGTGGACGCCAAGCCCGGCACGCGCCTGGTCTGGTCGGTGATGCCCGATGGCACCATCATCGTGCGGGCAAAGACCAAGTCCATCCTCGACATGGCCGGCATGCTCAAGGCGCCGAAAGCCAAGAACGGCAAGCATGTCAGTGTCGAAGACATGAACCCCTGGCGCTGATTCCGGCACCGATATGCCGGCGCTCGACACCAACGTCCTGGTGCGCTACATCGTCCAGGACGATCCCTCACAAATTGCCGCTTCCAAGCGCCTGATCAGCCGCTGTGTCGCCGAAGGCTCGACGCTGTTCGTCCCTGTGACTGTCGTGCTCGAGATGGAATGGGTGCTGCGAACCAGCTTCGCATTCGGCAAAGACGACGTGCTGATGACCCTGTCCAGCCTCTTCTCGACGGCCGAATTGACCTTCGAATCCGAGCGCGCGCTCGAAGTCGCGCTTCAGTTATTCCGAAAAGGATCGGCAGACTTCGCGGGCTGCCTTCACGTCGCATTGGCCATGCAGGCTGGCGAGCAGCCGCTGTGGACTTTCGACAAGGGGGCAGCCAAGGTCAGCGGCGCCCAGCTGTTGACCAAGACTTGAGACCGACGTTCAGGCTCGGGGCGCTTGGCCGGACAGCTTCGGTAGGCATCGGCGTCGACGAGTAGGGGCAGCAGCGGCGGGACAATCTTCCGGCGCGCCAACAATTCGTGTTGTAGCAGCTTGGCATGACCCCTTGATGGCAGCAGCCCCGAACGGCTGGCGCGGAAGCGCTTGAGCTTGATGTCGGGTGCCTCGAGCCGGGCGAGCGCCTTCTCCTTCTATCCTCCACTTCTCGCTGGTCGAAGGCTGGGCCGAGCCCGGCGCCCGACTGCACGAACTGGCGCTGCGCCTGGTGGGGCTGCGCTGAACCGGAACCGAGTGGAAACCCGCTGCTATGGAGTTTATTGATCTGAAGTATTGGCCCTGAGCCGCGCCTGGCGCTAACGTTCCGTTTGGGTCTCGCCCACGGACTGTTCCGTAGGCGCCCGACAGACCGTTAGCTGACAAGGAGCAATCTATGGGCTTGAAAGGTTCGAAGACCGAGCAAAACCTGAAGGACGCCTTTGCGGGTGAATCGCAGGCCAACCGCCGCTACCTGTACTTCGCGAACAAGGCCGACGTGGAAGGCCAGAACGACGTCGCGATGCTGTTCCGTTCCACCGCCGAAGGCGAGACCGGCCACGCACACGGCCACCTTGAGTTCCTCGAGAACGGCTCGGGCGACCCGGCCACCGGGCTGCCCATCGGCAGCAGCCGCCAGAACCTGATGGCGGCCGTGGCCGGCGAGACGCACGAGTACACCGACATGTACCCGGGCATGGCCAAGACGGCGCGCGACGAGGGTTTCGACGAGATCGCCGACTGGTTCGAGACGCTGGCCAAGGCCGAGCGCTCGCACGCCAACCGCTACCAGAAGGCCCTGGACGCCTTGGTGGACTGACGCGCGCTCGACGCCGTTGAACAAGGGGCTTCGTGCCCCTTGTTCGTTCCTGATCCGCACCACGACACACGGACCCACACCATGCGCGAAGGCAACCTCGAAGCGCCCACCCGGCACCCTATCGAATGGAAGAACCCCGACTTCTACGACGAGAAGAAGGCCTTCGACGAGATGGAGCGGGTGTTCGACATCTGCCACGGCTGCCGCCGCTGCGTCAGCCTGTGCCAGAGCTTCCCCAACCTCTTCGACCTGGTGGACGCCACCGAGGACGGCGAGGTGCACGGCGTCAAGAAGGAGGCCTACTGGCAGGTGGTCGACCAGTGCTACCTGTGCGACCTGTGCTACATGACCAAGTGCCCCTACACGCCGCCGCACGCGTGGAACCTGGACTTCCCGCACCTGATGCTGCGCGCCAAGGCCATCAAGTTCGCCAAGGGCGAGGTCGGCGCGAAGGAGAAGCTGCTGGCCAGCACCGACACGCACGGCAGCTTCGCGGGCATTCCCATCGTGGTGGACGTGGTCAACGCCATCAACGGCACCAAGTTCGCGCGCCAGCTGATGGACAGCCAGTTGGGGGTGCACCCCGACGCCTGGATGCCGGCCTTCGCACCGCAGCGTTTCCGCTGGGGCCGCGCGATGAACAACACCGCCTTCGTGGCAGTGAACGGCGAGCGCACGCCGGGCAAGGTGGCGATCTTCTCCACCTGCTACGTCAACTACAACGAGCCCGGCATCGGCGCCGACCTGATCAAGCTGCTCGACCACAACGAGATACCCTACGAGATCGTCGAGAAGGAACAGTGCTGCGGCATGCCCAAGCTGGAGCTCGGCGACCTGCCCTCGGTGGAGAAGGCCTGGAAGGCCAACATCCCCGTGCTGGCGAAGTACGCGAACGACGGCTGGGCCATCGTCACCGCCGTGCCCAGCTGCACGCTGATGTTCAAGCAGGAACTGCCGCTGATGTTCCCCGACGACGCCGACACGCAGGCCGTCAAGGAAGCGATGTTCGATCCCTTCGAGTACTTCATGGCACGCCACAAGGACGGCCTGCTGAAGACCGACTTCAAGGCCGCACTCGGCAAGGTCAGCTACCACATCCCCTGCCACGGCCGCGTGCAGAACATCGGCAAGAAGACGGAAGAGATGTTCAAGCTGATCGGCCAGACGGTCGAGGTGAAGCTCAACACCGTGGAGCGCTGCAGCGGGCACGCGGGCACCTACGGCGTGAAGACGCCCACGCACAAGATCGCGATGAAGATAGGCAAGACCGTCTTCAAGAACATGGCCAAGGACGAGCCCGACTACATCGGCAGCGACTGCCCCATGGCCGGCCACCACATCGCGCAGGGCATGGCCGAGGCGGGCACGCCGGCCAAGGCGCTGCAGCATCCCTTGTCGCTGGTCCGTATCGCCTACGGGCTGGCCTGAACCACCGGAGGAGCACCATGATGACCCTGAACGGCCGCATCACGCCCGAGAGCCTGCTGACGCTGGAGGCCTACGCCAAGATCCGCAAGAGCAGCAAGATGGAAGCCATCGCGCACCGCCGCCTGCGCAGCGTGCGCCTGGGCGAGAACATGACCCTGCAGTTCGAGGACGAAGCTTCGATCCGGCGCCAGATCCAGGAGATGCTGCACATCGAGAAGATCTTCGACGAGGAAGGCATACAGGGCGAGATCGACGCCTACGCGCCGCTGGTGCCCGACGGCAGCAACTGGAAGGCGACGATGCTGATCGAGTTTCCCGACGCGCACGAGCGCAAGCGTGAACTGGCGCGCCTGATCGGCGTGGAAGACCGCATGTTCGTCGAGGTCGAGGGGCACAAGCGCATCTACGCCATCGCCGATGAGGACCTGGAGCGCGAGAACGACGAGAAGACGAGTGCCGTGCATTTCGTGCGCTTCGAGTTCAGCCCCGCGCAGCGCGAGGCGGTGCGTGCCGGCGCGGCGGTGAAGATCGGCTGCGACCACACGAACTACCCGGTGCACGTGGCCGTGCCGCCGGAGACGCTGGCCAGCCTGGCCGGTGACCTGCAGCCCTGAGCGTCGAGTGAGACCGGCTTGAACTTCTCGCCTGTCGCGGCAGGCGTCTGGCGCGCGCCCGAGTGGGGACTGGACGCCGCCGGCCTGGTCAACGCTGCCGGGCAGGTGGGGCTCAAGCTCAAGGGCCCTCAACGCCAGGCTGCGCGCGCTGGTGGTGCCGCAAGCGCCTGAAGCGCCCGATCTACGAGAAGACCGCCGCCTACGGGCATTTCGGCCGCGAGGAGCCGGAATTCACCTGGGAGCGCACCGACCAAGGCAGCCGCGCTGCGAGCGGCGGCAGGCCTCTGAAGCCCGGCAGCCCGCGGGCCGTGCCCGCGGGCTTTCACTGTCACATCTCCAAGTCGGCCTGGATGGCCGCGATGCCGGCCTTGGCGCACACATCGTCGGCTTCACCCGTGGGCGCGCCCGACACGCCGATGGCGCCCAGCAGGCTGCCGCCACCCTGGATCATCACGCCGCCGCCGAAGGCCGCCACGCGCGGCATGCTGCGCAAGCCCGAAGAGGGCTGGCCGGGCTGCGTGGCCCGGCCCAGTTCGGTGGTGTCGGTGCGGAAGCTCACGGCCGTCCAGGCCTTGTCGGCGGCAACGCCGGGCGTGTGCGGCCCGGCAAACCGGTCGCGGATGAGGGCCTGGGTGACGCCGGAACGGTCCACCACCGCCACTGCCACCTGAAAGCCCGCCTTGCGGCAGGCCGCCAGCGCGGCATTCATGGCCTTCTGCGCAGACTCGGGCGTGAGCATGCGCACGCTGAAGGTGGCGTCATCCGCGGCAGTGGCCGCCATCGGCAAGGCGCTCAGCGCGGCCGACAGCAGCAAGGGGGTCAGGGCATGGATTCGCATTGCGGTCTCCTTGGTGTGGACCGGCGCCCGCACCCAAGCCGGCGCCGGGGGTTGCATATCAGTCGTGACTGATGCTTGAGTGTCGCACAGGCGGCAGGCGCTCAGACGTCCAGCAGCCTGCCGCCCTGGCGCGCCGCCGCACCCTGGATCACCAGTTCGTCGACCAGGGCACGCGCCCAGCCGTCGCGCAAGGCCGCGTCCACCCCGCCCCGCGACTGCAACAGCCCGGCCAACAGCGGCGTGGCCCGGGCCCAGGGCAGCAGCTCGGATTCCGCCATCGCACCTTGTTCCATCAAGTGGTACTTCACCAGCACCTTGAAGGCGTAGCGCGCATGCCGCTCGGGGCTGGCGCGGAAGGCAGCCAGGCGGGAACGGGCACGGTCCAGCGCCGCGGCCACGTCGGTGAACGGCGCGCCGTGGCCCGGCACCACCACCTTCATGGGCAGGCCGGCGATCAGGTCCAGCACGGCTTCGACGTCGTCGAAACCAGGTTCGCCTTCCACCTCGGGGAAGACTACGCCGAAGCCTTTGCCCCACAACGCGTCGGCCGACAGCAGCACGCCCGTACCTTCGTTGAACAGCATCACGCCGTGCGGGTCGTGCCCTGGCGCGGGCAGCACCTGCCAGCCCGGCCAGCGCCGGCCCCCGGCCTGCAGCGCCTGGCCCGGCACCATCTGCTGGCTGGCCACGAAGCGGTCCACGCGCTGGCCGGTGGCGCGGTAGCTCAGCTGCTGCTCGTCCCAGTCCGCCACGGCCTGGGCGGCGTGGTTCACATGACCGGTGTCCACCAGCAGCGCCGCCGTCTGTGCCATGCGCCGGGCTCCGCATGAGGGGCAAAACCCGCGCCGCTTGCAGCTGAAGGCGACCGGCTTGTCGTGGCCGCAGTCGCCGCAATGCAGGCGCAGGAAGCCGTGGGCCAGGATGCCGCATTCGAGGAAGGCGTCGAACTCGTCCTTGATGTAGCGGGGCAGCTCGGCAGCCGTGCTGCCTTCGGTGTGGGCGATGAAGCTGGCTGCGTGCTGCTGCACCAGGCGCTACAGCGTGGTCTGCTCCGGGCGGTGGCGTTGGTAGTGGAGCGCGGCGCCGTCCGGCGCCCGCCGGGGGCTGCCGGCCGATGGCTTGCACGCGAGGCTCTCGAAGTGGTGAGCCCCCACGGTCTCAAGTTGTGCTCCGCGCTTCAATCGCACTGACGGCCGCCGATGTGTGCCCGCCGCCGAGGAACCGCCTTCGAGTGTCTTGCTTTGGTCTGACCGGCTGCTTCAGGGCAGCGAATCCGAGGCCGTGGATGTCGCCGGAGGGTCGAGAGCGCGTGTCGTTCTCCGGCAAGAGCAGTCATTCGATCCGCGCTTCCGTCCACCCCCTACCCTGCAACCGCCGTTGAAACGTTCAGGGGAACGATCGCGCGTTCAGCGCGTTCAGCGCGTTCAGCGCGTTCCAGCGATACGTGAAACGGCCCGAATGGCCTGGAGCCGCTGGCGAATCGACGAAGTCTTCATCGTGCTGCTGACGACGCTCGTTGACAACCCAGCCACGTCATCAACGAGATCTGCAGCCCATTGATTTTCAAAGAGTGTCGGACGTTCCCGTCATTCCCACTCGATCGTCGCCGGTGGCTTGCTGCTCACGTCGTAAGCCACGCGGTTGATGCCGCGCACCTCGTTGATGATGCGGCTGGACACCTTCTTCAGCAGCGCATAGGGCAGTTCTGCCCAGTCGGCGGTCATGA
>LNFM01007525.1_pt1 | contig 17000 bp, 11 predicted proteins | sample 596031 | NCBI WGS metagenome assembly LNFM01 (sample SAMN04254537, study PRJNA301005) | activated carbon metagenome | isolation source: dual media filters at the Ann Arbor, Michigan drinking water treatment plant | place: USA: Ann Arbor
CTTGGATTCAGTGGGCTTTAGCAACCGATCTGATCCGAGGTTTTCGCCCGAGTTCATTTCTACTGATCGATATTTGCGCTCAGCTATTTAGATTAGTGTTCTTGGGAACCGGGCAAGGTCAGGGCCGGTGGGTATGCGTGACAAACCGGTTGCCTTGCCCAACGCGGCTTACGCCGGACTCGCGACGTCAAGAATCTGAGGGGAGCTCTATCAGTGACTGTACTAGTCTGGCTCGCGTTGATTGTTTCGGCTGGACTGAAGGGAATGGTGGGTGTCCCAAGAGAAGTGCGACGCTTGTATCAGCGAGTTGCAGCGTAGCGTTTAGACCTCCGAGCGTCTGTCCCGTTATCCGCTGGGTGCGTGGCGGAGCGGGCAGGTATGCGCGGCATGCCGGTAGCTAACCCGGCCTATGCCGAACTTGCGGCGTCAAAAATCAGAGCGGAACTTCATCAGTGACTGAACCACCCTGGTTGGCGCCGCGTGTTTCGGCCAGCGAGAAGGAAATGATGGGTGTCCCCTATCTCCTTAGCGAGACGTGCTTTGTAGGTGCGTATGGATTCTTGCAAAGCTGCATGCCGTTACGACTAATGTCGGCTCAAAAAGGACCAAAGGTGAATCGACACAACGAGGGGTAATCAGCGGGGGCACAATTCTGAATTTGAAAATATGTAGGCTGATAAAAATAGGAACATAAAGAGCTGAGTCGAGTCCACCCGAGCCACCAATTTAGTCGGTGATTCCGCAGCAAAATCTGTCATCTCACTCAAGCCATCCGCTTACGCAACACGACCAGTGCGGGACTTTTGCGGGACCCATTCCCGCAAATGAGATTCGCCGCCTCCAATAGCTCTTCCAGTTCAGGGCCCGAATCGTGCGTGGTGATGTCGCCGGATTTATGTCCGAGCAACACCTTTCCGTGAACGATCACGAATCCGGGATCCGAATCGGCAGCGAGGGACTGTTTGACGGCAGGTGCGCCGCCTGAATTTTTCGACAGTGGATCAAACGGCAAGCCGATAGAAATTCCGTGGTCGGAACGGTTCGCCGAAGTTTGACGTCGGCGACAGGGGCTATTAGAGGACGCAAAAAGGCACTAAATCGAGCTTATTGCTATCCATACTTAACAATGTTGAGCCCATAGCGCGATTTTGGTTCCAAAAATGAAACGCAAAACGGCCAAACCCTTCAGGCCACTTCACATCCTACTTCACATACAGGGGAGATTGGGTTTACATTGCACCCCGTGAAAGCCGCCGTCGATCCAATTGTCGCCCCGCTCCCCGCGGAGGTACCGCTTAGGGATGCACCGCTTGTCAGGGTGATCGCGCAGCTCCGTTTTCCGGCAATACTGGCAATCGAACAGCGAGATTTCGTCGCGCCCTTCCAAGAGGCAATCCGGAGAACGTACTCTGTTCTCCGACAAGAGCAAATTCAGGAAATTGTGTTTGGTCCAAGCGGCGCCGCTGCAAGGCCACAGGTCGCGTGGCGCTTCAGCGACGCGGAGGGCCACTGGCGCGTCTCACTTACGCCCGAATTTTTGGCGCTGGAGACCACCAGATATAAATCCCGAGCCGATTTCGTCGACCGGCTTAAGGCGCTTGCGGAGGCGCTCGCGAAACACATAGAACCAAGCCAACTGGATCGCCTCGGCGTGCGTTACATCGATCGCATTACAGGCGCCGCAGTGGATGACGTCGCCAAGCTGGTTCGTGACGAAGTTCGTGGCATCACCGGTACCATCGCCGCGACTCACGTTTTACATGCGCTATCCGAATCCATTTTCGAGCTGCCGGACGCACGAGTGTTGGCACGCTGGGGCCGGCTTCCCCCTGGTGTGACCGTCGATCCGGCCGCCATCGAGCCAGTGGAGGAAAAGAGCTGGATCCTTGACCTCGATATGTTCAGCGCGGCACCAATGTCCTTTACCGTTGAGCGCGTGGTTGCAGAAGTCCAACGGTACGCGGAGCGCATCTATACGATTTTTCGGTGGGCCGTGACCGACGATTTCCTTCGACGGTACGGAGGCAACCCATGAGTAACCTGGCGCATTGCCCCACGTTCACTGCAACCTCGGCTGGCGGCGCAATGTTTCCGCGACAAATTCACAAGCCAGTGATTGTCGGACTTCTCCTCGCTGGCCTCGGGACATCGGCGGCGATAGCGCCCAGCGATGACTTAGTCATGCGCTGTGCCGCGCAGCAAACGACGACCGGGGCTTCAGTTGGTATGGTTAAGCCGGCGGGCAATGCCATCGGCGAACTGCGACGACTCAGCGGCTTGACGTGGGATCAGCTCGGACGCTTGTTCAACGTCAGTCGCCGAGCGCTTCACTTCTGGGCGAGCGGCGGGCGCATGTCGCCCAGAAATGAAGAAAACCTCCAACGCCTGCTTGCCTTGGTGCGCAAGATCGATCGCGGCTCCGCGAGCGCTAACCGCGCGATTATTCTCGGTATCGGAGAGAACGGCAGGCTGCCGTTCGACTTGCTGGCAGCTGGGGATTACGACGGCGCATTCACGCTGCTTGGGCCTGGAGATGCATGCCGAGTGCTGCCACCGGCACTGTCCCCAGAGACGCGAGCGGCGCGCGCACCCCTTCCACCGGAAGCGCTCGTCGACGCGCTTCAGGACCGCATTCATCGCGATCGCGGACCGGTCCGCGCGGCGAAGAGTGTGAGGGTTTGGAGTGTCGATAAAGAGTGAGCCGGACCGGCGAGCGAAATCAGTCGACAACTCGCTCGCAGCGTGGCGGCAAGGGGATTGTGTCCTTGGGGAGCATTGGTTTGCGCACCGCTTAGACACGTCGTTCACGTTAACCCCTGCTGGTTCGGCGGCTGCCGCGGCAGGCGCAGACCTCGCCGAGCAGGAAGTACCTGGATTCGTAGTGGTGACGCAGACCTGCGATGTGGTTCGTTCGTGCATCGATCGCCCCTTCGTCGAAGTCTGTCCGCTCGTCGAGGTCGATGACAGTTTGCTCTCCGAAATTGAAAGGGGACAACGTCCTGCTTACGCATTTATATCGGGCGTTTCATCCAAAAATCTCGTGGCCGATCTTGATCGCGTGATGACGGTCGAGAAGCCTCTCGTCGCCACTTGGAAACGAACGCCCGGATGGAGCACCGACGCCGAGGCACGAGCCTTTGCCTTAGCGCTCTCCCGCAAGCGCATCCGCTTTGCCTTTCCGGATGATTTCAACCAACTTGCCCGCAAGCTACAGAATCGATTGAAGGACAAGCACGCGAAAAACACCGCCGAGGGCCGCGGCCTTCGTGCGCTGCGCGAGATTCGCGTGCAAGCCTCACCCGCGTGGGACGCTCCTCAAATTGAAATCTTCTTCTGGTTTGTTCGGAATTATCTTGACGCAGATTTCGAAGGCAACAGTTGGGCAGACTTGCTTTCCGACTGGCTCAAACTGGTGCCCCCGGGTTCGCGGTTCAAGACCGTCAATGGGCAGGTCGTGACGCTGCAGGACCTGACAGCGGCAGACTATGTTGACAGCGATCCGCTGGATCTCGATCACCTTTCCAGTTCTTCACGCTGACGAGCGCGTCTTACGTTGTCACCGTGAGAGGACAGTGAGCCAGATTCACATACTGACCGGATTCACGATCGTCTGGAAGCCAGCGATACTATCGCCGAAGCCGATTCCCCTCGTCACCAGCTTTAACCCGGAAGCAGTAACAACATGATCACCGGCGCGATCAAATCCCAAATCGACCAGATCTGGAACGCCTTCTGGTCCGGCGGCATCTCCAATCCGCTGGAGGTGATGGAGCAGATCACCTACCTGCTCTTCCTGCGCCGCCTCGATGACCTCCATACCCTGGAAGAGAACAAGTCCGCCCGGCTCAAGGTCCCGATGGCGCGCCGCGTCTTCCCCGAAGGCAAAGACGACATCGGCAAGAACGGCGGCCTCGCCTACGAGGACCTGCGATGGTCGCGGTTCAAGCACCAAGCGCCGGCCCCGATGTACACCGTCGTCGGCGAGCACGTCTTCCCGTTCCTACGCACCTTGGGTGGCGACGACTCCACCTACGCGCATCACATGAAGGACGCACGCTTCACAGTCCCCACGCCCGCGCTGCTGGCCAAGGTGGTTGACCTGCTCGACGCCGTGCCGATGGAGGACCGCGACACCAAGGGCGACCTCTACGAGTACATGCTCGGCAAGATCGCTAGCGCCGGGCAGAACGGCCAGTTCCGCACCCCGCGCCACATCATCCGGCTGATGGTGGAGCTGACTGCGGCGCAACCCACCGACGTCATCTGCGACCCGGCCTGCGGCACGGCGGGCTTCCTGGTCACCGCGGGCGAATACCTGCGCGAGCGCTACCCGAACATCCTGCACGACGCGACGCTGCGCGAGCACTTCCACCACCGCATGTTCCACGGCTTCGACTTCGACAACACCATGCTGCGCATCGGCAGCATGAACATGCTGCTGCACGGCGTGGAGAACCCCGACATCCGCTACCGCGACTCGCTGGCGCAGGACCACGCCGGCGAGGAAGAGAAGTACACGCTGGTGCTAGCCAATCCGCCCTTCGCCGGTAGCCTAGACTACGAGAACACCGCCAAGGACCTGCTGCAGATCGTCAAGACCAAGAAGACCGAGCTGCTCTTCTTGGCACTTTTCCTGCGCCTGCTCAAACCCGGCGGCCGCGCCGCGGTGATCGTGCCTGATGGCGTGCTGTTCGGCTCCAGCACCGCGCACAAGGAGCTGCGCCGGATGCTGGTCGAAGACCAAAAGCTCGACGCCGTGGTCAAGCTGCCCGGCGGCGTGTTCAAGCCCTACGCGGGCGTATCCACCGCAATCCTGCTCTTCACCAAAACCAACTCCGGCGGCACAGATCAGGTCTGGTTCTACGACGTCGAGGCCGACGGCTGGAGCCTCGACGACAAGCGCACGCCGCTGCTGCCGGAGGAGAAGCTCGGGCCCGTGCCGCGCACCGCGCTCTGCGCGGACGAGCACGGCAAGAACAACCTGCCCGACGTGCTGGTGCGCTGGGCCGGGCGCAATAGCGTCGAGCGCGAACGCCCCCGCACCACGCAGAGCTTCTGCGTACCCAAGGCCGACATCGTCGCGCAGGGCTACGACCTGTCGCTCAACCGCTACAAAGAAGTCGTGCACGAGGCGATCGAGCACCGCGCCCCTTTGGCAATCCTCGCCGACCTCGCCAAGCTGGAGGAGGAGATCCAGCGGGGGATGAAGGAGCTGGAGGGGATGCTACGGTGAGCGGTATAGCCTCTTCCTGGCCCACCGTTTCCCTATTCGACATCTGCAATCCAAAGCAGTGGCCCACGATCCCTCAAACGGCATTTGTCGAACGCGGCTACCCCGTCTACGGAGCGAACGGAAAGATTGGGTATTATACCGAGTTTAACCACGCGAAGCCGACGGTCCTGATTACATGCCGCGGAGCGACATGTGGAACGATCAACGTCTGTGAACCCAAGTCATACGTCACCGGCAATGCGATGGCGCTTGATGACTTAGATGAATCCAGAGTAAGCGCTAGATTCTTGGTTCACGCACTGCGGAATGGAAGTCTTGCCCAAGCGATTTCAGGCACAGCCCAGCCACAAATTACGCTACAGGGCTTGACCGCCATTTTGATTCCCCAGCCGCCGATAGACATACAGCGGCGGATTGCTGAGATCCTGGATAAAGCGGACGTGCTGCGGGCCAAGCGCCGCGCCGCCCTCGCCCAACTCAACACCCTCTCCCAATCCATCTTCCTCGACATGTTCGGCGACCCCGCGAAGAATCCCAAGGGCTTCCCGAAAAAGCCGCTTGCTATTCTGATCCGTGACGACGACACCATCAACTACGGCGTCGTGCAACCCGGCGATGACCTTGACGAAGGCGTTCCGCTGGTTCGCGTCAGCGACCTCATCGAAGGGACAGTCAGACACTCGGGACTAAAGCGAATCGCTCCGTCAATCGAGACAGCCTACAAACGGTCACGCCTTCGCGGCGACGAAATTCTTGTCAGCTGCGTCGGTTCGATTGGCGTTGTCGCTTTGGCAAATGCATCGGTCAAGGGCTTCAACATCGCACGCGCCGTTGCCCGCATCCCACTAGCCGAAACGACCAATCGGATTTTCATGGCAACCTACCTCAGCACCGATTTCGTTCAGAGGTACTTCACCAACGAACTGCGAACCGTGAGTCAGCCGACGCTGAATATCAAACAGCTCTCGGAAACGACTGTCGTGCTTCCCCCTATCTCCTTGCAGGACGAATTCGCCCGGCTAGTGGCGGCGGTGGAGGCGCTGAAGACAGCGCAGCGCGCGGCGCTGGCGGAGCTAGATGCCCTCTTCGCCTCAGTCCAGCACCGCGCCTTCCGGGGAGAGCTCTGAGATGCCGAGCGTGCCTTCATTCTCGGAAGGCCAAGTCGAAGCATTGGCCCGCGTGCTCGGCGAGTGTGCTTCTGGGACGGACATCTCGCGAGTGCTACGGGATCGCGGGCTCCCGGACAATTCTGGAGAATCCACCAAGTGGCGCCGCCTGTATTCGATCTTCCTTGAGTCGCAGCGCGAGCACCTGTGCGCAAACCGAGTCCTGGACTTCATCCAATCCTTTCTGATCCCGGCTCGTTTCGTGGGGCGCAACGATGAGTTCGAGAATCGCAGGCAGCAACTCAATGCGATTCTGGCCTTCTCCGGGCTGGAGTACGGCAGCGATGGCAAGTTCAGGGTTATCGGGGTTGCCCGCACGTTAGACGAGGCTGAGGCGCGTGTTCGAACGATAAGTGCGAAGTTCCAGGGTCGCCGCATTCATCCGGAGGTGCTGAAGTACTGTCGCGCCGAGTTGCTACAGGACAACTACTTTCATTCCGTCTTCGAGGCGGCAAAAGGGCTGGCGCAGCGTATTCGAGAGATGTCGGGCACGCACGGGGACGGCGCGGGGCTTGTGGATCAGGTGTTCTCGATCGAGCGGCCCCTGCTTGCATTCACGGCGTTGCAGACCGAAACGGAGCGGTCTGAGCACAAAGGCTTCGCGGCGCTCTTGAAGGGCTGCTTCGCAGCGGTGCGTAACCCGTTGGCGCATGAGCCGAAGATTCTCTGGCAGGGGGAAGATGACGCGGCCGACTACCTGTCGCTGATTTCTCTCTTGCATCGCAAACTGGACGACTGCGTACCGACTCGGAGGAACTGATCGTCATGCAGCAACAGAATATCCCGATCGGCACGCTGGTCGATATGTACAAGCGCGGCGAGATGCGCTTGCCGGAGATCCAGCGCCACTACGTCTGGCGGGCGACACGGGTGCGTGATCTGCTGGATTCACTGTATCGCGGCTACCCGAGCGGCTCGATTCTGATGTGGGAGACGGATGAACCGATCCCGACCCGCGACTTCGCCATCGCGCAGGACTCGACGGCATTTGCCGGACGCAAGCTGCTGCTCGATGGTCAACAGCGCCTGACCTCGCTCACCGCCGTGCTGAACGGCGAGCCCGTCTCGGTCCGGGGGGCGCAAGAAGCCGATAGACATCCTCTTCAATCTGGAGCACCCGGAGGGGCCGCCGTCCGACGGGACCGACGTGGAAAGCGACGAGGATTCGCCAGTGACGCCGGATGACGAGATCGCTGACGAGAGCGATGAGTCCGAGGACGGCGAGCAGGGCATTCAGGAGAAGCTGAGCCGCCGCACGTTTGTTGTCGCGAGCCGGAACCTGCTGTCGCAACCGCAGTGGGTCTCGGTCAGCGAAGTGTTTCGCACGGCGAACGACGCCGAACTGCTGGAGAGGGCGGGGATCGAGTCGTTCAAGGACCCACGATTTCAAAAGTATTCCGACCGCCTGAAGAGGCTGCGGGCGATCAAGCAGTATCCCTACGTGGTCCACGTGCTCGAACGCGCGATGAGCTACGAGGAGGTGACCGAGATCTTCGTGCGCGTGAACTCGCTGGGCGCAAAGCTGCGGTCTTCCGATCTGGCGCTGGCGCAGATGACGTCGCGGTGGCCCAACCTGCTTAAGCAACTGGAGGCCTTCCAGGAAGAGTGCGAGCAGAGCTGGTTCACGATCGACCTCGGTCAACTGGTGCGTGCGATCGTCGTCTTTGCCACGCATCAGTGCCTGTTTCGCAGTGTGGCCGGAACCCCCGTTGAGAAGTTGAAGAAGGGCTGGGAGGAAGCCAAGGAGGGGCTGCGCTTTGCCGTCAACTTCCTGCGCACGAATGCCGGTATCGAGGACGAGTCGCTATTGTCGTCGCCGATGTTCATTCACACGCTGGCCGTGGTAAGTCGCATCAAGGATAACAAGCTGACGGCCGCTGAGCAGCGCGCTTTGCTGCATTGGCTTTTGGTGGCCAATGCCCGCGGCCGCTATTCGCGCGGCTCCACGGAGACGCTGCTCAACGAAGACCTAGCGATCCTGTTCCGCAGCGGCGATGTGGCCGCCCTGATTGAGCCGGTGAAGCGGCAATTCGGGCGACTGCATGTAGAGTCCGGCGATCTCGCCGGCCGTGGCGTGAACAGCCCGCTGTTCTCTTTGGCGTACTTGGCGCTAAAGGCCGGTGGCGCCAAGGATTGGTACAGCGGTCTCGGGCTGTCGCTGACGCATCAGGGCAAGCTGCATTTCATCCAGTGGCATCACGTGATCCCCAAGTCGCTGCTCAAGGCGCAGGGCTATGAGACCGGTGAAATCAACGAGATTGCCAACATGGCGTTCATTACCGGGCAGACGAACCGGCGTATCAGCAACAAGGACGCGACCGGCTACCTGACGGATGTCGTCGCCAAGCAGGGAGTAGAAACGCTGAGCAGCCAGTGCGTGCCGACGGACGCGGCGTTGTGGGACGTGTCTCGTTTCCGAGACTTTCTGGCGCTCCGACGCGAGCAGTTGGCGGCCAAGATGAATGCCTTTATCCAGGATAAAGCAGGCCTGTAATCCTATATTAAAGTAGGCTCTTTACCGCCATGCGATACGTAAACTATCATATGGAGCGATCTTCATCCCATATTAAAGGGGGCGATAAGCATGGCCAGTGTCGCCGCTCCGTCAACTCGTGCCGGGCGTTACGTCACGCAATCGGCCGGCTATCGCGCCTTCATCCCTACCCCGCTGCCGCCGGAGCCGCCACTCGAATTGGGCGGAGAATTACCGAGCCTGTTGTCGGCCGCAGACCGCGCGCTTGGCCGCCTGGACGGCTCGGTGCTGACCCTACCGAACCCGGATCTCTTTGTCTTCATGTATGTACGCAAAGAGGCGGTCCTTTCAAGCCAGATTGAAGGGACGCAGAGCTCCTTGCAGGACTTGCTGGCCGCGGAGGCGCAGTTATTCGACCAGAACATGCCGCGCGACGTCGACGAAGTGGTCAACTACGTGCGCGCAATGCGCCACGGGCTCGGCCGCTTGGCCGACCTGCCGGTGTCCGTCCGGCTGATCCGCGAGATCCACGCCGAGTTGATGCGCGGCGTTCGAGGTGGCCGACTACTGCCCGGCGAGTTGCGCACCAGCCAGAATTGGATTGGCCCGGCTGGATGTACGTTGACTACCGCCACCTTTGTGCCGCCGCCGCAACACATGGTTCCTGACGTCCTCGGCGAACTCGAATTATTTCTGCACCGCGAAGACAGCCTGCCGCCGCTGATAAAAATCGCCCTGGCACATGTGCAATTCGAAACCATCCATCCGTTTCTCGATGGCAATGGTCGCGTCGGTCGACTACTGATTACCTTCCTGCTCACGGAGCGGGGCGTGCTACACAAGCCAGTGCTGTACTTGTCGCATTTCTTCAAGCAGCACCGCCAGGCCTATTACGAGCATCTACAGGGCGTGCGCGACCGTGGCGCCTGGGAGGAATGGCTCACGTTTTTTTTGCGCGGCGTCATCGAGGTGGCAAATGAGGCCGCTGAAACGTCCCGCCGAATCCAACTGCTCCGCGAGCAGCATCGCAGCGCGATCACTGAGCACCTCGGACGCGCCGCCGGCAACGGGCATCGGGTGTTGGAAACCTTGTTCGACCGACCAATCGTAGCGGTGACGGATGTCCAACAAACGACCGGCACGACATACGCTGCAGCCAATAATCTGGTCTCACGACTGGTCACCATCGGCGTCTTAAGTGAAATGACCGGTTATGCGCGTAACCGGCGTTTTCGTTACGCGCCCTACATCGCGCTTTTCAACGACACAGCGCCTGAGACGGAGGGCGGCTTGTGAGTCATTTTGCCTTCCTCGAACGTGAATGGCCGGGCGTTTTTGAGGCGGCCGGCAAAGCCGAAGCGGCCGTGCATCCCGATCCGCGCACCGCCTGCTTCTACGCGCGACGCGCGCTGGAGCTGGCGGTCGCGTGGGCGTACAAACACGATCCGGGGCTCCGCCTCCCCTATCAGGACAATCTCTCGGCGCTGGTGCACGACCCGAGCTTCAAGCAGGCGGCCGGGGAGGCCGTGTTCAGCAAGGCACGGGTGATCATCACGCTCGGCAACCGCGCAGTGCACAGCCATCGCGCCATCCCGTTGGAGGATGCGCTGGTGGCGGTGCGCGAGTTGTTCCATGTCGCGTACTGGCTAGGGCGCACCTACGGGCGGCAGACGCGACCGGCGCCGGGGCTGGTTTTCGATGCCAAGGCATTGCCCATGCCAGCCGGCAGCGCGAAGCAGACGACCGTTCAACTACAGCAACTCGAAGCGAGCCTGCGCGAACGCGACGAAAAGCTCGCCGCTTTGCTGGCCGACAAATCTGCGCTGGATGAAACCCTCGTTCGCCTGCGCGCGGAAGTCGCAGCGGCGCGTGCGGCCGCGGCCGGGCAGCCGGATGCGCATGATTATTCCGAAGCCGAGACCCGCGACTACTTCATCGATCTCCTGCTGAAAGAAGCCGGCTGGCCGCTGGACCAGGCGCGTGACCGGGAGTTCGAAGTCGCCGGCATGCCCAACAACGAAGGCAAAGGTTTCGTCGACTACGTGCTGTGGGGTGACGACGGCAAGCCCCTGGGCCTGGTCGAAGCCAAGCGCACGCGCCGCGATGCGCGCGTCGGGCATCAACAGGCCAAGCTCTATGCCGACTGCCTGGAGCAGCAGTTCGGCCAGCGCCCGGTGATCTTCTATTCCAACGGCTATCAGCATTGGCTGTGGGATGACACGCGTTATCCCCCGCGCGCGGTGCAGGGCTTCTACAAGAAAACCGAGCTCGAACTCGCTGTCCTGCGCCGCCACAGCCGCAAATCGCTGGCCACGGCCGAGATCAGCCCGACGATTGTCGAGCGCTTCTACCAGACGCGCGGCATCCGTCGCATCGCCGAATCCTTCGAGCAGGACCACGATCGCAAGGCGCTGCTCGTGATGGCGACCGGCGCCGGCAAGACGCGCACGGTCATCGCGCTCGCCGATCTGCTGATGCGCTGCAACTGGGCCAAGCGGGTGCTGTTTCTGGCCGATCGCGTGGCGCTGGTGAATCAGGCGGTGAACGCTTTCAAACTGTTCCTGCCGGATGCTTCACCCGTGAACCTCGTCACCGAGAAGTACGGCGAAGGGCGGGTGTTCGTGTCGACCTATCCAACGATGATGGGGCTCATCGACGACACCCGCGAAGGGCAACGCCGCTTCGGAGTTGGCCATTTTGACCTCATCATCATCGACGAGGCCCATCGCTCGGTCTTCCAGAAATACCGCGCCATTTTCGATTATTTCGATTCGCTGCTGGTGGGCCTCACGGCCACGCCCAAGGACGAAGTCGATCGCAACACCTATGGGCTGTTCGATCTCGAGGACGGCGTGCCCACGGACGCCTATTCACTTGAGGAGGCGGTGCGCGACGGCTTTTTGGTACCACCGCGGGCGGTATCGGTGCCGCTGAAGTTTCAGCGCGAAGGCATCAGGTACGACGACTTGTCCGAGGACGACAAGGACCAGTGGGACGCGCTCGAATGGACCGACAACGGCGAGGTGCCGGACAAAGTGGAAGCGGAAGCCGTCAACAAATGGCTGTTCAACAAAGATACCGTGGACAAGGTGCTGACGCATCTGATGACACGTGGCGCGACGGTCGCGGGCGGGGACCGGCTTGGGAAGACTATCTTGTTCGCGAAGAATCAGGCACACGCCGAATTCATCGCCGAGAGGTTCAACGCGAACTATCCGCACTTCAAGGGGGAATTCGCTCGCGTCATCACGTTTAAGACCGAGTACGCGCAGAGCCTCATTGACGCTTTCTCGAACGCAGAGAAAGCCCCGCACTTGGCACTTTCGGTCGATATGCTGGACACAGGCATCGACGTCCCCCAGGTCGTCAATCTCGTGTTCTTCAAACTCGTGCGCTCGAAAACCAAGTTCTGGCAGATGATCGGTCGGGGCACGCGTCTGTGCCCGGATCTGTTCGGGCCCGGCCAGCACAAGCAATTCTTCTTCGTGTTCGACTACTGCCAGAACCTCGAATACTTCAGCGAGAACCCGGCAGCGACGGAAGGCGCCGTCGGCGCGTCGCTCGGCAAGCGGCTGTTCGATGCGCGCCTCGCGCTGATCGGGGCACTCGACTGCCACCGCGAACAGGATCCCGAGGCGCGCGATCTGCCGTTGCAGCCACATGGCGACCCTAGATCCATCGATGAAGTCCGCGTGCTGACGGCGTCGCTGTTGCACCAGGAAGTCGCGGCGATGAATCTCGACAACTTTATCGTCCGGCCCAAGCGCCGGGTGGTCGAAACGTATGCCCGGCCCGAGGCTTGGGCAGTCTTGCCGCCCGAAGCGCTGACGGAGCTCTCCCACGAGGTTGCAGGCCTCCCGTCAGCGCTCGATCCCGAGAACGAAGAAGCCAGACGTTTCGATCTCCTTGTCCTGAACCTGCAGCTCTCGATGCTGCGCGCAGAGCCGGTATTCGCCCGCTTGCGGGATCAGGTCAAGAAAATCGCCGGTCTGCTTGAAGAGAAGTCCGCGATCCCGATGGTACGCGATCAGATGGCGCTTATTCAGGACGTGCAGACCGAAGAATGGTGGCAAGACGTAACAATTCCGATGACAGAGGTGCTACGCCGCCGATTGCGGGATTTGGTCAAACTGATCGAGAAGCGGCAGCGCAAACCAATCTATACCGACTTCGAAGATGAGATGGGCGGGGAGTCGGCTGTCAATTTAATGGGCTTTGACGAAGGCGCCGACTTCGCGAAGTTCCGCGCCAAGGTGCGGGCCTTCCTTTCTGCCCATCAGGATCACGTCGCAATCCAGAAACTGCGGATGAACAAGGCACTAACGCCCTCGGATCTGGCCGAATTGGACCGGATGTTGAGGGAAAGCGACGTCGGTGGAGCAGAAGCGCTTGAACGTGCAAAGACGGAATCACAAGGGCTGGGGCTCTTCGTACGCTCCCTGATCGGCCTGGAGCGCGTGGCGGCCAAAGAAGCGCTTGCGGGCTTTCTGGCAGGCAAGGTCCTCAGCGCAACGCAGATTGAGTTTGTAAATTTGATTGTCGATCACCTGACCGAGCATGGGGCGATGGAGGCCGCGCTGCTTTACGAGTCGCCGTTCACCGATCTGACGCCCCAAGGGCCGGATGGGTTGTTCAACTCAGGCCAAGTGGACGAGTTGATCGACGCCCTGGCCCAGATACGCCGTAATGCGATTGCTGCCTGACTCCGCTCAACCGAGGTACCAAGAAAAATTTTCAGCGAAAGATTGTGGGGGAATAAACGGGGGCATAGGATCTTCTGAATTGGTGTTATATTGAACTAAAACAGCATCTTACAGATATAAATCGAGTCCACCCGTAGCCACCATCTTCGATTCGCACATTCTCTCGTGAAATCTGAGCCTTCGATCTAAAAAAGGGGACAGATCTAATTTTGAAAAAATGGGGACAGATCTAATTTTGGCTTCGAGCGCCGTCCTGTAGCCCGCACCACATGCCGCTCCACCTCGCGAAAGGCGATTAAATAGATCTGTCCCTAATTACTCGCGCTGACGGCGTAATACCGACGACAGGCCTCGAATAGCGACTACATGTCCTACGCCCGGGGCGCTAGGATGGCATCGCCCAAGGCCGCCGCGCCGGCAGGCGCCATCGCCACTCCAGGAGGAACAGGATGATGAACCGCGTCGTCATTGCGCTCGTCGCCGTTGCCACCCTGTGCGGCAACCCCGTGCACGCCGAGGAGGTGCCCTCGTTCGGCCTGCCGTTCGGATTCTCGGTCGAGAAAATGGACAGCGACGCGAGCCCACGCGAAGACTTCGCGCGCTACGCGGCGGGCCACTGGCTCGACGCCGCCGAGATCCCGGGCGACGCGGTGCGCATCTCCCCGCTGGATCAGATGTCCCGCCGCATCGACGAACGCGTGCACGCGATCCTCGACGACGTCTCCCGCACCAGCGAGTCCGCCCCGCGCGGTAGCCCGCAGCAGCAGGTCGGCGATCACTATCTCGCCGGGCTCGATGTCGCCCGCATCGAGAAACTCGGCGTCACACCGCTGGCCGCGGAATTCGCGCGCATCGACGCCATCGACGGCCCCAAGTCGCTGGCCGCCGCACTCGCGCGGCTCGCGCTCCTCGCAAACGAGCCCGTGCTCGCCGGTGTTGGGGTGACGACCGATCCGGCCGATCGCACGCGCTACCTCGTGTCCGCCCGGGAGCCTGCACTCACCGTGCCGTCGAAGGAGATCTATCTCGCGGGCGAGACGAAGCCGGTGCGCGACGGCCTGCTGCGCTACATCGCGAACGTCCTCGAGCTGGCGGGCGCTCCGCACGACACCGCCACGGCGCAGGCGCAACAGATCCTCGCGATCGAAACCCGCGTCGCATTGAGGAAGCTCGATCCCGTCGACGAGGCGAACCCCTCGAAGCTCGACACGAAGATGAGCTACACCGAATTGAAGTCGCTCGCGCCCGCCATCGACTGGGCCGCCTATCTCGACGCGCTCGGTCTCACCGCGCCGGACGAGGTACTGGTGTCGAACCGCGATGCCCTGCAGGAACGCAGCCGGATCATTGCCGAGCTGCCGCTCGCCGATATCCGCGCCTACCTGCGCTGGGAACTGTTGCGCCGGTTCATCCCCTATCTGCCGCAGGCCTACGTCGACGCGAACTACGCGTTCTCGCGCGTGATGTACGGCCACCTCGACCTGCCGCCGCGCCCGAAATACATCGCGCAGGAAATGGCGGTGCGACTCGGCCATCCGCTGTCGCAGCTCTACGTCGAGCGGCATTTCAACGTGGAAACGAAACAGGCCGCGGAAGAGCTCGCCGCCCGCGTGCGCGCGCAGTTCCGGCGCCGCGTCGAAGCCAACGAATGGCTCACGCCCGAGACGCGCCGCTACGCGCTCGAGAAGCTGGACAAGGTATCAATCCATGTCGGCTATCCCGAACGCTGGATCGATTACACCAAGGTGGACATCCGCCGCGACGACTACCTCGGCAACGCGCTGCGCCTCAACGAGTTCCGCGCCCGCCGCGATCTCGCGCGCCTCGGCGGGCCCGTCGTCCCTGATTTGCTCGCAGATCCGGCCGCCACGCTGCCGATCGTCATCAACGCGGCCTACGAGCCGACGCGCAACGCCGTCGAGATCCCCGCCGCCTTCCTGCAGCCACCGATCTACGACCCCACCGCCGACGCCGCCGTGAACTACGGCGCACTCGGTGCCGTCATCGGCCACGAGCTCACCCACGGCTTCGACTCCCAGGGCCGCCTTTACGACGCCGAGGGCCGGGTGCGCGACTGGTGGACGGCCGAAGACGCCCAACGCTTCAACGCGCAAACCGCCAAGCTCGTCGCCCAGGCCGACGCCTTCGAAGTGCTACCCGGCCTGCACGCGAACGGCGCGCTCGCGGTCGGCGAGAACCTCGCCGACGTCGGCGGCGTGGCGATGGCCTATGCCGCTCTGATGGCACACCTGCGCGAACGCCCGCAGGAAGACATGAAGGTCGATGACCTCACGCCGGCGCAACGCCTTTTCGTTGCCTGGGGGCAGGTCTGGGCCGAGAAGGCGCAGGAGGGTTGGCTGCGGCAGATCACGGCCGCCGATCCGCATCCGCCGGGGCGCTATCGCGCGCGGGCTGCGGCTCAACATGAGCCGGGGTTTTATGAGGCGTTTGGGATTCGGAAGGGGGATGGGATGTGGCTGGAAGGGGAGGGGCGTGTCAGGTTGTGGTAGGGGACTGTTACCCGTGTCCCCGGACTATTTCGTTAACCTTGCCTCGGTTGCTCACTGGGACGATCAAATTGACCTGTTCCGGATTTCGCCGTTCCATGAGCTGGGATCAACTAAATCTGTACCGGACTTGCCAAGAGATTAAATAGATCTGTCCCGGACTTTCTGTTACGGCGTCCGTTCTGAAGGGGCAGGTTCAATAGCACGCGCTGAGCCAGCTCAGAACCGTCGGTGTTGCCGGCGCCGACCTATGGCAGCGCCGCAGGGGTCTCTGGTCGGCCAAACGCGGGCACCCAACGCTCACGTACCGTTCGCTCAAATATCAAAAAGCTGACGCTGCTGATTGTCGGTTGGAGAGTGAGGTCTTGTTGCTTCCGAACTGACCTTCCTCATCCCGGCAGTTTGCACTGTGCTTAGGAACCTTTTGCCTCATCATCGCCAATATCGCAAAGGCTGCCGATAGCATTCCCGCTGCAGGTGGTATCGGCACGACGTGAATAGCCGTAACCGCTTGTATGTCGGCCGCTGAACTTATCTGCACTGTTCGTCCTGTCAGATCAAAAAATCCGAGACCGCCGTTGTTGAGCTTGCTGAAACTAGGACGGTCCAAGTCGCATTTTTCGGTACTCAAGCAACCACCCCATCCTCCGATGGCTTGGACGACCGCCGTGTCTAATACATCGATCGCATTCCCCGCCAGCTCAAAATTCCCGCCGCTGCCACCGCCTCCAGGGCCACCGGTACCGCCGACATTCGTGAAGCCCCACACGCCATTTGCGCCGTTCGCGAGCAGCGCTCCGCCGAGAGTTATGTTCCCTGGCGTACTGATCTGCAATGCCCCGCCACCGTCGCCGCCGTCGCCGCCCCCAAGTTCCACACCGAAAAACATCCAGCCGCCACCACCGCCGCCGCCCGAAC
>LNFM01007526.1_pt1 | contig 16997 bp, 10 predicted proteins | sample 596031 | NCBI WGS metagenome assembly LNFM01 (sample SAMN04254537, study PRJNA301005) | activated carbon metagenome | isolation source: dual media filters at the Ann Arbor, Michigan drinking water treatment plant | place: USA: Ann Arbor
TGTTGCGAGCCAGGTAGGACGCATCCTGCTCGGTGGTCGCCGAACAGGCGCCCATGTGCAGGACGAGGTCGAAGTCGCCCAGCAGGCCGGACTCGAGCCGGTCAAGCAGGTCGCTGGCCTCGACGTAGTCTTCGAAATGCAGCGCCCGCAGGTTCTTCCACTTCGCGCTCGTCCCGAGGCGATCGGCGATGACGATGCGTGACGTGCCGCGGGCGTTCAGCCCCCATACCAGCGCCGACCCGATGAACCCGGCCCCGCCGGTCACCAGCACGCGCGCGCGTCCGAGATCGATCATTCAGACTCCCTCCGGGAGCGGCGACGGCCGGCTCGGAGAGCCGGCCCTACCCACGTTGGCGGGCGCGTGCGACTGGTACTGCAGTTCGTACAGGCGATGATAGATGCCCCGCAGCGCGAGCAGTTCCTGATGCGTGCCCGACTCGCGCAGTTCGCCACGGTGCAGGACGAGGATACGATCCATGTCCTGGATCGTCGAGAGGCGATGGGCGATGGCGATGGTCGTCCGCCCCTCCATCAGGACGTGGAGCGCATCGCGGATCAACATCTCGGTCTCGGTGTCGACGCTGGACGTCGCTTCGTCGAGGATGAGGATCTGCGGATCGAAGGCCAGCGCCCGGGCGAACGACAGCAGCTGCTTCTGCCCCACCGACAGCGTGGCACCGCGCTCGGCCACCGCGGTGTCGTAGCCCTGCGGGAGTTCGCGGATGAACGCATCGGCATGCACCGCCTCGGCCGCCGCGTGGACACGCGCGTCGCTGATGTCGTCGCGTCCGAGCCGGATGTTGCCGGCCACGGTCCCCGAGAACAGGTACACGTCCTGCAGCACGAGCGCGAAGTGCGACCGCAGGTCCGCGAGGGGCAGGTCACGCAGATCGGTGCCGTCGAGCGTGATGCGGCCGCTCGTGACGTCGTAGAACCGCAGCAGCAGGTTGATCAGCGTGCTCTTGCCCGATCCCGTCGCACCGACGATGCCGATGCGCTGGCCGGGCTCCACCGTGAACGACACGTGCTTGAGGACGTCGACGCCAGGCGTGTAGGCGAACGACACGTCGTCGACGACGATCCGGCCGGCCCCTGTCGCGCGCCGTTCGGTCGGGGCCGCCTGCCGCTGGCTGGCGGCCGACGCGGCCCCGAGGGGACGCGAGGCGTCCGTGATGCTGACGGGCGTGTCGATCAGGCCGAAGAGGCGCTCGGACGACGCCATCGCCGCCTGCAGCAGGTTGAACTTCTCCGACATGTCCGAGATCGGACGAAAGAACCGCTGCGCGTACTGAAGGAACGCCACCAGGGTGCCGATGGTGAGCGTGCCGGCCAGCACCCACCCGCCGCCGAACCACACGATCAGGGCCGTCGACAGCGCGCCGACCAGTTCGATGGCGGGATAGAAGACCGCGTAGTAGTAGATGGACCGCAGGTTGGCGTCGCGGTGCTCGCTGTTGACGTGGTCGAACTCCGCGAAGGCACGCTCCTCGCGCCGGAACAACTGCACCGTCGTCATGCCGGTGAGGTTCTCCTGGAGGAACGCGTTCAGGCGCGACACCCACGTGCGGACCTCGCGGTACGACTCGCGCACGTTGCGGCGGAACCACTGCGTCACCATCAGGATGAGTGGCAGGACGCAGAAGGTCAGCAACGCCAGCCGCCAGTCGAGCGAGACCAGGACGACGATGATGCCGAGCAGCGAGAGCACGTCGCCGAACACCGAGACGACGCCCGAGGTGAACAGGTCGTTGATGGCGTCCACGTCACTCGTGACGCGCGTCATCAGCCGGCCGACCGGATTGCGGTCGTAGTACGCGAGATCCAGCCGCTGCAGGTGGTCGAAGACCTGCCGCCGCATGTCGTACATGATCCGCTGCCCCAGCATCTGCAGCGTCGTCGTCTGGATGAACTCGGCGAGGAAGGCCCCGGCGAGCGTGCCGAGGTACAACAGCGCCACCACGCCGACGCCGGAGAGGTCACCGGTCGCGATGTGGCGGTCGATGGCGCGTTTGACGAGGATCGGCTGGGCCAGCTGGAAGCCCACCCCGGCGACGATGGCCACCAGCGCCAGGCACGCCCGGAGCTTGTAGGGCCGCAGGTAGCCGATCAGCCGACGCATCAACCGCGCGTCGTACGCCTTGCCGAGGATCTCGTCGTCTGGCGTCGACATCAGGAGACCGCCAGCTCGGCTTCGAGCTGCTGCTGGTGCACGAGTTCGCTGTACGGCCCGGCGGCCAGCGCCAGCTGCTCGTGACGCCCGCGTTCGACGATGCGGCCGGCCTCGAGGACGATGATCTGATCGGCGTGGCGGACGGCCGAGATGCGGTGGGCGACGATGATCGTCGTGCGGTTGGCCGTGACGGTGCGCAGCTTCCCCAGAATCTCTTCCTCGGTGTACGTGTCCACCGCCGACAGCGCGTCGTCGAACACCAGGACCGGGGCGCCGGTCATCAGGGCGCGGGCGATGGCGGTGCGCTGCTTCTGGCCACCCGAGAGCGTCAGGCCGCGCTCTCCCACCCGGGTCTGGTAGCCGTCGGCGAACTGGGCGACGTCCTTGTCGAGTCTGGCGATGGCCGCGGCGTCCTGCACCCGGCGCAGCCGCTCCTCGCCGGGCTCAGTGCCGACGCCGAACGCGATGTTCTCCTCCAGGGTCGTACTGAACAGGAACGTCTCCTGGGGCACGAAGGCGATCGCGCGGCGGAGATCGGCGAGCGGCACCTCGCGCACGTCGTGCCCGTCCAGGAACACCGTGCCCGGTGGCGGGTCGTAGAGGCGCACGAGCATGTGGACGAGCGACGACTTGCCGCTGCCGGTCGCGCCGACGATGGCGAGCGTCGACCCGGCCGGGACGTGGAGGTCGATGTCGTGCAGGACGACCGGGCCGTTGTCGTAGGCGAACGTCAGATGGCGCACGCGCAGGTCGCCGCGCACCGGCTGCGGCATCGGCTGCGCGGACGGGCGGTCGACGATGGACGGGGGTGTGTCGAAGACGTCGAGCATCCGCTGCCACGAGGCGAGGCCGCGCTGGAACATGTTGGTGACCCAGCCGAACGCGATGAGGGGCCAGGCCAGCTGGCCGAGATAGCCGTTGAAGGCGACGAACTCGCCGAGGGTCAGCTCGCCGCGAATCACCTCGCGTCCACCGAGGTACAGGAAGCCGACGATGGCGAGGCCGAAGCCGAAGGTCATGCTCGGGTAGAAGCAGGCCTGGAGGAGGATCAGGCGCCGGTTGCGAGCGACGTATTCGTCGTTGGCGGCGAGGAACTTGCGGCGTTCGGCCTCTTCCTGCCCGTACGCACGGACCACGCGCACGCCTGCGAGCGATTCCTGGGTGAGCGCGCTGATCTCGGCCAACTGGGCCTGGATGCGCTCGAACCGCGTGTGGATGGCCTGCCCGAAGTACTTGACCATGAAGGACACGAGCGGCAGGCCCGTGACGATCATCAGGGTCAACCGCGCGTCCAGCCAGAACATCATGGCCACCGCCGCGACGGCCAGCACGCTGGTGGACACGGCGTACATCGCCGCGGGGCCGGCCATCATCCGCACGGCGCCGAGGTCAGCCGACGCGCGCGACATGAGGTCGCCGGTGCGCGCCTTGTCGAAGTACTCGCGGGGAAACCGCTGCAGGTGCGCGAAGAAATCGCTGCGCAGGTCGTACTCGACGCGCCGGGAGGCGCCGATGATCAGCCGGCGCATGGCATAGCGGAACACACCGCCGCACATCGAGATGGCGAGCAGGGCCGCGGAGTAGATGCCGAGCTTGCTGCGCGTCACGCCGAGCGTGAGGTCGTCGACGGCGTACTTCAGCACCCACGGCGTCAGCAGGGTGAAGAGGTTGGAGAAGACGGCGCACATCAGGCCGAGCAGGATGGGGCGCCGGGAACGGCCGAGGTACGGCAGCAACCGGCGCAAGGCGGCAAGCACCTGATGATTATAGGAGCCGGGCACCGGGCACCGGCACGGCCGTTCGACGCCCCCCTATTGTCCCTGGTCCGTCCGTCCGATAGGGCTCGGTATGAAGGTGCGACGCATTCTCCACGGCCTGGGCGCGGCGGGCGCCCTTCTGCTGCTCGCGGCCAGCCCGGCGGCGGCGCAGTACACGACGTTCAACCAGCCGGATCCGGCCACGGGCGAGAAGTACCACGTGGAACTGGCCTTCGGACTCTGGAACCCCACGCCCGAGATCATCTTCTCGAGCGAGCAGTTCGGCATCCCGGGCAGCGATATCTCCCTGCAGGAAGATCTGGACGCCGCCAAGAAGACGTTTCGTGACTTCCGGCTCGTGCTGCGCCCGGCGCGCAAGCACAAGTTCCGCGCCGAGTACGTGCCCATCAAGTACGAGGTGGACACGGTGCTCCGCCGATCCATCATCTTCAACGGCAATCTCTACCAGGTGGGACTGCCGGTGCAGGGCGCGCTGAAGTGGGACGCGTGGCGGTTCGGGTACGAGTACGACTTCATCTACCGCGACCGTGGGTTCCTCGGCATCATCGCCGAGGCCAAGTACACCCACGTGTCGGCGGACCTGGCCTCGCCGCTCGTCAGCGAATTCGCCGAGGCGCGGGCGCCGATTCCGGCGCTCGGCCTGGTCGGTCGCGGCTACCTGCTGCCGAACCTGGCGATCACCGGCGAGTTCACCGGCTTCAGGTTGCCGGAGAGCGACAGCCGTGACTACAGCGGCCGGTACTACGACTTCGACATCTACGCGACGCTCAACTTCACCAACAACGTCGGCGTCACCGGCGGCTACCGCCGCCTCACGCTCGGCTATCAGGTGGAGAACGACTTCGGGGACTTCCGCATGAAGGGCCTGTACGTGATGGGCGTGGCCCGCTTCTAGACCACAGGCGGCGCTACCTCGTGGCGATCCACGCCGCCAGGTAGCGCTGGTCACCGTTGCCGGGTGACACCTGCGCCGGACGGAACCCGCCGCGCGCCCGCAGGCGCACACGCCCCTGCTCAGGTCGCAGCGTCACCAGGCGCGTCTCCCCCGCCGCGAGTCGGATCTCCTCCTCGCCCGCCCCCGACCACGTCACCACGACATCCGCGGCACCGGCGCGCAGCGAGACCGCCACCGGGGCCGATGAGGGCAGGCCGATGGTGACGTCGCTGTCCCCCGCCAGCCAGGCACCGTCGGGCTCCGCGTAGATCCCGGTCTCCGGCAACAACCAGACGCCTGCGCCCAGAGGGGCCGCCTGTGTGGCGACCCGCGCGCGCGGCGGCACGCGCACGGCATCGGCCACGAGCCAGGTGCGTCCGTGGGCAACCGCTGCCTCCCGCGAGCCCTTGACGACGAGCCCTGCGACCGGGAGGCCCAGTTCGAAGGGCGGGGAGCAGCGGGCCGTCGAGGCATCCAGGTCCATCAGGAAGCGCGTCGCGCGGCCTTCGCCGAGGGTCACGCCGAGTCGGGCGCCCGGCCCGGTGACGTCGGTGCACACGCGATACCGGCCAGCCGGGAGGCGGTCGAGCCGCAGCACCGTGTAGTCCGACGCTCCCCGCTGGCGACGCCCCTCGAGGTCGATCTCGAACCACGCCCGCGTCCGTCCTCGCGGCGGCGGCGAGATGGTGACGAGCCACGGGGCCGCCGCTGCCGCGCGGGCCTCCAGGTACCGGACCTGCGAGTGCTCGGGCGCCAGGCCCGAGACACCGCGCGCCGTCCAGATCGCCGTCGAGGCGGCCGGCACGGCGACGGCCACGCTCAGCAGCGACACGAACCCATCGAGCCGTCCTCGTCGTTCGAGGCGCCGCCACAGCCCCCACACGGCTGCCGCGCTGATCGCCCAGATCGCGACATCGCGCAGGACCACGCCCGGGGCGTCGCGATGCGCGGCCGGCAGCGCCGCGACGAGATCGACCAGCGGACTCACCCACACGGCCCACTGCGCTCGTCCATCACGCGTGTTGTAGGCCAGGGCGCCCTGCTCCACGACGACCAGCAGCGCCGTGAACGCCAGGGACACCAGCAGCAGCCCGACGACGGCGTGCCTCGACGCCCGCGTGCGCAGCGACTGCCACCCCAGCGCGATCCACGGCGCCAGCGGCAGCACCAGCGGCGCGAGGAAGCGGGCGGGCGCCGAGAGTCCGCCCCACCACATGCGATACGCGGCGACGACACACGTGTACGCAAGGCCGAGGGCGATCACCGTGAGGGCCACGCCCCAGATGCGCGGCACCCCCTGGCGCACGGCCGGCCGCAGCGACACCAGCGCCACGAGGAGCACGGGGGCACTCGCCAGCAGGCCGAACTGCTGGTCGAACAGCAGGCCCGGGAGCCCGGGGCGCAGGTGCGCCAGCGCCATCTGCGTGTAGGCGCCATACGGCGCCGACGGACTCGGCGTGCCGTAGACCGCGACGAAGAAGCCGAACCACGCCACGGCCAGCACCGCCGCCGGCGCGACGAACGCGACCAGCGCCCGCACGTCGCGGCGCCATGCCAGCCTTGCGACGAACGCCGCGCCGAGCCCGACCGACAGCAGGGCATAGCGCGTGTGCAGCCACGGCAGCAGCCCGAGGGCGAGGGCGGCCAGCACCAGGCCACGCCGATCGGGCCTCGTCGTGACAAGCGCCCAGAGGGCGACCAGCGTCAGCAGCGACGCGGGCGCGTCCGGAAAGATGGCCGCCCCGTGGAGGAAGAACGGCGCGGCCCCGACGGTGGCCAGGGTGCCCAACCAGCTGGCGTGGACGTCCTGCGTGACCGCCCAACTGACCTGCCACGCCAGCCACGCACCAATCATCGCCAGCAGCACCATCGTCGCCACCGCGCCGCCATATCCGGCCAGGGCGACACCGGGCACGAGCAGCACCGGCAGGCCAGGCGCGTGGACGGAGTAGATGGCGCCGTTGCGGCCGCGCGCGAGATAGCTCGGCGGCAACACGGTGGCGTGGTAGGCGGCGTAGTCGGCGCGGGTGTGGTTGTTCTCGATCTGGAGATCGCCGTCGAGCCAGAGGCTCTGCGCGATGATCAGATAGTCGGGCTCATCGCCGCGCGGGTGCTGCGGCGCGGTGTGCCAGGCCGTGGCGACCAGGGCGACGCCCGTGACGAGGCCGGCGACCAGCGGCGCGCGCGTCGGCGACGCCACGAGGCCCTGGATCGGCCTCGCCAGCGCCGCGAATGCGTCAGCGTACACGTACGCAACCACGGCGAGCCACCAGGCGACGGCCAGGGGGCCGGTCCAGACGAGCAGCGCGGGTGTCAGCGGCAGCGGCAGCCAGGGCAGCACCACCGGCAGCCCGAGGAGGGCCGTCCGCGCGAGCGAGCGCCACGGGCGGGCGGCGCGGGCGCCGACCGCCGACAGGGCGAGCAGCGGCAGGAAGAACAGCAGGAGGGTGGCGGGGGCGCCGAGCAGCCCGATGCGCGCGGGCTCGTCGAGCGACCGGACCGTGACGATCCCCGTCGCCAGCCAGCCCGCCAACGCGAGTGCCGCGGCGGTCAACAGCGGCACCAGGGCGGGCATCGGGCGGCATGCTACCATACGCCCCCATGCCGTCCGGACGCGCCGCGACATGGAGCGGCCGCCTGGTGCTGGGGGTGCTCCTGGCCGTCGCCATGACCTGGCCGATGGCCCTCAAGTTCGACCGCTCCGCCCGCCTGAACTTCGGCGATGGCGAATGGAGCGTGTGGAACGTGACCTGGGTCGCTCACGCCCTCACCACGAACCCGACGGCCCTGTTCCAGGCCAACATCTTCCATCCCGATCGCGACACGCTCGCCTACTCCGAGGCCAACGTGGTCACCGGTGCGCTCGGCGCGCCGTTTCACGTCGCGACCGGCGGCAACCCCTACGCCACGCACAACGGCGCCATCCTGACCGCCCTGGTGCTCGCCTTCCTGTTCGCCTGGGGCTTTGCCGAGACGCTCGGCGCATCGGCCGGGGCCGCCGCGGCGTTCGCCGTCGCGTTCACCTACTGCCCGTATCTGTTCGCGCGCACGGCGCACATCCAGTTGATGATGACGTTCGGCCTGCCGCTGGCCCTGCAGGCGTTCCATCGCGTGCTGGTGCGGCCAACACCGGGCCGGGGCGTGTGGCTCGGCGTCACGCTGGCCATCCAGGCGCTGGCGTGCGCGTACTTCGGCATCTTCGCCGGGCTGACCGTCGGGCTCGGCACGCTCTTCTACGGCTACACCCGCCGTCTCTGGCGCGTCCGCGCCTACTGGGTGGCCATCAGCCTCGGCGCCATCGTCAGCGTCGGCATCGTCGGGCCGTTCTTCCTGCCGTACATCCGCGTGCAGAAGGAACTCGGCTTCACGCGACTGCTCGAGGACGCCGCGATGTATTCCGCTGACTGGCAGGCCTGGCTGGCCTCGTCGGCATGGGCGCACCGCTGGATGCTGCCGTGGCTGGAGCGCTGGAACGAGGTGCTGTTCCCGGGCTTCCTGCTGACCGTGCTCGGTCTCGCCGGGCTGTGGGTGGGAGCGCGCCGGACCGCCACCCACACGTCATCGGATGTCCGACTCCCGATTCCCGACTCCCGATTCCCGGTCGATGACGATGTCCCGCTGGCCCCGGCGCATCGGCGCGAAACCACGGCGTTCTACGGGCTCGTGGGCCTGATCGCGTTCTGGGGCAGCTTCGGGCCGAAGGCCGGCCTGTACACCGTGCTGTACCACACGATCCCGGTCTTCACGTTCCTGCGGGCGCCAGGACGCTTCGGCATTCTCGTGGTCCTCGCGCTCGGCGTGCTCGCCCTCGTGGCGCTGCAGACATGGCTGGAGCGACGCCCCGCCCGCACGCAACTGATGGCCGGCTCGCTGGTCGCGGTCCTCTTCGCCGCGGAGTACACGACGGCACCGATTCGGCTCGAGGACGCCGCCCCGACGCCGGAAGCGCATCGCCGACTCGCCACCCTGCCCCCCGGCGCCGTCGTCGAACTGCCGTTCTGGTACATCCGCAGCGACTTCCCGCGGCACTCCCGATACATGCTGCTGTCGACGTATCACTGGCACCCGCTGGTGAACGGCTACAGCGATCACATTCCCCAGTGGTTCCGCGACGAGGTCGTGCGCATCAGCAGCTTCCCCACCGCGGAGTCGCTGCAGATCGTGGTCGGTCGCCACCAGGCGAAGTACGCCATCTTCCACTCGCGCTACTACGACGGCCGGAGTCGCCAGCGACTGCGCGAGCGCCTCGAGCAGTACCGGGAGTTCGTCCGACCGATCATCAGCGAAGGCGACGTGTGGCTCTACGAGATCGTCGGGGCGCCGCGCTAGGGTTCTTCGTGCTGCTCGCGCTGGCGCACACGTGGCCGCTGGTCACGGCGCCGGCGACGCTCTCGCGCACCGACAGCGCCGATGGGCTGCTGAACCAGTGGATTCTCGGCTGGGTGGCCCACGCCCTCGTCACGCACCCGCTGGCACTCTTCGACGCCAACATCTTCTTCCCCGAGCCGCGGACGCTGGCCTTCTCCGAGCACCTCATGGTGCCCGCGCTGTTCTCGGCCCCGGTCTTCTGGCTCGGTGGCTCACCGGTCCTCGCCTACAACCTCACGCTCTGGATCGGACTGGCCCTGACCGGCTGGACGACGGCACTGGTGCTGCATCGATGGACGGGCGACTGGCCCGCGGCATTGATGGCGGGCAGCCTCGCGGCCTTCAACACCGACACCCTCACACGCATGGCGCACATCCAGGCCATGCACGTCGAGTTCCTGCCCCTCGCGATGCTGGCGCTCGACGATGTGCTGCGTCGCGGCGCGCGGCGCGATGCCCTGCGACTGGGCGCCTGGACGGCCCTGCAGATGCTCTGCTCGGGCTATCTGCTCGTCATGACCGCCATGGCGCTGGTGGTCGGCGCGCTGATGCGCGTGGGCGAGTGGACTGGCGCGCGGCTGCGGTCACGACTGCCGCAGCTCGTTGTCGCGGCGGTCGTCGCCGGCGTCGTGTGTGCGCCGTTCCTGTTCCAGTACTACCGCGTGCAGCACGACCAGGGCCTGACGCGGTCGGTGGATGAAGTGCGGCTCTATTCCGGCGTGTGGCAGAACTTCGTGGCCACAGGAGCGCGCCTCCACTTCGAGACATGGAACGCGTCCCTCTTCCGCGCCGCGAACTCGGCGGGTTTCCCCGGCGTGCTGCCCTGGGTCTTCGCCCTCGTGGCGGTCGCCACCGGTCTCGCGTGGCGCGATGCGCGGGCCCGCATGTGGCTCGGCATCGGTGTCGTCGGGGCGGCGCTCAGCTTCGGTCCGTCGCTGCCGGGGTACGCACTGCTCTACGAGGCGATCCCGCTGCTGCAGGGGATCCGTGCCGTGGCACGCTTCTCCCTGTTGCCACTGCTGGCCGTGGGGGTGCTCGCGGCGTTCGGCCTTGCGTGGCTCAGAACGCGCCTGCAGACGGACGCCCGTTCGCGGCGTGTCGCGCAGGCCCTGGGCATCTTCGCGGTGGTGGGCGTCAACGTGGAGAATGCCCGGGCGCCGATGGCATTCGTGCGCTTCGACGGCATTCCGGCGGTGTATGCGGCCCTGGCGCAGGCGCCCGACGCGGTGGTGGCCGAGTTGCCGTTCCCCGAACCCGGACGGGTCGCAGCCAACGCCGCAGCCGTGCAGGCCTCCACGGCGCACTGGCGTCCGCTGCTCAACGGCTACTCGGGCTACACACCGAAGAGCTACGTCGATCACTATCTGGCGTTCCAGGGGTTTCCGGATCCTTCGGCCGTCGAGGCCCTCCGTCGGGCCGGAGTCACGCACATCGTGGTCGATGTCGCGAAAGTCCCGGATGCCGTGGCCGCCCTGCAGAAGGTCGATGGCGTCACGCTGATCGCGTCGGACGCGCGACGACGGATTTACAGGATCGTGGGAAGGGCCCGTTCTCCGAACGGCCCGTGACCTCGCCACACGTTGACGACAATACCAGTGACGGCCGGCTCGGAGAGCCAGCCCTGCCCACGCACAATGCCGACACCATCCGACAAGGCGTCACGCTTCACCGAGTCCGTCATCCGCGAGATGACGCGCGTCGCGCTGGCGCACGGCGCCATCAACCTGTCGCAGGGCTTCCCCGACTTTCCCGCCCCGGACGAGGTCAAGGCGGCGGCGATGCGTGCGGTCGCCGACGACGTCAACCAGTACGCGGTCACCTGGGGATCGCCGTCGCTGCGGACGTCGATTGGCGAACACATGCAGCGCCACTACGACGTGGCCGTCGAGCCGGACCGTCAGGTCACCGTCTGCTGCGGATCCACCGAGGCGATGATCGCCACGTTGCTCGCGACGGTGAATCCCGGCGACGAGGTCATCGTCTTCGAGCCGTACTACGAGAACTACGGTCCCGACGCCATCCTGTCTGGCGCCACGCCGCGCTACGTGCGCCTGCACGAGCCCGACTGGTCGATCGACCCCGATGAACTGCGCGCCGCCGTCACGCCGAAGACGCGCGCGCTCATCCTGAACTCGCCGCACAACCCGACCGGCAAGGTCTTCACGCGCGACGAACTGGCGCTGGTCGCCTCGGTCTGCCAGGAGCACGACCTGCTGGCCATCACCGACGAGATCTACGAGTTCATCGTCTACGGCGAGGCACGGCACGTCCCGCTGTGCACGTTGCCGGGCATGGCCGATCGCACGGTGACGATCAGCAGTCTCTCCAAGTCGTTCAGCGTCACGGGCTGGCGCGTCGGCTGGGCCATCGCGCCGCCGCACCTGGCCGGCGCCATCCGCAAGGTGCACGACTTCCTGACGGTCGGCGCCCCGGCTCCCCTGCAGGAGGCCGCGGCCTTCGCGCTGCGCCTGCCCGAGGCGTACTTCGCCTCACTCGCCTCGCACTACGACAGCCGCCGCCAGCGGTGCGTGGGCATGCTGGAGCGATGCGGCTTCGCCCCGCACGTGCCGGCGGGCGCGTACTACGTGATGACCGACATCCGCGAACCGCTCGCGCGCGCACGGCGCCGCGGGACGGCCGTCGACGTCAGGGACGATGTGAGTGCGGCGCGATGGCTGGCGAGCGAGGTGGGCGTGGCAGCGGTGCCAGGCAGCAGTTTCTACCGTGCGGGCACCGGCGGCCGAGACTGCCTGCGCTTCTGCTTCTGCAAGAAGGAGGAGACGCTCGCCGCCGCCGAGGAGCGCTTGTTCCGGATGTTCCTGGGGTAGAGCGCCCCTACCCGCCGGCCTGGCCGCCGCCCTGGCCGCCTGCGCGCGTCACCCAGACATGCGCCAGCAGCGGCAGCAACACGACCTGGGCGAGGGCCGCCAGCAGGCCGGGCAGCATCGCCGCCTGCAGATAGGCCGGTAGCGACGTCGAGATGGCACCCGTGAACACCATCACCGCCAGGAACACCACCCGGCCGCCGATGACCGCCGCCAGTGCCGCCTGCAGGCGTCCCCGCTGCAGCACCTCGACGAAGTACCCGGCGATGGCGCCGTAGGCCGCCAGTTCGAACGTCATCGACGGCAGCACCGCAGGGCGAGGCATGCCGGCGATCAGGTAGCTGACGATCGGCGACGCCGCGCCGATCACGAGGCCCGAGCGCCAGCCGTAGACGAGCCCCGCGAGGATGGCCGGCCAGTGCATCGGCAGCAGGCGGCGCACCGGCAGGCCCAGCAGGTGGATCACCGCGGGCAGGGCCCACGCGGCGCAGAGCACCAGGGCGAACTGAATGGTCAGCGCGCGGGGCTGCCGGGCAGGCAGCGTCCAGACGGACGCAGGGGCGGACAGAGTCTGGGACACGCCGGGATTGTGGCGTGTCCGCGCCATCGGCGCAAGGGCCGCGACGGCTACTCGGCGAGCACGTCCTGGTAGAGCCGGCGGTAGTCGGCGGCCGTCCCGAGGATCTTCTTCACGTACATCTGCGTTTCCGGGAACGGGATGTCGTCGATGAACTCGGCCTGTTCGAGCGGACCGCGCTCGGCCTTCCAGCGGATGACGCGTCCGGCGCCGGCGTTGTAGCCGGCCAGGGCGAAGTGCACGCCGCCGAGATTGCGGACCAGCGTGGCGAAGTAGCGTGTGCCGAAGCGGACGTTGGTCTCCGGATTGGTCAGCATCTGCGTACGGAACCGCGGCACGCCCTCGGCGCGGGCCAGCTGGCGTCCGGTCGTCGGCAGGATCTGCATCAGCCCCCACGCATTGGCCGGCGACCGCACGTCGGCGACGTAGGACGACTCCTGACCGATCAGCGCCGCGACGATGAACGGATCGAGATCGTGCTGCGACGCGTAGCGCTTGATGAGCGGCACGTACTCCAGCGGAAAGATCACTTCCTGGATCTCGCGGGGCAGCGCGTCGCCCTCCACCGACAGGTACTGCGGGTAGGCCTGGCGCATCGTGTTGATGGCCGGGCGAATCTCTCCCTGCTGCCGGTAGACCCAGGCCAGCGTCGCGTCGAGGCGGGGCGTTCGGCCGTGGGCCCGCTGCGCGTGCTTCATCTCTTCGACGGCCTCGTCGAACAGGCCGGCCGACACGAGCCAGGTGATGAGCTCGGCACTCGGCGGCGGCTCGGTGGCGACCATGGTCGCGTCCTGGGGCGTCGGCTCGATCGGATCGTCGACCGTCGCATCGCGGTCGCCGCCGTCGACAGAGGCGACCACGACATCTGGCGCCAGGGCCGATCGGTCGCTCGGCAGCGGCGCGCCAAGCCGGGTCAGCGCCTCGTTGGCGAGGCGGCCGTAGTAGGAGTGGAAGTAGTCGACGGCGGCGAGCGTCAACCGCTGGGTCGCGCCGGTGCGATCGCCGAGGTGCTCACGGCCGCGACCGGCCCAGTACAGCCACGCCGGCCGGGTGTTGGCGCGCGGGATGCTCGACGCCGCGAGTTCGAAGACGCGAACGGCCTCGTCGAACTGATCGGCCCGATAGCTGGCCCAGCCGTACTTCCACGCGGCGCGCTCGGCGTAACGGCCCGAGGGATTGCGATCGAAGAGCCGGCGGAACACCGCGGCTGCTTCGGCGTCCGCATCCGCCTTCAGCAGCTGGGTGCCGCGTTCGTTCAGCGCCCGCTCCACCCAGGCGTCGGCACTGGTGCCCGGGGTGATGGCGGCCAACGTGTCGAGCGCGGCACGGTACTCGTCCATCCGTCCCTGCTCGCGCAGGGCCGACGCCACGAAGTACTGCGCCTCGCCGCCCCCGACGCCGCGCGACGCCAGGTCGGTCAGCGTCTCCAGCACACTCGGGCACCGGCGCTGCGCGCACGCCGCCTGTGCCAGCCGCAGCTGCACACGGTCGCGACGCCCCTGCGCCTCGGCGGCGTCGGCGCTTGCGGGCAGCAGCGCGGCCAACTGCTTCAGCGCGGCCTCGGCATCGGCAGCACGTCCGGCCGCCAGCAGCGCCTCCGCGCGTGTGAGGTCATGCGGAAAGGCGTCGGGCGTCCCCACCGCGGCCGTCTGCAGCGTGGTCTTGGCCTGGCGCAGCGCCGACGTGGCGAGCGCACTGGTCGGGAACTCGTAGTAGAGCCGGAGCCACAGCCGAGCAGCGTCCTGGGGACGTCCCGCGGCGCGCGTCGCGGTCGCCCACTGATCGAGGACGACATCGCGATTGCTGGTGAGGCCCGGATACAAATCTTCGAGCAGGGCGGCGGCCCCGGCGGCATCGTCCAGGCTGAGGGCCGCTTCGGCCTCGGCCGACAGGGCGAGCTGGCGAAGGCGACCGGCGCTGAGCGACGTCCGCAGGGCCGTCAGGCGGGCGCGCGCGGGCCCTGGACGACGGAGGCGGAGATCCGAGAGGGCGCGGTAGTACTCGGCGTAGGCGTCGAGGGGCGTCCCGGCCAGCTGGGCCGACTGCAGCGCGGCGGCTGCCTCGTCGTAGCGACTGGCGCGCACCGCGTCCGCGGCGGTGCGCAGGGCCCTCACGCCAGGCTGCTGGGCGATGCGGCGGCGCTCGGCGGCAGCGGGCACCAGCCAGGCGTCTTCGATCCGCGATGGGACGGGCGGATGCGCCGTCGGCGCGAGTTGCGCCGCGGCGCGGGGCGTGTAGGAAACCCGGGGCGCCCACGGCCCTCCGATCAACCCGGCTGAGATGACGAGAGCCATCCCGGCCGTCGCCAGCCACACGCCTCGGCGCGTGGGACGAGGCGGCGTGTGCGGGGCGGGGCTGGGCATCGATCTCCTCTAGGAACCGGTCTTGAGCAGTGTCGCGTCGCCGTTGGCCAGCGTGCGCACGATCTCCTCGTCGAACAGCGTCTCGCGACCCGGCAGTGCCTCCGGCACGCGCTGGGTGTACTGGCGACGGGCGCGTTCGATGTCGCTACCGAGGCGCGTGCCCAGATCGCCGTGGGCGCGCCCCTCCATCACGTCCGCCTCGCGATTCAGACGAATCTCCGAGACGAGTAGCCGCGCCACGCGCCGGGCTTGTTCGATGGCATCGCCCATCGACGTCTCGAGTGTGGGCCGCTGCACCACGCGCAGGTGCGGGGGCATCGGCACGACCACATCCGGGCGCTGCGTGCGGGCGTAGCCGGCGGCGCGCATGGCGGTGAGCGTTTCGAGGCAGCGGGCGGCGTGCCGCGCGAGAATCTCGACGGCGTCGGTCCAGCCGGGGACCAGCGCCTGGGCGTCGGTGCCGCCATCGGCATAGACGAGCGCGGCCGACTGGCCGCCGATGGCCACCGGGACGGCCAGCCCCTGCTGCCCGTCGGGGAGCGGGGCCAGTCCGAGCACGGGACCGTCCACGGACGCCTCGACCATGGCCGGCGCGGCGCTGTCGAGGATGGCCTTGAGGTCGGCATGGTCGGGCAGGTGCAGGTCGGCGCCGATGCCGGGGGCGCCCTGCGGGAAGCCGCTGCGTCGCCACACGCGGGCGCGGTCCTCCTGGAACACGAGGACGGCGCTGCGGGGCGTCTGCGCGGCGAGCCCTTCACTGAGGGCGTCGAGCACCTCGCTCAGGGTCGTCGCGTCGTCCATGCCGCTGATGGCGTGCGCAAGGGCCTGGACGCGGCCGGCGACGTCCTGGCGGGCCAGCTGGGTGGACTCGAGGAGTGCGGCGGCCTTGCCCTGCTCGTTCTGCAGCTGCGCCTGGCGCACGGCCTCGACGAGGGCGCGTTCGGCGTCGGCGAGGGTGGCGTCGGCCTCCTGGCGGAGTTGCGCAAGGGCCATCGCGTGGGTGTCGCGGGTGGTGTTGACCAGTTCGTCGAGGTCGCCGAGCTTGCGGTCGCGGTCGGCGAGGGCGGCCTGCAGGTCGGTGACCTGCTGCTCGAGGGCGGCGGTCGCCTCGGCGTGGGCCGCGAGGGCCTCGGCGTGGGCGGTGGCGGTCTCCGCCTGGGCGGTGTTGGCCTCGACGGCGACCTCGGCGGCGGCGGTGCGCAACTCCTCGGTGAGGGCGGCGAGCCTGGCGCGCAGATCTTCGTCGAGGCGGTGGACTGCCGCGGTGGCGGCCTCGGTGATACGGGTCTCGAGCGACATGGGCGTCTCTGGTGGCGAGTGTGGTCCCGCCGTGACTGGCTGGCCGTGGGGGGATTATGCGAGGCCCATACCACCTCGTCAAGGCACGAGAATACTGGGAAAATTCGAGGAATCGCGGCTTGCGGTGCCGGGGTGTGGCGCGTACACTGTCAGTATCGTCGTTGGGCCGTCACTCTCGCCATGGCAGGAACTGCCACGGGTGGGGTGGGGGCGAGCGACGGGCAGTCGCGAGGGAATCCTCGCGGCGGCATCTCCAGGGGGGCGTCACGGCTTCGACGGAGGTGTGGACCCGTGGGATGCGTGCCGAGGACTCCAATTCCCTCGTTAATCCGTTGGAAACCAAATGTAACTGCGGAACCGCAGCTTGCACTCGCAGCTTAATTAACTGCGACGCGTCGCCCTAGAGCGCCCTCGACCGGGGACGACGCGCCATTCAGAGGGCTGGCCCCCATCCGGTGTTCCGGCAGGTGGGGGCGAGACATACCGGGACTGGCTGTCAGGTTTTTCTCGTCGCTCTTCGAGCCTGCGCAGTGAGATTTCAAGAGCGGACACGCACGTAGAGTCCTGCGGCGATGCGCCCTCGGACGCGGGTTCGACTCCCGCCGCCTCCACCACCCTAAGTTATTGACTGTAAGTCACTTAGGAGCAGCAGCCCAGTTTCGGTCCCGCCGCCCCTCCCCTAT
>LNFM01014546.1_pt1 | contig 16997 bp, 16 predicted proteins | sample 596031 | NCBI WGS metagenome assembly LNFM01 (sample SAMN04254537, study PRJNA301005) | activated carbon metagenome | isolation source: dual media filters at the Ann Arbor, Michigan drinking water treatment plant | place: USA: Ann Arbor
TGGCCTCGTCCTACCTCGGCTCCAACCTGATCTCGACCCTTGTCCAGCCGGCCTGCGAGCGCATCGGCGATCGCACCGAGCAGTCCTGCTTCGCCGCCGTGCTCGACGGCTACGACATCGTCATGATCGCCCATTCGCTGCATGGCCGGCCGGACGTCCTCGCCCCGACCATCGGCCTGCGCCGCCCGGCCTTCAACACGGCGGCCGGCCGCGCCATCCTGAGCCAGCTTGCCGACGAGGCGCTCGACGCCTGGCTCGACCGGCTCGAGCCCAAGGCGATGACCGACTTCACCGTGACCGACAAGAAGGCGCTGCGCGAGGAGCTGCGGCGCGTGCGCAGGCAGGGCCACGCCATTACCGTCCAGGAAATGCGCCGCGGCTATCACGCCGTGGCCGTTCCCCTGAAGCGCTACGACGGCGCCACCATCGCCGCCGTCTGTGTCGCCGCCTGGGTGGAGGACTCCGCAGCCGGCTCGTTCGCCGACAAGTACCTCAGCGTGCTGAAGGAAGAGACCGAGACGCTGCAGCCGCAGTTGTTGTGACGCATCGTTCCAAAGAGTCCTCTGCTTCAATTCTCAATCCATGCACGCAAACCTCACCCTGAGGAGCCCCGCATAGCGGGGCGTCTCGAAGGGTGGGCTCCAACGACGGTACCTGTTGCCCATGCTTCGAGACACTCGCTGCGCTCGCTCCTCAGCATGAGGCGGTTTGCTTGCTCGGGGAGGGGAAAACCGAATCGAGTGCCTTCACTCCTTGCTTGCGAACGGGTTGTCGTCGCCGTCCCAGTAGCGCTTGAGCAGGGGGACCTGGAAGAAGGCGAACACCAGCGTGAGCGGGAAGCTCAGGAACATCTTGCTGGCGATCCAGGTGTCGGTCGGGAAGTTGCGCCACATCACCTCGTTGATCGCGGCCAGCACGAAGACAGCCTTCGTCGGTCAGGCGGAAGGCGGTGCCGAAAATCGGCTTCAGCAGCGGCCGACGGAACAGCAGCAGGCCGCCGCCCAGGATGACGCCGAACAGGCAGTTCACGATCGTCGGCTTCAGCTTGATGAAGGTCTCGTCCTGCAGCCAGATCGTCAGCCCGCCGAACACCAGCACGAAGAAGCCGCCGACCAGCGGCATGACCGGCCAGCGCCTCTCCAGCACGCGATAGAGCGGCAGCGCCACCGCGGTGGCAACGACGAACACGGCGGTGCCGACGAAGATCCCCCACTTGCCGTTGACGACGAAGAACAGGATCAGCGGTCCCAGCTCCAGCGCCGTCGAGTAGAGCTTGCGCAGGCCGCCGCGCTCGGCGCTCGTTCCATCGCTCATGAGAGCCCCATCAGGCTACGCGCGAAGCTGCGCGCCTCGAATGGCCGAAGATCGTCGATGCCCTCGCCGACGCCGATCGCCACCACCGGCAGCTCGAACTTCTCGGCGAGTGCCACCAGCACGCCCCCCTTGGCGCTGCCGTCGAGCTTGGTCAGCACCAGGGCATCGACCGGGGTCATCGCCTTGAAGGTCTCGACCTGGGCGTGGGCGTTCTGGCCGGTCGTCGCGTCGAGCACCAGCAGGCAGGAATGCGGCGCCTCGGGGTCGAGCTTGCGGATGACGCGCACGATCTTGGCGAGCTCGGCCATCAGGTTGGACTTGTTGTGCAGGCGTCCGGCGGTGTCGATCAGCAGCACGTCGCATTGCTCGGCCCGCGCCCGCTCCAGCGCCTCGTAGGCCAGCCCCGCCGCGTCGGCGCCGGTGCCCCTGGCGACGACGGGGACGCCGGCCCGATCGCCCCACACCTTGAGCTGCTCGACCGCGGCGGCACGGAACGTGTCGCCGGCCGCCATCATGACCTTGCGGCCTTCGCCCTTGTACAGGTTGGCGAGCTTGGCGATGGTCGTGGTCTTGCCGCTGCCGTTGACGCCGATCACCAGCACGACATGCGGCTTCCTCGCGCGATCGATCACCAGCGACGTCGCCACCGGCTGCAGGATCTCGGCGATGTCGTCGGCGAAGGCGGCGCGCACCTCCTCGTCGGTGACCTCCTTGCCGAAGCGCTCCTTGCCGAGCTTGCCGACCAGCCGGGCGGCCACGGTGACGCCGAGGTCGGCCTGGATCAGCACGTCCTCGAGATCGTCGAGCGTCTGCTGGTCGAGCTTCTTCTTGGTGAAGAGCGCGGTGATGCTCTCGGTGACGCGCTTGGTCGACTTGGCAAGGCCGTCCTTCAACCGCGACAGCCAGCCCTTCTTCTCGACCACGTCTTCCTGCTCGACCTCGGCACCCGCCGGGGAGCGGAGCACCTCGCTCACCGATCCATTCGCGGGCGGCGACGGCGAGACCGGCGTCTGCGCCTCCTTCTCGACCTCCAACGGCCTGGGCGTCTCGCTGGTCGGGGTTGCCGGCGCGCGGAGCCGCGCAAACCAGCCCTTCTTCTCGACCTGCTCTTCCGTCTCGACCTCGGCAGCCACCCGCGAGTCGAGTACCTCGCTCACCGAGGCGCTCGCGGGAAGCGATGGCGGTGGCAGCGAGACCGGCGTCACGGCTTCCTTCTCGACTTCAGGCTCTGCCGGCCTGGGAGTCTCGCTCGCCGGGGTTCCCCGGGAGCGAAACCGCGCAAACCAGCCCTTCTTCTCGGGTTCCGTCTCGCTCACCGGGACACCTCAGGAAAGCAGCGAGCGGTCGAGCTCGCCCTTGAAGGCGACGGCGATGCCGCCAGTCATCATCACATGGCCGTCGCGCAGCCATTCGATGCCGAGCGTCCCGCCATCGAGCACGACATCGGCCCGGCGCTTCACCAGGCCGCGCCGGCTCGCCGCCACCACCGCGGCGCAGGCGCCGGAGCCGCAGGCCAGCGTCAGTCCGGCGCCGCGTTCCCAGACGCGCAGGCGCAGGCGGCCTTCGCCCAGCAACTGGGCGACGCCGACATTCGCCCGCTCCGGAAAGAAACTGTCGCGCTCGAGCGTCGGCCCCAGCTCGGCGAGCGGGATGGCGTCGGCGTCGGCGACGAAAAAGGTGGCGTGCGGGTTGCCCATGTTGGTGCCGGCCGGATCCTGCAGCGGTCCCGCGCCGACCGGCAGGTGATTGGTGTCGCAGGCGGCACGCACCGGGATGTCGCGCCAGTCGAGCCGCGCCGGTCCCATGTCGACGGAGATCACCGGCAGGCCGTTGCTGCCCGTCCCGCTGCGCTGCGAGTCGAGCAGCCCGGCGATCGTCTGCACCGTCACGTGATCGGTCTTGCGCTCGTCCATCAGCACCGAGGCGACGCAGCGCGTGGCATTGCCGCAGGCCCCGGCCTCGCCGCCATCGGGATTGTAGATGCGCATGAAGACGTCGGCGGCGCGCTCGGTCGGCGGCTCGAGCACGATCAGCTGGTCGCAGCCGACGCCCAGCCGGCGGTCGGCGATGGCACGCCGCCGGTCGGCCGTCAGGTCCAACGCAGCACCGCGCGCATCGAGCACGACGAAGTCGTTGCCGAGCCCGTGCATCTTGAGGAAAGGCGTTCCGCTCATGCGCTGCCGCACTTGCACGCCGTGTGGCCGTTCATGCCGGCTATATGGCGGTTCGGCCGGGCCAGCGCAACGAGCGCGGCCGGACCTGGCCGGCATGGGGGCCGCCCAGCTCGCGCACGTCGAGTGCCGCCAGCCGCTTGGTGTAGATCGTGAGATGGAGGATGCCGAGCGGGTCGTAGGGCATGGCCGGCTCGACGAAGAGGCTTCGCGCGGCGTCCCACGCCGGCGTCGCATGATGGACCGGCCAGTTGCACCGGCTGGGCAGTGGCTCGCAGGCGAAGCCCTGGTCGTAGACCAGGACGTTGAGCGCCATCTGGTCGGTCATGTCGGTCGAGCGCTGCAGGGCCTCGCCCAGCACGGTCGCCCAGCCCTGCCAGTGCGGCGCCCCGGCGGCGAGCGCGAACACGCCGGCGTTGATCATCGGGTAGCGCACCAGGCGCTCGGCGGTCGCCTTGTCGAAGCACGATTCGTAGGCCGCGCCGCAGACCGCGGAGAACTCGCCCCAGGCATGATGGTAGTGCCGCATCGAGCGATGGATCTCGGGCGCCACCGCGAGCGCACCGGTGCGGGCGGCGGCGAGGAACAGCGCGATCGCGTCGCCCTGCTGGACCCAGCAATCGCCGTCGATCCAGAGATACAGGTCGAAGCCCGGGAAGTAGCGCGTCAGGAAGGGGCGTGCCGTCAGTGCCTTGTAGCCGTCCTTGAGCTTGTCACGGCCGGGAAAGTCGAAGTCCCAGCCCGGCACCACCAGCGTGGCGCCGCGATCGAGGCACCAGGCGCGCTGCTCGCCGGTAAGGCCGCAATCGAGAATGCCGAGCGCCAGCGCCCGGCCCTCCGGCACGCACTGCACGGAGGCGATGCAGTCCTTCATCAGGTCGAAGTAGCCGGCATCGCCGCCGGTGATCGCGATCGTTCTCTCCGCCACGGCCGGAGGATGGCTTATCGGGCCTTTGCTGTCGCCTGCCTTTGCGCCACAGTCCCTGGCCCTCGATCGGATTCGACTCTTCTCGCTGGGCGCGTGCTACTCCAGTGGCGCGATCTTTATCGATCACACAGAAGACGCGCGACTGGAGTGGCGCGCCCCCAGCGGGGAAGAGCCATGGCCAAGCATGTCGACTACTACGTTTCGCTGAATTCTCCCTGGACGTATCTCGGCTCGAAGCGTTTCGAGGCGATCGCCGGCAAGCATAAGGCCCACGTCTCGATCTGGCCGGTCGATTTCGGCTCGGTGTTCGCCGTGTCGGGCGGCCTGCCGTTGCCCAAGCGCGCGCCGCAGCGCCAAGCCTACCGCATGATGGAGCTGAAGCGCTGGCGCGATCATCTCGGCGTCAAGCTCACGCTCGAGCCCAAGTTCTTTCCCGCCAACGAGATGGCCGCTGCCAAATGCGTGATCGCGCTGCGCGAGCTGGGTCGCATGGCCGATGCCATCAAGCTGGCGCACGCCGTGCTCAACGCGCTGTGGGCCGAGGAGAAGGATACCGGCGATCCGGCGACGCTGCAGGCGATCATCGCCGACTGCGGTTTCGATGCCGCTTCGGTTATCAAGGCGAGCGAAACGCCCGGGATGGCCGAGAAGCGCGAATCCTACACGAAGTACGCAATCGAACGCGGTGTATTCGGGGCGCCGTCCTTCGTGATCGACGGCGAGATTTTCTGGGGCCAGGACCGGCTCGATTTCGTCGACCGCAAGCTCGCGGCGTAGGACATTCGGGATCATTGCCGGGAGCGCGCCACTCTGCGGCGCCAACTTTGGTGGAAGACCCAACAAAAACCTCATCCTGAGGAGGCCGCGTAGCGGCCGTCTCGAAGGATGGGCCGCACACGAGATCGCCGGAAAAGCGCTGTCGCAGCACCAGCTCTGTTGCCGACCAAAGGGCGAAGGTTACTTCGCCCGAATCGAGACGCGGCCCTCCAGGCCGCTCCTCAGGGTGAGGTCCCTTCGTAGGTTAGCGCCTATGAGCGCGCCACTCCCGTGGCGCTCATCCTCTTCGTTTCGACCATCCCATGAGCGCCACAGCCGGCGGAGGTTACTCCGCCTGAAGTGGCGCGGTCCCGGCGGAAGACTCAAATGCCGAGCAGCGCGGCCGCGGCGATGGCGAAGCCGTTGTTGACGGCGTGCGCCACCAGGGACGGCCACAGCGAATCGGTGCGCCGGCGCAGCCAGCCGAACCACAGGCCGAGCGGCAGCACCAGGAGGATGTGTGCCAGCTCGACATGGGCAGCGGCAAAGGCGAGCGAGCTGGCGATCCAGGCGACCATCGTGCCCCAGCGCGAGGCCAGCCAGCCGTACAGGATGCCGCGGAACAGCAGCTCCTCGACCAGCGGCGCCAGACCGGCCAGCAACAGCAGGCTCAGCGCGAGCAGCCTGGGATCGCGCGCCGTCTCGACCGCCTGCTTCATCCCCTTCGGGTCGAGGCCGATCTGGCTCACCGCCACCGACAGCCCGATGGTCGCCATCGTGCCGAGGACGATCGGCCGCCCGCCGACGGCGCGAAAGCCCAGCGCCGGGACGGCCTGCAGGCCGAGCGGCACCACGGCAATGATCACCGCCAGCAGGGCGGCCAGGAAGAAGGCGCCGACGATTGCCAGCATGCCGTCGCCGCGGGCGAGCCATACCGCCGGCATCACCAGGACCGGCAGGGCGACGACGCAGATCGCGACGGACCATCCCGGTATCCTTGGATTATGATGGTCGATCAAAGGGTTATGCTGGTCCGCCAAGCCTTTTGACTCCGTGCCCGGGAGGCCTTATACCCCGCCCGTTCAATCGGTCGTGCCGATTTTCAGGTTCCCCGACGGGGAGCTCCGCTGATTCGCGAAGGTTCGCGCATCGGCGCGCTCTGCGTTTGGGCGAACCGATTAGGGTTCGGCCGGTCGGCGTCAAGGCGAACGGAAGACGAGATGTTCGAAGGTCTGAGCAAACGTCTGGGCACTGTGTTCGACCGTCTCCGCGGGCGCGGAGCGCTGTCGGAGAGCGATGTCGACGCGGCCCTGCGCGAGGTCAGGACGGCGCTGCTGGAAGCCGACGTGGCCTTGCCGGTGGTGCGCCAGTTCATCGACCAGGTGCGACCCAAGGCGATCGGCGCCGACGTGATCCGCTCGGTCACGCCCGGCCAGATGGTGGTCAAGATCGTCAACGATCACCTGGTCGAGATGCTGGGCGGCACGGTCTCCGACCTCGATCTCAACGCCGTCCCGCCGGTCGTCATCCTGATGGTCGGCCTGCAGGGCTCGGGCAAGACCACCTCGAGCGCCAAGATCGCCTATCGCCTGAGCCAGGGCCCGCAGGGCATGGCTGCCGAGATGTTCGAGGGCACCTTCTCGACCAAGCGGCGCGTGCTGATGGCCTCGCTCGACACGCGCCGGCCGGCCGCGCAGCAGCAGCTCGCCATACTGGGCGAGCAGACCGGCGTGCCGACCCTGCCGATCGTGCCGCTCGAGATGCCGCTCGCCATCACCCGGCGGGCGATGGAGATGGCGCGGCGCGAAGGCTTCGACGTGCTGATCCTCGATACCGCCGGCCGGCTCTCGATCAACGAGGAGCTGATGCAGGAGGTCGCCGACATCAGCGCCCTCGCCCAGCCCAAGGAAACCCTGCTGGTCGCCGACGCGATGACCGGCCAGGACGCCGTCAATGTCGCCAAGGCGTTCAACGAGCGCCTCGCCGTCACCGGCATCGTGCTGACCCGCGTCGACGGCGATGCGCGCGGCGGCGCCGCCCTGTCGATGCGCGCCGTCACCGGCCGTCCGGTCAAGCTGATCGGCGTCGGCGAGAAGTTCGACGCGCTCGAGCCGTTCCATCCCGATCGCATCGCCAGCCGCATTCTCGGCATGGGCGACATCGTCTCGCTGGTCGAGCGCGCCGCCGAGACGATCGACAAGGAAGACGCCGAGAAGCTCGCCGCCAAGGTCCGCAAGGGCCAGTTCGACACAGCTGCGCAAGATGGGCGGCCTGCAGGGTCTGATGGGCATGCTGCCGGGCGCCATGCAGGCCAAGGCGGCGATGTCCAAGGCCAAGATCGACGAGACCCAGCTCAAGCGCCAGGAGGCGATCATCCTGTCGATGACGCCCCGCGAGCGGCGCAACCCCGACCTGATACTCGCCTCGCGCAAGAAGCGTATCGCCAGGGGCTCGGGCCTGCAGGTCCAGGACGTCAACAAGCTGCTCAAGCAGCACGCCGACATGCTCAAGATGATGAAGCGGGTGAACAAGCTCGGCGACAAGGGATTCATGCGCAGCCTCGAGGGGATGAACCTGCCCCCGGGCTTCCCGCGCTGAAGGTCAACGACAAGCCAATCGAGACATACGAGACGACCAGAGAGGATTTGAAGGAATGCTAGCGATCCGCATGACCCGGCACGGCGCCAAGAAGCGGCCGTTCTTCCACATCGTCCTGGCCGATTCGCGCAGCCCGCGCGACGGCCGCTTCATCGAGAAGCTGGGCACCTACAACCCGCTGCTGCCGCGCGAGCACGAGCAGCGCGTGACGCTCGACAAGGAGCGCATCGCCCATTGGCTGAAGGTCGGCGCGCAGCCGTCGGACCGCGTCGCCAAGTTCCTCGCCCAGGCCGAGCTGATGACGCCGCGCGAGCGCCGCGAGCAGAGCAAGAAGCCGCTGCCGCGCGCCAAGGCGCAGGAGCGCCTGAAGGCGGCGGCCGCGGCGGCCGACAAGGAAGCTGCCGCGAGCTGATGCGCGGCGACCTGATGAGGCGGGGCAATGGCTGAGGGCCGCATCCTGCTGGGCGTCGTCGCGGCGCCGCACGGTGTGCGCGGCCTGGTCCGCATCAGGAGCTACACCGGGGAACCGATGGCGATCGCCAGCTATGGCCCGCTGTCGGACGAGACGGGAGGGAAGCAGTACCGGGTCGAGGCGCTGAGCACCGTGAAGGGTGCGGTGCTGGCCCGGATCGAGGGCGTAGCCGATCGAACGGCGGCCGAGGCGATACGCGGGTTGCGGCTCTATGCGGAGCGCAGCGTCTTGCCGGCCCCGGACGAGGGCGAGTGGTACGAGGCGGACCTGATCGGTCTCGCCGCGGTCGGCCGGGATGGCCGGGATTGGGGCAAGGTGATCGCCTTCCACGATTTCGGTGCCGGGTCGACGATGGAGGTGTCGGGCGGCACGGCGTCGCGCAGCTCGGTGATGTTGCCGTTCAACGACGATGCGGTCCCCGAGATCGACGTCGCCGGCGGCAAGGTGGTGGTCGATCCGCCGGTCGGTGTGCTGACGGGCGGACCAGAGAAGGAGGCGGAGGACTGACGTGTGGCGCGCGACGGCGCTGACGCTCTTCCCGGGGATGTTCCCGGGCCCGCTGGGCGAGAGCCTGGCCGGCAAGGCGCTGAGGGAGGGTGTCTGGGCGTTGCAGGCGGTCGACATCCGGAGCTACGCCAGGGATCGGCACGGCACGGTCGACGATGCGCCCTTCGGCGGCGGCGCCGGCATGGTGATGAAGCCCGACGTGCTGTCGGCGGCGCTGGAGGCGGTGTCGGCGTTGCCGGGCATGGCGGAGGCGCCGAAGATGCTGCTGTCGCCGCGCGGCGTGCCGTTCGATCAGGCGCGCGGGCGCAGGTTGGCGGCGGGACCCGGTGTCGTGTTGGTATGCGGGCGGTTCGAGGGCGTCGACGAGCGCGTCATCGAGGCCCATGCGTTGGAGGAGATCTCGGTCGGCGATTTCGTGCTTTCGGGCGGCGAGATCGCGGCCATGGCGGTGATGGATTGCTGCGTGCGGCTGCTGCCCGGGGTGATGGGCGAGCCGCACTCGGCGAGCGAGGAGAGTTTCGAGGACGGATTGCTGGAGTATCCGCACTACACGCGGCCCGCCTCCTGGGTGGGACCCGACGGGATCGAGCGGCGCGTGCCGGAGATCCTGGTGTCGGGCCATCACGGGCGGGTCGCCGAATGGCGGGCCCGGCAGAGAGAAGAGATCACGCGCCGCCGGCGGCCCGACCTGTGGGCCCGCCGGGCGGCGCAGGGAACCGAACTGAAGTGACGAAAGGATGGAAGCCATGAACATTCTCGATACGCTGGGCCAAGCCACGATGGATCGAATCGTAGCCGAACGGCCGGTGCCGCGCTTCGAGCCGGGCGACACGCTGCGCGTGCACGTCAAGGTGCAGGAAGGCACCCGCGAGCGAATCCAGGTGTTCGAAGGCCTGTGCATCGGCCGCAAGAACGCCGGCGTGAACTCCTCGTTCACGGTGCGCAAGATCAGCTTCAACGAGGGCGTCGAACGCGTCTTCCCGCTGTACAGCCCGGGCGTCTGGGAGATCGAGGTGGTGCGCAAGGGCATCGTGCGCCGCGCCAAGCTCTACTACCTGCGCGATCTGCGCGGCAAGGCGAGCCGCATCGCCGAGGACGTCGAGGCCCAGCGCCAGCTCATTGCCGAGCAGGCCGAGGAGGAGGCGAAGCGGCCGCGGCGCGAGAAGCTCAAGAAAGAGAAGCCGCGGGGCGATGGCACCGTGCGCGCCGCCAAGGGCGGCGGCAGGAAGTAGGCCCGCCATGGCAACCCGCAAGAAGGCGCCGCCGCCGCCCGCCCCGCCGCCGCCGCGCACCCTGTTCGAGAAGATCTGGGATGCCCACGTGGTCGATCGTCAGGATGACGGCACCTGCGTCATCTACATCGACCGTCACCTCGTGCACGAGGTGACCAGCCCGCAGGCCTTCGAAGGCCTGCGCATGGCCGGTCGCAAGGTGCGTCGCACCGACGCCACCATCGCGGTGGCCGATCACAACACGCCGACCACTGATTTCAGCGCCGGCATCGCCGACGACGAATCGCGCATCCAGGTCGAGACGCTGGAGAAGAACGTCGTCGATTTCGGCGTGCCGTATTTCGGGCTCGACGATCCGCGGCGCGGCATCGTGCACGTGATCGGCCCCGAGCAGGGCCTGACCCTGCCCGGGATGACCATCGTGTGCGGCGACAGTCACACCTCGACGCACGGCGCGTTCGGCGCGCTGGCCTTCGGCATCGGCACCTCGGAGGTCGAGCACGTGCTCGCCACCCAGACGCTGATCCAGCGGCCGGCCAGGAACATGCGCGTCGCCGTCGAGGGCAGCCTGCCGCTCGGCGTCACCGCCAAGGACGTGATCCTCGCCATCATCGGCAAGCTCGGCACCGCCGGCGGCACCGGCTACGTGGTCGAGTATGCCGGCCGCGCCATCCGCGAGCTGACGATGGAAGGCCGCATGACTGTCTGCAACATGTCGATCGAGGCAGGCGCCCGCGCCGGCCTGATCGCGCCGGACGATACGACCTTCAAGTATCTGCAAGGCCGGCCCTATGCGCCGAAGGGTGGCGCCTGGGATCTGGCGCTCGCCCAGTGGCGTCGCCTGCCGAGCGACAAGGGCGCCACCTTCGACACCCAGCTCGACCTCCTGGCATCCGACATCCCGCCCATGGTGACCTGGGGCACCAGCCCGCAGGACGCGCTGCCGATCACCGACGTGGTCCCCGACCCGGCCAATGCACCCGACGAGAACCGTCGCGAGGCGTGGGCGCGCTCGCTCGCCTACATGGACCTGAAGCCGGGCACCCGCCTGGTCGATGTGCCGATCGACCGCGTGTTCATCGGCTCGTGCACCAACGGGCGCATCGAGGATTTGCGCGCGGCCGCCGAGATCGCGCGCGGCCGCAAGGTGGCGGCCAACGTCTCGGCCATGGTGGTGCCGGGCTCGGGCCTGGTGAAGGCCGAGGCCGAGAAGGAAGGCCTCGACAGGATCTTCATCGAGGCCGGCTTCGAGTGGCGCCTGCAGGGCTGCTCGATGTGCCTGGCGATGAACGCCGACCGGCTCGAGCCCGGCCAGCGCTGCGCCTCGACCTCGAACCGCAACTTCGAAGGCCGCCAGGGCCGCGGCGGGCGCACCCACCTCGTCAGCCCGGCAATGGCCGCCGCGGCGGCGATCCGGGGCACCCTGGCCGACGTACGCGACTTCCAGTAGTCGCGTCCCTCGGTTCAATATTCGATCGGGCGGCGTCGCATGGCGCCGCCCGATCTCTTTTTCCGGCCGGGCCGTAAGCCAGGAAGGGTGTCGATCCTGCCGACCATCGGTGGGACGACGGGCTTGTGCATCTGGCGCATGTGGCGCGAGCCGATCATCGTTCGCGATGCCCGATGAGCCCTACACGATGCCGGCAGCGCCCGGCGCTTTGAAACGCCGTGCCATGATTCCACAGGAGATGTGCCCGGCCAGGGCGCGCCCGATGGGCCGGACGATCGACCCGTGCTAGGGTCGACGGACGTTTTCCATCAGGAGACCGACATGGCGAGCGTTCCGAATTCGGGCTCTTCGGCCCCTCCTCCACCGCCGCCGGTGTGGGACGCGCGTCCGGCCGCTCCCACCACCGTACGCTATGCCGGCTTCTGGCTGCGCGTGGTCGCGGCGCTCGTCGACGCCATCGCGCTCGCCATCGTGTGGCAGATTATCGAGCTGTTCTTCCCCATGCCGCCCCCGCCGCCGCCCGACCCCGATTTCGAGGCTCTGCTCGAGTACCTCGCGAACCTGATGCCGCCCGGCAAGGTGATCGCCTATGCCGTGCTCACCTGGGCCTATTTCGTATTGCAGGAGACGTCGGCAGCCCAGGCCACGGTCGGCAAGCGGCTGCTCGGCATCCGCGTCTCGACGGAGGACGGCGGGAAGCTGAGTATCGCCGCTGCCTCGGTGCGCACCTGGCCGATGTACCTGCCGACCGTGGCTCTGCTGGCCGGCACCGCCGGAACCGCGCTCAGCATGCTGGTTGGCCTGCTCGGCTTCGTCGCCTGCATCGCGGTCGCCTTCTCGGCCCGCAAGCAGGGTCTGCACGACAAGATGGCAGGAGCCTTCCTGACCCGGCGCTAGAGCACACCTTGCCGCGCGGCTGGAAGCGGCCGGGCGGAAGGCCATGCCCGTGCAATCCGGGGAGCCAGGGGGAGCACGATCCGCCCTGGTCGAGCCGGCATGCGTCTCGATCGCACGGACGATGCTCCGGTGCTGCCATCTCCGGCCCGAAGCTTGACGGGGCGGACGAAAGCCCGTTTATTCCGGCGTTTCGCGAGGGAATCCCATGGAAAAGTTCACCACGCTCAGGGGCGTGGCAGCGCCGCTGCCGATGGTCAATGTCGACACCGACATGATCATCCCGAAGAACTACCTGAAGACCATCAAGCGCACCGGCCTCAAGGACGGGCTGTTCGCCGAGCTGCGCTGGACGGCCGACGGCCAGTCGAAGAACTTCGTGCTCGACCAGCCGGCCTACCAGAACGCCAAGATCATCGTCGCCGGCCCGAATTTCGGTTGCGGCTCGAGCCGCGAGCACGCGCCGTGGGCGCTGCTCGACTTCGGCATCCGCTGCGTCATCTCCGAGGATTTCGCCGACATCTTCTACAACAACTGCTTCAAGAACGGCATCCTGCCGATCAAGGTCTCCAAGGAGATCATCGCCAAGCTGATGGACGATGCGAGCCGCGGCTCCAACGCCGTCATCGAGATCGACCTCGAGAAGCAGGAGATCAAAGGCCCCGACGGCGGCACGGTCCGCTTCGAGATCGACGCCTTCCGCAAGCACTGCCTGCTGAACGGGCTCGACGATATCGGGCTCACCATGGAGAAGCAGTCGGAGGTCGACGACTTCGAGGCGCGCCAGAAGGAAGCGCAGCCCTGGCTGCACGCAGCGACCTGACACCCGACATCCGAGAGAACAAGACAATGGCGTCAAATCGCAATCTGCTGGTGCTGCCCGGCGACGGCATCGGCCCCGAGGTCATGAACGAGGTACGCAAGATCATCGCCTGGATGGGCAGCAAGCGCGCCGTCGGCTTCGACATCCAGGAGGATGTGGTGGGCGGCGCCGCCCTCGACAGGCACGGCGTGCCGCTGGCCGACGCCACCATGAAGACCGCGCTCGAGGCCGACGCCGTGCTGTTCGGCTCGGTCGGCGGGCCGAAGTGGGACAATGTCGAGTTCGACAAGAAGCCGGAACGCGGCCTGTTGCGCCTGCGCAAGGAAATGGACCTGTTCGCCAACCTGCGCCCGGCCAAGGTGTTCGATGCGCTGATCGATGCGAGCTCGCTCAAGCCCGAGATCGTCAAGGGCCTCGACATCATGATCATCCGCGAGCTGACGAGCGGCGTCTATTTCGGCGAGCCGCGCGGCCGGCACACCAACGCCCGGGGAGAGGTCGAGGCATTCGACACGCAGCGCTACACGGCGAGCGAGATCCGCCGCGTCTGCGCCGTCGCCTTCGAGCTGGCGCGCAAGCGCAAGAACAAGGTGATGTCGTCGGAAAAGGCCAACGTCATGCACACCGGCGTGCTGTGGCGCGAGGAGGCGACCAGGCTCCACAAGGAAAAGTATTCCGACGTCAAGCTCGAGCACATGTATGCCGATGCGCTGGCCATGCAGCTGCTGCGCTCGCCCGGCCAGTTCGACGTCATCGTCACCGACAATTTGTTCGGCGACATCCTGTCGGACGAGGCCTCGATGCTGACCGGCTCGCTCGGCATGCTGCCGTCGGCCTCGCTCGGCGCGCCCGACGCGACCGGCCGGCGCAAGGCGCTGTACGAGCCGATCCACGGCAGCGCCCCCGACATCGCCGGCAAGGGCCTCGCCAACCCGCTCGCCGAGACGCTCTCCTACGCCATGATGCTGCGCTACTCGTTCGACCTCGGCAACGAAGCCGACCTGGTCGAGAAGGCGGTCGAGAACGTGCTCGCCGCCGGCTATCGCACCGCCGACCTGCTGGGCGGCGGCAAGCACGATGGCGTCAAGAAGGTCGGCACCCAGGAAATGGGCGACGCCATCGTCAAGGAGCTCGACCGGCTGGCCTGAGGTCATAGCTGGGGGCGGGCCACTGGTGGCGCGCCCATAGGCGCTGACTTTACCAGTCCAGCAGAGTCCTCATCCTGAGGAGGTCGCGTAGCGACCGTCTCGAAGGATGGGCAACACACGAGGTCATTGGAAAACCGGTGTCGCAGCACCCGGTTTGTCGCTGACCAAGGGGCGAAGGTTACTTCGCCCTAGTCGAGACGCGGCCCCCTCATCCTGAGCAAGCTCCCCTCCTCTCCCTTCGAGACGCCGCGCTCCGCGCGGCTCCTCAGGGTGAGGAGGGGAGCGCGTCGAAGGACGGGCCGCTCCTCAGGGTGAGGTCTTCGGTAAGTTGAGTTAAGTTCAGTCAGCGCCACTGAAGTGGCGCGCCACAGCGCGTAAGCTGCGCCCGCTACTTCACCAGCGAGCCCAGCACGCCACGCAGGATCGAGCCGCCGTTCCTCAGCACCGCGCGGGTCGCCTCGCGCACGAGGACGTTGGTCACCGTGCGCGTCGCCGTCTTGGCGATCGTCTCGCCGATCGAATCGGTGCGCCGCCCCGGCGTCCTCGAGGGCGCGGGCGGCGGCGCCTCGGAATCGCGCGCGGCATCGCGCAGGCGGGGTCGCGGACGCGGACGCGCCGGTTCGGCCGGCTCGGTCTGCGGGATGCGCGTGCGTCCCCAGGGCCCCGGCGAGGCTGGAGTCCCGGATGCAGGCGGCGGCGCGGCGTCGTACTGGCCGCGCCGGGCCGGCCGTGACTCCGGCGCCGCTTCCTCGCGCTCGAGCTGACGGCCCGTCGCACGGCCCGTCAGCATCTCGTAGGCCGAGTCGCGGTCGATCATGCGCTCATACTTGCCGGCGAGCGGGCTCGCCTCGACGATGGCAGCGCGCTCGGCCTCGCTCGCCGGCCCGATGCGGGCACGCGGCGGCGCGATCAGGCAGCGCTCGACCGGCCGGGGAACGCCCTTGGCATCGAGAAAGGAGACCAGCGCCTCGCCGACGCCCAGCTCCTGGATGGCTTCCGCGGCATTGAACTTCTTGTTCGGGCGGAACGTCTCGGCGGCGGTCCTGACCGCCTTCTGGTCCCTCGGCGTGAAGGCGCGCAAGGCATGCTGGACGCGGTTGCCGAGCTGGCCCAGCACCGACTCGGGAAGGTCGAGAGGATTCTGGGTGATGAAGTAGACGCCCACGCCCTTCGAGCGGATGAGCCGCACCACCTGCTCGATCTTGTCGACCAGCGCCTTGGGCGCGTCGTCGAACAGCAGATGCGCCTCGTCGAAGAAGAACACGAAGCGCGGCCGGTCGACGTCGCCGACCTCGGGCATGATCTCGAACAGCTCGGACAGCAGCCACAGCAGGAAGGTGGCGTAGAGCCGTGGGCTCTGCATCAGCCGGTCGGCGGCGAGGATGTTGACGTACCCGGCCCCGGACGGGTCGCGGCCGATCATGTCCTCGAGAGCGAGCGCCGGCTCGCCGAAGAAGCGCTCGCCGCCCTGCCGCTCGAGCGTCAGCAGGGTGCGCTGGATGGTGCCGACTGTCTGCTTGGAAACATTGCCGTAGCGCGTGGTGAGCGAGCCGGCGTTCTCCGCTGTCCATTGCAAAACGCTCTGCAGATCCTTGAAGTCGAGCAGCAGCAGGCCCTGCTCGTCGGCGACCTTGAAGACGATGTTCAGCACGCCTTCCTGGGTCGCGTTGAGCTGCAGCAGGCGGGCCATCAGCACCGGCCCGATCTCGGTGACGGTGGTGCGCACCGGATGGCCGCGCTCGCCGAACAGATCCCAGAAGATCGCCGGGAAGGCGCGACCCGAATAGTTTTCGATGCCGAGCTGCCTGGCGCGCTCGACGGCGCGCGGATTGTCGCCGCCCGCTTTGGCAATTCCCGAAAGATCGCCCTTCACGTCGGCCATGAAGACCGGCACGCCATAGGCCGAGAAACCTTCGGCGATGGTCTGCAGCGTCACCGTCTTGCCGGTGCCGGTCGCGCCGGCGATCAGGCCGTGGCGGTTGGCGTATTTCAGGAGGAGGAACTGGTCGGCATCGCTCGCCCCCACGAAGATCGCCGTGTCGTCGCTCATGCCAAGCTCCTCAGGGGCCAAGCTCCCCGAGGGCCCTCGCCTCGGGTCGTCCAATCGACTTTAGCCAAAGATCGGGAAGCATAGTAGGCTCGCGCCCATGCCGCTTCCCCGCCTCGCTCTTTCCGTCATCGGTGACGAGATCGGACCGTCGCTCGAAGAGATGATCTCGTTCGCCCACGAGCACGGCCTCAAGCGGCTCGACATGCGCACGGTCGACGGCCGCAACCTGCTCGGCATGAAGAAGGAGGAAGTGATCGCGATCAGCCGCGCGCTCGAGAAGGCCGGCCTGACGGTGCCTGCCTTCGTATCGCCCATGTTCAAATGGCAGGCGGCGGGCAAGTCGACCGCGGGCGGCAAGGTCGATTTCGCGTTCGATCCCGCCTCGTGCCCGGTCGAGAGCATTGCCGACCATGCCATGGAGATCGCCGTCATCCTGGGCGCCCCCCACATGCGGATCTTCAGCTATCTGCGCTACCCCGGCTTTCGCCCGGCCGATCTCGGCCGCCTGAGCAAGGATGTCGGCAAGCTTCATTCCTTCGCCCACCACTTCGACATCACCTTGCAGATCGAGAACGAGCCGGTCTGCAACATCGGCAACATCGCCGAGCTCGCGTCCTTCTTCGCGACCGTGCGGTGGCTGCCGATGGGAGGCGA
>LNFM01007527.1_pt1 | contig 16996 bp, 12 predicted proteins | sample 596031 | NCBI WGS metagenome assembly LNFM01 (sample SAMN04254537, study PRJNA301005) | activated carbon metagenome | isolation source: dual media filters at the Ann Arbor, Michigan drinking water treatment plant | place: USA: Ann Arbor
TTCAGTTTCAATTCCAAAGCCTCAAACGATGGGCAGTCCCCCGCCCGCGCGGCAAGTTCCTTCAGACCCTTCGGCGCAGCCCCGGGGTCAAAGATCCCGTCCTGGCACAGCCGCATCACCTGCGTCAGATCGTGGATCAGCCGCGTTGATGCGATCAGCGCCTCCGCGTCCCTGACGTCGAGACACCCCGCATCACCCAACTTCTGAAACGCCACGCACGTATTCGGATCAAGCACCTCGGGATGCGCCGACGCACTCACCAGTTGCAGGTACTGGGCAATGAACTCCAGATCCACGAGGCCGCCCCGCACCTGCTTCAAATTCCAGATGTTATCAGTGCCCTTGTCGGCAGCGATCCGCGCCCGCATTTCGCGCACGTCGGCAGCAATTTTCGACCGGTCGCGGGCATGAATCAGCGTCGCGTGGATTGCCGCCTCAACCTTGGCCTTTAACTCCTGATCGCTGCTCACCACCCGCGCCCGTGTCAGCGCCAGGTGTTCCCACGTCCACGCCTCACGGATCTGATAATCGACGAAGCCCGACAACTGCGTTGCAACGGGACCCTTCTGACCCGAAGGCCGGAGCCGCAAATCCACCTCATACAAGGTCCCTTCCGCCGTCGGCGCTGACAACGCCGTCACCAACCGCTGCGTCAATCGCGAGTAATATTGGCTGGGAGCCAGCGGACGCTCGCCATCGGATTGGCTGACGGCCGCATCGAAATCATAGATTACGATCAGATCAAGATCGGACGTGGCCGTCATCTCGCGCCCGCCGAGTTTGCCCATCGCGATCACCGCCGCCCCGCCACCCGGCACATCACCATGCGCGCGGTGAAGATCGAGCGCCACGACCCTGTGCAGAGCTGCGATCAGCCGGTCGGCGAGCAGCGCATAAGCTTCGCCCGCTTGGCTGGCGTTGATACTACCCGACAGCACACGCACACCGATGAGAAAAGACTGCTCGCTTCCGACCACGCGGGTGCGGTCGAGAACGTCTTGCTGGTCGGGCGCATTTGCCACCTCAGCGGTAATGGCCGCATCGATCTCGGCGGCCGATGGCAGAACCGCCAGCGCGCGCGGATCGATGACCGCATCGAGCAGGCGCGGTCGCTTCGCCAACACGCGCGCCAGCCGCGGCGCTGTCCCCATAATGTCGGCAACGAGCCTCAACAGACCTGTATTTGCCCGTAACAAAGAGAAAAGCTGCACGCTGCCGGGCAGCGCGGCGAGAAAACGATCGAACCCTACAAAGGCACGATCAGGATCAGCCGTCTCTGCTAGCGCCGTAACAAGCGACACCTGCACTTCGGTCAAAAGCTCGCGCGCGCGCGGCGAGCGCACCGCTGGATATCGTCCATGATGCCACCCGCGCACAGTTGCCAGAACTTCGGAGGGTTGCGTGAATCCAAGCTTCTTCAGCTGCGCAACCGTTTCAGGATCATCCTTTTCACCCGCAAACACCATATTCGCGCCGTCGCCCGTCAACTCCGGCGCATTCTCGAAGAGTTCGCGATAGTGCTGCTGCACGCCCTCAAGCGTCGCCGTGTAGTGCCGCGCGAAATCCGCAAACGTCTCAAATCCGCAAAACCGCGCGAACCGCGCGAGCGCCGCCTCGTCGGACGGTAATTCGTGCGTCTGCTCATCGGCGACCATCTGCACCCGGTGCTCGATACGCCGCAGCTCCAGATACGCAGCAGAGAGATCGGCCCGCACTTGCGGCAGTATCCAATTGCGCGCCTCCAAGCACAGCAAGGCATCCAGCGTCCGCCGAACGCGCAAATCCTTTTGCCGCCCACCGGCGATGAGCTGCTGGGTCTGCGCAAAAAATTCAATCTCGCGGATACCACCCGGACCGAGTTTTACGTTGTGACCCGCCACGCCAATGCTGCCGAAACCGCGAAACGCATGGATCTGCCGCTTCATCGCATGAACATCGGCAATGGCCGCGTAGTCGAGATAGCGCCGCCACACGAACGGTGCCAGTTCGGAGAGAAGCAGGTCGCCCGCCTCCATATCGCCCGCCACCGGCCGCGCCTTGATCAGCGCCGCCCGCTCCCAGTTCTGTCCAAAGCTTTCATAGTAATTCATCGCCGCATCGATGGAGAGTGCCACCTGCGTCGCCCCCGCATCGGGCCGGAGCCGCAGATCAGTCCGGAACACATAGCCATCTGCCGTGCGCTCATCAAGAAGCCGGACGAGATCGCGCGTTATGCGCACAAAGAACGGCGATGGTTCCAATCCCGGCTTCAGCCGCGCGCGCTCGAGATCGTAGAAGACGATGAGATCAATATCGCTCGAATAATTAAGTTCGCCCGCCCCATACTTCCCCATTCCCAGCACGATGTAGCCGGTGTTCGCTCCCGCACAAGTCGCCTCGACCGCGATATCCCCCCGCGCGCCCGCGACGCGGAACAAAAAGTCCACCGACGACTGCACGGCCGCATCCGCGCATTTGGTCAAGGTTTCCGTCACCGTCATCACGGGCCAGACCTGACCAAGATCCGCGAGCGCGACAATCAAAGCCACGTTCGACTTATACACACGCACAAGTCTCATCGCAGTCGCCATGTCGGCGGTCGCGGCCATATCGCGATAAAGCTGAGACGAGAGATCGGCAAAATGCGCGGCAGGATCGGCGCCGAGAACACGCTGCAAGCGGGCGGGATCGCGCCGGATGAGCGCCTTGAGATAGGGCGACCCCGCCATCACCCCCGCAAGAACGTGTGCCACACGCGAATCGCGGAGCCCGGCTGATAAAGCACTTAAAGCCGCATCTGCGCCGATCTCTTCGGCCAGCGCCGCAACATCCGCCAGACCGCTGCACCGCTCGTCGTCCAAAGGACCCGAGTTGAGGCAATCCGCCAAAGCCCCACTCTGCGCGCCAATACACACCAAGCCGTCTCCCCTTTTCTCCCAAGGGGCGGCGTCTTATGCGCTGATCCCCTGACGCGCGCGGGGCAATACGAGGACCGCTCGCAATCCCGGCGCGTTGTCTTCGAGACGTACCGTGCCATGGTGCAGCCGCGCAACCGCCGCGACAAGACTGAGGCCGAGTCCCGTCCCTGGCTTTGTGCGGCTAGCCTCCAAACGGACAAAGCGTTTCAGGGCACGCTCCCTGTCATCCGCACTAATGCCGGGACCCAGGTCCTCTACAGCAATCTCAACCGTCTCGGTCAAAATCCGCAAGGTGACACGAATACTGCCCACGGCATCGGGAGTTTCCGGCCGGCCATATTTGATCGCATTGTCGATCAAGTTCGCCACCGCCTGATTGACCAGATGGCGATTGGCCACAACCCGCCCACCGTCTTCCGCCTCAACCGTCAAATCAAGACCCTGCTCATCCGCCAGCGGCTCATAGAATTCCGCCACATCGCGAACGAGACCACCAATATCAAAGGCTTCCGCCTGACCATCGAGCGCACCCGCCTCCAGCCGCGCAACCAAAAGCATGGCATTAAATGTTTTGATGAGTTCGTCGGCTTCCTCAATGATGCGTTCAAGACCGGCGCGATAGGCATCGCAATCCCCGCCGCCATCACGCAACGTTGCTTCCGCCCGGTTGCGCAGCCGGCTCAGCGGCGTCTTGAGATCATGTGCGATATTGTCTGAAACCTCGCGCATCCCGCCCATCAGTTGCTCGATGCGATCGAGCATGGCATTGAGGTTCCCCGCCAGTCCGTCGAGTTCGTCCTGGCTCCCAGCAACCGGAACCCGCCGCGAAAGATCACCCGCCATGATCGACCGGCTCGCTGCATTGATTTGATCGATACGATTGAGAAGCAACCGCCCCGCCCCCAGACCGCCCGCCAATCCTGCTGCCGACAAGAGCCCGAACCCGAGCAGGAACACCGTTCGCATGTGGTTGGCAAAAACGCGCTGTTCTTCTATGTCCCGCCCAACGAGCAACCGCGTCCCATCGGAAAACGAAATGGGCAGCGCCACCGCCAACCGCTCATCCCCTGGTTCGCGCTCGTAGCGAAACGTGCCCCCACCTTCACTGCTCAATTCCGGCGGCTGCCGGCTCAAATTTCCCGCCTGTTTGCGCCCCGATTTGTCGGCAAAGAAATAGAGACCCGGACCTTCCGGACGCGCCCGCGCCTTGATGGCCGCCGCGACCGACGCAGACCCTGCGGCCGCCTCCATGTGGCGCATTTCCTGCACCTCCGCGCGCAAGCCCGCCAAAACCTGCTCCGTCAGGAGATCGTTCGTCTGCCAGAACATAAAGCCGGCTATCCCCGCCGCCGTCACGAGAAACGCTGCTATACTGAGCGCAGCTAGGCGAAACGGAGTGGACGTCCAGACGGACGCGCCGAACTTATCCAGCACCGTCACGGACCATGTATCCGGCACCGCGCACCGTATGCAGCAACGGTTTGTCGAAGCTCTTGTCAATTTTCGAGCGCAACCGCGAAACATGCACATCGATCACATTGGTCTGTGGATCGAAGTGATAGTCCCAGACATTTTCAAGAAGCATCGTGCGGGTCACGACTTGGCCTGCGTTCTTCATCAGATATTCGAGCAACCGGTACTCACGCGGCTGCAACACGATGGCTTCGCCGCCTCGCGACACGCGGTGCGACAACCGGTCGAGAACCAGATCGCCCACGACATACTTCGTCACCTGTTCTTCGGGCACTGCGCGCCGCGACAGCGCCTCGATCCGCGCCAGCAATTCGGTGTAGGCATAGGGCTTCGTGAGATAGTCGTCACCACCCGCCCGCAGCCCCTTCACACGGTCGTCCACCTCGCCCAGCGCCGACAGGATCAGCACCGGGGTCCGCAGTCCGCCCGTGCGTAGCGACTTCACCACCGCCAACCCATCGAGCTTTGGCAACATCCGGTCAACGATCAGTACGTCGTAAACTCCCGTCTCCGCCAGCGACAACCCCGTCTCGCCGTCCCCGGCCAAATCCGCAGCATGGCCACTTTCTTTCAAGGATTTCTGGAGGAACTGCGCCGTCTCCCGGTCGTCCTCTATCACTAACACGCGCATGCTCTTGGATCTCCCGGCCACCGTCAGATCGCGGCCCTCGTCAGCGATATAGTTTTGCATGATCCGCCTCAAAAGGTCGAGGCGGCAAAGCCCTTTTGGAGCCCCGCCGCCTCGGTTGCTACCCGGATTAAGGACAAGGGTCCGTTCGCGTTAGCCTTTATCCTTCGCCTTTTCCTTGCCGGCATCCTTCTTCAGCTGCACGGCCACGAAGCGCGTCCGGTCCTGTGACTTGACGCTGAGCATCACGGCAGATCGGCCCAGTTCCTGAACCTTGGCAATCTCCCTGGCGACATCAGCGGGCTTGCCAACCGTTTCACCCTGAACCTGAACGATCACATCGCCCGGCCGCAAACCCTTCTCTGCCGCATCTGATGACGGCTCGACTTCCGTGATCGCTACGCCTTCCACCCCGTCACCTGTGATCGGGCCAACCGTCAGTCCAAGAAGTTCGAGCGCTGTATTTTCGCTCTTCTTCTCGATCGGCTTGCCTTCTTCCAGCTTTGCGATCTCCTCGGGCGATCCCGGGAACATCCCCAGCTTCACCTTGACGTTCTCAGCCTTGTTGTTGCGCCAGACCTTCACGTCGACCGTGGTATCGGGAGCGTAGTCAGCAATCTTACGAGCCAGATCGCGGCTGTCGGCAATCGCAGCCTCGTTCACCTCTAGGATCGTATCCTGAACCTTCAGGCCCGAACCGGAAGCCGGACCGTTGGGCGTGATCTCGCTAACGAGCGCACCCTTCGGCCCCGGAAGACCAAGCGCCGAAGCCGTGTCGTCATCCACGTTCTGAATCTTCACGCCGAGCCACCCGCGGCTAACCTTTCCGCTGGACTTCAACTGCTCGATCACCTCGATCGCCGTCTTCGCAGGCACGGCGAACGCGATGCCGACGTTCCCGCCAGACGGGCTAAAAATGGCAGTGTTGACGCCAATCACCTCACCATCGAGGCTAAAGGTGGGACCGCCTGAGTTGCCGCGATTCACAGCAGCGTCAATCTGCAGGTAGTCATACGGACCCGATCCGATGTCACGGCCGAGAGCCGAAACGATACCCGCCGTCACGGTACCGCCAAGCCCAAACGGATTGCCAACCGCGATGGCCCAGTCGCCAACACGAACCTGCTTCTCTGCAAACTTGACGTGCGGGAACGTCTTCGTCGATTTGATCTTCAAGAGCGCGAGGTCAGTTCGTGCGTCCGTGCCGATCAACTCAGCATCCATCTTTTCCTGATCATCGAAGCTGACTTGGATTTTCGACGCTCCGTCGATGACGTGGTTGTTTGTCACCACGAAGCCATCGGCCGAAATAACGAACCCCGAACCCTGCGCCTGAGCCGGCGGGCGCGGCGCTTGCGGACCGCGGTTGTCCTTCGGCAAACGTTTGAAGAATTCGTAGAACGGGCTGTCCTCCGGAATGTCGGGGAAGCCTTCCGGCAGGCCTCGAGGGTCCGTTTTCTCCGCCACCTTCTCGCCGCCACCTGACACCACGGAAATGGAAACCACCGACGGCTTCACCTTTTCGATCAGGTCGGCAAACGTGAGCGGCGCGCGGCCGAAGGGTGTCTCAATCGTCTGCGCTTCGGGCTTCAACTGCGCGATGGCCGGGCTCAGAGCCGGCAGCGCGGTGATGAAACCGAGGCCTGCCACGGCACCGGCAATCGCAACCCGGCGGCGGCGCGACACAGCGGCTGGCGCAGGATTTGCTGAGCGGGCACCAGACGGACTGGCAGGGTTAGGCGTGGTCATTGGGGAAGCCTCCATCGAACGAGCCACTAAGGGCGTCCAGATTGACTTATGGCGTAGGGCCTTACGGCTGCCTTTCGGCCGCCTTAAGAGTTGTTAATGAAGGACCTGGGCTGCCCGGCCTCGGGAGCCCGGTTCACCCATGAAGATCGGTAGAACATCGTGAAAACGACCGGAGATCTCCAGCTCGGCTTGAATCGGATGCCCGGCTCGGGGCCGGGAATTTTTATCGTTCTAACTGCACTCCTCACCGCCTTGTCCCCAACCCTTGCAGCCAGTCCCATCAGCCCTGCAACCGGCGCTCCATATCGGGACACACACGCGGGCTTGGTGCACCACGTCGCGGTCTTCGGTACGGACGATCGCACACTGCTTCCGGCTCGACTGAAAGCGCTGGAAGATAAAATCGGTATGCTCTACGAACCGGCCAGCCGCTCGGTCTGCACCGCCTTCTGCATCGACGAAACGACCGTCGCGACCGCGGCTCACTGCCTGTTTCGCACGCGCGGCGAACGCCCCCTGCCACTCGCGAATGTGACATTCCGGCTGTCCTCAATGGGCGGCCGCCGCGGCGCTGGCGTTCGCATTGCTGGCGCAGCCCACGGGGCAGCAGGGCAAAACGTCATCACCGGCACGACGAGCCTTTCGACCAAACCACCCATCGATGCCACGCGAGACTGGGCCCTGGTCCGCTTGGCGTCTCCCGTTTGCCGGAAGGGCGGCTTGCCCCTGGTTCGCCGCAGCCCAGCCGAACTCTCCGCCGTCGAAGGTGAGCGCCCGCTCTATCAGGTCGGCTACCACGGCGATTACGGCAAATGGCGGCTGACGTTAAGCCCGCCCTGCACGGTCCGCCGATTGGGTCGCGCGGAGCACGGCCGCAACATCGCTGGCGACTTTGCCGATGCCAGCGCACTCATTCTCCACACATGCGATACCGGCGGCGCTTCGTCCGGCTCTCCCCTCCTGGTCGATGGACCACGCGGCCCCGAAGTCGCTGGCATCAACGTCGGCACCTATCTGCAATCCCATGTCCTAACGCAGGATGGCGAAGTGCTGCATCGCTACCGATCCGATACGGTGGCCAACACCGGCGTCAGCACCCTCGCGTTCATGGAACAGAAGGACCGCTTCGCAGTCGCAGACGTCGTTACGTCACGCGATGACATCCGCCGTATGCAGCGTGGCCTCAGGGCTGCGGGACATTATGAGGGCCGGGTCGATGGTCGCTATGGGCCAGCCTTGCGAACGGCAATCGAAAATTTCGAAGCCGCTGAGCGACGTCCGCGTACCGGCCTCGCCAGCACTGAGCTACTCCGCCGCCTTGAAGCCGTTATCGCCGAACGCGGCAGCGCTCCTGGCTATGCGCCGACGTCCGACCGCCTGGAAACCGGGAGCGTGCCCCGTCCTCAGCCAGCGCGCCCTTAAACCGGCGGCTTCTCGCTATGACGTGCCTTCAAGATCTCATCGAGCGCTTTTTTCTCATGCGCGCTGAGGGCGGACCCCGGTCCATCGACAACCACCGGCCGCGCCCGCATGTTCCGCGTCACGACGGCCAGAGCACCGATCAGTACCAGCAGCGGCGCCAACCACAGAAGCATCGTGTGCATATTCATGGGCGGCTTCAGCAGAACAAAGTCTCCGTAACGGGCCACCACATAGTCGATGACTTGCGCATCGCTATCACCGGCAACAAGCCGTTCGCGCACCAGAACCCGCAAGTCCTTGGCCAGCGGCGCATCACTGTCGTCAATCGACTGGTTTTGGCAGACGAGACACCGCAAGCCCGTTGAAAGACCACGGGCCCGCTTTTCCAATGCCGCATCGGACAAAATCTCATCCGGCTGCACGGCCCACGCGTGAGGTGCTCCCGCCCCAACAGACACGGTTGCAATCACAAGCCCAAAAAACACAGACCGCCAAAGATGAGGCATATCCGCTACTCCGCTGGCACTGCCGCCGGCCGCGACCGTGCCCTCTGCGGCGCACCGACCCGCAAGCGCCGGTCGCTCAGTGAAATCGCGCCGCCAATAAACATGATCACGGCGCCGAGCCAGATCAAACGGACCAGCGGGTGGAAGTACAGCCGCATTGAAACCGCGCCGCTCGGCTGTTCATCACCCAGTGCCACATAAAGATCACCCGTCCACGCGGCATAGATCCCAGCCTCCGTCGTCGGCTGCGGAGGGGCGTTATACAGCCGCTTAGACGGCAGCAACGTCGTCACCGCTGCACCGTCTCGCGTCACCTCAAAGGTGGCGATCTGCTCAGAGTAATTCGGCCCCTTGGTCGGCAGAATGCCCTTGAACAAAAGTTGATAACCCGCAACTTCGGCCGTCTCACCGGGCTTCAAAGCAACGATTTTTTCGCTCTGGTATGCACTCGTCCCAACGATCCCGAGCACCATGATGCCGATGCCCGCATGCGCGAGTGCCGTCCCGTAGGCAGACCGCGGCAAGCTCACAACGCGGCGCAGAAACTCGCCCCGCGACACGTCTCCAAAGCGCGCCCGGCTCAAGAGGTCGGTGATCGCCCCAAACAAGACGAACAACCCCAGCGCAGCGCAAATTGGTGCCAACCACGGACCCGGCCCCGTCATCGCCGCGACGATGAACGTAAACAGAACGGCAAAGCCGGCTGCAAACGCCAAGCGCTGTGCCACGCCGCGCAGATCACCACGCTTCCAAGCCATGAGCGGACCAAACGGCATGGCCAGCAGCAATGGCAGCATCAGCGGAATGAAGGTCATGTTGAAGAACGGCGGACCTACCGAGATCTTCTCTCCGGTCACGCCTTCCAGCGCCAGCGGGTACAACGTGCCAACCAGCACCGTTGCGCACGCGACCGACAGCAGCACGTTGTTGAGCACGAGGCCGCCCTCGCGGCTGAGCGGCGCAAACAGTCCGCCCTGCCGCAACGTACCAGCGCGCCATGCGAACAAAGCCAGCGCACCGCCGGTAAAAAACATCATGATGCCCAAGATCACGATACCGCGATCTGGATCGACTGCGAACGCATGCACCGACGTCAGCACGCCAGACCGAACGAGGAACGCACCCATCAGCGACAACGAGAACGTCAAGATTGCCAGCAGGATCGTCCAGACCTTTAAAGCCTCCCGCTTCTCCATGACGAGCGCGGAGTGCAGCAATGCCGTTCCCGCCAACCATGGCATGAAGGATGCGTTTTCCACCGGATCCCAGAACCACCAGCCGCCCCAGCCGAGCTCATAATAGGCCCACCACGATCCCATCGCGATGCCGAGCGTCAGGCACATCCAAGCAGCCAGCGTCCAGGGCCGCACCCAACGCGCCCAGGCCGCATCAATGCGCCCCTCGATCAGCGCGGCCACCGCAAAAGAAAACGCCATCGAAAACCCGACATATCCCGCATAGAGAAACGGCGGATGGAAGGCCAACGCCGGGTCCTGCAGGATCGGATTGAGCCCTTGCCCGTCGAACGGTGCCGGGTCGACACGCTCGAACGGGTTCGACGTGAACAGCATGAACAGAAGAAAAGCGACGGCGATCGACGCCTGAACACCAAGCACATTGGCTCTCAGCGTTGCCGGCAAATTGCGCCCAAAGACTGCCACCGCCGACCCAAACAACCCCAGGATCAAAACCCACAAGAGCATCGAGCCCTCGTGGTTCCCCCACACACCGGAGATCCGGTAGATCAGTGGCTTTTCCGAATGCGAATTCTGGACGACATTCAAGACGGAGAAATCCGACGTCACAAACGCATGCGTCAGCGCCAGAAACGAGATGATGAGCAGCCCGAACTGCGCGACTGCCGCGCTATCGCCGAACGACATCAGCCGCGCATCGCGAATGTGCGCGCCCCACATCGGCACCGTCATCTGCGCTAACGCCACAGCCAGCGCGAGAATTAGCGTAAAGTGCCCGATCTCAGCGATCATGCGTCTCTCCCCTTGGCCAGCCTCTTGGGCTGTTTCAGTAACCCGTGCCGCTCTTATGCTGCGCGCCTGGACCGAGCTTCACGCCCTTCTCTTCCAGAGACTTGGCGACTTCCGGGGGCATGTAGTTTTCATCATGTTTGGCCAGCACTGTGTCAGCAATAAAGGAACCATCAGGCTCCAGCTTGCCTTCTGTCACAACACCCTGACCCTCGCGAAACAGATCCGGCAGAATGCCTGTGTAAGAAACATTCACTGTGGCCAGCGTGTCGGTCACCGCAAATTGCACCGTCGTGCCTTGCGCGCGTTTCACCGACCCGTCCGCGACGAGCCCGCCAAGACGAAAGCGCTTGCCCGCTTCGACCTTCTTCTCCGCAATATCACTCGGCGTATGGAAGAACACGATGCTCTCCCGGAATGCGAACATCACCAGCACCGCGGCGATGGATAGGATCACAACGCCCGAGCCGATCAGAATTCCGCGCCGCTGCTTGCGTGTCATTTCTTGGATACGTCCTTCGCCGCGCCATCGACGCCCATCTCAGTCGCGGCCTTATTGACCTGCTCCAGCGCCCCAGCATCTCCGCTCAAGGCCTGCCGTGCATCAGCCAGCGCCTTCGCCGCATCAGACATCCGCCCCAACACCATATACGACCGCATCAGCTGAACCCAACCCGCCGGATCTTTACCATCGCCTTGTAAGCGCGCTGCCAACCGCGCCACCATGCCCTCGATCATCGCCTGCTGGTCGGCCGGCGACGCCGGAACCTCTGCCGCTCCACCCGGCGGTGCCATCCCCGGTCCTAAACGCGGCCCCGGCGCCGGCACAACGTCTCCACGTGCCAATCTTTCTACGGCAGAAATACGAACCTCGATCGCTTCCTTCATGGCCGGCGACATCTGCGGCGCATTCAGCAACCCGCGATAGTCGCTCAGCGCCTTGTCGAATTGACCATCTTGTTCATTCGCCAGCGCCAGCCACATCCTGGCATCCACCCGACCCGGTTCCGCCGAAAGCAACCGTTCAGCAGCCAGCTTGGCATTCGCATTCACAATCCCATTGTTCGCTAAGATCTCTGCCTGCGCGAACCCTGCCAATCTCTTCGGCGTCTCACCCAGCAGCCGGTTCGCATTCGCGAAGGCTTCCGCCGCCTGACCATACCGCTCCATGCGCAAGTAGATCGGCGCAATCACATCCCAGCCATTGCCGTCTTCGGGCGCAGCGCGGAGCCGCTCTTCGACACGTGCCACCATGGCGTCGACTTGGTTGCGCGCCGCCTCGTCTCGCGTCCGCCCTTCATGCGGCAGGTTCGGCAATCCCGGAGAACCCAGAGCCACATAGAGAGCTAAAGCGAGCACCGGTATAATAACGGCCGCCGCACCAACGAGCTGCTCCGAGCCAGTCCCGGGCCCACCGCTCACGACGGGCCCGTCTGCCGCTGCCGCCCGGTTGAGCAAACGCCGGCCGACTTCCGCTCGCGCAGACTCAGCCTCCACCGCAGACAGAAGCCCTCGCCCCAGGTCCGAATCAATTTGCTGTAGCTGATCGGCATAAACGGCAACGTCCGCTCTCGCTGCACCGGCCGCGTCCGCGTCCGCACTCCGGTAGCCACGCAGCAGCAGACCGACGACCCCCGCGGTGAGAACAGACAAGACCACCCAGAGAAGCATGCGGTATCCAGGGCCAGAGAGAAGATACTTGGGAATAGGTGCCCCCCCGGCGGGAGACAAGGGCCAAACCCAATTAAGCCGTTCTGTCGCGGAAAGGTATCCGAACAATGTCCTTAACGGCGCACCAAAAAAGAAAAAACCGCCGGAGCCCTTCGGCTCCGGCAGCGGATAATTGATTTCGTCTGATTGCTCGGCGAATGGCCTACGTGACGTTCGTCCAGGTTCCATCCGCATTGCGGCAGGCCGTGCCGTTCATGGCCTGCGGACGACCATCAATGTAAATCTTATGCGTATAATCGCGGCAATCCGCGCTCGCCCGCTTGTAGGGACGGCTCGGCACCACTTCGCCGTAGCGGCCGTTATCGGGATTGCGCCACTGCTTGGCCACGCCGGACTGTCCCCGCTCCAGGGCGTCGAACTCCGCCTGCTGCGCCAGCATGCGATCTTGCTGGTCCATCCCCCGGCCAATTTCGCTACCGACGATACCGCCGATCACTGCGCCGATCGCCGTCGCAGCGACCCGCCCAGAACCTTTGCCGACCTGATTGCCCAGAATACCGCCCGCGAGAGCGCCCACGGCCAACCCCGTGTCGGCCTTGTTCGGCCCTTCTCCACTGCAACCTGCAACGAGTGCAGGAACAAGAGCCAGAGCCAGATAGCGCGAGAGGCGCATCGAGAATCCCCTTTTAAACCAGTCCCTCGGGCGGGGAGGTACGACAACCCCGCCCCCCGGGCAAGACGCAGCCAAGTCTAATCCAGAGGATTACCACAGGGATTCGGGCGAAAGTTCGACTCCTGTGGCCCGCGATCAAAGAAGTCCGTCAACTTGCGGCCGGCAGGTCAAGACGGGCTTCCAGCCCCCCGAGATCGCTGCCCCCTAGCACCAATCGACCCCGGTACTGCCCCGCCAGGTCGGTCACGATCGACAGGCCAAGTCCAGATCCTGGCTTGGTTTCATCAAGCCTCAAGCCCCGCTTGCCCAGTTTGGCCCGCTGTTCAGCTGACAATCCCGGACCATCGTCACCCACCGTCAAAACCAGCCGCCGGCCAGCCCGCGGCTCCTCTCCGGGCTCCACCGTGATCACCAGCCGAACCGTCGTCCGCGCCCACTTGCAGGCATTGTCGAGAAGATTTCCGGCCATCTCTTCCAGGTCCTGCTTCTCGCCCTGGAATTTGACGTCGACCGGACACTGAAGATCGATTTTTATCTCTCGCTCGCGATTGATCCGTTCCAGCGCCCGCACGATCGGCTCAATGACCGGACGAACCTCAGTCGCCCGCCCTATCACCCCGGCCCGCGCCGCCATCCGCGCACGCTCCAAATACAGGTTGATCTGATCCCGCATCAGTTGGGCCTGCTCGACGACCTTGGACCCCATCGGTCCCTTATCATCGCGCGCCTCGTTGGTGATGACGGCCAGCGGCGTCTTCAAGGCATGCGCGAGATTGCCGACCTGCGTCCGCGCCCGGTCGACAATGTCCTGATTGGATTGGATGAGCGCATTGAGTTCGCTTTGCAGCGGCTCGATTTCAGCAGGCAGCGTCCCGTCCAATCGCGACGCATCCCCCGAACGGATCGCAGCCAGCCCCTTTTCGATCCGCTGCAACGGCAGCAGCCCGAAGCGAACCTGAAACAGCGTGGCCGTGACGAGCCCGAGCCCGGTCAAAGCGAGCGCAATCGAGAGCCGCGTGCGGAAATTCCGATTGCGGGTTTCGAGCCACGCGATCGGCCCCGCCACACTCACCGCATACCTCGGCGCGTTCTCCTGATGCCCCTTCGTGTCGACGATTTCGATCACCCGGATCGGCTCGCCCAGCGGCCCCTTAGTATTCATCCAACGCTGCCCCAAACGATCCGGAGCAATTTTGGCTTCATAGGGGGACGGCAGCATCGCGGTCGCCAAAGATGCGGACACGAGTTGCAGGGAATTGCCCTCATCGAGCGGCTTGATCTGCCAGTACCATCCCGACTGCGTTTCCTCAAACAGCGGCTCATACCGGTTGAGCGGCGCCACCGGATCGGAACCGCCACTCAACAGCGCGTCGACTGCAATGGAATTGACGAGCTTTTCGAGCCTCTGATCGAAGCTTGCCTGCACGTCCTCGCTGTAGAGCTTAAAAATAATGGTACCAGCAATGGGGAGCACGACCGCAAGCCAGGCCGCCGATGTGGCAATCAGCCGGAACGCAAGCGAATCAAACCGCATCGCTGCCCGGACCCATGCGATAGCCGAGCCCGCGCACGGTCTCGATCACATCCGTCGGCAACTTTTTCCGCAACCGCCCGACAAACACTTCAATCGTGTTGCTATCGCGGTCAAAATCCTGATCGTAGAGATGTTCGACGAGTTCGGTCCGCGACACAACGCGCCCGCTATGATGCATGAGATAGGCGAGCAGCCGGTACTCGTGCGAGGTCAGCTTCACCTGCTGACCGTTGCACGTCACGCGCGACGACTTCGTATCGAGCCGCACCGGGCCGCACTCGATCTCACTCTTGGCATGACCTGTGGCCCGGCGAACTTGCGCCCGCACCCGCGCCAGTAACTCCTCCATGTGGAACGGCTTGGCCATATAGTCGTCCGCACCCGCATCCATGCCGGAGACCTTATCGCTCCAACGATCACGCGCCGTCAGGATGATCACCGGCATCACACGGTTGGAGCGCCGCCACTGCTCCAGAACTGAGATCCCGTCTTTCTTAGGCAGCCCGATATCCAGGATCACCAGATCATAGGGTTCCGTGTCGCCGAGGAAATGCCCCTCCTCGCCATCAAACGCGGTATCGACCGCATAACCCGCGTCCCCCAGCGCCCTGACGAGTTGCCGGTTGAGGTCCTTGTCATCTTCGACCACGAGTATGCGCACGATGGGCCCGTCTCTCACGTCTCTAGAGTTGCAGGGCCGCCTGAAGAGCCCGTGCGCGATTATAGAGAGGAATACGGCGTTTCATAGTGTTCCGGCTCCGGCATTTGCCTTCCGTTCCGTCACTATGGAGAGCAAATGCCGGAGCCATGAGGAACACGAGCCAGTCACTGTTTCTAGTGCAGCTAATGCATATGACGTTCGGTTTTGAACTCAGCCGCGAGCGGGGACAAAACGTCAGATGCGCTGCACTAGCGGGCGAAAGGCTCTTTGGCATCGACATAGATCGGCGCATGCTTTCCCGCCGGTCCACGCACCAGCAGCCGGTACACCCACCGCTGCCCCTGTTGGCACAGCGTTACCTTCACGACATCGCCGCGAATCTTGCCTTTGGCGAGGCCAGTGACAGTCTCGACCGTGGCCAACCGCTCTTCCTTGACCACCGGCAGCGCCGTCGACCAATCCTCGATACAAAGTTCAGCCGCGCCCACGGGACGAACAGCGCCCCCTAGAACCAGTGCCGATAGACCAAAAGCGTGGAGCAAACGAAGCATGGGTCAGGATCGCTGCTAGAGAAGAGACGGCCCTGACCCTATAGCATCGACCTGAACCAGGCATGAATGGTGAAATGCAGGTCTAGACCAGCACATTCATCTCACGGCGCACCAGCGGCGCCGTCGCACGCGCACGCCCATACAGCGTCATCAACGTTCCAAGGACACCCATGATCGCCTGCACGATGGAGCCGACGTCGCTGCCAATTTGCCGGACCGCCTCACTCGTGAGGTCGATCCCGATCAGCGGTCCCAGTGTTGGCAGAATGGCGGCAGCCGCCGTCACGAACGCGCCCCAAACCGTCAGCGAATGTCCCCACCACTTTGTACCCGTCGCCTCTGTTTGCGTCGTCATGCTGTTATCTCCATTGCTAGATTTTGAATAAGAGTTGGTCTCAGCGTCTCGCCGTGCCGCTTCGTGCGCCGCCAGCGCCGCCGCCTTCGTCGAAGCCACGCGATTGAGCCACCCACGCCCGAACCGCCAAAAATGATGCAGCGCGCGATAGCGCTCCTCGCGCAGTGCCGCGTAGCGTGTGACCGCAGTCCTGATGTCCGCGCGTTGGATCGCAAGCTGCGTCAACGGCCCAATTTCGCCGTCCGCCTCGACATGCACCGTGCGCTGCAAAAACCGGATCGCCCCGCCGACACCGTGGTTCACAGCAGCATCGAAGTGCATCAAATCAAGACCCGCGGGTAACTCCGCGCATGATGCCGGCCGCCAATACCGCTTGTGATAAATCGTCCGCACCGTCTCCGGCCGGATCGCGCGCAACTCGTCCACAAGCCCCGCGCGCGACGACGCATCCAACGTACGTCCCAGGTGCGTTGCATACGTCTGCAAAGTGATGCCGAAGTGTGTCGGTCCGCCCGGATCGTAGGGATCGTCGCTGAACCCGCCTTCCATCTTCAAGACATGCGCCAGCGCCGCATCAAACCGCGCGTCGCTCAGAGCGGTCACATCGACCGGAACAACCTCAGCGCTCGCAGCCGCGTCCGGCCACCGCAACGCCAGCAAACGCGACCGCGCGAATGCCTGCACCGTCACCGCATTGCTCTGATTGCCACCGAGCAACAAAAGCCCATCATCCGTCTCGCCGACGACAAAACCCACATGCCCCAGCGCCGGATCGCTCCCCCGCGTCAGCACCGCCACCGCGCCGAACCGTGCCTGCTCGAGCGGCGCACCCCACGCCACATACGATCGGGCCCTCAACGACCGGGTCGAGCGCCGCCCGGCCCGCTCCAG
>LNFM01007528.1_pt1 | contig 16996 bp, 12 predicted proteins | sample 596031 | NCBI WGS metagenome assembly LNFM01 (sample SAMN04254537, study PRJNA301005) | activated carbon metagenome | isolation source: dual media filters at the Ann Arbor, Michigan drinking water treatment plant | place: USA: Ann Arbor
GCGCGGCCGTAAGCGTCGTCTTGCCGTGGTCAACGTGACCGATCGTGCCAACGTTGCAATGCGGCTTGCTACGATCGAATTTCTCTTTGGCCATGGAAGGCTCTCCTCGGTCTCGTATCTGTACGAAGCCGTCACCCGGGTCCAACCCCGGCACGGCCACAAGTTAAGGTCACCCTCGACGGATTTCCCGAGCACAGTCGGGACCCCGTCGAAGTCTGATCACTCAAGTGATCAGACGAACTTTGCTTTCACTTCCTCGGCCACGTTCCTCGGCACCTCGGCGTAATGAGCGAACTGCATCGTGTATGACGCGCGTCCCTGGCTCATGGACCGAAGCTGACTGACGTAACCGAACATGTTGGCGAGCGGCACGTTGGCGCGAATGACGGTGGCGTTACCGCGCATCTCCTGATTGCGGATCTGCCCGCGACGACTGTTGATATCGCCGATGACACCACCGACGAAATCGCCGGGCGTCACGACCTCGACGTCCATCACAGGCTCGAGCAGCTTGAGGCCAGCCTTCTGAGCGCCTTCCTTCATCGCTGCCCGCGATGCGATTTCGAATGCGATCGCAGACGAGTCCACTTCGTGGAACGCACCGTCGAACAGCGTCACTTTGATGTCGACCATGGGAAACCCGATCAGGACGCCCTGGTCCCAGATCGCGCTCACACCCTTCTCGACACCCGGAATGAATTCCTTCGGCACCGTACCGCCGACGATCACGCTCTCGAACACGTTGCCGGCGCCGATTTCGTTCGGCTCGATACGGAGCTTCACGCGAGCGAATTGGCCCGTGCCACCGGTCTGCTTCTTGTGCGTGTAGTCGATCTCGGTCGCTCGGACCAAGGTCTCGCGGTACGCCACCTGGGGTGCACCGACGTTGACCTCGATGTTGTGCGGCTCGCGCCGCATGATGTCGACTTTGATGTCGAGATGAAGCTCGCCCATCCCCTTGAGAATGGTCTCGCCCGATTCCTGATCGACCGACACGCGGAACGACGGATCCTCGACGGCCATGGTGTGCAGCACCTGGGCCATCTTCTCCTGATCGCCCTTGGACTTCGGCTCCACCTTCATCTCGATGACGGGATTCGGGAAATCCATCTTCTCGAGAATGACCGGCTTCTGCGGGTCGCACAGCGTCTCGCCGGTGCGCGTATCCTTGAGGCCGGCGAGCGCCACGATGTCACCTGCGAACGCTTCTTCGATCGGCTTGCGATCATCGGCATGCATTTCGTAGATCATGCCGACGCGTTCGCGCTTGTCGCGGGTCGTCTGGGCAAGCGCCATGCCCTTTTCGAGCCGGCCGGAATAGATGCGGCAGAACGTGATCGATCCGACGTGCGGGAACGCCATGATCTTGAACGCGATCATTGAAAGCGGATCGCTGTCGATCGGACGACGCTCCGTCTCCTCGCCCGTCTTCACATCGAGGCACTTGTATGCCTCACGATCGGACGGAGCCGGCAGGAAATCGACGACGGCATCGAGCAGCTGCTGCACACCCTTGTGCTTGAAAGCTGAGCCGCACAGCATCGGATAGAACGCGCGCGTGACCGTCGCCTTGCGGATCAGCCGGCGCAGCGTCGGCGCGTCGGGTTCCTGACCATCGAGGTACGCGGCCATCACATCGTCGTCCATCTCGACGGCAGCCTCGATCATGGCGGAGCGATACTCGTCGGCCTGATCCTTGAGATCGGCAGGAATTTCCTGCTCGGCGAACTTCGCGTCCTTGCCGTCACCGTCCCAGACGATCGCCTTCATCGTGATGAGGTCGACCATGCCGGCGAAATTGTTCTCGGAGCCGATCGGCAGCTGCAACGGCACGGCCCGTGCGCCCAGCTTCTCCTTGATGTCGTCGAGACACATGAAGAAATCGGCGCCCGTCTTGTCCATCTTGTTGGAGAAGATGATGCGGGGCACGGCGTACTTGTCGCCCTGACGCCAAACGGTCTCGGTCTGCGGCTCGACGCCCTGGTTGCTGTCGAGAACGCAAACCGCGCCGTCGAGCACACGCAGCGAGCGCTCGACTTCGATTGTGAAATCGACGTGCCCAGGCGTATCGATGATGTTCAGACGATGCTTCTTGCCGTCACGATCCGGCCAGAAGCAGGTCGTCGCCGCAGAAGTGATCGTAATGCCGCGCTCGGCCTCCTGCTCCATGAAATCCATGGTCGCAGCGCCGTCGTGGACTTCGCCGATCTTGTGGCTCTTGCCCGTGTAATAGAGAATCCGCTCCGTCGTCGTCGTCTTTCCGGCATCGATGTGAGCCATGATGCCGAAGTTGCGGTAATCCTCGATTTTATACTGACGGGCCATGATCTTGCCTCGACGTCTGAGTTTAGCGTCGCATCCGCCACACAGGCAGACGCGCAAGGGTCACCAGCGGTAGTGCGAGAACGCCCTGTTGGCCTCGGCCATCTTGTGGGTGTCTTCCCGCTTCTTCACGGCCGTGCCCCGATTGCTTGCCGCATCGAGGAGTTCGGCCGAGAGCCGCTCTTCCATCGTGTTCTCGTTCCGGGCGCGCGCAGCCGAGATAAGCCAGCGGATGGCCAGGGCCTGACGACGCTCCGAGCGAACCTCGACCGGCACCTGGTACGTCGCACCGCCAACGCGGCGCGAGCGCACTTCGACGGCCGGCATGACATTCTCGAGAGCCTGATGGAACAGCGGCAAGGGATCTGACTTCGCCCGCGTTTGTATCCGGTCGAACGCGCCGTAGAGGATGTTCTCGGCGACCGACTTCTTGCCCTCGTACATGATCGAGTTCATGAACTTCGAAACGACGAGATCATTGAACTTCGGATCAGGGTTGATGACCCGCTTTTGGGCCCTGTGCCGACGAGACATGTCTTCAATCCTTCGAGATCTGCGCGCTAGTGTCAGGCAACGGTAACGCCGAACCCGGCGCGACCGGCCATCGCATTACTTCGGCCGCTTCGCACCATACTTGGAGCGCCGCTGCCTGCGGTTCGCAACGCCCTGCGTATCGAGCACACCACGGATGATGTGATAACGAACGCCGGGCAGATCTTTCACACGACCGCCGCGGATCATGACGACCGAGTGCTCCTGGAGATTGTGACCCTCACCAGGAATGTAGCCGATCACCTCGAAGCCGTTGGTAAGCCGGATCTTCGCGACCTTTCGCAGGGCGGAGTTCGGCTTCTTCGGCGTCGTCGTATAGACGCGCGTGCAGACGCCGCGCTTCTGCGGGCAGGCCTCCATGGCCGGCACCTTGTTGCGCTCGTTCGGCCGAACCCGCGGCTTGCGGATCAACTGTTGTATGGTCGGCATGCGCCCAGTCCGCTCGATGAGCCACCACAAGGATGGCATGTCCCAAACTCAACGAAGCCAAGCACCCCAATTTGAGGCACCCAGCTCCATGCACCAGAGGATCGCATGCCGTATTCGGCACGGCGATCATGGCTCCGAATTTTACCCTGCTTGGAAACGATAGTGTTTAGGCGTGTTCTCGTTCCGGCGAAACGCCGCGCGAGGCCTACGACCTACCGTGAGAGTTGCCGGAACCTATCCACTTCCTTCCCAAAGGTCAACACCGTGAACGCTTGCCTGTCCAAAATTTGTTGCACCTGCGCGTCGAGTGGAGAGGCTTGACCGGTGTCCGTCCGTCGAGCCCCGCCTCGACGCCCCATCTTTCGATGAGCGGAAGCCGCAAATACAACGGTCGGATATGACACGGGAGGCCGTCATTGGCTGACGGCCTCCCGAAATGACGCACGCAACGGCTCGGCAATGATCTACTCGGCGGCATCTTCCGCGGGGCGACGCCGACGCCGTACCGGTTGCTCCGCCCCCTCGCCCGGTCCCGCAAGGACCCGCTCAGCCTCGGCGCGAGCGTTCTCCTTCGAGATTAGGTCGTCACGCTTGGCGGCGATCTTCCGCAATTCGCGCAGCATACCGCCCGTTCCTGCCGGAATGAGACGTCCGACGATGACGTTCTCCTTCAGACCGTCGAGGGTATCGACCTTGCCGTTGACCGCTGCCTCGGTAAGAACCCGCGTCGTCTCCTGGAACGAGGCCGCCGAGATGAACGAGTCGGTCTGCAGCGACGCCTTCGTGATTCCGAGCAACACCGGCTTGCCCGAGGCGAGCCGTTTGCCGGCCTTGTCGAGCACGAGGTTCCTGCGATCCATCTCGATCTTGTCGATCTGCTCTCCCTTGAGGAAGTCGCTCTCGCCCGGATCCTCGATCTCCACCTTCTGCAGCATCTGCCGCACGATCACTTCGATATGCTTGTCGTTGATCGTCACGCCCTGCAGCCGATAGACGTCCTGGATCTCCTTGATCAGATACCGCGCGAGCTCCTCGACACCCTTGATCGCGAGGATGTCGTGCGGGGCAGGGTGACCGTCGTAGACGAAGTCACCCTTCTCCACCCGATCGCCGTGCTGCACGGCGAGGCTCTTGCCGCGCGGGATGAGATACTCGACCGGCGACGCGGACTCGTCGTCGGGCTTGATCGTGATCCGCTGCTTGTTCTTGTAGTCCTTGCCGAACTCGACGGTCCCCGACACCTCGGCGATGATCGCGTGGTCCTTCGGACGTCGGGCTTCGAACAGTTCCGCCACGCGCGGCAGACCGCCCGTGATGTCGCCCGTCTTCGCCGTCGAAACCGGAACACGCGCGAGCACGTCACCCGCTTTCACGCCCGCTCCGTTATCGACCGAAAGCACCGCCTCGACCGGCAGCAGATAACGCGCATCGCCGCCGCGCTGCAGCTTGATCGGCTTGCCGCCTTTGCTGTCCTTGACGATGACCGCCGGCTTCAGGTCGCTGCCGCGGGGCGAGGCTCGCCAGTCCATCACGACGCGATTGGTGGTGCCCTTCATGTCGTCTGTCTGCTCCTTCACGGAGAGGCCGTCGACCATGTCCTCGAAGCCCACGACGCCATCCACCTCGGTGAGGACTGGACGCGTGTAGGGATCCCACTGGGCGATACGCGTACCGCGCTTCACCTCGTCGCCTTCGTCGACGTGCAGGCGGGCGCCGTAGACGATCTTGTGCGTCGCAAGCTCCTTCCCGCTCTGGTCGACGATGACAACGGCCATGGTCCGCCCCATCGCGATGAGTCGTCCCTGGCTGTCGCGGGCCATGTGCCGGTTCTTGATCCGCACGGTGCCGTTGAAGTTCGAGTCGATGAACGAGGAGTCGACCGTCTGCGCCACGCCGCCGATGTGGAACGTGCGCATCGTGAGCTGGGTGCCCGGCTCGCCGATCGACTGCGCCGCGATGACGCCCACGGCTTCACCGATGTTGACGATCGTACCGCGCGCAAGATCACGCCCGTAGCACTTGGCGCAGACGCTGGTTTCGGTGTCGCACGTGAGCACCGAGCGGATCCGGACCTCCTGGATCTGGGCCTTCTCGATCGCCTCGACGTGGACTTCCTCGATCAGATCGCCCGTAGCCACGATCACGGCCTTCGTCATCGGATCGATCACGTCCTCGGCAGCCGTACGGCCGAGCACGCGCGCCGACAGCGGGACGATGACGGTGCCGGCATCGACCACCGCCTGGACGTTGAGGCCGCGATCGGTCCCGCAGTCCACCTCGGTGATGATGCAGTCCTGGGCAACGTCGACGAGACGCCGTGTCAGATAGCCGGAGTTCGCCGTCTTGAGTGCCGTGTCGGCAAGGCCCTTTCGCGCGCCGTGCGTCGAGTTGAAGTACTCGAGAACGCTGAGGCCTTCCTTGAAGTTCGAGATGATGGGCGTCTCGATGATCTCGCCGGACGGCTTCGTCATCAGGCCGCGCATGCCGGCGAGCTGCTTCATCTGCGTCGGCGATCCGCGCGCGCCCGAGTGGCTCATCATGTAGATCGAGTTGATCGGCATCTCACGGCCGGTCACCTTGTCGACATGCGACGCCGAAATGCGGTCCATCATCTCTTTGGCGATCTGATCGGTGCACTTCGACCAGGCGTCGACCACCTTGTTGTACTTCTCGAGCTGCGTGATCAGGCCGTCATTGTACTGCTGCTCGAACTCGCGCACGAACTCGGTCGTCTCGGCCACGATCCGTGTCTTGGTGTCGGGGATGAGCATGTCGTCCTTGCCGAACGAGATGCCGGCCTTGAACGCATGGTAGAACCCGAGACCCATGATGCGATCACAGAAGATCACGGTCTCCTTCTGACCGCAGCTCCGGTAGACGGCGTCGATGAGGCCCGAGATGGCCTTCTTCGTCAAAAGCGTGTTGACGATGCTGAACCGCACCCCCGGCACGCGCGGCAGAAGCTCGCCGAGAAGCATGCGGCCCGGCGTCGTCTCGACGATCTCGGTCTTGTTTGACCCGTCGGCATCGACATACGACACGCGCCCCTTAATCTTGGCGTGCAGCGTCACGGCGCCGGCGCCGATCGCCTGATGCACCTCGGCCGTGGAGCCGAGCAGCATGCCCTGCCCCGGCTCGTTCTCGCGCTGAAGCGAAACGTAATAGAGACCGAGAACGATGTCCTGGCTCGGCACGATGATCGGCTGACCATTGGCCGGATGCAGGATGTTGTTCGTCGACATCATCAGGACGCGGGCTTCGAGCTGCGCCTCGAGCGAGAGCGGCACGTGCACGGCCATCTGGTCGCCGTCGAAGTCGGCGTTGAACGCCGCGCAGACCAGCGGGTGAAGCTGGATCGCCTTGCCCTCGATGAGGGTCGGCTCGAACGCCTGGATGCCGAGGCGGTGCAGCGTCGGCGCGCGGTTCAGCATCACCGGGTGCTCGCGGATGACCTCGTCGAGCACGTCCCAGACCTCGCCCTTTTCCTTTTCGACGAGCTTCTTCGCCTGCTTGACGGTCGCGGCCTGTCCGAGCGCCTGCAGCCGCGCGTAGATGAACGGCTTGAACAGCTCGAGCGCCATCTTCTTCGGCAGCCCGCACTGATGCAGCTTGAGTTCCGGACCGACGACGATGACCGAGCGGCCCGAATAGTCGACGCGTTTGCCGAGCAGGTTCTGGCGGAAACGGCCCTGCTTGCCCTTCAGCATGTCGGCGAGCGACTTCAGCGGCCGCTTGTTGGCGCCCGTGATCACGCGACCGCGGCGGCCGTTGTCGAACAGGGCGTCGACAGCTTCCTGCAGCATCCGCTTCTCGTTCCGGATGATGATGTCCGGCGCCCTGAGATCGATCAGTCGCTTCAGGCGATTGTTGCGGTTGATCACGCGGCGGTAGAGATCGTTGAGATCCGAGGTCGCGAACCGGCCGCCGTCGAGCGGCACCAGCGGACGCAGCTCCGGCGGGATCACCGGCACGTGCGTCAGGATCATCCACTCGGGGCGGTTGCCCGACTCGATGAACGCCTCGATGATCTTGAGCCGCTTGGCGAGTTTCTTGGGCTTCAGCTCGGTCGTCGCCTCGGCGATTTCGCGCCGGATATCGTCACGGATCTTGGCGAGATCCATGCTCATGAGGAACTCGCGGATAGCCTCGGCGCCGATGCCCGCCGTAAAGCTGTCCTGCCCGTGCTCCTCGATCGCCTGCAGGTACTGGTCTTCGCTGAGGAGCTGCTTCTCCTTGAACGGCGAAACGCCCGGCTCGATCACGATGTAGTTCTCGAAATAGAGAACGCGCTCGAGATCCTTGAGCGTCATGTCGAGCAGGAGGCCGATCCGGCTCGGCAGCGACTTCAGGAACCAGATGTGGGCGACCGGCGCGGCGAGCTCGATATGGCCCATCCGCTCGCGGCGCACCTTGGCGAGCGTCACCTCGACGCCGCACTTTTCGCAGATGAGGCCCTTGTACTTCATCCGCTTGTACTTGCCGCAAAGGCACTCGTAGTCCTTGATCGGACCAAAGATGCGCGCGCAGAACAGCCCGTCACGCTCCGGCTTGAATGTCCGGTAGTTGATGGTTTCGGGCTTCTTGATCTCGCCGAACGACCAGGACTTGATGTCGTCCGGGCTGGCGATCGAGATGCGGATCTGATCGAAGGTCGGAGCCAGGACCTGCGGCTTGAAGGCGTTGGTGATCTCGTTCATCGGCTATCTCCCGAAGGGTCGCCTCGAAGGCCAGCTATCGCTGGCGGCGACGCCGGCACCTCGATGGCGAGGTGCCGGCTGGTGGCAGAGTGTCGTGAGCGGTCCTATTCGGCTGCAGCGGGCGGCAACTGCGGCCGCCGGAGCAGCGGATCGTCCATATCGTTCTCGATCGGTGCCGGCGCCTCGCTGTCGACGAGTTCCACGTTGAGGCCCAGCGCCCGCATTTCCTTGACGAGAACGTTGAAGCTCTCGGGGATGCCGGCCTCGAACGTGTCGTCGCCGCGCACGATCGCCTCGTAGACTTTCGTTCGCCCGGCCACGTCGTCCGATTTGACGGTCAGCATTTCCTGCAGCGTGTAGGCGGCGCCGTACGCTTCGAGGGCCCACACCTCCATTTCACCGAACCGCTGTCCGCCGAACTGGGCCTTGCCGCCCAGCGGCTGCTGGGTGACGAGGCTGTAGGGACCGATCGAGCGAGCGTGGATCTTGTCGTCGACAAGGTGGTGCAGCTTCAGCACGTACTTGTAGCCGACGGTCACCTTGCGATCGAATTGCTCGCCCGTCCGCCCGTCGTGCAGGCTGACCTGACCCGACGAATCGAACCCGGCCAGGCTCAGCATTTCGACGATGTTCGGCTCGCGCGCCCCATCGAACACGGGGGTGGCGATCGGCACGCCGTTCCGCATCTGCTTGGCCAGTGCGAGCTTCTCGTCGTCGCCGAGCCCTTCGACCTCCTCGCGGTCGCCGTAGATCCGCGACAGCGCTTCCTTGACCGGCTTCACATTGCCTGAAGCATGGAACTGCTCGAGCGCATTGTCGATGACGCGGCCGAGACCGCGGCAGGCCCAGCCCATGTGCGTCTCGAGGATCTGGCCGACGTTCATGCGGCTCGGCACGCCGAGCGGATTGAGCACGACGTCGACGTGCGTCCCGTCCTCGAGGAACGGCATGTCCTCGCAAGGCACGATCCGTGAGACGACGCCCTTGTTGCCGTGCCGGCCGGCCATCTTGTCGCCCGGCTGGATCTTGCGCTTCACGGCAACGAAGACCTTGACCATCTTCATGACGCCGGGCGGCAGTTCATCACCACGCTGCAGCTTGTCGACCTTGTCGACGAAGCGCCGCTCGAGGCCCTTCTTGGCCTCCTCGTACTGCTTCTGGATGGCCTCGACCGCGGCCATGGCCTTCTCGTCCTTGAGGCCAATCTCCCACCACTGGCTGCGCGGGATCTCCCCGAGCACGGCCTCGTCGATGAGCGTGCCCTTGCGCGCACCCTTCGGCCCCTTGGCCACTTCCTGGCCCATGAGGCTGTCCTTGAGACGCCCATAGACGTTGCGATCCAGGATCTGCAGCTCGTCGTCCCGGTCCTTGGCGAGCCGCTCGATCTCCTCGCGCTCGATCGCCATGGCGCGCTCGTCCTTCTCGACGCCGTGCCGGTTGAACACCCGCACTTCGACGATGGTACCGGCGACACCGGGCGGCAGCCGCAGCGACGTATCGCGCACGTCAGACGCTTTCTCGCCGAAGATCGCACGCAGCAGCTTCTCTTCCGGCGTCATCGGGCTTTCGCCCTTCGGCGTGATCTTGCCGACGAGGATGTCGCCCGGCTGGACCTCGGCGCCGATGTAGACGATGCCCGCTTCGTCGAGGTTCTTGAGCGCTTCTTCCGACACGTTCGGAATGTCGCGCGTGATCTCCTCGGGCCCGAGCTTCGTGTCGCGGGCCATCACCTCGAACTCTTCGATGTGGATCGAGGTGAAGATATCCTCGGATACGACCCGCTCGGAAAGCAGGATCGAGTCCTCGAAATTGTAGCCCATCCACGGCATGAACGCGACGAGCACGTTCTTGCCGAGTGCCAGATCTCCGAGATCCGTCGACGGCCCGTCGGCCACGATTTCGCCTGCCTGTACCTTGTCGCCCACGTTCACGAGCGGACGCTGGTTGATGCAGGTGTTCTGGTTCGAACGCTGGAATTTGCGCAACCGGTAGATGTCGACGCCCGGCTTCGACGGATCGGTCTCTTCCGTTGCACGAACGACGATACGCGTTGCATCCACCTGATCGACGACGCCCGTGCGCCGGGCAGCGATCGCCGCGCCGGAGTCGCGCGCCACGACCTCCTCCATGCCTGTGCCGACCAGCGGCGCTTCCGCCTTGATCAGCGGCACGGCCTGCCGCTGCATGTTGGAGCCCATCAACGCGCGGTTGGCGTCGTCGTTCTCGAGGAACGGGATGAGCGCCGCTGCCACCGACACGAGCTGCTTCGGCGACACGTCGATGTAGTCGACCTTGTCGACCGGCACGAGCATCACGTCGCCTTGGTAGCGAACGGTGACCAGGTCCTCCATCAGACGGCCTTCGCCGTCGATTTCGGCGTTGGCCTGGGCCACGTGATGGCGCATCTCTTCCATGGCGGAGAGATAGTTCACTTCGTCGATCAGCTTTCCGTCGCGCACTCGGCGATAGGGGCTTTCGATGAAGCCATACTTGTTGACCCGGGCGAACGTGGCCAGCGAGTTGATCAGACCGATGTTCGGACCTTCCGGCGTCTCGATCGGGCAGATCCGGCCGTAATGGGTCGGATGCACGTCGCGCACCTCGAAGCCGGCCCGTTCACGCGTCAGACCGCCCGGCCCGAGCGCCGACAGACGCCGCTTGTGCGTGATCTCGGACAGCGGGTTGGTCTGGTCCATGAACTGCGACAGCTGCGACGAGCCGAAGAATTCGCGCACCGCTGCCGCCGCCGGCTTGGCGTTGATCAGATCCTGCGGCATGACCGTGTCGATATCGACCGAGCTCATGCGCTCCTTGATCGCCCGCTCCATGCGCAGGAGCCCGACCCGGTACTGGTTCTCCATCAATTCGCCGACCGAACGAACACGTCGGTTGCCGAGGTGGTCGATGTCGTCGATCTCGCCCTTGCCGTCGCGCAGATCCACGAGGGTCTTCACTACCGCGAGGATGTCCTCCTTGCGCAGCACGCGCACGGTGTCCTCGCACTGGAGATCAAGACGCATGTTCATCTTCACGCGGCCGACGGCCGAGAGATCGTACCGCTCGGCATCGAACATCAGGCCGTGGAACAGCGCTTCGCCGGCGTCGAGCGTCGGCGGCTCGCCCGGGCGCATCACCCGGTAGATGTCGAGCAGCGCTTCCTCGCGGTTCGAGTTCTTGTCGATGTTGAGCGTATTGCGAATGTATGCGCCGACCGTCACGTGGTCGATGTCGAGCACGGGGAACGCTTCGACGCCCGCCTCTTCCAGGACGCCCATCAGCTTAGCGTCGATTTCGTCGCCCGCTTCACCGAAGATTCGACCGTCCTCGAGGTTGACGATGTCTTCCGCCAGATACTTGCCGGCCAGCTCTTCCGTCCCGACCAGGATCTGCTTCAGGCCGCTTTCACCGAGTTCCCGCGCCCGCCGGGCCGAGATCTTCTCGCCGGCTTTCGCCACGACTTCGCCCGAGCGGGCGTCGATGAGATCAGTCGCAGGCGTCACGCCGCGCATCTTCTCGGCCTTGAACGGCATCGTCCAGCCGGTCTTCGACCGTTCGACCGGAATCGATCCGAAGAACGTGCTGAGGATCTGCTCGTCATCGAGCCCGAGAGCGTAGAGCAGCGTCGTCACCGGCAGCTTCCGCTTCCGGTCGATACGCACGTAGACATTGTCCTTCGCGTCGAACTCGAAATCGAGCCAGGAGCCGCGATAGGGAATGATGCGGGCTGCGAACAGCAGCTTGCCCGAGGCATGCGTCCGGCCGCGGTCATGATCGAAGAAGACGCCCGGCGACCGGTGCATCTGGGAAACGATGACGCGCTCCGTCCCGTTGATGACGAACGTGCCGTTCGACGTCATGAACGGCATGTCGCCCATGTAGACGTCCTGCTCCTTCACGTCCTTGATGGACTTGGAGCCGGTCTCTTCGTTCACATCGAACACGATGAGGCGCAGCTTGACCTTCAGTGGCGCCGCATAGGTCATGTCGCGCTGCTGGCACTCGTCGACGTCGAACTTCGGCGGCTCGAACTCGTAGCGGACGAATTCGAGTGTCGACTTGCCGGAGAAGTCGGAGATCGGGAACACGGAGCGGAACACAGCCTGAAGGCCGTTATCGGGACGGCCTCCGGGCGGTTCCTTGACCATCAGGAAATCGTCGTAGGAGCTCTTCTGGACCTCGATCAGGTTTGGCATCTCGGCGACTTCGCCGAGCGAGCCGAACTTCCTGCGGATACGCGTCCTGCCGTTGAACGAGTGAGCCATGTCCGCTCCTTCCTGAGTGCCGCGCGTCCGATTTCGCGAGGACCGGTGCGCCGCTTCTGATTGCAATCGCCGAAAGGCGCTGGCCTTTCGTATAAACCCGTGCGGTTTTCCGGAACGCTCTGGAAAGCGCTCGGGGAAACCGCAACCGGCGGCGTCCCTCCCCGACTCGATGAGCCGGGGAGGAACAAACCAGTTACTTCACTTCGACTTTGGCGCCGGCCTCTTCGAGCTGCTTCTTGAACTTGGCAGCATCGTCCTTGGACACGGCTTCCTTGACGGCCTTGCCGCCGGCTTCGACGAGATCCTTCGCCTCCTTGAGGCCGAGCCCGGTGATGGCGCGGACCTCTTTGATGACGTTGATCTTCTTGTCGCCGGCGGCGACGAGAATGACCGTGAACTCGGTCTGCTCCTCGGCGGGTGCAGCAGCAGCGCCGGCAGCCGCCGGAGCGGCGACGGCGACGGCGGCAGCCGCCGCGGAAACGCCCCACTTCTCTTCCAGCATCTTGATCAGCTCCGCAGCCTGGATGATCGTGAGCTGCGAGAGGTCGTCGGCAATCTTGGAAAGGTCAGCCATTTTGGGTCACCTGATCTGATAGGGCGGGTTTGCGCCCGATGGGTTGCATTGAATGAGCGAGCTTGTCCGGCCTCAGGCCGCCTGCTCGCCGCCTTCCTTGTCGATGCGGGCCTTGATGAGCCTTGCGAGGGCCGATCCGGGCTCGTTGAGCGTGCGCACGAGCTTGCTTGCCGGTGCCTGGATAAGGCCCAGCAGCGTGGCCCGGAGCTCGTCCAGGGACGGCAGCTCTGCGAGCGCTTTGACGCCATTGGCGTCGAGCACGGTCTTGCCCATCGCGCCGCCGAGGATGACGAGCTTGTCGTTCTCCTTGGCGTAGGCGATCGAGGTCTTCGCCGCGGCAACCGGGTCTTTCGAGTAGGCCAGAATGATCGGGCCTGTCAGAAGTCCCCTGATCCCGGCGGCGTCCGTGCCGTCGAGAGCCAGCGAGGCCAGCTTGTTCTTGGCCACCTTCACCGTTCCGCCGGCCGCCTTGATGCGCGACCGGAAATCGGCTGACTGGGCGGCCACGAGGCCGTTGTTGCGCGCCACCACGATCACGCCCGTATCCTTGAGCATGTCGTGGAGCGTTGCGACGAGCTCACGTTTCGCGGCTCTGTCCACTAGGTTCCACTCCTCGTTTAGTGCGACCGCCCCGGCGGGACGGTCCTTGGGTTGCACCATGCCGCTCGAGGGTGCCGGAGCCGAAGCTCGCGGTCCCGCGCACGGCGGCTAGTTCCTGTCCGCCCGCGCCGACCGCCCGCGAGGGCGGCTGGGGCACGGTGCGACCCGAAGAGGCTCGAACCGTTCCTGGCGACAGCCTTGGCTGCCCCAGGTTTCGATCAGTCTCCCGTCTCCTGCAGGCTCGTGAGCATTATGTCACCCCGTGGGATGACACCTGCAGTCTCGGACAGGCTTCGGGGAGCTGAACTGGCCAGCCCCCCTCCCGGATCTTTCGATCCGGATCTCGTCACTGTCGTGAGCCGCGCTGCACCTTCCGGTCCGGCACGGCACGACCTCAGATCATGGGCGCCTGGCCACCGATCGACCCGTTGTCGACCTTGAGGCCCGGACCTTGCGTGGACGTCAGCGAGATCTTCTTCACGTACGTACCCTTGGAACCAGCCGGCTTGGCCCTGACGACGGCGTCGACGAATGCCCGGATGTTCTCGACCAGCGCCTTGTCGTCGAAGCTCGCCTTGCCGACGCCGGCATGAATGATGCCCGACTTCTCGACGCGGAATTCGACGGCACCGCCCTTGGCGCCCGCAACAGCGGTGGTGATGTCCATCGTCACGGTGCCGACGCGCGGGTTCGGCATCAGACCGCGTGGCCCGAGAACCTTACCCAGTCGACCGACGAGGCCCATCATGTCCGGCGTCGCGATGCAGCGATCGAAGTTGATGACGCCCTTCTGGACCTGCTCGACCAGATCCTCTGCGCCCACCACGTCGGCACCAGCCGCCCGTGCCTCATCGGCCTTGGGCCCGCGTGCGAAGACGGCCACGCGCTGTGTCCGGCCGGAACCGTTCGGCAGCAGGCACACGCCGCGAACCATCTGGTCGGCGTGCTTCGGATCCACGCCGAGGTTCAGGGCGATTTCGATCGTCTCGTCGAACTTCGCCTTGGCCTTCGACTTGATCATCTTCACCGCCTCTTCGACGGCATAGGCTTTGTTGCGGTCGATGCCGTCCTTCAATGCGAAAAGACGCTTGCCGCCAGCGAGCCGGGTCGCTGCAATTTTCTCGGGTGCGATTGCCATGGCGCGTTACTCCACCACCGTGAGGCCCATCGACCGGGCGGAGCCGGCGAGTGTGCGCGCTGCTGCGTCGACATCCGACGTGTTCATGTCCTTGAGCTTCGCTTTCGCGATCTCACGCAATTGATCCATAGTCACCTGGCCAGCGACGACACGACCCGGCTCCTTCGAGCCCGAGCCCGGTTTGCCGGTCGGCTTCATGCCGGCCGCCTTCTTGATCAGGAACGTTGCCGGCGGCATCCGCATTTCGAACGTGAACGACCGGTCCGAAAAGACCGTGATCTTCACCGGGATCGGCGTGCCCTGCTCCATGTCCTTCGTCTTCGCGTTGAAGGACTTGCAGAATTCCATGATGTTCACGCCGCGCTGACCGAGCGCCGGCCCGATTGGCGGCGCCGGGTTGGCAGCGCCGGCAGGCACCTGCAGGTTGATGTAGCCGTCTATCTTCTTTGCCATCTTCTTCCCCTGGCCACCCATGAGGTGGCACGGTCTTCGAGGAGAGGCCCCTCCCCAGGGTTAGCGGTCGACGGGCTGGCTGGCCCTCCCGCATCGACGGTCTCGAGGCATCATCTGCTTCAAGACTGCCGTACTCGCCGTCCGGAACCTCGAGAGGCCCGGTCGGTAATCATGGCCGAGCCGCGGCTCAGCCCGTGACTTTCTCCACTTGAGCGAATTCGAGGTCGACGCGCGTTGGACGCCCGAAGATCATCACGGCGACCTTGAGACGCGATCTCTCCTCGTCGACTTCCTCCACCTGTCCGCTGAACGATGCGAACGGTCCGTCGGACACCTTCACCTGTTCGCCGATCTCATACGAGATGGAGGGCTTCGGACGCTCGACCCCTTCCTGAACCTGGTTGAGTATCCGCATCGCCTCGGCTTCGGAGATGGGCATCGCCTTGTTGTCGGAGCCCAGAAAGCCGGTGACCTTCGGCGTGTTCTTGATGAGGACGAAGGCCTGATCGGTCATTTCCATCTTCACCAGCACGTAGCTGGGAAACAGCTTTCGCTCCGAATGCACCTTTCGGCCGCGGCGAACTTCGATGACATCCTCCGAGGGCACGAGGACCTCTTCGAACAGATGCTCGAGGTTGGCGGCCTTGGCGCGCTCCTTGATCGACTCCGCCACCTTCTTCTCGAAGTTCGAGTAGGCGTGAACGATGTACCAGCGCTTCGCCATGTTGATCTCTTTTTTCACCTTTCCACGAAGCACGCCGGCGCGGCCACGATACGATTGACGGCCAGTCGGCTCGGTCCCGGGCCCGGCGAACGCCGGCAGGCCCGGAACATCTGCAGACCGGCTGCGCTATCTACCTATGCCGAGAACGAATTTGACGCCCGACCCGATGATCAGGTCGGCAACGGTGAAAAAGGCAGCGGCCATCGCCACCATGATGAGAACCATGAGTGACGTGACCCACACTTCCTTCCAGGTCGGCCAGGTCACCTTAGCGACCTCTTGCCGAACCTCCTGAACGAACTGGAACGGGTTCATTGCCATCTATCGTCACCTTCGCACGCCGGGCGCGACCAACGCCTCAACCGGCAGAATCTCGATCCAACATCCACTCTGACGTACGACGGGGCGCCGGCAATCGAACTCGGCTGCAGGACATGGCAGGGGCGGAGGGTCTCGAACCCCCAGCCTTCGGTTTTGGAGACCGACGCTCTACCAATTGAGCTACACCCCTCAAGGTCCTCCGGGAACCAGTGGACCACTTGATCCGCACCACCATATCCTGTTGAAAGGTATGGCAAAAACCCTCGCACTCAAAGCGTTCAACAAAAAGGTGACGGCTCCGCGATGCCTTGGTTGTTCGACCCCGGCTTCGCCACCGACCCTTATGCTGCAGGCTGTTTCGAGGGTCGTTATAGAGTGCCGTCAACGCCCGCACAAGCAAAAATCACCAAATTACTCTTGACATGCGACGGCCCAGCGACTCGTCCGGATTTCAACCTGGCCGAGCATTTCTGCCTGCGTCACACTCGCGCTGGATTTGCGACGACCTCCACGGCAGTACCGTACGCGAGAACCTCGGTGACGCCCGCGTTGATCTCGTTGGCGTCATAGCGGAGCGCGAGAATGGCGTTCGCGCCCATTTCGGTTGCATGCGCGACGAGAAGCTCGTGGGCCTCGCGCCGCGCATCCTCGGCCAGCTTCGTATAGATCGTGATGTTGCCGCCACGGATCGTCTGCAGGAACGCCGCGAACCCGGCGACGATGTTGCGCGACCTGACGACCACCCCGCGTGCGACCCCGATATGCCGGACGACGTGATACCCGGCCAGGTCGTTGGTTGTGGTGACGAGCATCGCGCCTCCGATACCCCTCCCCCCAGGGAACGCCGATGCGGCGTCCCCTCGGAGGTGGGCTTTACTCGACGATCTTGGTCACGACGCCGGCGCCGACCGTGCGCCCGCCCTC
>LNFM01007529.1_pt1 | contig 16995 bp, 9 predicted proteins | sample 596031 | NCBI WGS metagenome assembly LNFM01 (sample SAMN04254537, study PRJNA301005) | activated carbon metagenome | isolation source: dual media filters at the Ann Arbor, Michigan drinking water treatment plant | place: USA: Ann Arbor
GATTGGCGTAGGGATCTATCTTGTCACTCGATGTTTTCATCTCGTCCTGGCACCGGGTCGCCGACCTGAGACCGCGGCTGCGCGGCCACGCCCAGTTGTCGCGGCACCACTATCGCGGACAGCTCTGGTACGTGCTCCAGGATCAGTCGTCCAGGCGGGTACATAGATTCACGCCTTCGGCATATCTGGTGATCGGTCTGATGGACGGTCATCGCAGCTTGCAGGAGATCTGGGATACGGCTTGCGTGCGGTTGGGTGACGAGGCGCCGACCCAGGAAGAAGTCATCCGCCTGCTGTCTCAATTGCATATGGCGGATGTGCTTCAGTGCGAGATTACGCCGGACGTGGACGAAATGCTGCGGCGTCAGGATCGCCTGCGCAGCATGAAGACGATCCAGTTGCTGATGAGCCCGCTATCGGTGAAGTTCCCGCTGCTCGATCCCGAACGGTTCCTCACGGCGACATTGCCGCTATATCGGTCGTTCTTTACCTGGTATGGCGCCATCCTCTGGTTCGCGGTAGTGACGCTTGCAGCGGTACTCGCTGGCGTTCACTGGACCGAGTTGACCGAAGATATTACCGATCGCGTGCTGGCGCCGGGCAATTTGCTGATCCTCTGGTTTACCTTCCCGGTGCTCAAGGCTTTCCATGAGTTCGGCCACGCCTTCGCAATCAAGCGCTGGGGCGGCGAAGTGCACGAGATGGGAATCATGCTGCTGGTTCTGATGCCAATCCCGTATGTAGACGGCTCCTCGGCATCCGCCTTCCGGGACAAGTATCCCCGGGTCATAGTGGGCGCTGCCGGGATGCTGGTGGAGCTGTTTATCGCATCGATCGCCATGCTGTTCTGGGTCAACATGGAGCCGGGGATTGCGCGTTCGGTTGCCTACAACGTCATGCTTATAGCGGGTGTGTCCACCGTGCTGTTCAATGCCAATCCCCTGCTGCGCTTCGACGGCTACTACATTATGGGCGATGCGCTCGAGATTCCGAATCTGCGCACGCGCGCCAATCGGTATCTCGGATATCTGACGGAGAAGTACCTGCTGGGCATGCACGATGCCCAGGCGCCGGAGGGCAGCCCCGGCGAGAAGCGCTGGTTTGTGTTCTTCGCCATTGCTTCGTTTATTTATCGTATGTTCATCACCTTCGTGATCGTGCTGTTCATTGCCGGGAAATACTTCGTTTTTGGGGTGATTCTTGCGGCGTTTGCAGTGGTCGGTGCGCTGGTCCTGCCGATTGCAAAGGGCTTGCAGTTCCTGGTGTTCAGCCCGCGGTTGCGGCGCAATCGAGTCCGTGCCGCCGCCGGCACGGCTGCTTTCGGCGGAGTAGTCGTCTGGTTGCTGTTCTTTGTGCCGGCACCGATGGCCACCCTCGCCGAAGGGGTGATATGGGTGCCGGAGCAGGCGATTGTCCGGTCCGGGACCGACGGGTTCGTGGCGCGGATTATGGTTGAACCAAACAGTCGGGTCCGACAGGGCGAGGCGCTGATCGAACTCGAAGAGCCGCTGCTGGCGGCACAAATCCGTGTACTGCGTTCCCGTGTAGAGCAGTATCAGGCTCAGTATGATTCCGAACGGTTCTCTGAGCGAGTGCGGGCGGAGATCACCCGGGAGGTGCTCGGATCTGCACTGGGCGAGCTGGAACGGGCACAGGAGCGTGCAGGGGCATTGCGGGTGATGGCGCCGGTGGACGGGCGCCTGGTCCTGGCGCGTGCAGACGATCTGCCATCCAAATACGTGCGACAGGGTCAGGATCTCGCCTACATCGTCGACAGCGACCGGATTACCGTGCGCGCTATCGTGCCTCAGGAAGACATCGACCTTGTCCGCAATCGCACCCGTGCGGTTCAGGTGAGACTGTCGGAACGGCTCGATGAGGTGCTGCCGGCCAGGATACTCCGGGAAGTGCCCGCAGCGACGTCCACGCTTCCAAATATGGCGCTTTCCATGGAAGGCGGAGGTCGGATTGCCCTTGATCCGCGCGCACGCGGCCCGGCACAGGCGATGCAGAAGCATTTTGAGTTCGAACTCGATATTCCACCGCGCGAGGATGTGCACATCGGCGGTCGTGTATACGTACGCTTTGATCACGGTGCGGAACCGCTTGCGACCCAGTGGTATCGCAGTCTGCGTCAGGTGTTCCTGAAGCAACTCAATGTCTGATCGCGAAGTCGCGCCGTCCTACCGCGGCTATCCGGAGAAGCCGGAACGCAGGACCTCCGGCATGGAGCGGGTAATTTCGCGCCTTGCCTACTTCGGAGGGGCGGGATTCGCCTTGCGATCAAGCGGGCGTTCCGGTGTGGCTGCGGGAACAGCGGCGCGAAGCCTGAAAGGGCCGGGCGACGACGTGCGGGACTTGCGCTATCAATTGCATCGCAGCGGTTTGCAGGACAAACTGGTGGAACGCGCCCTGAGCCTGATTGCCCGACAGACACTCACCGTATTGGGAACGGCTCCGAAGCAGGCGGAATTGCTGGCTGCCAGAATGTTGATCAAGGGGCGTGTGGTTGAACTGCCCGAACTGCAGTCATGGACCCTCGCAAGCGCAATTGCGGCGATCATCGCAGTACTGGCCGGGATGCCGGCACACGTGATCGCATCTACCGGCTACATGGCCAGAAGAGACGCAGACACTGTACGTCCGCTGATCGAATCCCTCGGCCTGACGGTCGGCTGCGTCGACGAAAGCCAATCCGAAAGCGAGCGGCGCGAGATTTACGCCTCGGATATCGTGTATTGCATGTACCGGCAGGTTGCGCTCGACTATCTGCGCGATCGCCTGATCCTCAAGGGCCGGCCACGTGCCTTGCAACTGCGCACCGAGGTGCTCACCAGTCGGTCGCCGAGGACGGACCAGTTGCTCCTGAGAGGCTTGCAGTTCGCCATCGTGCTTGATGCTGAAATGGTCCTGGTGGACATGGCACAGACGCCACTTTCGATATCCGCCGACGGCGAAGCGTCCCAGGAAGTGCGCTGGCTGGGTGAATCGCTGCAGTTGGCAGCCGACCTGGTGTCCGGGCGCGACTTTCAGATTCATGAGGACGGGCGGATCGAGCTTTCAGAACTTGGCCGGGAGAACCTGGCCGCCGCCGCAAGGATGCTCCCGGGCGTATGGCAGGGAGCGAGACGTCGTGAGGAGATCGTCAAGCTGGCTCTTGTGGCCGGCCGGGTACTGAAAAAGGACATGCACTATGCCGTTTCCGAAGGCGCCTTGCAGATTACAGAGGAGGAGATTCGAGCGCACGCGCCGGATGCTGCGCCGGCAAGACTGTTGCGCCTTTTGCTCGAGGTCAAGGAGGAGTGCCGGCTTACCGGGACCCGCGAAACGCTTGCCCGGATCGGCTATCAGCGTTTCTTTCGGCGATACCTGAGGCTTTCGGCGCTGGTCACGGACTCCGGAGAACTGGGCCCGGAGATCTGGCGTGTATTCGGCTTGCGGGTTTTGCCAGTAGCTTCAGGCGCGCCTTCGCTGCTGATCCGTTTGCCGTCCCGCGTTTATCGCGATCATGAACATGCCGCTACCGAGGTCGTCGCCAGGGTTCGTGATCTGCGGGGCCGTGGGTGTCCGGTGTTGATCGTGACCCGAACCCATCAAGCATGCAGGATCTGGGCCGAGCTGCTGCAGGCCCAGGGCATCGACAACGTATGCCTCATGGGCAGTCAGGACGAACAGGAGGCCGCTGCCTTTGCGGCACTGGCTTCGTTATCCCGGATTACGATCGCTCCGCATTTTGCGGCACGTGGTGCACTTGTCGAACCTTGCGAGCAGACTCAGGTCCTGGGTGGGCTGCGAGTTATTGTCGTGCAACTGTTGCCGACGCAGCGACACACGGCGAACATCGTGGCGCGCTGCATACCGAAGGGGTTACCGGGAAGTGTGCAGGAGTTGCTGGCGCTGGACGACGAGTTGATCATGGCTTTCGCCCCGGCATGGTGGCGCTGGACAGGATTGCCAATTTGGCGCAACGGAATGCTGCGCCATTGCCAGAAACGCGGCGCCCGGGAGCAGGCGGAGGCACGCAGCGAACTGCTGCGGATGGAAGATTACCTGGGTGACGTGCTGGCCTTTACCGGCGGTTCATTCTGACCGTGGACTCTCAGAATCGGATCCGGCACCTGACGCCGGCTGGTATCCGGTAACCCGGATTGGCCAGTTGCAGTCGCACGCCAAAGGTACCGCTGGCCGCGTCGATCACGCGGTCCACGACCCTGACGATGGCTTCGTGGCGCCCCCCGATGGGCTGCTCCGGGGTAACCTGGGCGCGCTGTCCAATTTTTACCTTTCCATAGAGTGAAACCGGCAGGATCACTTCGACATTCAGCGGATCGATTTCCGCAAGCTTCGCAATCGGCGTACGGACATCGTTGGTGGCGAACTCTCCTGGTTTCTGCAGCACGTCCACCACCACTCCGGATAGCGGGCTGCGGATGGTGCGCAATGCCAGCACCTGGGAATTACGGTCGACTTCGATTTGTGCCAGCTTCTGGTTCTCCTGGGCTTGGCGCAATTGCTCGATCGAGAACTGGTGCTCGGCCTTGGCTTCGTCGAGAGCATTGACGGATATAAAGTTCTGCTTGTAAAGCTCGTCAGCCCGAAGCAATTTCTTGTGCGCAAGGTCCAGCCGCGCTTCCGCGGCCTTGAGTTCGCCCTGCATGGTGGCGCGCGAGCGCGCCAGGTCCAGGGCCGCGCGTTCCGGGCCGGATTCCATGGTGGCGATGACCTGGCCTTTCTTGATGAAGTCGCCGCGCTGGACCAGAACCGACTCGATGACCGCCTCTACCGGGCTGCGAATCTCGACCTGCTGACGGGCCTCGATCAAGCAGTCGTAGTCGGCGGCGAAGGCTGCCGCGGAGGCCAGCAACAGGGCGGCAAGGGCCGGTATGCGCAAGGAGTTCATGGATGGGCGAAGAGGTTGCCGAATACGGGATCAGGCTTGGATTGTAGCGAATAGGTCCCGGAAACGTAACGTTAATTTCCTGAGGCTATAATACCCGGGAATGCGACCCAATCCCTTCGAGCGGTCCCCCCGCGACCGGCGCAAATCCGATGGCCTGCAGGAAGGCGAGGCCCGCTTTCGTGCGCTGGTGCAAAATTCGTTCGACATCATCACCATCCACGATGAATCCGGCCTGACGACTTATGAATCGCCCGCCGCTTCGCGGGTGCTCGGCTATCCGCCCGGCACACTGATCGGCAAGACGCCGTTCGAGACCGTTCATCCAAAGGATGTGGCGCGCGTCCGGGAAGCGTTTGCTGCCCTGGTGCGCGGCGAAGTCTCGACTGCGCCGATCGTGCTGCGTTTCCGCCATGCCGACGGTTCCTGGATCCATCTAGAGGCGCTGGGCAACAATTTGCTGGAGAACCCGGGCATTCGCGGCATCGTGCTGACCTCCCGCGACATCACAGATCGCAAGCGCGCCGAGGAGCGGGTGCAGTACCTTGCCAACTACGACGTGCTGACCGCGCTGCCCAACCGCTTCCTGATGCACGACCGGCTGACGCAGGTGGTGGCACAGGCGCACCGCAACAAGCTGAGTGCGGCATTGCTGCACGTCGACATCGACCGCTTCAAGGTGGTCAACGAAACCCTCGGACACTATGTTGGCGACGCCCTGCTGAAGCAGGCCGCGGAACGTATCCGCAAGGTGGTCCGCGAAGGCGACACCGTGGCGCGGGTCGGCGGCGACGAGTTTACTGTGGTGTTCCCAAACGTCACCAGCCTGCAGGCGCTGTCAAAGATCGCACAGGAAATGTTGCGCGAGCTGGCACAGCCGTTCCCTGGCGACGGTCAGGATCTGTTCCTGTCGGCGTCGATCGGCATCAGCCTGTTTCCCGACGATGCCGGCAGCGTCGACGAGTTGATCAAGAATGCCGACGCGGCGATGCACAGTGCCAAGAACCTGGGGCGCAACAACTACCAGTTCTTCACTTCCGATCTGAACCAGGAAGTGCAGGAACGGATGCAGATCGAAAGCGGCCTGCGCAATGCTATCGGGCGCAACGAGTTAAGCCTGCTTTACCAGCCAAAGATCGACCTGGCCACGCGCCAGGTGATCGGTGCCGAAGCGCTGCTGCGCTGGACCCACCCCAAGCTCGGGGTGATCTCACCTGCACGGTTCGTCCCGGTTGCCGAGGAAGCCGGGCTGGTGGGGCAAATCGGTGAATGGGTGTTACGCGAGGCCTGCCGGCAGATCCGGGTCTGGCAGGATGCCGGCCATCACCTGCAGGTCGCGGTCAACGTCTCGGCGCGGCAGTTCCAGCAATATGACCTGGCGGAACTGGTGCACGAGGTGATGCTGGATACCGGTGTGCGCGCCGAGCACCTGGAGCTGGAACTGACCGAAAGCGCGGTTATGCACAATGCCGAAGCCTCGATCGTCACGCTCGAGCAACTGGCGGCCCAGGGCGTGCAGATCGCGGTGGACGACTTCGGCACCGGTTACTCCAGCCTGTCGTATCTGAAGCGCCTGCCGCTGGACGTGCTCAAGATCGACCAGTCCTTCGTGCGCGACATTTCATCCGATCCCAACGACGCGGCGATCGTGCGCGCCATCATTACCCTGGCGCGCAGCCTCGGCATCAAGGTGATCGCCGAGGGCGTGGAGAACGAGGCGCAGCTCGCCTTCCTCAACGCCTATGGCTGCCAGTACGCGCAGGGTTACCTGTTCGGGCAGCCGCTCAGTCCGCGACAGTTCGAGGAACTGGTCGCCGGACAGACTCTAAGAAGGGTGGGCTAGATTTGACCGCAGTGAAGATTCTGGCCTTTGCCGGCAGCCTGCGCAGCGGCTCCTGGAACAAGAAGCTCGCCCGGATCGCCGCCGCAGGTGCGCGCGCCGCCGGTGCGGAGGTCACCGAAATCGACCTGCGCGACATTCCGATGCCGCTGTACGACGGCGACATGGAACGCGAGCAGGGGTTGCCGCCGAATGCCAAGGTGTTCAAGCGGCTGCTGATTGAAAACCAGGGCGTGCTGATCAGCTCGCCGGAATACAACAGTGCGGTCTCCGGTGTGCTCAAGAACGTCATCGACTGGGCCTCGCGGCCGGAGCCCAACGAGCCGCCGCTGGTTGCATTCAAAGGGAAAGTAGCGGGACTGATGGCGGCCTCGCCCGGCAACCTGGGTGGCGTGCGCGGGCTCGCGGCATTGCGATCCATCCTTGGTAATATCGGCGTGATCGTGATCCCGACGCAGATGGGTATTGCACGCGCCAACGACGCATTCGACGAGCGCGGTGAACTCAAGGACGAACGTCAGCAAAGCGCCATCGAATCCATCGGCGCGGAGACGGTCTCGTTTGTAACGAGGCTGTCGGCAGGGCCGGCTTCAGGCTAGTAGTGCGGTTTACTCTGTGCCTCCGTGTCTCTGTGGTTAGTCCGAATTCATGACGATCCGTGTAGCGCTGACCCACAAGATCACGTACGGCCTTGACCGGCGGGAGAATTTGTCACCGCACGATATCCGGCTGCGTCCGGCGCCGCATTGCCGTACGCCGGTCAGCAGTTGTTCGCTCACGGCCAGGCCCGGGAAGGGCGGCTGCACGTATTCATTTCGCCGCTGGTGTTCGACATCATCGACACCTGGAGCGGTCGCGCCGTCGGCAACTGCACCTATCATGTTTCCCATCCCGGCGGCCGCAGCTATGCAGACTTTCCGGTGAACGCCAACGCAGCCGAGGCGCGGCGGGTGGCGCGCTTCATGCGCCAGGGCCATAACGCCGGTCCGCTCGGGGTTCGCCCCGAGGCGCCATCGCGGGAATTTCCGCTCACGCTCGACCTGCGGCGTCAGCCGGATTTTGCTCTGGCCTTCGACGCCGCTTCGACGCAGTCGCAACAACAGCAGCAATAGGCGCGGAAGGAAGCCCGTATGTACAGGACCTGGCTGCTGGCACTGATCTTGGTGGCGCTTCCGGTATTTGCCGCGGACTGGGTCGAGGTCGGGGCCGACACCGAGGCCCGCTACTATGTCGATGTCGATTCGATCGAGGTCGACGGCGAGAACGTGCGCGTGCTCAAGCGCGGCATATATACCCAGGTACATACCGACAACCTGGGCGGCAACCCGACGACGTTCCGGGAGACCATCGGCACCATCGAGCTCGATTGCGCGCGGCGCATCAATCGTGTGATCCAGATCGACATGATTGGTCTGGACGGCGAAGTGGCTTGGAGTTCGGGCCGGATGCGGAGCCGCGCGTGGGAAGAGGTGAAGCCGAACAGTCACGCCGAGATCACGCTGAACGTGGTGTGCGCGCGGATCAGAACAATCTGAACGCCGGGTGCTGATGCTGGGAGCTGATTCCTAAGTGCTGTGTCGGCGTGATCGCGCCACCTGCCGGGAGATGCCGCAAACTGTTCCAGTACAGTGGCAACGAACGTCGAGGAAGTCGCCGCCAAGCGGCTTCTTCTTTTTCGGTTGCCGGTGCTCGCGGCGCCCCCTACCATTGGCAATGGTTACATCCCTCGAGGCAAGAATGAAAACTGGCTGGTCCGCGATTCTGTTGTTTCTGGCCGTCACGGCGGCATCGGCAACCGAGGTGGAGGTGTTCTCGCCCCAGGGTGAGGTGAAGGGTGTACGCCAGGTGGCAGTACGGTTTTCCGAGCCAATGGTCGCTTTCGGCGACCCGCGGCTGCCGGAGCCCTTTATCGTTGACTGCGCCGAGGCGGGCGCCGGTCGCTGGGCCGATCAGAAGAACTGGATCTACGATTTCGGCCGCGACTTGCCGGCCGGCTTGCGTTGCAGCTTCCAGCTCAAGTCCGATCTGCTGTCGCTCAATGGCGACAGTGTCGATGGGGTTCGGGAGTTTCAGTTCTCCACTGGAGGGCCGGCGATCATCGAAGCCGCGCCCTGGGAAGGCAGCAACGTCGACGAAGAGCAGATGTTTTTGCTTGGACTGGATGCGCCGGCCAGCGCGGAATCGGTTACCGCCAGTGCCTACTGCGACGTCAAGGGCATCAGCGAGCGTGTCGAGGTAAGGGTGCTGTCCGGCGCAGACCTGCAATCGGTTCTGGATGCGCGTCGGGATTTCGTGCTGCGCTACTTGCGTTCCTTGCCCGACGCCGCACTCTTCGAGAAAGCTTTGCGCAGCGGTGAAGCCGCCGATCTGCCGCTGATGGTGCTGCAATGCAAGCGCAGGTTGCCGAACAAGGCCGAGGTGCGCCTGGTGTGGGGCAGCGGCATCGTTTCCGCGAGTGGCGTCGCTACCGGACAGGAGCAGGGCCTGACGTTTCGGGTGCGCGATACGTTCCAGGCGCACTTCAGTTGCGACCGGGTCAACAAGGACGCGCAGTGTCTGCCGATCATGCCGATGCGGCTGACCTTCACCGCGCCGGTGCCGCGGGCGCTGGCCGAACGCATCGTGCTCAGGGCAGCGGCAAACCGCAGCTATTTGCCCCTGTTGCCTGATCCGCTTTCCGGCGGCGGTTTCGTCGAAGAACTGAGCTTCACCGGACCCTTTCCGGAACGGGCGCAGTTCTCGCTCGAGTTGCCCTCCGACCTGACCGACGATGCGGGACGCAAGCTCGCCAACCAGAAGAGTTTCCCGCTGGCGGTACGCACGGATGAGCATCCGCCGCTCGCCAAGTTTCCGGCGCGCTTCGGCATCGTTGAGCTCAAGGGCGATGGCATGCTGCCGGTGACCCTGCGCAACCTGGAGGCGCTGGTCGAGGCGCGCATTGTCCAGACCGGCAAGCAGGACGACCCGGAGGCGGAACTGGCCGACAAGGCCGATCTCGCCATCAACTGGTTGAAGAACAAGCTGGATGAATCGCGGGCCGATGACGCCGGCACCGTGCCCGGGACTTATTCGCGCGTGGCAGACGGCGACGTGATGGCGATGCTGGGCTGGATGAAGCGCATGCGCGAACTGGAGCGCGACCGCTGGCGCTACGACGAGAAAGCGCAGCAACAGGTGCAGGAATATCAGGTCGGGCAGACCTCGATCTTCGCGGAGCGCGACCGGGTACGGCGCATCCATGTGCCCAAGCCGCAGGGCGCGCGCGCTTTCGAGGTGATCGGCATTCCGCTGAAGAAGCCGGGCTTCTACGTGGTCGAGCTGGCCAGCCCGCGGCTCGGCGCGGCACTGTTGAAAACCCGCAACCGGCCCTATTACGTGCAGTCGGCGGCCCTGGTCACCAACCTGGCCGTGCATTTCAAATGGGGCCGGGAATCGTCGCTTGCCTGGGTTACGACTCTCGATACCGGCAAACCGGTGGCGAAGGCGCAGGTGGCGATCCAGGATTGCGCCGGCAAGGTGTACTTCCGCGGTCCCACGGATGCCCAGGGCCGCGTCCGGATTGCGACCGCGCTGCCTGAGCGGGTGCGTTTGCCGAACTGCCTCACCGGGTACGACCGGCAACTGGTGGTGTCGGCGCGACTTGGGGAGGATCTTTCCTTCGTGATGTCGGAATGGAACGAGGGTATCGCACGCTGGCGCTTCAACCTGCGCCCAGGAACCTGGGATGGTCCGTACATCGCCACCACGGTGTTCGACCGTACGCTGCTGCGGGCCGGCGAGACGGTGCACATGAAGCATTACTACCGCGGCCATGGCATCCGCGGTTTCGGCTTTGTGCCGGTGGATAACCTGCCGAGAGCCGCGGTGATCCAGCATCAGGGTTCGGACGAAAAGTACGAGGTGGCACTAAGATGGGATGGGCGCAACAGCGCGGAAAGCAATTGGACCATCCCGAACGGAGCGAAGAAGGGCGTCTATGCGGTGCTGATGACCGACACCCTGAACTTGCGCCCGGGCGAGCGCGGCACCACCCGCAATGCCGGCAGTTTCCGCGTTGAGGAATTCCGGGTACCGCTGATGCAGGCCGCAATCGCCGGACCCGCTGCGCCGCAGGTGAAGGCGACGGCGGTCGACCTGGATCTGCAGTTGCGTTACCTCTCCGGCGGCGGCGCCACGGGTGCGCCGGTGAAAGTGCGCGGAGTAGTGCGTCCAAAGTCGGTCAGTTTTCCGGATTACGAGGGATTTGCCTTTGCCAACGGGAAGATAATCGAGGGCATCGAGCAGCACGGTGCCAATCAGTGGTTTGCCGAAGAGTTCGTGCTGGATGATGGCGAGGAAGGCGGAGCGGTCAGCATTGCTCCCGGCAGTGGCACCCGGCCGTTGCGTACCCTGGCGCTGGCACTCAACGATGCCGGCGTCGCCCGGGTCAGCCTGGACGGGCTGCCCGTGAGCGACAGCCCCCAGGAACTGAATGCCGAACTCGAGTATGCGGATCCCAACGGCGAGGTGCTGACCACCTCAACCCGCGTTGCACTCTGGCCGTCAAAACTGATCCTCGGCGTCCGACCGGATTCCTGGGCAGCGTCGCAGGATCAGCTCAAGTTCCAGGTGCTGGCGCTGGATCTGGAAGGCAAGCCGGTCAAAAACCAGGCAATCAAGGTTCAGCTGTTCGTGCGCAGCCCGTTCAGCCATCGCAAGCGCCTGGTCGGCGGCTTCTACGGCTACGAAAGCGGTGCCGAGGTGAAACGTCTGGACAGCGCTTGCGAAGGCCGCAGCGACGAGCGCGGCCGCCTGTTCTGCACTGTCAAGCCGCCGGTGTCCGGCAACATCTTGCTCGCCGCCGAGGCCAGGGACCGCGATGGCAACCTGGCATACGCCAATGCTTCGTCCTGGGTGGCGGGCAAGGACGCCTGGTGGTTCGATCAAAGCGACGACGATCGCATCGACGTCATTGCCGAGCGCAAGCGTTACGAACCCGGGCAGACCGCGCAATTCCAGGTGCGCATGCCGTTCCGCGAGGCGACCGCGCTGGTAACGGTCGAGCGCGAGGGCGTGATCGAATCGTTCGTGCAATCGCTTTCGGGGACTGCGCCGGTAATCAAGCTGCCGGTAAAGGGCAGTTATGCGCCGAACGTTTTTGTCTCGGTGTTGGTGGTGCGCGGGCGGGTCTCGGACCTGCAGCCGACGGCACTGGTGGATCTGGGCAAGCCGGCCTTCAAGATGGGCGTGGCCGAAATCTCGGTCGGCTGGCGCGCCCACGAACTGGGCGTAAAGATCAGCGCCGACAAGAGTGCGTACCGGGTGCGCGAGAAGGCCAGGGTTACGGTGCAGGTGACCCGGCGCGCCGGCGGCAAGGCGCCGAATTCCGGCGAAGTTACGATTGCGGCAGTTGACGAAGGCCTGCTGGAGCTGATGCCGAACGATTCCTGGCAACTGCTGCAGACCATGATGCGACCGCGCGGAATCGAGGTGGACACCTCGACCGCGGCAACGCAAGTAGTCGGCAAACGCCATTACGGCCGCAAGGCGCTGCCGCAAGGTGGCGGTGGCGGTAACCAGACTGCGCGCGAACTGTTCGACACCCTGCTGCTGTGGAAGGGGCGCGTGGCACTGGACGCCAAAGGGCGGGCGACGGTGGACATTCCGCTGAACGATTCACTGACTTCATTCCGGATCATCGCGGTTGCGGACTCGGGCAACGGCCTGTTCGGTACCGGCCAAACCTCGATCCGCGCCACCCAGGACCTGATGCTGCTTTCCGGGTTGCCGCCGGTGGTGCGTGAAGCGGATCGCTTCGAGGCGCGATTCACGCTGCGCAATGCCTCGACAAGACCAGTGGACGTCGAGTTGAACGGCAACCTCGAAGGCCAGGCGTTGCCGGCCGCACGATTGCGGCTTGCCCCCGGAGAGGCGCGTGAAAGCGGCTGGGACGTGACCGCGCCGGTGATTGCCGCCGGCGCTGGCGCGGCCAGCGTATTGCGCTGGGAAGTCAGCGCCGCCGAGATCGGCACTTCCGGAAAAGTGATCGCCGACCGGCTCAAGCTTACACAGCGCCTGGTTGCCGCAATTCCCGTGCGCACTTATCAGTCAACGTTGTCGCAACTCGATACGCCGGTCGAACTGGCGGTGCAGTTGCCGGTCGGGGCCATCGCGGGCCGCGGCGGTTTACGGGTGACGTTGGCACCGACACTCGCCGGCGAAATGCCGGGCGTGCGCGACTACATGAGTGCCTACAGCTACAGTTGCCTGGAGCAGCGGGTGTCGCGCGCCGTGGCGTTGCGGGACGTGGCCTTGTGGAATCGCACCATGGAAGCGCTGCCTTCCTTCCTGGACCGCGACGGCTTCGCCAAGTACTTTTCGTCGGAGCGTCTCGGCAGCGACACGCTGACCGCCTACCTGCTGGCCATCGGCGCGGAAGCGGGTTGGGAGATCCCGGAGAGTGCGCGGGGGCGGATGCAGAATGCGCTGCGCAACTTTGTCACCGGCAAGGCGAACCGCGATTCGCCGCTGCCGACGGCGGACCTGACGCTGCGCAAGCTGGCCGCATTGGACGCGCTGTCCCGCCACCAGCCTCTGGAATCCAACTGGCTGGACTCCTTCGAGATTGCGCCCAATCTGTGGCCGACTTCCGCCGTGCTCGACTGGCACGGGGTACTGAGCCGGAACACCGAACTGCCGGACCGTGATCGCCGGCTGGCGCAGGCCGAGCAGATCGTGCGCTCGCGCTTGAGCTTCCAGGGTACGACCATGGGATTCTCCTCGGAGCGCAGCGATTACCTGTGGTGGCTGATGGTGTCCGGCGATGTCAACGCCAGCCGGGTGCTGCTTGGATTTATGGAAGCGGAAGCGTGGCGCGAAGACCTGCCGCGGATCGCGCGCGGCACGCTGGCGCGCCAGTCCCGCGGACACTGGAGCACCACCGTGGCCAATGCCTGGGGCGTGTTGGCGCTGGAAAAGTTCTCCGCCAAGTTCGAGTCCGCGAAGATCGAGGGCATCACCCGGGCGCAGTTGAATGAACAACAGGGCGCGCTCGACTGGAGTCGGAACGGGGAAGGCGGCGCGCTGGACCTGAAATGGCCGGTGGATTCTGGCACCTTGTCATTGGCACACACTGGCGGCGGCCGGCCCTGGGTCACGCTGCAGAGCCGCGCCGCGGTGCCGTTGCTGGCGCCGCTCAACAGCGGTTTCAGCATCAGGCGCACGATCACGCCGGTGGACACCAAGGTGCCGGGCCAGAGTAGTCCGGGAGAATACAACCGGGGCGACGTGTTACGGGTGCGACTGGAACTGGAGGCCCAGGCGGACATGGCCTGGGTGGTGGTGGACGACCCGATTCCGGCCGGATCGGCGCTGCTCGGTACCGGCCTCGCGCGCGACTCGCAGATCCTGGCTACCGGCGAGCAAACCCGTGGCAACGTCTGGCCGGCTTTCGAGGAGCGCAGCTTCGATGCCTTCCGCGCCTATTTCCGTTTCGTGCCGAAAGGGCAGTGGGTAGTCGAATACAGCGTCAGGCTCAACAATGCCGGACGCTTCGAACTGCCGCCAACCCGGGTCGAGGCGATGTACGCTCCGGAGATGTTCGGCGAGCTGCCGAATGACGCAATTACGGTGGAGCCATAACTGCCGTGCACCCTTACGGGTATACCGGACTGTCGCCCATAAATATCGTGAATGCCGGAACTGCGGTAAAAGCCGTGAATACCGTGAATATCGTGATTGCCGTGAATTTCGTAAAGGCCTTTAAAAGCGTGCCACACATGTCGTGTTTGTTCTTTAGTCGGGTTCAAGCATCGTGAGAATAGGGCTCCTGATACTCACGTCTTTTCGTTTCACGACATTCACGATATTCACGGCCTTTACGGCTTTTGTGGCATTTGCCGAGACGCCCACCTTCGACGAAGTTAAAGCCGGCTGGACCAGCACCGAAGGCCTGCTGCTCGACCGGCACGGTGCGCTGATCCACGAGCTGCGGGTAGTGGAGAAAGGGCGGCGGCTGGAATGGATGCGGCTGGACGAAATTTCCCCGGCGGCGCTGGCGACCATCATCCGCGCCGAGGACAAGCGCTTCTACCGCCATTCCGGCGTGGACTGGCTGGCCTTGTCGGACGCCGCGCTGGATACCCTGCTGTTCTCGCAGCCCCGCGGCGCGTCGACAATTTCGATGCAGGTTGCCGGCCATCTGAACGACGCACTGCGGCCTGCCGGCCAGCGGCGCTCGGTTTCGCAGAAATGGGATCAGATCCGCGCCGCCGGGGATCTGGAACAGTCCTGGTCCAAGAAGCAGATCCTCGAGGCCTATCTGAATCTGTCCACGTTTCGCGGCGAACTGCAGGGCATTGGTGCCGCTGCACGCGGGCTGTTCGGCAAGCATCCGAGTGGGCTCGACGAAGCCGAATCGCTGCTATTGGCGGTGCTGTTGCGTGGCCCGAACGCGAAACCCGATGTGGCCGGACGGCGCGCCTGTGCACTGGCGGCGAACATGAAACTCGCCATCGACTGCGCACCGCTCAAGATGTCGGCGCAGGTGGCGCTGCCGGGTGCGCCGGCGATTGCGCCGCGTGTTGCGCTGGCGCCGCACGTCGCCCGTGGCCTGCTGTCGCGGCAGCAGCCGCGGGTACAGACCACGCTCGATGCCGACGTTCAGGCCTTCGCCCTGGAATCCCTGCAGCAGCAACTGGCACAGTTGGCCGGACAGCAGGTTGCGGATGGTGCGGTGCTGGTGGTCGACAACCGCAGCGGCGAGGTGCTGGCGTATGTCGGCAACTCCGGCGGTGAGGCCAGCGCCTTCTACGTGGACGGGGTGCGTGCCGCCCGCCAGGCCGGCTCCACGCTCAAACCCTTTCTCTATCAGCAGGCGATCGAACAGCGGCTGATCACGGCGGCGTCGCTGGTGGACGATTCCCCGGTGCAACTGGTGACCCCGACCGGACTCTACGTGCCGCAGAACTACGACCGGGACTTCAAGGGGCTGGTGAGCGTGCGAACCGCGCTGTCGTCTTCGCTCAACGTGCCGGCGGTACGCACGTTAATGCTGGTCGGTGCGGACGCGTTCGTCGAACGGCTGCAGGCGCTGGGCTTTACCGAGATCACCGGCGATGGCGACTACTACGGCTTCTCGCTGGCGCTCGGCTCCGCCGAAGTGAGCCTGTGGCAGCTTGCCAATGCCTACCGGACGCTGGCCAACGGCGGCGCCTGGTCGCCCTTGTCGCTGCGCAGAGGCGCGCGCCCGGCGGGGACGGTACTGCTTGATTCTGTGGCCGCATTCATTGTTGCCGACGTGCTTTCCGATCCGCTGGCACGCAGCCCCGGTTTCGGCCTCGAGAGCGCGCTGTCCTCGCGCCACTGGGCGGCGGTGAAGACCGGGACCAGCAAGGATATGCGCGACAACTGGTGCATCGGCTTCACCGACCGCTACACCGTCGCGGTCTGGGTCGGCAATTTCGACGGCGGTCCGATGCATGATGTCTCCGGGGTGTCCGGCGCGGCGCCGGTATGGTTGGAGCTGGTGAATTACCTGCACCGGCACACGGTCTCGGGCCGACCGCCACGTCACCCCGGCGTGGTGCCGGCGCTGTTGACTTATGATGGCGACATCGAAGCCGGGCGAGAGGAACTGTTCCTGGCCGGGACCGAAACCAGCCGTGTTGCGGCCAAGCTGGCGCAGGCCACCCGGGCCACGATCGCATATCCGGGCAATGGCACCCTGATTGCGCTGGATCCGGACATGCCGGACGCGGTGCAGCGAGTGCGGTTCCTGGCATCACCTCCGGTTGCGGGGTATCGCTGGCAGCTCGACGGCGAGGAAATCGGTGCCGTGGACTTGCCGCTGTTGTGGGCGCCGGTGCCCGGCCGCCACCAGTTGAGCCTGGTCGACGAATCCGGCGCGGTGGTGGATAGTGTCGACTTCGAAGTCCGCGGCGGGCTGGTGCAAGTGCAGAACCAGCAGGCGCAACCGCAGTAAACGCAGGGCGTCGCATCAGGCGTGAGCCGGTGCATCCAATAAGGGAGGAGCAATGCGCAGGCAAACCTTGGTCGCAGCCGTTTTTTTATTCCTTCTGATCGGATTCTGGTTGCCGCCGGTGCAACTGCAGGCGGCGGAAGTGCGGTTGAATCGCATGATCGAACTATGGGAACAAGGCAAACCGGCGTTCGGCACCTTTGCGCGGATGCGCGACCCTGACGCGGCAATGTATTACGCCGGATTGCCGCTGGATTTCGTGATCTTCGACATGGAACACGGCGCTGCGGATTTCAATCA
>LNFM01007530.1_pt1 | contig 16995 bp, 9 predicted proteins | sample 596031 | NCBI WGS metagenome assembly LNFM01 (sample SAMN04254537, study PRJNA301005) | activated carbon metagenome | isolation source: dual media filters at the Ann Arbor, Michigan drinking water treatment plant | place: USA: Ann Arbor
CGCTCGACGGTGTGGTCATCAAGGAAGTCCAGATCACCAAGGACAAGACCACGCTCGGCCGCCGTCCCTACAACGACATCGTCATCGACAACCTTGCCGTCAGCGGCGAGCATGCGGTGTTGCAGATGGTCGGTGCCGACGTCTTCATCGAAGACCTGAACAGCACCAACGGCACCTACATCAATGGCAAGGCGATCAAGAAGCAGCTGCTCACGCACAACGACACGGTCGAGATCGGCAAGTACAAGATCAAGTTCCTGGTCGATGAAAGTGGTGAGTACGAAAAGACCATGATCATGCGGCCGGGCAGCAGTTCGGCCTCGGCCCATGGCGGCGCGCCCACCATGCCGGCGCCCACCTATGCCAGCCCGCCGTCGAATTTCGGCGGCCTGCACAGCCCGCCGCCACCCGCACCGCCCCCCGTGCAGCCGGCCTCGATCAAGGTGCTCAACGGTGCTGCGGCAGGCCGGGAGGTCACGCTGACCAAGGTGGTCACCACGGTCGGCAAGCCCGGCGTGCAGGTGGCTTCCATCACCAAGCGGCCCAATGGCTACGCCTTCGCCCACGTGGAAGGCGCCACGCGGCCCAGCATCAATGGCGTGGCCCTGGTGGGTGATTCGGTGCCCCTGCGCAACGGCGACGTGATCGAGCTCGCCGGCACGCAGATGCAATTCATCTACCGCTGAGCCCGGCCCAGCCCGGGGCTCCCGCGCCAGTGCAATAGTCCCCGGCGTGACGGGCTTCACGCCGCCGAGGCGCTGCCGGCAATGGCCCGCCGCAAAAGTGTCACCTTGCCTTGCGGAGCCGGCCGGCGACCCTCAGCATGGGCACCCTGTCTGCAGACCTGCGGACTCCCGACGCCTTCCCCATGCAGATACGCGTACTCGGTTGCTCCGGGTCGATTGCCGCCGGCAACCGCACCACCTCATTCCTGCTTGGCGAGCACGTGCTCATCGATGCAGGCACCGGGGTGGGCGATCTCACGCTGGACGAACTCGCGCGCATCGACCACATCCTGATCACGCATTCGCACCTCGACCATGTGCTGTCCATCGGCCTGCTGGCCGACAGCGTGACGCGCCGGCGCAGTGCCGCCCGGCGCCCGCCCGTCGTGGTTCACGCCCTGCCCGCCACCATCGATGCCCTGCGTGCGCATGTCTTCAATGGCGTCATCTGGCCCGATTTCACCCGCTTGCCTGACACCCGGAACCCGGTGCTCGCCTTCCAGGCGCTCGAGGTCGGCGACGAGTTGACGCTGTGCGGCCGGCGTATCGAGGTGCTGCCGGCCAGCCACACCGTGCCAGCTGTCGGCTATGCCGTGCTGGGCAGTGCGGGCGCGTGGGTGTTCACGGGCGACACCGGACCCAACGCCGCGCTGTGGCAACGCCTGCGCCACCTGAAGGTGGCCACGCTGATCATCGAAACCGCCTTCCGTGATGACGAACACGCGCTGGCCATCGTCAGCCAGCACCTGTGCCCGTCGCAACTGCAGAGCGAGCTCGAAGGCTTGGAGCAGGCCGCCGACGTTTACATCACCCACATCAAACCCGGCGAGGTGGACGCGGTGATGACCGAGATCGGCGCTCAGGCCAGCCGGCACCGCATTCACGCCCTGACCACGGGGCAGGTGATGACGTTGGCCGACTGAGCGCGGGCGCAGCGGCCCGACAAAACTTGTCATGCCCGGCGCGAGACGACAGCTTGCGGCACGGCGAAGTGACCAGATTCGTCACAGTTCGTGCGAAATGTCGCAGCGGGCACCTGGAATCGCGCTGGCACGGGCCCTGCATTCATGGGGGTGCCTCTCCACCAACCCGCTCGCCTAGGAGCCCCCCACATGAAGCGCGTCCAACAAGGTTTCACTCTTATCGAACTGATGATCGTCGTTGCGATCATCGGCATCCTGGCGGCGGTTGCGCTGCCGGCGTACCAGGACTACACGGTCAAAGCTAAAGTGTCCGAAGTCGTCTTGGCGGCATCCACTTGCCGAACTGCCATCACGGAAGCTGTGCAAACGGCCCCAGGCAGCTTGCCTACCGCCGGCAACTGGGGTTGCGAAGCTCCGTCATCGACGTCTAAATACGTCAACAAGATTGAAACCAGCAACAACGGAAAGGTTCAGGTGACCGCCCAGGGTTTGCCTGTCAACGGCACAGTGATTCTTTCTCCCACCATCTCCGGTGCCGTCGTGACTGAGTGGACCTGTGGCACTGACAATACGGCGTTCTTGAAATACCTCCCCGGGTCATGCAAGGCCACCCAGACGTTCCCGTGATGGGCTGAGTGTCCGATCATGATAGGAAGAGGGGCGGTTTGACCGCCCCTTTTTTATGCTCGCGAACTTCGGATTGGACCATGGGGTCACTGGCTTTTCTGATGGTCCCGGGGGCATGGTTAGTCCCGAATCATTATTTCCCATGGGTATCTGCTTGGTCTGATGCGTGGGCGTTACTCTTTTTGGCAATTGGCCTTCTTCTCCAGCGGCGGGACTCGGTAATAGCGCCCGAGTGGATCGCGTGGCTGCTCGTCGCCCTGGGGGCAATAGTCTTTCAAGCTGGCATCGGGCTCATCTCTTTCTCTGGTGATGCCCTAATGGCCGCGATCTACGTCATCTGCTTCGGAGCTGCGATTTCGGTAGGCGGCAGTGCTCGGCGAGCGTCGTCGGGGCCGCACGAGTGGGCTTGCTTGAACGGTTTCGCGACTGCGGTTTGTGTCGTCAGTATCACTTCAGTTGGTATCGCGTTGGTTCAGTGGACCGGAGCGGTCAGCTTGGGCCTTTGGGGCGTCGATTTGCCGCCCGGTGGCCGCCCCTACGGCAACGTCGCCCAGCCCAATCACCTATCCACGATTGCTTTCCTGGGCCTCTGTTCGCTGGGCCTGTTACATGAACGTGGGCGCATTGGTGCCACTGGATTGGTTATTGGCTCAGGATGGCTATTGTTAGGAATGGTGATGACAGCATCCCGCACGGGATGGTTACAGGTGGGCGTGCTGGTGGGATTGACTGTTGCGCTGAATCGGCGAAATGCCAGGCGCGTTGGCGTAATGCCGATCATGGCAGCATCGGCGCTCTATGCCATCGTTGTTGCTGTTTGGCCAGCAATCAACGCAATGTTGACTCTTGAGGCTGGGCGTGCCGCGCATGAACTCAGCACAGGGGGGACTCGCCCCCAACATTGGGCTGCCATGTTGGCGGCGATAGGCGAGGAGCCATGGCTCGGATACGGTTGGCAGCAAGTAAGCGCCGCTCACGTGAGATTGGCCGACTCCAGGCCTTTCGTGGGCGAGTCGATTGATCACAGCCACAACCTTTTCCTTGATCTGCTGATCTGGAATGGCTTATTTGTGGGACTGCTGTTGTGCGGCATTGTGGTGTGGTGGTTCGCCTCACGCCTTGCAGGTTGCCGTGACGCGACGACGTTCTGGTTGTTAGCCGCTCTCCTCGGGCTTGCCGCCCATTCAATGGTCGAGTACCCGCTAAGCTTCGCCTATTTTCTTATACCCATGGGTTATTGGATCGGTGCAGTGGACGCCATTCAGGGCCGAGCCAGATGGTTTGTCAGATCGGAGTGGTTACGCGCCGGCGGTCTGATATTCGCGGTTGTACTTGGTTGGCTCGCATTTGACTATATGAAAGCAGAGCAGGGCTACAGGCTCCTGCGGCTTGAATCAGCACGGATCGGCGTAACAGGGCTAACCACACCCCCGCCGGACTTACAGCTCTTGACGCAACTGGAGGCGTTTCAACGCTTCGCGCATACCGAACCGGGTGCAGGAATGTCTGCCGAACAGCTGGACCAGATGCGCAAGGTGTCCGAGCGATATGCCTACCCACCGTCTCTATTTCGCTACGCCCTCGCCCAGGGTTTGAATGGACACCCGACCGGCGCAGCGTTGACCTTGCTTCGGCTCTGCCGCATCCATCCACCCGTACGGTGCGACGAGGGCAGGGAGGCGTGGGCGGACCTGCAACGACGCCATTCAACGTTGAGGGCGGTCGAGTACCCCAGTTTCAATCAAGTCCATGTGCTGAAATAACAGCATGCCCGGCTGTGGTGCTGGCCTTAGATTCACTTTAGTCGCTCAAGCCTGCTGGCCGCGGGCAACTCATCGATGTCGAACTGCACCATGCGGGCTGCGACCGGACTTTGTGGCGCCGCCTCCGCCGCCATCCCCTCCCTCCTCGCCTACAGCCTCAGCCCCTCCCCCACCTACCTGAACCAGGCCCTGGCCTTTGTGCTGTGGGGCTTGTTTGTTGGGTTCACGGCGCCGCGCCGCCCCGGCCTTGGCCCGTGGGCACTGTGGGCGGCGCTGGCCGTGCTGGCCGCTGCCGCGGCCTGGTCCTGGGGTCCTGGCGCCTTGCCGGCCAGCCTGGCGCTTTCGATCCTGGGCACCCTGTTCGCCGCCGCGGTGTTGGTGGCCGGCGGCGCCGGTGCTCGCGCGCGGCCTGACGCAGAAGCGCTCTTCATCGCTTTCGCCTGGGCCTGGGTGGCCTGCGGCGCGCTGAACATCGCCATTTCGCTGGTGCAGGTGTTCGCCCCGACCTGGCCCGATGGCACCTGGCTCGCGGCCTCGGGCATTCCCGGCCGGGCCGTGGGCAACCTGCGCCAGCCCAACCACCTCAGCAGCCTGTTGCTGTGGCACTGCATTGCCGTCGTGGCGCTGTTGCAGCTGGGCCGGCTGCGTCGCGTCTGGGCCTGCGCGCTGCTGGCTTTGGGCGTGTGGGCGGTGGTGCTGACGGCTTCGCGCACCGGCCTCGTCAGCGTGCTGTTGCTGGCAGCCTGGGGCCTGCTGGACCGCCGCATGTCGCGCCCCGCGCGCGGGCTGCTGGCGGCCGCACCGGTGTTCTATGCCTTGTCTTGGCTCGGCATGGCGCAATGGGCCGAGCTCACGCAGCACACCTTTGGCGGCGCGCAGCGCCTGGCCGAGGCCGATGTCAGCGGTTCACGCGTGGGCATCTGGCGCGACACGCTCACGCTCATCGCGCAGCAGCCCTGGGCCGGCGTGGGCCTCGGCGAATTCAACCTCGCGTGGACGCTGACGCCACTGCCAGGGCGCCCCGTGGCCTTCTTCGACCACACGCACAACCTGCCGCTGCAACTGGCCGTGGAGCTGGGCTTGCCCCTGGCCACCGGCGTAATGGCGCTGCTGCTGTGGGCGCTGTGGCGCGGTCTTCGCGCCGCCTGGGCCACGCCCGGCAGCCTGGGTTCGGCGCAGCGCTGCGCGATGTTGATGGTGCTGATGATCGGACTGCACAGCCTGCTGGAGTACCCGCTCTGGTACAGCTACTTCCTGCTGCCCGCCGCCTGGGCCTGGGGTTTTGCGCTGCAGGCCGACGGTGCAACAGCCGCCGAGCCGGCCCCGGCGGCCACCGGCGCGGCCACCGGCGCGGCCACCGGCGCGGCCACGGCCCGTGCATCACGTCCGGTGGTGGCGCTGGCCGCGGTGGTGGTGGCCGGCGCGGCGTTTTCGGTGGTGGACTTCCTGCGCGTGGCCAGCATCTTCAGTGCCGCGCCGGGTGATGCGCCGCTGGCCCAGCGCATTGCCAGCGGTCAGCGCAGCGTGTTTTTCGCGCACCACGCCGACTACGCCGCCGTCACCGCCGGCCTGCCGGTGGCCGACCCGTCGCGGGCCTTCGACCGGGTGGTGCACTACCTGCTCGATGCGCGCCTGATGATGGCCTGGGCCGACGCGCTGGCCGATCGCGGCGACATCGAAGCCGCCAGGCACATCGCCGAGCGCCTGCGTGAGTTCCGCAAGACCGATGCGAAGGAGTTTTTTGCGGTGTGCGAACCGGCCGCCCTTGAATCTGCTGCCGCCCCGGCTGCTTCCACTGCTTCCGCCGCAGCCTCAGCAGCCCGTGCGGCTTCGGCAGCGGCGGTGCCTTACCAGTGCGCCGCGCCGGCCCAAGCGCTGGGCTGGCGCAGCTTCGTGCGCGAGGGCTTCTGAGGGCGGCGCTCAGGGCCGGCGGTTCACACCACCGCCACCCATTCGCCGCTCTTGCCGCCGCGCTTTTCCAGCACGCGGATGTTGGTCATCACCATGCCGCGGTCGGCGGCCTTGCACATGTCGTAGACCGTCAGCAGCCCCACCTGCACAGCCGTCAGCGCCTCCATCTCCACACCGGTGCGGCCCCAGGTTTCCACCTGGGCGCTGCAGTGCACGCAGCTCTTTTCGCGGTCGAGCTCGAAGTCCACCGCCACGCGCGTGATGGGCAGCGGGTGGCACAGCGGTATCAGCTCCGAGGTGCGCTTGGCGCCTTGAATGGCGGCGATGCGTGCGATGCCGATCACGTCGCCCTTCTTGGCCTGACCGCTGGCGATGAGCTCGAAGGTGGCCGGCAACATGCGGATGCTGCCCGCGGCACGCGCCACACGGTGGGTTTCGGCCTTGCCGGCCACGTCCACCATGTGCGCCTGGCCCTGGGCGTCGAAGTGCGTCAGCGGGCTGGGTTCGGGTTCGGCATTCATCGCGGGTTCACGTTCAGCAACATGGCGGTGTCATGATAGCCAGAGGGAACGTTGCACCCTGCCCTGGCTCCAAGACCCACCCGCAGCCTGCCGAGACCCGCGTGCCCGCCATCGCCACTGCCCCCGCCCCCGCCCCCACGCGCCACGCAGCCCACGCCCGGCCGTGGCATCGCCACATGGCCGCCGTCATGGCGGCCATCGTGCTCTTGCCCTCGCTGCACACGCCGGCCCTGGCCCAGGTGAGGCTGCCTTCGCTGGGCGAAAGCGCCTCGCTCGACCTCAGCGTCGGCAGCGAACGCCGCCTGGGCGAGCAGATCATGCGCGAGGCCCGGCGCGACCCGGCCTACCTGGACGACCCGGTGCTGCTGGAATACCTGCTATCGGTCTGGAACCCGCTGGTCGCGGCGGCGCGCCAGGTCGGGCAGATCGATGGCGACACCGACACCGCCTTCGCCTGGGAAGCCTTCCTGGTGCGCGACCGCAGCGTGAACGCCTTTGCGCTGCCCGGCGGGTTTGTCGGCGCCCACCTGGGCCTGATCGCCATCACCACCACGCGCGACCAGTTCGCCAGCGTCATGGCGCACGAGCTTTCGCACGTCACCCAGCGCCACATTGCACGCAGCATCGCGCCGCAGCAGCAGGCGTCCTTGCTGGCGGTGGCCACGCTGCTCCTGGGCATCCTGGCGGCCAGCCGCGCCAACAACGCCGACCTGGCCAACGCCGCCATCATGGGCGGCCAGGGCGCGGCCATCCAGTCGCAGCTGAACTTCTCGCGCGACATGGAGCGCGAGGCCGACCGCATCGGTTACGGCCTGCTCAACCGCGCCGGTTTTGCACCGGCCGGCCAGGCGCAGATGTTCGACCGCATGGACGCCGCCACGCGGCTCTCCGACAACGGCGGCTTCCCTTACCTGCGCAGCCACCCGCTCACCATCGACCGCATCAGCGAAGCGCGCAACCGCACGCTGCTGGGCGACAACCAGCCTTCGGTGCCCACGGTCCAGCACGCGCTGATGCAGATGCGCGCGCGCGTGTTGATGGACGACAGCGTCGCCGCGCTGCAGCGCCTGTCGGGCGCCACCTCGTCGCCGGCGTTGGCCGACCGCATCGCGGCGCTGTATGGCGGCGCCCTGGCGGCCTCGCTGCTGAAGGACCATGCACGCGCCGAACGCCAGGTGGCGCTGGCGCTGCAGCTGGCAGCGGGCCTGTCGCCGCGAGACATGGCGGCTGAACGGGTCTTGCGCCTGTTGCAGGCGCAGGTGCTGATCAATGCCGGTGACGCCGCCGGTGCGCTGCAGGTGCTGGACATCGTTGCCCCCGGCGGGGCTGACCGCGCCGAACGCCCGGCGCTGCTGCTGCGCGCGCAGGCCGCGACGGCCCTGCACCGCAGCGACCGCGCTGCCGCGGCCGGCCCCCTGCGCAGCAGCACCGAAAACCTGCAGACCTGGGTGGCCGAGAACAGGAACGACGCCACCGCCTGGGAACTGCTGGCCACCACCAGCGAAGCCCAGGGCCTGCGCCTGCGTGCGATGCGCGCCGGTGCCGAGGCGCGTGCTGCGGTGGGTGATCTCAGCGGCGCCATCGACCGCCTGCGTGCCGCGCAGGCCGTGTCGCGCCAGGCCGGCACGGGTGATTTCATCGAGGCCTCGGTCATCGATGCCCGCCTGCGCCAGATCAGCCAGCTGCGGCGCGAGCTGGTGGCTGAAATGAGGGGCGAAGAACGCCCCGGTTCGGGCGGCCCGCCGCCCTGAGCCACCGCGGGCGGCCGCGCCGCCACTGTGGCTTGCATGGCCCCCGTGCGCGCCCTCTCGCCGAACACCGGCGCGCGCGCCAGAATGGCCGCGCAGGGGGGTGCAGATGCGGAAGATGTCCAGCGGCCGGGCCGCCATGCGGGTGCGGGCCATGGCCATGGCCGGCGTGTGGGGCCTGGTGGCAGGCGCCGCGTGCGCGGCGCCGGTGGCCAGCATCACGCCGCAGGGCGAGGTGGCGCAGGTGCAGCAGGTGCTGGTGCGCTTCAGCGAGGCCGTGCTGCCGCTGGGCCGTCTGCAACAGACCGCGCCCTACACGCTGGCCTGCGAAGGGGGCACACCTGCCGGCAGCGCACGCTGGCTGAACGAGCGCAGCTGGGCCTTTGATTTCAACGAGGCACTGGGCGCCGGCAAGCGCTGCACGCTGCGCGTGAACCCGGCCTTCGTGCCCGCCGCCGGCACTTCTTGGCAAGGCCCGCGAGAACACAGCTTCAGCACCGGCGCGCCGGTGGTCGTGTCGGTGGCGCCCTGGCCGGGTTCACGCATCGAGGAAGACCAGCACTTCCTGCTGCGCCTGAACGGCGCGGTGGACCTGGCCAGCGTGCGCCGCGCCGCCTGGTGCGAGATGGAAGGCCTGCTCGACCGCCTGCCGGTGGCGGTGGTGGAAGGTGCCGCGCGCGCGGCCGTGCTGCGGGAGCAGGGCCGCGCGCTGCCCGATGCGCACGCGGTGCTGCTGCGCTGTCAGCGCCCGCTGGTGGCCGATGCCCGCGTGCGCCTGGTGTGGGGCGCCGGCATCGCCAGCCCGGCGGCGGCGGGGCGGCCGCCGCTGGTGTCGCGGCGTGAGCAGCGTTTTGAATGGCCGGTGCGCCCGCGCTTCACGGCCGAGTTCCGCTGCGAACGTGAAAACGCGCAGTCGCCCTGCCTGCCGCTGCGTGCCATGCGCCTGCAGTTCAGCAGCCCGGTGCCGCGTGCGCTGGCGCTGGCCGCCCGCCTGGTGCCAGAGCGGGGGGCGCCGCTGGCTGCCAGCGCCGAGGGCGACGACAAGGCGGAGGCCGTCGACAGCGTGCGTTTCGCGGCGCCGCTGCCCGAGAACATGCGCTTTCAGCTGCAGCTGCCGGCCACCTTGAAAGACCAGACCGGCCGCGCCCTGGCCCATGCCGGCAGCTTTCCGCTCGCGGTGGCCACCGGCGGCCTGCCGCCCCTGGCGAAGTTTGCCGGCGCGCCCTTCGGCATCATTGAAAGCAGCAGCGACCCGCAGCAGCCCGCGCTGATGCCGCTGACGCTGCGCCATGTGCAGGCCGATCTGGCCGGTGCCAGCACCGGCGGCAAGGTCGCCATCAAGCGCCTGGGGCCCGAGACCTCTGACCTGGAGCTGCTGCGCTGGTTGGCGCGCCTGCGCAAAGACCAGCAGCAGCAATACGACACGCGCAGCCAGCCGCTGCTGGACCGCGAGGCCGAGGTGCGGCGCGCCGACCTGCCCCAGCTGCAAGGCAGCGCACCCGCGGCCACCGAGGTGCTGGGCGTGCCGCTGCCGCAGCGCGGCTACCACGTCATCGAGGTCGAGTCGCGCATCCTCGGCAACGCCTTGCTGGCCCAGCGCGGGCCGATGTATGCGCGCACGGGCGCGCTCGTCACCAACCTGTCGGTGCACTTCAAGCGCGGGCGCTCGTCCAGCCTGGTGTGGGTGAGCACGCTGGACCGTGCGCGCCCGGTGGCCGGCGCGCGCGTGGCCATCAACGACTGCCGCGGCCGTGAACTCTGGAGCGGCAGCACCGACGCCCAGGGCCTGGCCCAGGTGCCGCGCGGCTTCGAGACCGAATTCGCGCCAGACTGCCTCAGCAACGAAGGCCACTTCATCACCGCCAGGGTGAGCGGCCAGGCCGGCAAGGCCGGCAACGACGCTGGCGATGACCTCGCCTTCGTCTTCAGCGAATGGGCGCGCGGCATCGAGCCCTGGCGCTTCAACCTGCCTTCGACACAGGGCACAAGCGCCGACGCCGTGGCCCACACCGTCTTCGACCGCACGCTGCTGCGCGTGGGCGAAACGCTGAACATGAAACACTTCATCCGCCTGGCCACCGAGCGCGGCCTGGCGCTGCCGCTGCCGGGCCAGCTGCCGAGTGAACTGGTGCTCACGCACCGCGGCAGCGGCGATGAGAGCAATCTGCCGCTGGCGTGGCCGCGCGGCGCGCGCAGCAGCGAAAGCCGCTGGGCCATCCCGGCCACCGCCAAGCTGGGCCTGTACGACGTGGAACTGCGGCGCGGCGAACAGCGCTGGGCCAGCGGCAGTTTCCGCGTCGAGGCCTTCCGCGTGCCGCTGCTGGATGCGCGCCTCAGTGGCCCTTCCGGCGAACTGGTGGCGCCGGCCGAACTGGCCTTTGCCGCGCAGCTGAATGCCCTGGCCGGCGGGCCGATGGCGGCCGCGCCGGTGCAGCTGTCGGCCCTGCTGCGGCCCGCGACGCCGCAGTTCCCGGCGTTCGAAGACTTCAGCTTCAGCGCGCCGGGTGCACGCCTGAGTGCGGGCGAAGGCGGCGGCGAAGCGGGCGGTGAAGAAGGCGCGAGCAGCGTCGCCGGCCAGGGCCAGAAGCTGGTGGCCGACAAGCTGCGCGCCACCACCGACGGCCAGGGCGCGGCGCGGCTGGTGGTGGGGGCGTTGCCGCCGCTGCAGGCCGCGGCCGATGTGCTGGCCGAGCTGAGCTTCACCGACCCCAACGGCGAGGTGCAGACCGTCGCCCAGCGCCTGCGCCTGTGGCCCGCAGCCGTGGTGGTGGGCCTGCGCGTGCCGGGCTGGGCCGCGCTGCGGCTGGGCGAAGACGGCACGGCGCCCAGTGCGGTGACGGCGCTGGTGCTCGCCACCGACGGCCGGCCGCTGAAGGGCCGCAGCGTGGAAGTGCGGGGCCGCCTGCACACCAGCTACAGCGCGCGCAAGCGCATCGTCGGTGGCTTCTACGCCTACGAGCAGCAGCGCAGCGTGCAGGAACTGGGCACGCTGTGCAGCGGCAAGACCGACGCCCAGGGCCGCCTGGCCTGCAGCCTGAAGCTGCAGACCGAAGGTGAGGTGGAGCTGATCGCGCGCGCGCAGGACGACGCCGGCCGCAGCGCCGAAGCCGCTGAAACCGTGTGGGTCAGCGGTCGCGGCCAGTGGTGGTTTGCGCAGGACAACGACGACCGCATCGATGTGCTGCCCGAGCAGCGTGAGCTGCAGCCTGGCCAGACCGCGCGTCTGCAGGTGCGCATGCCTTTCGCCCAGGCCACGGCGCTGGTGACGGTGGAGCGCGAAGGCGTGCTCGACGCGCGCGTGGTGCAGCTCGCGGGGCGCGAACCGGTGATCGAGCTGCCCATCCCCGCCGACGCCCAGCGCTCCTGGGCGCCCAACGTGGTGGTGGGCGTGCTGGTGCTGCGCGGGCGCCTGCGTGAAGCGCCGTGGTGGAGCCTCTTCACCTGGGGCTGGCGCGCGCCCGGCGAGTGGTGGCGCGCCTTCCGCTACGAAGGCCGCGACTGGCGTGCGCCGACGGCGCTGGTGGACCTTGCGAAGCCCAGCTTCAAGTTCGGTGTCGCGGCGCTGGAGGTCGGGCGTGCGCAGCACCGGCTGGACGTGAAGGTCACGGCCGACAAGACCCAGTACGCCGTGCGCGACACCGTGATGGCCACCGTGCAGGTCAGCCACCAGGGCCGGCCGCTGGCGGGCGCCGAGGTGGCCTTCGCGGCGGTGGACGAAGGCCTGCTGGCGCTGCAGGCCAACAGCTCGTGGCAGCTGCTCGAAGGCCTGCTGCAGCCGCGGCCCTGGGGCGTCAGCACGGCCACGGCGCAGGGCGAGATCGTCGGCCGCCGCCACCACGGCCGCAAGGCCTTGCCACCGGGCGGCGGCGGCGGCCGCAACCCCACGCGCGAACTTTTCGACACCTTGCTGCTGTGGCGCGGCACGGTGCAGCTGGACGCCCAGGGCCGCGCGCAGATGGCGGTGCCGCTGAACGACTCGCTCACCAGTTTCCGGCTGGTGGCGATTGCCGACGCCCCCGGTGCCGACAACGGCGCGCTGCCGAAGTTCGGCACCGGCAGCACCAGCGTGCGGGTCGCGCAAGACCTGCAGATGCTGGCCGGCCTGCCGCCCTTGGCGCGCGAGGGCGACCGTTTGGATGCCGGCTTCACGCTGCGCAACACCACCGCGCGCACGATGACGGTGAAGGCCACGCTGTCGGGGGTGGCCACGGGGGCCGCGTTCTCGCCTGCGCTGCCTGCGACGCCGGCCCTGCCCGCCCTCGCGCCGCAGACGCTGACCCTGGCCGCCGGTGCCGCGGCCGAAGTGCGCTGGTCGGTGGCGGTGCCCAACGGCGCCACGCGCATCGAATGGCTGGGCAGCGCCGAAGAAACCAGCGGCACGGCGCCCGCGCGCGACCGCGTGAAGACCGTGCAGGCCGTGGTGCCCGCCGTGCCGGTGCGCGTGCAGCAGGCCTCGCTGGTGCAGCTGCAGGGCAGCCTGAGCCTGCCGTTGGCACCGCCGCCCGCGGCCCTGCCGGCGAACCTGGCCACGGCAGGCGGCGTGCAGGTCGCGCTGCAGCCCCGGCTGGGCGGCGCCTTGCCCGGGCTGCGGCGGTTTTTCGAGACCTACCCCTACACCTGCCTGGAGCAGCAGACCTCGCGCGCGCTGGCCTTGCACGACGAAGCGGGCTGGACGGCGCTGCGCGAGCAGGCGGCGACCTATCTCGACAGCGACGGCCTGGCGAACTATTTCCCGGCTGCCGCCGGGGCCGAGCCGCGCGGCAGCGACCGCCTCAGCGCCTACCTGCTGGCCGCCGCGCACGAAGCCGGCCGCACCTGGCCCGATGCCACGCGCGACGCCATGCTGGCCGGCCTGACGGCGTTTGTCGAAGGCCGGCTGCAGCGCCGCTTCAACGCGCCGCGCGCCGACCTGGACGTGCGCAAGCTGGCTGCCCTGGAGGCGCTGGCGCGCCACGGCCGCGTGCAGCCGCGCTGGCTGGACAGCGTGGCCTGGGTGCCCGCGGCCTGGCCCACCAGCGCACTGCTGGACGCCTGGGGCGTGTACCGGCGCACCGGGAACCTGCCGCAGCGCACGGCCAGGCTGGACGAACTGCAGCGCCTCATCCGCAACCGCCTGGTGGCCGGCGGCACGACGCTGAAGTTCAACACCGAGGCCGACGACGACTGGTGGTGGCTGATGGACGGCCCCGACAGCAACGCCGCGCGCCTGCTGCTGACGGCCATCGCCGAGCCGGCCTGGCAGGCCGATGTGCCGGTGCTGCTGAACGGCGCGCTGGCGCGCCAGCGCCGGGGCGCCTGGCTCACCACCACCGCCAACCTCTGGGGCGTGATGGCGCTGGAGCGTTTTGCCGCGAAGTTCGAAGCCGCGCCCGTGGCCGGCCGCAGCACGTTGCAACTGGCTGCCGCCACGCGCAGCCACGACTGGGCCGCCACGCCCGCCGGCAGCACACTGAGCCTGCCCTGGGCCGGCAACGCGCCCTTGCTGGCGCGGCACGAAGGCGCGGGCCAACCCTGGCTCACGGTGCAGGCGCTGGCGGCGCTGCCGCTGCGCGCGCCGGTGGCGGCGGGTTACCGCATCACGCGCAGCGTCACTGCCGTGCAGCAGAAGACCCCGGGCCGCTGGCAGCGCGGCGACGTGCTGCGCGTGCGGCTGGAGATCGACGCGCTGGCCGACATGGCCTGGGTGGTCATCCAAGACCCCGTGCCGACGGGTGCGGCGCTGCTGGGCGGTGGCCTCGGCCGTGATTCGGCCCTTGCCACGCGCGATGAAAAGCGCAGCGGCACGGCCTGGCTGGCCTTCGAGGAACGCGGCTTCGAGGCCTGGCGTGCGTACTACGAGTGGCTGCCGCGCGGCCGCCACAGCGTGGAATACACGCTGCGCCTGAACACCAGCGGCCGCTTCCAGCTGCCCCCCAGCCGCGTGGAGGCGATGTACGCACCCGAGAGCTTTGGCGAAACGCCCATCGCGCCGATGGAGGTGGGGGAGTGAAGACCGCCGGCGTGCCGGCGCTCGCCACCGCCAGCGTGCCGGCGCTCGCCACCGCCAGCGGCCGCAGGCTGGATGGCGTGCGCGCGGCGCTGTGCACGGCCCTGCTCGCTGCGGCCCCGGCGTTCGCCGTGCCCAGCTTCGGCGAAGTGCGCGCCGCGCACCGCCCTTCCGACGTGCCCGTGCTGGCGCGCGACGGCCGCGTGCTGCAGACCGTGCGCACGCAGATGCAGCGCCGCCAGGGGCCGTGGCTGGCGCTGCACGAGGTTTCGCCGGCCCTGCGCGTGGCCATCGTGCTGGGCGAAGACCGGCGTTTCTGGCAGCACGGTGGCGTGGACTGGCAGGCGCTGGCCGGCGCTGCGTGGGACAACGCCTGGAACACGCGCACCCGCGGCGCCAGCACGCTGACGATGCAGCTGGCGGCCTTGAGCGATGCCGAGCTGCTGCGCCCCGCCGGCGGCCGCAGCGTCGGCCAGAAGCTCACGCAGCTGCGGCGCGCGCAGCAGTTCGAAGCCTCGTGGAGCAAGGCACAGATCCTCGAGGCCTACCTGAACCGCGTGCCCTTGCGCGGCGAGCTGGTGGGTATCTCGGCGGCTTCGCTGCAGCTCTTCCACAAACACGCCAGCGGCCTGGACGCCGTGCAAGCGGCGCTGCTGGCGGCGCTGGTGCGCGCGCCGAATGCCGCTGCTGCGGCGGTGGAGCGCCGCGCCTGCGAGGTGCTGAAGCTGCAGCAGCGCGGCTGCGAGGCCGTGGCCATCACCTGGGCGCAGGCGCTGGCGCGCCGGCCCACGCCGCTGCTGGCGCCGGGCGACGCAGCGCTGGCGCCGCACCTGGCGGCGCGATTGGCTGCTGCTGCCGCTGCGGTTGCGGCGTCACCGGCCCCGGCCCGGCCCGGGGCGCCCATCCCCACCACGCTGGACGCCGACCTGCAGCGCGCCGCCATCGCCGCGCTGCGCCGCCAGCTGCAGGAACTGCGCGGCCGCAACGTCGAAGACGGCGCCGTGCTGGTGCTGGACAACCGCAGCGGCGAGGTGCTGGCCTGGGTGGGCAGCTCGGGCCCGGGGCAATCGGCCGCGGCCGAGGTGGACGCGGTGCTCGCGCGCCGCCAGCCCGGCAGCACGCTGAAGCCCTTCGTCTATGCCGCTGCGCTGCAGCGTGGCCTCATCACCGCCGCCAGCCGGCTGGACGACGCCCCGCTGCAGCTGGGCAGCGTGGGCGCCGGCGGCGCCATCTACCAGCCGCAGAACTACAACCACGCCTACCTGGGCGCGGTGGGCGTGCGCACCGCGCTGGCCTCCAGCCTGAACGTGCCGGCGGTGCGCCTGGGCGCGATGCTCGGCCCCGACACCGTGTTCCAGACGCTGCAGGCCGCCGGTCTGCGCCCGAGCGAAAGTGCCGGCTTCCACGGCCATGCGCTGGTGCTGGGCAGTGCCGACGCCACGCTGCTGGACCTGGCCAACGCCTACCGCATGCTGGCCAATGGCGGTGTGCTGACGGCGCCGCGCTGGCAGCCCGCAGCGCCCGACGCGGCCGCGCGCGGCAGCAGCAGCCCACGTGTCTTCAGCCCCGAAGTGAGCTTCATCGTGGCCGACATGCTGGCCGACCCAGCCGCGCGCGCCACCACCTTCGGCCTGGACAGCCCGCTCGTCACGCGCGGCTGGGCGGCAGTGAAAACCGGCACCAGCAAGGACCTGCGCGACAACTGGTGCATAGGCTTCACGCGCCGCTACACGGTGGCGGTGTGGGTGGGCAATGCCAGTGGCGCGCCGATGCACGGCGTCAGCGGCGTCAGTGGCGCGGCGCCGGTGTGGCGTGAACTGGTGGCCCTGCTGCATGCGGGTGAACCATCTGCGGTGCCCACGCCCCCGGCGGGTGTGGTGCAGCAGGGCGGTGAATGGTTCGTCGCCGGCACGCAGCCACGGCCGGGCATGCCCGGCGCCGGCAGCACCCCAGGCGAGGTGGTGCAGGCCTTCGGCATCCAGGCGCCGCGCGAGGGCAGCGTTTTTGTGCTCGACCCCGACATCCCCAAGGCGGCGCAGCACCTGGTGTTCGAGGGCGCGGCCGGGCTTTGGCGGCTCAATGGCCGTGAGCTCGGCCGCGGCGCGCGGCAGGTGTGGTTGCCGCGCCCGGGCCGCCATGTGCTGGAACTGCAGGGCGAAGCGGCCGGTGCGCTGCACCGCGTGAGCTTCGAAGTTCGTGCGGCGTTGCCGCCGCGGCAACGACAGCGCTGAAGTGCCGCCGGCTACTCAGCCGAACGCCCGTTGAACAGGCGTTCGGTGGCCACGTCGATGACCATGCCGCACAGGCTGTAGAGCAGAGAGCCGATCAGCGCTGCGCCGAAACCCGTGACGTTGAAGCCGCTCAGCACGCTGGCCGAGGCCCAGAACATCAGTGCGTTGATGACGAAGAGGAAGAGGCCCAGCGTGATCAGCGTCACCGGCAAGGTCAGCAGCACCAGCAGCGGACGCACCAGCGTGTTGAACAAACCCAGCACAAAAGCCGCAATCAGCGCGGCGCCGAAGCTGGCGACCTGCACCCCGCTGTAGAGGTTTGCAACCAGCAGCAGCGCTGCCGCGAGCAGTAGCCAACGCACGATGATCTTCATGGCTGCAGCATAACTTGCACATCAGCGTGGCGCGAAAGCCGCTTTTACCTATGAAAACAGCTTCTCACTCCCGCAGCGCCGCATTACCATCGCGCCTGCACGTTTCCCAGGAAAGACAGGCCCGCGCACGAAGGTGATGCAGGGCTTGCGCGGTAAGCGGCATCCCTCATCAACTGATGGAGAACA
>LNFM01010149.1_pt1 | contig 16995 bp, 14 predicted proteins | sample 596031 | NCBI WGS metagenome assembly LNFM01 (sample SAMN04254537, study PRJNA301005) | activated carbon metagenome | isolation source: dual media filters at the Ann Arbor, Michigan drinking water treatment plant | place: USA: Ann Arbor
GGGATGAGATCAATAACCAATCAAGATCATGAATGAATAGGTCTTTAGGAATAAAATTTAATTGATCAAAGCTCGTTGCAATGTCAAAGACTTCACCACGCGCAGCAATAATCCTTCCCCTATCGCTTAGTTTCCAGCTTCGAATCCGGTTTGACGCAAGATCATTCGGCATCATTTCTTTTTCACATACAGTGCAACGCGCTAATACATTTGGTTCTACAAATGTTTGATGACAGACGTGGCAGCTGTGGTTTTCAATTGGGCGGTCGTAATCACTCCCAATGTGCCGTAATTGGGTATTGCATTTTGGACAGATGAGCGCACCACTATGGATAAACTTTTCCTGCACATCAACACATCCGCAGGTAAAGCAATGTAAAGATGCCTGCAGATCAATATCAATTGCATGACAGCTGGGGCAAATATCTATAAAGCTTAAATGAGAGGAATGACAAAAAGTGCACTCCCTTTGTCGATCTATCAGCGCGACAGGTTCCAATAACTTAGAAACAGAGAGACTCTGTAACCATTCAAAGGAATCAGATTTATCCTGACTCAATGCTTCTAGTAAAGGATAACGGTACGAACGTAAGTGCTGCCATTCCTGGTAGGGGTGGAGAATGAAATTCGGCCGTAACCATAAGTATTTAATTAATCGCCCTAAATGCGAAATCTGCACTTCACTATTATTGTATGCGCTGAAAAGATCTAAGAATTGACTAATGATCTGTTTTAATTGTGGCGGCTGCGGTAATTGTCCATCGACAAGACTGCTATAAGATGCAGGAACTGAATCCGTTACGAAACATAAAGATGCAAATAGATCTCCGTCTCTTCGTATTTTGTCCAAAGTGGAAGTAATGTAATTTTGATCACTCCCGGTGATTATTACTACCGGCGAGTGGACTTTCTCTTTTTTCCACTCAACGTAGTCTTGAAAAATATGCGTTCTAAAAGAATCGCTATATTGATCTAACAAATTGGTTTTTTCATGCGAGAAGAATATCAGCTCATCACCCATGTCGAGTGATCCTAAACTTGATGATTTATTTATCATTTATTCACTCAGAAATATTTGTAGGAATTATAGCATCAGAAGCTATTAAGTTACCTCTAAATAGCAATCTAACTGGCTGGTATCTATAAATTAAATGAAAATTCTGATGACTATTCTGGAGAAAATCTTTAAACAAAGATGCTCAAACTGGACTGTACTTATTGCTTGCGATCTGATTTTCCTCTGGATGTCTAACGCGCAACAGAAGTGTTGTTATTATCCAACTGGTGAATGCATCGATATAACCGGCTCGGCTATTTGGGGTCAGCTAATATTCATAATACAGACAGATATCCGAATATTGACAGCACTAAAAAATGTAACGTAGGTTAAGGCCACCACCCCAATCAGGACTTCGCTCTGAAAAACCTCGTAAACCATAGATATTGAGCCGGAATCTATCACTGACCCGGTGTGATAGATAGAGTGTGAGATCCCTACTGTCCTGCAGTCTCACCGTTGATTGTCCTATATTAAAGCTTGTCCCAATTGTTGAATTTGGTGACAATCGATAGGCCACTCCCGCTGCGCCGTACAAGACGTTATGAAAAGTAATACCAGATGGATTACCCAGTATTCGATAGCCAAAAGTTGCATTAAATATGAATTTGGAAATCGCTTTAAACAAATCTCCCTGAACAGCGTAATCGACCTGACCACTTCCCAGGTTCTGGCTAGCATTGGCTGTCGGGATTTTTAAACGCGCCGTGATATCAAAGACAATGCCAGTGGGTACATGATCGATTAAATTGTAGCTAAATGCAGTGATGATATCACCGAGACCGGACTGCGTTGATTTCGCGAGGGATGAACCACCTAAAGGAATACCGCCCGTAAGACCTAATGCGCTGATATTATTTTGCCTGGTTTCTTTAATTACATCCTCTGATGCATCATCGCGACCACTGCCCCGGTCACTTTCATTATCACCCTCCCCACCACCGCCACTCCCGCCAGAGGCTGAATCGTTTCCGCCCTGTTGCCTGGAAGTATTGCTCTGTTGTCTAGGGGTATTGTTTGTACAGTCATCATTCTTTTCATCACAAACAATAACACCGCCGCCGCCTAAGCCACCACCTATCAAAATTCCTCTGCCATCAACGCCGCCAATTCCTGGCCCCAGCACATTACCAGGGCCTGTAACATGGAGGTAAGGAATAATCACTCTGAAGGATGCTCGATCCTTATCGTAACGGGCTGTGAAGGGGACATACCATATGTCAGTCGATGAAGCGCCCCCGTAATTGCCCGTTGTAGAATCTGTAGCAGTGCTAAAACTAAATCCATTTGCCAGTGCTACAGAGCAGTTGCAAGCAAGAAATAAAAGCAAAATATTTACCTGCCTGAATGAGAATGAATGTATCGCAATCTTATGGCTATTCATTAACTCAATTGGATTGAATCGGGAATTTATCGATCAATGAACCTATCATGGTGTCCGTCGATATGATCACGCACCCTATCAGGGATATCGAGATCTCGCAGGCTGTCTCTATGCTCGATGAGCCGATCGGAAGAACCGGATTCCATGGGTCTTTCAGGTTTGTCGACGGATTGATAATCAGCGGAATTGGGTTCACGTGAGTTTTCCGTGTTTTGTGGTTTTTCCGTTTGTTCGTTCCAAGAAGAATGATCCTTATTCGACTGAATATCCGTTTTATTTTTTAAATCACTCTTACTGCCGTGGCTTTGATTACGCTCATCTCCTAGAGTAGATTGAGCACGCATTTTTTGCTCATCTTTAGTTGAAACTGATGCGTCTTTCGAATGAGAACCGTCGCCAGAAGTACGATCCTTATCCAAGTGAATATCACTCTCTTTTTTTAAACTCCCATTTCTGCCGTTACTATGCTCGCTGTCATAGTTTTGATGGTTCTGATGGTTCTGATGGTTCTGATGGTTTTGATGGTTTTGATGGTTTTGATGGTTTTGATGGTTTTGATGGTTTTGATTACTTCCATTTCCTGGAGTAGATTGCGCATCCGATTCATTATCTGAGCTATTTGATTTATATTTGTTACCGCCATTAACTTGGCTTCGGTCAATCTTTTCCTGAGTTTGCATTGGTGACTCCTTCGTCAGCTCAATGCGTTCAGCATTAATGCGCTGATTCGTATCGAGTCGGCCACTGAGTTGAATACGTTGATCCAGTTTGAGATCCCCCCTTGCATCGCCAGCTACCTGTGTATTTGGATCTAATGCAACAATCCGGTTATTCAAATTTAATTCCTTATCACTGAGGGCATGAACATACCCTTCGATCACCACATGTTCCACATTTCCAATACTTTGGCGAGTAGGTTCTGCCTGGATATGTTGCGCCATCAGATTAGCGCCATCCCATTGACCCGTCGCCTGTACTTCCATACCTTGCGAGATGCCTACTGCATATAATTTAGCGTCATAGTTGACGCGCGTACCATTGATTTCAAAACTCTGCGCATCGATTTTGGTCACATAACCGTTTAGTCTGGCTTCTGCATGCAGTGGAGTTGTTTCAATACGTGATGCGATAATCGCACCATTGGAGAGTCTGTGACCGCTGACTTGTACCCAATCACCGGTTTTTAGGTTTGAAAAATCACCGTAATATCTGGATTGATCAACTTGGACAGTCTGACCTAAAATGCGCATTTCTCCCGTCTCAGGATTAAGACTGCTGATCGGCCCAACGGCAGCATGAATAACTGCAATGTTACGTGCTATAAACTCCTGACTTGCACCGAATACACGCGCGGCAATCACCTGACCTACTGCAAGATCGCGGGTTGTGGATGGTCGGCCATCCACCGCGACTTGTGTATTGTTGTCATAGTGAATTTCAACACCATTGACACAAATACTCGCGAATCCAGTAATGACACCAATAATTCCTGTACCACCGATGCCACCTTCGTTTGCAATGATTCCAGTGCCACCTATTCCACTCTCAGGATTACCGGTACCTCCGACGCCACCAGCGTAAAGACCTGTGCCGCCAATGCCAGAATGAGTCGTTCCCGTACCACCAATTCCAGAATGAGTAAGGATTGCAGGATTAAAAAGTGAAGCGTTGGTATCACAATTACTTTTCGCGAACGCGCTTACCGAATATAGGAATATCAGTACGAAAATGCTCGAAATATACAAACTGTTACGATATATCGCTATTAAAGAAATTTTTCTCATTACGCGTACTATCTTCTTTTATTTCTGTAGGCACTTCTGGTTGAACCTGCTCACTGTAATAATAAATACCAAATGTCATGCGGTGACGCGAGCTGCTTTTCAGAGCATCGCTTTTTTCCAGCTCCATAGCCGCTTTATTGATGGAAAGCAAGGATTTCATTCCCAAGCGTTCAGATTGCTCGGCGAGTATTTTGACGGAGTCCACGCTTAAACCGTCGTAATAAGCACTACGCTCAAAGAATGGTTGATTTTCACCCAGCAGATTATTGGTGGCTGCTGCCGCATGATCATGCAAGTTATGGCCAAAGTAATAGACCTTTTCATCAAAACCATGGGCAGGAATAAACGCGGACGTATTTAGACATACATGATTATTGTCATTAAAATGAGCAACGCCGAGTCTTAACCATTCATCAAGCACAACGCGCGAGCGAATATCACAGCTCACACTGGCTACCAATCCTTCAAAAGAAATATCCCCGCCCTCTCTCGCAAACCTTGGTAATGGTTTGGGTTGATTGTTCTCGTCCAGGAACCGTGCATCGCTTGTCCAACGACTAACGAGCCGGGCTCCCAGTGAAATGGTTTGTGGAATAATTTCGGTTTCGGAGTGCTCGTCATGACGTAATCGCTTGATATCTTTGCGATGAATACCGGTGATCAAGCTCAAATGACTATCGGTCAAAGGTCTCTTATCCATCTTAAATTCATTTTCTGCTACTTCTACAAATAAATCTTTAAGCACTTCCGACAAAAACGGATAGGTAATCCCTTTTGCCAGCATTAGCTTAATTAATGGACGTAGTACCCAGCGGAGTGCAGTAATAAGTGCGGGCGGGAAGATTGAATTAATTGGACGGACAGCATGCATAAAAATTTTTCACTGGTTAATTTATAGACTAAAAATCAATTTCAAAATTCTAACACAATGTGGGAAAACATCACACCATCAATTGACATGTGAAATATTCCCACGTAATATCCAATAACGAGGGAATATTTCCCACGTATACCGCAGAAATCTACTAATACTGTCTTAGGCGAAATTAATAGCATAACTAGGCTAGGAAAGGCATCTAAATGTAAGAAATCAATTTCTTACATTAATCAGCATCACATCTTTCTCAGCAGAATTGAATAGTCACACTTTCAATTCACGTTGAATCAGCAGCAGATAAGGAGAAAATTATGAAAAATTTTATATGGAATATGCACGCCTTTTTTCCACAGATTCTTGGAATATTTTTTGCACTTAGCATTGGGATGATCTCCCAAAATGTAATGGCATCAGATAATGATGACGACGACGAACCAACCGAAGATATAGTTCTACGAGGCGACCGGACGTGCACGGGTTGTCATGATGAAGGTGCCGAATCGGTACTCACTATCGGCAAGACAAAGCATGGAACTGTTGCGGACAAACGCGCGCCAACTTGCACAAGCTGCCATGGTAAAAGTATTCGTCACATGGATAGGCCCGAAAAAGTACCGATGCCATCGCGCACATTTGGTAAGAATTCACTGAATCCCGTGGAAGATAGAAATCAAACCTGCTTAAACTGTCACCAGGGCGGCAAACAAATGCACTGGGCTGGCAGCACTCATGCCAATCGAGATGTGGCTTGCACTTCGTGCCATCAGATACACACCGCACAGGACAAAGTACGCGACAGAATTACTCAATCGGAAATCTGTTTTTCCTGTCATAAGGAACAACGTGCGCAGATTAATCGGCCTTCCCGTCACCCTGTCCGGGAAGGGAAAGTCATTTGTTCCGATTGTCATAACTCTCATGGCTCGGCTGGGCCTGGCATGATGACTCGAGATAGCATTAACGATACTTGCTATACCTGTCATATGGAAAAGCGTGGCCCTTTCGTGCGAAACCACCCGCCGGTTCAGGAAAATTGCGCACTTTGCCACAACCCGCACGGAACGACAGCGCCCAATCTGTTGAAAGTTCGCTCGCCCTTTCTTTGTCAAGAATGCCATGAACCCAATACACATCAAGGCAGCCCAGGAACAATCGATGGCTCTTACCGAAGAAATCTCCTGGCAAGGGGGTGTTTAAATTGCCATACCCAGATTCATGGCAGCAATAACCCTGAGGATGTTCGCCTTGAAGATCTTCTGCAGCGCTGATTGGGGAGAGAAAAATGAACAAATCAACGAAGAAGTTTCTTCAGATTATTTATGCTGTTTTTTTCTTGCTTATCACTGAAACAGCTGCATCAACTGAAGATGAAAATCTCAGACGATTAACCAAACCACAAAACACAATCAATTTTGGTGTAGGTTACCTCGCGAATGATAATGCGCGTTTCGGCCAATACAGTGGCGTACGAAATGAAGGATCATATGGCACTTTCAATTTCGACATCACAAAACGCGATGAGAATACCGGCACCTGGCTTAAATTGTTAGGACGCAATCTAGGATTACAGAATCGCGACATCCGCTTCGAGCATACTAAGCAAGGCCACTGGAGTTATTTTATTGATTTCAGTCAAACACCCAGATATGAGCCATTTACAGCCGTTACCGCCGTCACAGGCATTGGCAGTGCGCATCTGGATGTGCCAACATCACCGACAACCGGCGAACCTGCACAGCTGAAGACGGAACGTCAGGCGATATCATTTGGGATGAATCGAGTTCTGCCCGGCAATTTTGAAGCGCAGTTCCACTTCCGTAATGAAGAAAAAGATGGATCAAGAATTTTCGGGCGTGGTAATCGTTTGGGGCCGCCGATTTCAGGTGTTGTCGGCGGTTATGAGTTTTTGCCCGAACCCATTAATTACTCAACCCGACAGTTCGGCGGCACCATTAATTATAACGGTAAGGACTTACAGTTGTCCGGCGGGTATTATGGAACGATGTTTATTAATAAGAATACCGCCTTAACTACTACGGGCGGCAGTAGTGCGGGCGGAATCTATGCACCGAATTTATTTTCTCCGATTGCGCTGCCTCCGGATAATCAATCGCATCAGCTATTTTTATCCGGCGGTTATAGTTTTAATCCAACCACCCGCGGCACGTTCAAGGCTGCTTATACCCGAGCAACGCAGACGGACAGTTTCTTTCCTACACAATTTTTAGCTCCTGGTGTCGGGAGTAATCTGGATGGGCGCATTGATACAGCATTAGTACAAGCCAGCGTTACCGGTCGTCCGTTACCAAAATTATCTGTCGTGGCGAATGTTCGATTTGAAGATCGCGATGATAATACGCCCGTGCTTTTATACAATCCATTGGCAGGGCAATTAGATTTCAACGGAAATCGCTGGAGCGGGCTCAATCATCCGCGTTCATTTAGTACGTTGACGAGCAAAGTAGAAGCCAATTACACATTGCCAATGAATTTTCGTTTGATTGGCGGTATTGAGTATGAACATTGGGATCGCCGCTGGCAGCCGACTTTTGTCGGTCATCGCGCCAGAACGGATGAAATTTCCTATCGGGCGGAGCTACGGCGTACTTTGTCCGACACCGTGACAGGGTCGATTGCATACATCCACAGCAATCGATTTGGATCGCCCTTTATCTCGACCATGACCGCAACGGGTGATCCTTTCTTCAACACGATTGCACCCCTCAATCTTTCTGATCGCAATCGTGACAAGGTTCGCCTATCGCTGAACTGGGAACCCATTGAACCCCTGTCACTGCAAGTGATGGTCGACGAATCATTCGATAATTATGGGCATCGTAGCGGCTCAAACCTTGGATTACAGAATGGTTCTGCAAGAAACTATTCATTGGATGCAGCCTATACAGTCTCGGAGAACCTACAAGCGGTGGCGTGGTTCTCACGCAATGAAACTTTTATTGATCAAGCTTCAAGAAATTGGAGTCCTGCGGATGGTTCTCGTGAAATTTGGTCCGCCAATCTCCAAAACATAGGCACTTCATTTGGGGTCGATATCAATGGAAAACCAACTGAGAAATTAGAAGTCGGAGCGAGTTTATCTCAATCTTTCATTACTGATAAGTTTAAGCAAAAAACTAGCGATCCCGCAACTTATTCAGTACCCAATATCTCAACTGAACTAAGCAATTTGAGATTATTCGCAAGGTATGCCTTGCGGAAAAACCTCAGCCTGCATCTGGATTATATCCTTAACCGCTTCAAAACCAATGAGTGGACATGGAATCATTGGATCTATACCGACGGCACTCGATTAATACAGGATACGAGTCAAATCGTTAATTTCATCGGCCTCTCTGCACATTACACTTGGCAATAATAGCGCGTAATAGATACTATGAAAAAACATCGTTAAACGCCGCATACGTCTTGCGAAATCCCAGCGACTAAGAGTCTGGATACCTTCGAGAATACATTGTGAAGGGATCGACAAGCGAGCGTGTCATCGCTCTGGGGAACATTAGGTGCTGGCACATGAATAGATATAGGTACGCGATGAAAAACGACTGCATATTTTATAAAAGCAGTTGACCAACGTTAAGTTACTGATCATCGACGAGCTATGTTATGTGGATGCAAGTAGTGTTTATCTGCGTGTTTCCGAGCAATGGCAAAGCTCTTCAGGCGCCCTACTCTTTATATGCGCTTATCCGCTTGTGACTTAATTTTTCTTGTATTCTTTAGTAGATCTTTGCTGAATAATGTATAGAAGGTTGGCTCATTGGCTTTTACCAAAAAATCGAAAAGCTCATTCTTTGTTAAACTGTGTTTTTGTTGCAATAATAATGCGGCAAGTCCTGAAACATGCGCTGTAGCTAGGGAGCTACCCGAGACAAAGTCATAGGTTCCCTTGGGTAGCGTAGTGAGTATATCCTCCCCGGGCGCAGATACAGCAATAATTTTATTTTCAGGTGATAGATAGATACCCGAGTCGCTTAAGCTCCTGACTCCAATCACGCCCGGTTGCTGTGCAGGAAACCCTGATTTTTCATCTTCGATGTCAGGTTGAGAAGCGATGATAAAAATACCTCGCTGTAGGGCTTTTTCGATTAACCTGGACAAGAGTGGGTCATGAGGGCCAGTCAAACTTAAATTAAGAATATCAACTTTCATTTCAATGGCAGCATTGATAGCTAAGGCCAAGGTAAAACTATTACAAATCGCTTCTAAGCTGCCAGTTTTTATTCCCCAACAAGCTTTCAATGCGATCACATGGCTATCTGGCGCGATACCGACAATGCCTTGACTATTGTTTGCCTTGGCCGCTATAACCCCCGCTATCGCCGTACCATGATTATCACTAAAAGGATCGGATGATTTTTGTACAACAAAATCTTTACTCTGCCGAATTTGTCCCTCTAAATCTGGATGCGTAGCGTCAACACCGGTATCAATAATCGCAATTGTTACATTTTTGCCAGTGGCCTGACTGTGTATTCTGGCTAAATTCATCGAATGAATATTCGTTTGCAAGCGATAATAAGGATCATTGTATTCGCTTGCCATGACTCTAAAAGTGCTCATCGTCTGGACATTGTCGATACGACTGTCATTTCTTAGCGCATTAATGACCTGGACAACAGATTGATTTTCACTCACCAGAAATACCACGCAATGTTCACCGATTTCTTTGATCGGCCATTGAGAAAGAATTTTTATTTTGTAATCTTCCTCTATACCGGCAGCTACTCTTTTGCTCCAAGTTGAACTGCTATAATTCCCTCTTCGACGATATGACTGATCCGCTGCGCCAACCGGAATGCGATTTATGTGTTTATCAGCGTAGGTCACTAAAATAATGCGATCTGCTTGTCCGGCTTCAAAAAGTTGAGAATCAATAGATAATTTCTGCTCAGCTTTAACTGGTAATGCAACGAGCATTACTATTAATAGCAGAAAGAAAAGTAAACTAATTCTCATTTGAATATTTAGCATCATTGTGTGATCCTAATCAGAAGAAGTCAGTTGGTGAGACGGTTCAGCAAAAACAACAAGAGAATTTTTACGCAATTGCGAAATGGCATCATCGACTTCCAGAGAGTTAGTTTTCCGGTTGCCGATTTGAACATAATAAATACCATTTTTAGACGGCCCTTCAATGATATGACCTGAAACACCATTCAAAATGGCTTTGATTTGTTCTTTACCTATATGTTCTGCAAAAACAATACGTACTAAATTGTTTTTGTGTTCGTTTTCAGCCGGATTGGCTAGTGTTCTGTAATCGCCTTTCAACTCAGAATCATCGGTTGGTATATTTAACATAAATGGCAGTGCCAGCAATAACAGGCTTGCTGCTAAAGCGGTGTATTTTACAAAACCAAGAAACTGCTGTGAAAAAAGTTTCTGCTCTTGGCTTGGCTTGGCTTGTTCAGCAAGTACACTTAGTTTGGATTGTTCATTCATTCGCTTTTTCAGCTGAGCAAAAGAAACCTGCGACACCTGCTGCAAAAGATCTTGCTGCTGTATCTTTTTGAGCAATTGTTGTTGTTGATTTATTTCAACTCTACAAGTGATGCAAGTTTTAATATGCCTCCTCACAAAATCTAGTTCGGCAGGATTTAAGGAATGATTAACATACCAAGGCAAAAGATCCCATACCTCTTGATGCTCGCTTTTACTTGTCGTATTGATCTGTGTAAGTGTCATATTGAATTTCTGATGCTGAGCTCAGGAAGAATTTTTGCTAAAATTTTTCGCGCATGAAACATTCTTGTTTTAACTGTATTTTCAGGGCATTGCATAATTTCTGAAATCTCGCTGTAATGCAGTCCCTGATAATATGTCATTTCCATCACGGCACGCTGCTCGGTAGACAATCTATCGAAAGCAACCTCGAGCCAGTTGCTGGTTTCCAATTGGGAGGTCCATTGCGCGCCTCTATCAGGAAAATAATCCAGTTCATCATTCAATTCCACCAAGCTATCCTCTCTTTTCTGACTTTGCACTGCACTTTTCAATGCCTTAAAATAAGCAATACCCAATATCCAAGTGGAGGGACGGCACACTTGATCATATGTATATGCTTTTTCCCAAACCACATACATAACGTCATTAATAATCTCGCCAATACAGTCCTGACGTCTTGTGATGTGAAATATAAACTGAGATAACCTAGTAAAGTAGATTTGATAAAGTTGCTCAAAGGCATGCTCATCCCCAGTCGCAATTTTTGCGATCAAACCTCGCTCCTTATCCTGATGTGTCTGCGAGCTAAAGGATCGTTCCATTTTTAACTCTGGCGAAACATAAACATTGTTTCATAAATCTAACGTATTTATTTTTATAATAATTATTCTGACCTGTCTATTCTTTACAACAAGGAAAAAGTTCATGGCTTACAAAAACAATTGAAAGAATTAAAATCCGACAGTGATGGAAAATACAACACGATTGTCGATGACATGAGGATGGAATTGCCATTGTGAGGGCGATGCTTCCTTCTCGCTTCTTCCATAGACGCCACCGAAATAACGCACATCGATACCAATATTGCGGGAAAAATGCACTGTTACTCCGGAAGTCCAATAAAGATAATCATAGCGCAGAATATGCCACTGGTCATTGTAGCCAAAGGTGCTGGATATTTGGATTGCATCGGTGACTGGATAACGACCTATAATTTCGGAATTGAAGGACATATTATTTTGGTTATAACTGTTTTCAGAAACATTGAAGTTGAGTGTCAGCAAATCACGAAAATGGCTATAGAAATAGAATTCATTATAATCTGCCACCTGACCGAAAATTTTGCCATCGTAAATGTAGCGAGTCCATGCCGTATTAAATCGCCAATCATCCGAAAATTGATAAGAAAACCCTAAGTATGGCCTGAATTCCGCAGTGGAGCGATTCTCAAATCCATGGTCAGCAAAATTAACCGTTGAAGCAAAAGAACCCAGGTAAATTCCCGATTTGAACTCATAATCAATGTTAGCTTGTACAACAGGTTTTCCATCGCTCTTAGAATAACCACGCCAAATATAATCCGTAGCGCCGGTAAAGCTACTACTTACTTTTCCGGTTAATTCAGCAACACAATCAACCGAATAAATGAGGCTTAATATGAGCAATAATAATCGACAACTTGACCGACTTAACCCCAGTGTGGCTTTTTGTATGCGTGGATAAAAAATAAACATCTAAGAATATTTAAGAAATACAATTATCTAACACTACTTATGTGAATCATTTTTTCGAATCCAGAAAAATTAAATGGGCAGCTCTGAACCTTTTCTTGTTGAGATGAAATATACGGCACGTCAGACAAAAAGATCATGCTTTATCTTAAAGCTTTGCCTTATATTGATTTGAGCATATTCTATCTACAGCACTTCGGATTATATGTGAAAAATTAAAATGAATTACTACATGCACTTAGAATGCGTAACCCACATGACTTAAATTTTTAATAGAGAGAAATGTAATGAAATTATCAATAATTAAAACCTCTTTACAGCATTAAATACAGTATTAGCAGCATTCGTGACAACGACCTTACCTGTTTCAGAAGCAAATGCCGCTGATATTCGCGTAACAAGCGAAACAAAGGCGAACCGATCTTCAGTTTCTGTGGATGGCAATAATTTAGTGGCTGGTAACTATGCCGCCGGAATCATATCAGGTAGCCATACAAAAAAATCCGGCCCCAAAGGCACTACCGGTGATGAAGTAGGATTTGATTTTGATTGCGATCCAGGAGATGTGGCTGCAGGTGCCACACGTATCAGTCGTACCTTCATTCAAGGACAAGTAACCGGACAGCTCATTAACGAACAAGGGTTTACTGTTGCACAGGCCACTAGAACCTGTCGTGCACGTTAAAAAACAGAACAGCTAATTCTGTTGTATTCTAATTCATAGAGGTGATCCTTCGTTCGCCATTTCGGAGGATCCACCAGGATCTGGTCTTTGCTTCAGTCGATATGAATTTCTAATCTCAACAAAGCAAAAGGGGGTGTACGACGAAACAATACCGGAATTAAATGAAACCAAAAGAATCATACATATAACTCTGTAAGAGTTACACAAAATTTGTTTCTAGTTAATTAAAAAGGGCGACTCTCTATGTTTGAGACAAAACAATTTAGAAAGATTTTTAGCGCAATCATTTATTTCACAATAACCCTAACATTTCTATCTGCAAACAATGTCTCTGCGAATGATAATCAAGTCAATTTCGCGCTGACAGATACCCCTGGAAGCTGGTTTGATACCGGAACATCGGTTGCAGGCAATTGAAGTTTTCCGGCAATTCCAACACTGTGCATACGCGAACCAGCTTGATTTACCCCACGGGCGCCGCTAACATGCCTTTCAATACCAAGCCTAGGAAGGGTGGCGATGATGTCACGCTAACGACACCAGGCTTGTATGTTTTCACCTGCAGTATCCATCCCTATATGTTTGGCGCAGTGATTGTCGATGATCCTAAAACCACTGGATTGGATCTGGGTTCTTCAATCAGTTTGATCAACGGCATTACTGTCCCATCCAGCAGCGACCTAGCGACACGGCTCTTGAGGACTTTCTTTATTGCCACCAATCCAGCTAACTGGCAGAACTATGCCAGTAATAAACCATGGCATATCACCTATCCGGATGTCGATGTGCGTGTGGACATAGGTGTAATCAATCTTCCGGACGTACTGAATGCGCGTTATGGAAACGATATTACGTTAGCGCCACTGAAAAAACCCAAAACTCCCGCAGTCGGCGAAATTTGGGTAGCCACGCAATTTGAAACTACGCGAAACAAAGAAAAACCCGGTACGGTATCAGCGATCGATGGATCTTCATGGCAAGTGACACGTAAAGTTGCATTACCTTCTATCGACATGAACAATCCGCACAATATGTGGACCGATAAAAATCAAGCCGTGATTTATGTTACTCAATGGTTTGATTCAAAACTGACCGTTTATGATCGTAAAACCGGCGCACTTATTCGCAATGTATCCGTAGGCGAATCTCCTGCACATGTGATGACACTCACTGACTCTGACCGCCTTCACGTCACAAATAATGGCGATACGCGCACTGATTCAGTAATGGAATTGGCACCTCTTGCAACTCAAGTGCTGCGTAGAGTGGATATTGGACGTGGAAACGCGCATGCGCACTGGATGAGCCATGATGGCAAAACCATGGTAACGCCCAATGTCTTTACAGGGGACTCCACGCAATACAATTTTCATACCGATTCTATTGAGGCCATTTTGCCAGTCAGCAGTCCTTTCGGCCATCCCTTGGCGACAGGCATGATGCCAGATGCCAGCAAGTATTATGTGGCTAACCTGCTCGATAGCACTATTGCGGTGGTGAATATGGATACCCACAAAGTTATGAAACACATCAACCTGATCGAGAACTATGATCCGATTTCTGGTTCCATTACCGGTCCGATAGGTGCATTGCCGATCCAAACTCCGGTTTCTCCGGATGGCAAGAACATGGTAACCGCCAACACGCTCTCAGGGACGATAACTATCCTCAATACGAGTACCGATACAGTGGTTGCGATGCTGCCCTGTGATCCGGGTTGCCACGGCGTGCAATATGGTGCTAAGAAAGGGGGAGGTTACTATGCCTATGTATCCAGCAAGTTCTCCAATAGGATGTTGATTGTAGATCCTGATCCAAACAATGATGGTGATCCATCGGATGCAAAAATTGTGGGTGCGGTAGGATTGTTTGCCGCAGGTACCACACAGAAGGATGACGCAATAAAAGGCAATCCGGGAATGGGAGGACAAGGCATCCTGCCGATCCCGGTAGTTTATAATGGTTGGGTTCAGAATCTACCCGCTTCCTGGAGGAATCAATTGACCCCGGCGCAACGCAATCCGATTGAATAATTATATTTATAATATAATATAACTAACTCAATGGATGAACGACTAACATAAGTAGTGCTTGATACTGCTTGGTCATATCAAGCAGTATTTATGTTACATTGATTTAATTAACTTTCTCAGGAGAAATAAGATGAGTACAGGACATGATGATCGCCCTAGCAGTGGTGACCGAAAAGGTTACCAGTTCACCATCAACGATGATGGTGAGGTCGTTGAAGTATTTGAAATCAAAAATGGGGTTCCGGAACTTAAACCCATTGATGATGACGGTACGGAGACTTATGCAGTCAATGAAGATGGAGTAGTGCGAACGGATGAAGAACTGGGTATTGGCACAGAAATAACTGTTTACGCTGATGAGGATGGCGATGGCACCTATTTCCGTGTTTCGGAACAATGGGCCCTTGATTCGCCCGAAGAAGGCCCATTCAGGTTTGAAGGCAGGCTCGTTTATTCCCCAACTGACGACGACGATCATGTCGGAGTGCGTGGTGGTGAAGACTGCCGTGGCGGGCAAGGCGCGGATGATTTCGTGATCCGTGAGGCTGCCCATTTACGAATTGGGGATTTCAACTCGAGCGAAGACAACTTCATTATTTTTGATACTGGCCTTGGTCTGACGTCAATCGAGCAGTTAGCTAGTTTTGTTACAAATCTCCATCACGACGGTCAAGATTTCATCGTCGACTTTGGCGATGATGTGTCGATCACGCTGGTAGGCGTACAACCGGATCAAATCAGTTGGGACGATGTCAGTGTATTGAGTTAATCCAAGCAAACAAAGAGGGGTTTATCAACCCCTCTTAAATTTCTTGTCAATCGGCGATGCTTCTTTTCGCAAGATAAGGCCTATTAATCCATTACCGCTAAAAAATATCAACGCACGAAGTTCTGTGCAACTTAACAATGTAACACGTCATTCGAAATTAGAGCTTACTCAGAAACTCAAGCGATCAGATATTCATTGCCAAGTAAGAATCCCGGTTTGAGACGACTTGGCAGGCACGCGCAAACGGGATTCTCTGGGCATACCCTTTTTTGTCACCCAAAAGCTATTTTGGCAGAAAAGTTCCTCAGGCAAATAAAAACCCGCACCAAGATGAGCAGGTTCATAACCAGTAAGATGCTATTAATCCATGCGGCAGATGTATCAGCGCACTTGGCTCGAATATTGTTGAGCCGATAACCATCCTTCCCTAGGCCAAACTTTCCTCCAATCGGAATGCGCTCGCAATATTCCTGCCGATGTTGTGCTTTCAGGCGTTTCAATTCATCTTTATTTTCAGGGATACTCTTTGGCGGACGTCCCAGTGGGTTGCCTGCGAAGAGGATATATTGGAATCAAGAATCATGCCTGGTGGTGTATCAAATCCTTCGAGCGGCAGTTCTTTTGGCTGATATAACGAATCATAGTGCACAGTTTCTGGTGTTAGCTCACCTATTTACGTGAACTATTTTACTAGAATATACAACAAATTAAATATAATCAATTGTCTATGCTTTTTTAGTAAGCCCGGATTAGCTTCTACCAGACGGAATCGGGTTTCCTTCTTGCTGAAGAATGTGGTTCCGGTGCCAATTCTTTAGACTCCATGACATGACGGTAATTTCCTTTTGTTCCATCCAGCCTAAAGCATGACAGAAATACTATGACTCTGAGGATTCATGTAGAATTATACCGTTGGGTTCGAATGGCCGGGCCAGCGCCAAACGTTTGAGAAATCGAGTTTAACCATCAAGCCATAGTGAATATTTTATAGAGGAAAATTTTAGATGAATTTTAAATTTAGCGTTGCTTGTATTATTGGCCTAAGTATCGCACTGATCGGTTGTGGCGGAGTTCCCGAAGCAAGTTCTGAGAATTGTGCAGGAAGAGGACTGGAGTCATCCCTCACAGCTTTTAAGAACGATGAAGCTGCACGGCAAGCCTTTCTCGATAGTTGTGAAGCGATGAAGAAAGGAAAATAAACGGTCCACTA
>LNFM01007531.1_pt1 | contig 16992 bp, 14 predicted proteins | sample 596031 | NCBI WGS metagenome assembly LNFM01 (sample SAMN04254537, study PRJNA301005) | activated carbon metagenome | isolation source: dual media filters at the Ann Arbor, Michigan drinking water treatment plant | place: USA: Ann Arbor
CATCTCGCGTTCGATGACGCCCATCACCTCGTCGCTCCAGACCCACCGCGGGGTCACCATCACCCCCGTCGTCGCCACGGTGCCCTCCCTGTCGCGTGTCCCGACGGGCGGTCACCCGACCCGACCCGGCCTCTTACGGACTACTCATCCGTAAGCCCCCTGCTTCCCGGCGGTGACGACGGATGTGACACGGACCACCGGGAGGCGGGATGGAGCGGGAGGGGCGGGCGTTCGCCGACGACACCGAGCTGGCCGAGATGGCGTCCCTCGGCGTGCGTCTCGCCCTGGACGCGGGCCGCGGTGGCATGGCCGCCGTGCTGCAGCCCGTGGCGCGCGCCGCCTGGGCCCGCGTCGAGGACGGCGGCCATGCCGGGGAGTTGCTCGAAGCCTGCGCCCGGGCGCACGAGGCCCTGAGGCTGCGTGTCGGCGCGACCGGTGAGCGGCGGTTCCTGGCGTCCGTCGTCGCGCACCTCACCGGGGCGGGAGCGGCGCGCGCCGGGTCCGGCCATAAGATCGACGGCGACCGGGGGTGACTCCCGCACGTGACCACCGACGAATCGGATGCCGAGGATGACCGCCTGCTCGCCCGGGACGACCTGGGCGCCCTCTTCGCGCGCCACTACGACGACCTCGTCGTCCACGCGCGTGTCCGCATGGGCGCCGCGGGCGCCGAGGACGTCGTGCAGGCCGCGATCCTGCGCACGCTCCGCGAGCTGCAGGCCGGGAGGACGTACCCGATCCCGTTCCGCGCCGTCGTCCACCAGCACCTGCGCTGGGCGTGCGGCGACGCGTTCGGGGAGGCGACGCCGGGCGCCCTGCCGGAGGGGTGGGACGTGGCCGACCCTCACGCGGCCGACGCGTACGAGGCCGTCGATGCGCGCCTGTTCGTCGAGGACGTCCTCGCGACGCTCCCCCCCGGCGACCGCCGCGTGATGTCCCTGCGTGTCATCGACGGACTGGGGCCGGAGCAGATCGCGGGGGCGCTCGGGATGACCCGCAACGCGGTCGACCAGGCGCTGTGGCGCGCCCGGCGGGCGATCGGGCAGGAGTGGGCCGGTGGATGACCACGTCCTCGCGCTGTTCGAGGACTTCGCGGCGGCGCGCGCCCGCGGCGAGCGACCGGACCCCGGCCCCTACCTGGCGCGGGCGGGCGACGGCGAGGCCGACCTGGCGGGGATGATCATCGCGCACGTCCGTTCCGCCCCGACGCCCGCCCCCGCGGCCGAGGTCGTCGCCATGATGGAGGCGCTGGTCCAGGGTGAGCCCCCACTGCTGGGGGCGCGCCTGCACCGGCGGCTGACGGTCGACGCGGTCGTCACCGCCCTCGTCGCGTCCCTCGGCATCGACGCCGACCGGCGGGCGAAGGTGAAGCGGCTCTACCAACGCCTGGAGGGCGGCCTGATCGACGCGGGGCGCATCGACCCGCGCCTCGCGTCGGCGATCGGTGATGCCCTCGGGATACGGCCACGCGACGTGGCGCTGGGCCCGCCCCCGGTGGAGACGCCGCCGGGTTCGTCGCTCCGGTTCGCGCGGGTCGCCGACCCCGCCGTCGCGCTCGACGCCGTGACCCCGCACCCCGCGGGCGCCGACGACGCGCCCGACGAGATCGACCGCCTCTTCGGCCTGGCGTGAGCCACCCGCGCCGCCCCGGCGACCCGCGTGCCGTGCGGCTCCTCGCCCGCCACGCGGACGTCTTCGGGCCGGCGGGCCCGCCGGTGCCGGTGGAGTCGATCGCCGAGGACCTCCTCGGTCTCCACGTGGGCGAGGCGCCGCTGACGGTCTCGGGGTTGCTGCTGCCCGCCCGCCGCGAGGTGTGGCTGAACGCCGACGAGGCGCGCCAGAGCCCGGCCCGGCGTCGCTTCACGCTCGCCCACGAGATCGGTCACTGGGTGTGCCAGGTGCGCGAGGGGAGGGGAGCGCCGATCCACTGCCGCCTCGAGCCGGGCGGCCCGCCGGTGGCCGACCCCGTGGAGCGCGAGGCGAACGTCTTCGCCGCCGAGCTGCTGATGCCGGAGGGTGACGTGCGGGCGATGTGGGCGGCGGGGACGGCGGCGGACGCCCTCGCCGCGGCCTTCGGGGTCTCCCCACCCGCGATGGGCTGGCGGCTCTACAACCTCGGTCTCGTCGACCGGCCCCCTCCGCCGGCGTAAGACCCCGCCGCACCGCGGGTGACGACCTCCCACGCACACCACAGGGAGGCCGCCGCCATGAGACTCGACCAGCCCGACCCGCCGCAGCCCGGCGACGTCGCCGTCCACGACGGCGTGTGCGTGATGCCGCTGTTCCCCCGCCGCACGCCCGTGGCGGCGTACGTCACCCTCGACGCCGCCCTGGCGGCGGGCCTCACGATCACGGAGGTCGACGCGGACGGCGACGTCGGCCGCCTGCGCGTCGCGAACCCCACCGGGGACGCGGTGCTGCTCTACGACGGCCAGGGGGTCGTCGGCGCGAAGCAGGACCGCATCCTCGACGTCACCGTCCTCGTCGCGCCCGGGTCGACCGTGACCGTGCCGGTGTCGTGCGTCGAGCAGGGCCGTTGGCGCCACGCGTCCCCGGTGTTCGCCGCCGCCGGCCACACGAGCCACCCGGAGCTGCGGCGCCGCAAGGCCGAGCGGCTGTCGCAGCGCATGTCGCCGGGGGCGGCGCAGCAGGAGGTGTGGGCGGCGGTCGCCCAGAAGTCCGAGCGTCTCGGGGTCCGGTCGCCGACGGGGGCGCAGTCGGACGTCTTCGCGGAGCGCGCCCCCGACCTCGACCGGCTCGCCGCGCGCTTCCCGCTGCACGCGGGTCAGTGCGGCATGGTCCTCGGGCTGGCGGGAGCCCCGGTCTGCGTCGACCTGGTGTCGCGCCCCGACGCGTTCGCGGCGCTGTACCCGTCGCTCCTGCGCGGCTACCTGATGGACGGCATCGAGCACCTCGGGGGTCCGTCGACGCCCACCGGAGCCTTCGAGGCGTTCCTCTCCGCGGTCGGCGACGCCGACCCGCGGTCCGGGCCGGCGGTCGGGCTCGGCGGTGACCTGCGGCTCGCCGGCCGCGGCATCGTCGGCTCCGGCCTCGCCCTCGACGGCGAGGTGCTGCAGCTCTCCGCCTACGCCGTCGTGTCGACCTGAGCGGCGGCCGAACGGGCGAGGTCGTCGGGGTCGCCGGGTGACACCTCGACCCCGGCGCGGAGGAAGACGTAGGTGATCCGGGCGACCGGCAGCCCGGTCGCCGCGGTCAGCCCGAGGGCGTAGAGCCCGGCCTGCAGGCGGTAGTCGACGAGCCGGGCGGGGACGTCGGCGGGTCCGACGGCGTCAGTCTTCCAGTCGACGATCTCGAGGCCGGCGGCGGTGGGGATGACGAGGTCGATGAACCCCTCGAGCACGACGTCGCCGCGCCGGAGGGCGAACGGCACCTCCCGCAGCGACCCCGCCGCCTGCCGAGCGCGCATCGCGGCTTCCGACAGCAGCGCCGTCCGCACCAGGTCGGCGACCTCCGCCGCGCGTTCCGGCACCGCCTCCGCCACCGCCTGGGCCGCCGCGACGGCGTCCACCTCGGCAGGTCCCGAGGCGAGCGTCAGGCTCTGGATCGCGGCGTGCACCGCGCGGCCCACGCGCGACCCGCCCCGCCCGCGCGCCCACGGCTCGTCGCCCCCCTCCGCGCCCCGGGCGGCCGGCGCCTCCTCCTGCGCGGCCGCCGCGATGCCCGTGGCGCTCGTGTACCGCACCTGCCGGGCCCGGCCGACGAGCGCGGCCCGCGCGGCGTGGTGCTCCCGCGGCGTGGCCGGCACCGGATCGACGACGAGACCGGAGAGCGGGGGGGCGCCGGTGCCCGCCGCGACGGGTGGCGGTCGCCACTCGGCGGCGTGTTCCATGGCGCCCGCGCCGATCAGCCGCGCGGCGGCGCTCTGGCGGCCGTAGGTCGCCTGGTGGTGCAGCGCGACCACCAGGTGGTCACGGGCCCGGGTCGCCGCGACGTAGAGCAGCCGCGCCCCCTCCGCCGACTGGTGCAGGCGCTCCCGCGCCTCCGCGCCGGCGACGTCGCCGACCGTCATCCTCCGCGCCTTCGCGCCGATGGTCACGGCGACCGCACCCGTGTCGTCGCGGGAGAAGGTCGGTGCGGGCGCGGGCGGGGGGTTCGAGCCGATGCCCGAGAGGATCACGATGGGGAACTCCAGCCCCTTCGACGCGTGGACGGTGAGGATCCGGACGGCGTCCTCGTCGTCGTCGAGTCCCGACCCGTCGCGCTCCAGGATCGGCCCGGATGTGCGCTCCTCCAGCCACGCGACGAACGCCCGCAGACCCTGCGGCCGGTCGGCCTCGAACGCGCGCGCCTGCTCCAGCACGAAACGGGCGCGCCGGTACGCGTCGCGGCTGCGGCCGTCGACCAGCCCGACCTCCACCAGCCGCCGCTCCGCCACGAAGCGCTCGACGACGGTCGCGAGCGACGCGTCGTGCCGCCGCCCGTGGTGGTCGCGCAGGCACCGCAGGGCCTCGGCGACCGGACCCGTGGCCGCATCGACGGCCGGGGCGAGGTAGTTGAACCGCAACCCGGCGCGGCGGTGCTCGGCGAGCTCGACGTCCGAGCACGCGAACGCGGCGCTCCGCAGCGCACCGACGACGGCGACCTCGTCGCTCGGGTCGTCGATCGCGGTGAGGCAGTTGATGAGGTCGCGCAGCTCCTGGGTGCGGAAGACGAGGCTGCCGCCCTCGACCCGGAACGGCACCCCCACGGCGCGCAGGGCGGTCTCGAGCGCGCTGAGCCCGGTGCGGGCGGGCAGGAGCACCGCGATGTCCCTGAGACGGGCGAGCCGCGGCGGGCCCTCGCGGTCCTGCACCTGCCACCCCTGGTCGACGGCCGCGCGGCAGGTCGCCGCGACGTCCGCGGCCTGGGTCGCCCGCACCTGCCAGGCCCGGTCCTCGATCGCGCCGCCCATCCACGCGACCCCGGGGCCGGCGAGGTCCGTGGTCCGCTCGGCGGAGATCGGGACGTAGGGGGGCTGCAGGGAGGGGTCCGGGGTCTCGGCGATCAGGCTCCCGACCACCGCGTTCACCCAGTCGACCACCACCGCGCGCGAGCGGCGGTTGGCGGTGAGCGCCGGCAGCAGGCCCCCGGCCCGCTCCACCCGCGCCCGCTCGGCGGCGTAGATCGCCATGTCGGCCCGCCGGAAGCGGTAGATCGACTGCTTCGGGTCGCCGACCAGGAACAGGCGCCCGGGCTCCAGGTCGCCGGCGTCGTCGCAGGCGAAGGCCTCGGCGATGTCGACCTGCCAGGGGTCGGTGTCCTGGAACTCGTCGATCAGCAGGGCGTTGTACCGCTCACGCAGCGCCGCCCGGGCGCTCGGCACGTCGCGGAGGAGGTCGCGGGTCCACAGGATCAGGTCCGCGAAGACGAGGGTCCCGTCCCGCCGCCGGTCCTGTGCGTCCCGGTCGGCTGTGCGCGCCAGCCACGGCAGGATCCCGCAGAGGGCCTCCGTGCGCGACGCCACCAGCAGATCCGCGAGGCGTGTCCCCACCGACACGACGACGTCCTTCGCGTCCTCCAGGGCCTGCTTGCCCCCCCAGTTGTCCTGCCGTCCCTGGGGGCGCTTCCCGTAGATGTCGATGCCCGCCGACAGCGCGATGTCCCTCTGCCACGGGTCGGGCGCGGAGATGATCCGGTCGACGACCCCGGCGATCTCGACCACCCGGGCGAGGCACCTGTCGTCCCCGTGGACGCCCGCGAGCGGGAGCGCGGCGAGCTCGTCCCGCATGCCCGCCAGGTCGTCCCAGCGCGGGGTGGGGCAGGTCGGTGGGGCGGCGAGCAATGCGGCCGCGGCGTCCCCGTCCTCGGCGAGTCGTGCGGCGAGGGTCCGGAGGTCGTCGATCCGCATCCCCCGCCCGAGGGCCACGTCGATCGCGGTCGCGTCCGGCCCGCCGTCCCCGACCGCCTCGAGCGCCGAGCGCCAGCGCTCGTCGAACCGGCGCTCGGCGGCGAGCTGGTCGAGCACGGTCATGTCGGGGTCGATCCCCGCCTCGGCGGCGAGGGCGCGGAGCTGCGCCTGCCCGAAGGCGTGGATCGTCGAGAGCTGGGCGCGGTCGAGGTCGTCGCGGGCCCGGGCGCACCGCTCGGCGGTCTCCGGGTCGGTGACGGGGTCGGCGATGCGGTCGTCGAGCCCCGCCCGCACCCGTTCCCGCAGCTCGGCGGCGGCCCGCTCGGTGAACGTGATGGCCGCGATCCGGTCGATCGGGGTGCCGCGTGCGACCAGGGCGACGACGCGGTCGACCAGCGCGCGCGTCTTGCCGGTGCCCGCGCCCGCCTCGACCAGCATCGTCGCGTCGAGGCGCCCGGCGATCGCCCGGCGCGCGTCGTCGTCGGGGTGCGCGCCGGTCACGGCGTCCCGCCGGCGGGCGCCGGCGTCGCGGTCGCCGCGACGGCGCCCCAGGGGCGCGTGCCCGCGTCCTCGCGCTTGCGGTCGAAGTCGTCGCCGCGGCCCCGCGCGCAGATGCGGGTGAAGTCGCAGAAGCGGCAGTTCTCGAACTCGACGTAGAACTCGTTGAAGTCGCCGGGGACGGCCGGGAAGGCGCCGGAGGTGACGCCCCGGTGGATCGCGTCGAGGGTCGCCGCGAAGCGGGCGTCGTTCTCCGGGGTCGCGGCGTAGGTGACCATCCCGAAGCCGGCGCGTTCCGAGATGAACCAGTACGCGGCGTGCGCCCTCCCGGTCCCGGCGCCCAGGAGGTAGATCGGCAGCTGCAGCTTGCGCCCCCCCGCGAGGGGGTCGGCGTCGGTGAGCTCGGTGACGCTGCCGGTCTTGTAGTCGATCACCCACCGCTCGCCGGTCGCGGGGTCCTCGTCGATCCGGTCGATGTACCCCCGGAACTCCTGGCCCCCGGGGCCGACCGCGTTCATCGGCTGCTCGAAGAGGAGCGGCACCGCGCCGGTCGCACGGCGGAAGGCGCCGTCCTCGGCGAGGAACCCGCGCAGATCGGCGCGCAACGCCCGCTCGGCCTGACCCGAGAAGACCGGCAGGCCGGTCAGGCCGCGCTGCCGTGCGGCGGCGAGATGCCCACCCAGGATCTCCTGGGCGCGTTCCCCGTCGGCGTCGGTCCACGTCTCCCGCACCGCCGGCCGGCCACGCTCCTTCTGCTCGCGGAAGAAGTCCTCGAGGGTCCGGTGCATCAGGTTGCCCCGCGTGATGGGGTCGATCGTCTCGGCGTCCCCCGGCTCCTCGGGCACGCGCAGCCGCAGCAGGGAGGACATCAGGAACCGGAACCCGCACGTCCCGTAGTGCTCCAGGCGCGTCGGCGAGACGACGTCCGGCACCCGCATCCAGTCCGCGGCGTCGAGGCCGGCGAGGTTGCCGTCCCACGCGGAGAGGGTCCGTCCCCGGCGGGCGCGCAGCATCGCGAGGGGCCGGGCGAGCGGGTCGCCGTCGGGCGCGTCGCCACCCGTCTGGACACGGAGGACGGCGCCCCGCAGCCCGGCCTCCCACGCGTCGACGGCGGGGCCGCGCAGGTGGGCGGCGAGGGGCGAGGGGGGCGTGGCGAGCCAGTCGGTCGCGGCGTGTTCGCGCAGGGCGGTCGCCGTCGCGATCGACGGGTCGCGCCGCCGGGCCGCCTCCAGGGCTAGCGGGGACGGGTAGCGGTCGTGGGCGCCGGCGCCCTCGTAGAGCGGGCACGTCATGACCACGGACGCGCCGCAGGCGACGGCGCGCTCGGCGGCGGCCCGGCGGCGCTCCACCCGGAGCGCGGCGTCCTCGACGAGGGGGTGGCCGTCGGCGCGGAGCGCCGCCCACGCCGCGTCCGGCACCAGCGTGTCCGCGCCCGGGCCGGCGGGCAGCAGCCCCTCCGCCGCGCCGCACACGACGACCCGCGAGAACCGCAGGCCCGCCGCCGCCCGGTGGTCGGCGATCAGCACCCCCTCGCCGGAGCGGCCCTCGCGGATGGCGGCGGCCTCCAGGTTGACCCGCAGGGCGCGGTGGAAGCTCGCGAGCGTGAACGTGCCGCCGACGGCGTCGATCGTCCCGAGCCGCTCGATCTCGGCCTGCACCTCGGCCATGCCGGCGGCGGCGGGATCGAGGTAGGCGGCGACCGTCGCGCCGAGGCGCTGCAGGAAGTCGGCCGCCGGCCGCTCCACGCCCAGGTCGACCAGGCGCGTCCACAGGGCCTCGACCACCGCGAGCAGCTCGGTCGCCTCGTCGACCTCCTCCTGCAGCCACCCGCGGTCGAACCCCTCGCGGGTGGCGTCGGCCATCTGCTGGGCGCGGTCCGCGGCGAGGGCGCGGATGCCCTCGCGCCAGCGGGTGATGCCGTGGGTCACGCCGGCGGCGCGCGAGTGGCGGTCCCAGCGGCCGAGCCGCAGCCGCGCGGTCCCCGCCCCCGCCGGCAGCTCCCGGCGCATCGGGGCGACGCTCAGGGCGTCGATGAACGCCGTGCGCGACAGGTCCTCGAGGGCGACCTCGAGAAGGGCGAGCACCCCGCGTCCCGCGGGCGTCTCGACGAGCGGCAGGCCCGGCGTGGCGGCGGCGGGGACCCCGGCGGCGGCCATCGCCTCGCGCAGCGGGCGGGCGTACGCCGGGTCGGCCCCGTGGAGGACGGCGACCTCGTGGACGGCGACCCCCTCGCCGAGGGCGACGAGCACCGCCCGGACCGCCTCGCGCGCCTCGCTCGCGAGGTCGGGGGCGAGCACCAGCCGCACCTCGTCCGAGGGCCCGGGTTCCGCCGCCCACCCCACGCCGCCGCGGGCGCGGCCGAGGGCGTCGAGCAGGCGGAGGCCGGCGGCCGACGGCGGGCCGGGCGGCACCAGGTGCACGGTCCCGAGCTCCTCCGCGACCGCGGCGTCGTCGTCGACCGCCGCGGCCGCCGCGTCGAGCAGGTCGTCCTCGTCGTAGAAGGCGGCGATCTCCCCGCGCCACAGGCCGTAGAGCCGCATCACCTCGGTCAGGTGCGGCCCCGCGCCGGCGGGTGGGGTCTCGCCGCCGACGAGCCCCCCGCGCCGCAGCCGCGCGAACAGCCGCCGCAGGGCGCGGCCGAAGCCGGGCAGGTCCGCGATCGGGGCGAGGGGCGCCCGGGCGCCGCGTCCGACGCGCTCTGCCACGTGGTCGCCGATCGGCCGGGCGAGGGGGCGCCGGCCGGCCGCCGCGAGGCGCCCCGCGCCGAGCAGCTCGGCCAGGCGGGGGAGCGTCTCGAAGCGGACCGCGGCGAACGGCCCGCGCTCGGCCAGCGCCCGGCGCATCTGCAGCGCGGCGACGTGGGAGGGGGAGATCACCGTGACCGGCGCGAGCGGGTCCGCGCGGCGTCCGGCGGCGATCGCGTCGAGCAGGGCCTCCCGGGACGGGGCGGGCGCGCTCACCCGGTCCACGGTACCCCGGGGGACGGACGCCGTCCCCTCGCCGATGAGTCCCCGCCGGTGGGAGGGTCGACCCGTGCATGTGACCGATGCGGGGCGGGGCCCCGCGTGAACCGGGAGGCACCCCCATGCGGCACGCGATCATCCCCAACCTGTGGTTCGACACCGAGGCGGAGCATGCCGCGGAGTTCTACGTCTCGGTGTTCGACGACGCACGGATCGTCAACGTCACCCGCTACCCCGAGGGCGCGCAACGGCCGGCGGGCACGGTGATGACCGTCGATTTCGAGATCGGCGGTCAGCGTTTCACCGGGATCAACGGCGGGCCGCAGTTCACGTTCGACGAGGCCGTCTCCTTCCAGATCACCTGCGACACCCAGGACGAGGTCGACCGGTACTGGGAGGCCCTCACCAACGGCGGCAGCGAGGGGCCGTGCGGGTGGCTGAAGGACCGGTTCGGCCTCTCGTGGCAGGTCGTCCCCGCCGGGATGGAGGAGCTGTTCGCCGACCCCGACACGTCGCGGGTGTCCCGGGCGATGGCGGCGATGTTCACGATGAGGAAGCTCGACATCGCGGCGTTGCGGGCGGCGGCCGACGGGGGGTGAACCCCACGGGCGGCCGGGGCCGTGGCCTCCGGCGGGCGCGCTAGTGTCCCGCGGCGGAGGTCCGTCGACATTTCCCGAGCGAATCCCCCGCGAGGCAAGGACGCAGGTCAGCCCCGATATCGGGAATATCGGGTCTGCCGAGGACGCCGCCTCGCGATGGGATGCAGCCGGGAGATGTCATGAGACCTTCGGCGCGGGGCACTGGCCTCGTCCGGACCCGGCCGTGATCGCCCACCTCGACATCGACGCGTTCTTCGCGGCCGTGGAGATGCACCGCCGCCCCGAGCTGCGCGGCCGCCCACTGGTCGTCGGCGGCGACCCCCACGGGCGTGGGGTGGTCGCGACGGCGAACTACGCGGCCCGCGAGTTCGGCATCCGGTCGGCGATGAGCGCCGCCGAGGCCGTGCGCCGCTGCCCGGACGTGGTCATCGTGCCGCCCGACATCGCCCACTACCGCGAGTGGTCGGCGCGGGTGTGGGAGCTCGTGCGCGGCATGTCGTCGGCGGTCGAGGTGCTGGGGCTCGACGAGGGCTACCTCGAGCTCCCCGACGACGACGCCGGCGCGGCCGCCGACGCGATCCGCGTGGCGGTCGGCCGGGAGGTGCGCCTCTCGTGCTCCCTCGGCGTCGCGACGTGCAAGGTCGTCGCGAAGGTCGCCTCCGACCACGACAAACCGGGTGGCGTCACCGTCGTCGCGCCCGGTGGGGAGGCCGCCTTCCTCGCCCCGATGCCCGTCCGCGCGCTGCCGGGGGTGGGGCCCCGCACCGAGCAGCGCCTCGCCGCCGCGGGGATCACGCGCATCGGCGAGCTCGCGGCGCTCGACGACGAGGGGCTCCGGGCCGTGGCGGGCGGGCGCAACGGCGAGGACCTGCGGCGGCGGGCCCGCGGGATCGACCCGCGGCGCGTCGAGTCGGTGCCGGCGGAGCGCATCTCGATCTCGTCGGAGCGCACGTTCGCCCGCGACGTCCGCGACGGGGTGCAGCTCGAGGCGATCGCCTGCGAGCTGGCGGAGCAGGTCGCCGGCGTCCTGCGGCGGCGCGAACGGGCGGCCCGCACCGTGACCATCAAGCTCCGCTACGCCGACTTCTCGACGGTGACCCGCGGGTGGACGGTGCGGGCCGCCACCGACGACGCCGCGTCGATCCAGCAGACGGCGTGCGCCCTGCTGCGCCGCGCCCTCGCGGAGCGCGCCGGGCCGCTGCGGCTCATGGGGGTCGGCGTGTCGGGCCTCAGCAGCGAACGCCAGCTGACGCTCTTCTGAACGTCCGGGGTAGGGTGGGCCCGATGAGCGGCCCCGGCACCGCCACCGCCCCGGCCTCGGGGGAACACGTCGCCCGCGTCCTCGCGGGGGCCCACGCCGCGCTCGCGGCCCGGGTGGACGAGGTCAACGACCTCAACGTCTTCCCGGTGGCCGACGGGGACACCGGCACCAACATGCTCCTCACCGCGGCGGCCGTGGAGCAGGCCGCGGCGGCGACGACGGGCCTCGCCCGCGCCGAGCGGGCCGCCGCCCTCTCCCGCGCCGCCCTCGTCGGCGCCCGCGGCAACAGCGGGATGATCCTCTCCCAGCTCGTCCGGGGCGCCGCCGAGGCCCTCGCGCGTGACGACGGCCCCCTCGACGGCGCCGCCCTCACCCGTGCCCTGCGCGCCGCGAGCGACGCCGCGTACGGGGCGGTGCGGGCCCCCGTCGAGGGCACCATGCTCACCGTGGCGCGGCGGATCGCCGAACGCGCCGAGGAGACCGGCGGCGACCTCGCCGCCGTGCTCGACGCCGCCCTCGCGGGTGGACGCGACGGGGTCGCCGAGACGCCGTCGCTGCTGCCGGTGCTCGCCGCCGCCGGCGTCGTCGACTCCGGGGGACTCGGCGTCACGATCCTGCTGGAGGGGGTCGCCGCGGCGCTGACGGGCCGTGAGCCGCCCGCCGCCCCCGGCGGTACCGCGCCCCGCGCCCCCGCCGCCGACCATCCGCCGTCGCGTCACCGGTACTGCACGACCTTCCTGGTGGAGGGGGCCGGCATGGACCTCGACGCCCTGGAGGGGGCCCTCCGCGCGCACGGCGACAGCCTGCTCGTGATGGGCGACGACCGGCAGGCGAAGGTCCACATCCACACCGACGCCCCGGAGCGGGCCGCGGCCGCGGCGGGCACGGTGGGGTCGGTCGACGCGCTGCGATGGGACGACATGCGCCGCCAGGAGGCCGCCCGCACCGCGCGGCTGGCCCCGCGCGACACCCCTCCGGCGGCATGCGCGGCGGTCGTGGTCGCCGACGGCGCGGGCGTACGGGAGCTGGCCGAGGGGCTCGGGGCGCGCGCCGTGGCGCCCGGCGGCGGGGCCGCCGCCGTCGCGGGGGCCGTCGCCGGGCTCGCCCCCGCCGGGGTCGTGGTGCTCGCGACCGGTGCCGACGCCGCCTCCGCAGGGGCCGCGGCGGGGGGCGCCGAGGTGGTCGACGCGGGGTCGCCCGCGGCGCTGCTGGCGGCGCTCGTCGCGCTCGACCCGGCCGGGGACCCCGGGGAGGTCGCCGCCGCGATGCGGGAGGCCGCGGCGGCCGTCGAGGTGATCGACGTGGACGGCGCCGGCGACGACCTGCGCGCAGCGCTCACCGCCGCCCTCGCCCCCGTGCTGGCGGGCCGCGGCCCGTCGCTGGTGACGGTGCTCGTCGGCCGCGACGCGGGGGTCGACCCGGCCGTCGTCGAGGGGTGGGTGCGTGCCGCCGCCGGCGACGGGGACGTCGAGGTGGAGGCGCACGACGGCGGCCAGGCCGCGCCCGCCCTCGCGGTGGGTGTCGAGTGATCGACCCCGGCCGCCGGCTCGACGCGGAGTCGACCGCGATCGTCGTCGACTCGTCGTGCGACGTCCCCGCCGACGTGCGGCCCCCGTCCTGGCGGGTCATTCCCATCCCCGTGACCTTCGGGTCGGAGACCCTCGCCGACGGCGTGGACATCGACGCCGCCGGGTTCTACGCGCGCCTCGCCCGGGCCGATCGCCTGCCGACGACCGCCCAGCCCTCCCCCGTCGTCGTGGAGGAGGTGCTGCAGGACGCCCTCGCGACGCACGAGACGGTGCTGGCCCTGCCGCTCTCGCGGCACCTGTCGGGGACGGTCGACGGGGTGCGGGAGGTGGCCGCCCGCATCGACGACTCCCGCATCACCGTCATCGACAGCGGGTCGGTGACCGTCGCCCTCGGGTTGATCGCCCTGCGCCTCCAGGCGGCGCTCGCGCGGGGCGTCACCGCGGGCGAGGCCGTCGCGCTCGTCGAGGGGCTCTCCCGCGCGCACCGCGCCGTGTTCAGCCTCGAGACGCTCGAGTACCTGCAGCGCGGCGGCCGCATCGGACGGGCCCAGGCCGTCGCCGGGTCGCTGCTGCGGGTCCGGCCGATCCTGCAGATCCTGGACGGCGAGGTCGCCCCCCACTCCCGCGTGCGGGGCGCGCACCGGGTGCTGCCCGCCATCGAGGAGTTCGTCGCCGCGCACTCCGACCCCGACCGGGTGCTGCACGTCGCCTACGCCCACTCCCGGCGGCCCGAGGTGATCTCCGAGCTGCAGGAGATGGTCGCGCGGATCCGTCCGCGGGCGGTGACGGAGCTCACCGGCGAGGTCGGCCCGACGGTCGGCACCCACGCCGGCCCCGGCGCGTTCGTGGTGGCGTTCGTCCACGATCCGCCCGATGGGGAGGGAACCGGCCGCACCCCCTGATACCGTCGGCCGCCGGTGGACCTGACGCTCCGAATCATCGTCGCCGCGGTCCTCGCGGGCGCCGCGCTCGCCAAGGCGCGCGACCCCCGCGCGCTCCTCGCCGCCGTCGGCGACCACGGCGTCCCACCGCGCCTGCGGCCAACGGCGGCCGTGACCCTCGTCGTGGTCGAGGCCGCCCTCGCGGTCCTGCTGCTCGTGCCCGCCACGGCCCGCGCCGCGGGCGCCGGCGTCGCCGTCCTCGGTCTGGTGTTCGCGGGCTCGCTCGTGGCGATGCGCCTCCGCGGTCGCCGCCGCACCGGGTGCGGGTGCTTCGGGGGGACCCGCGAGCGTCCCGTGGCGCTGCTCGTGGTGCGGGCGCTGGCGCTGGCCGCGGCGGGCGCGCTGGTCGCCGTGGGCGCGCTCGACCGCCCCTGGCCCGCCCGGGACGCGCTCGTCGTCGCGGGCCTCGCCGTGCTGGCGGTCGCCGTGGTCCTGCTGACGGTGCTGGTGCTCGCGCTCTACCGCCAGGTGGGGGTGCTCGAGGCGCGCCTCGGACCGCGGGCGGCGCTGGAGCTGGAGGAGGAGGGCCCAGCCCTCGGCGCCCCCGTCCCCGCCCTCGAGGAGCTGCGCGGCCGCGGGTCGGAGCTGGTCGCGTTCTCGTCACCCGGCTGCCGCCTGTGCGCGCAGCTCGTCCCCGCCCTCGCCGCGATCGAACGGGAGGGGCACGACGTCCACCGGGTCGACGAGTACGAGCGGCCGTCCGACTTCGCCCGCTTCGCCGTCCCGGGGACGCCGTTCGTCGTCCACGTCATCGACGGCGTCGTCGTGGCGAAGGGGCTCGTGAACACGCTGGAGCAGATCGAGGAGCTCATCGCGCTCGGGGAGGGGCGCCTCGGTGCCGCGGCCATCTGACGAGGTGAACCGGGCGGCGGAGGGCCTGTCGCGCCGCCTGGCGGGCAGCGCGACCCGCCGGTCGTTCCTCGCGACGGTCGCCGCCGCGGCGCTCGCGATGGTCGGGGCGGCGCCCGCCGCGTCCCAGGGGCGCCGGCGGCGGGTGGTGCGCGGCACCCGCCTCACCCGCGAGGGCTGGTACGGCTTCTGCGGCCACACGTGGACGACGGGGTCGTGCCCCAGCCCCTACGAGCTGCCGCGCATCGACGCGCGCGGGTTCCCGCTGCGGCCCCACGACGGCCTGCCGATCGACAACCTCGGCCGCCCCATCGACGCCCTCGGCCGCCCCGTCGACCGGGCGGGCAACCCGCTGCTCGCCCCCGACGGGAGCCCGCTGACCCCCGCCCCCCGCACGCGCATCTGCGAGGACTGGGTGCCCGAGCGGCACGGCGTGGAGACCCGCACCCAGGGCGCCTGGTACCGGTGCTGCAACAACCAGATCCGCAAGCTCGCCGACTGCTGCTCGACGAGCCGGGTGCGCATCAACGGCGACGCGTCGTTGCGCGGCTACTGCCGTCCCGGCCGGCGGGTCTACTGCGTCATGTACGTCGACACCGGCGTCCCGTGCTGAGGGCCGTGGTGGTGCTCGCCGCCGCCGCCCTGGCCGGCGCGGCGGCCCCCGCCGTGGCCCAGCAGGGCGGCCTCAGCGGCGCCTACGACCCGGCCGCCTCGGGTGCCGCCGTCGCGGTGGGGGTGCTCGACGCCACCGGGCCCGCGGTGGTGGTGCGCGCGCCGGGGGCGGGACCGGTGCGGTACGAGGGCGCGCGCGCCCCCGCGCTCGACGGCCCGCGCCTCGCCTACGTCGACGCTACGGGCCTGCGGGTGGTGGCGTGGCGCACCGGCCAGGAGCTGGCGCGCGTCGACGGCCCCCTCTCGAAGCCGGCCCTCGACTGGCCGCGCATCGCCTACGTGCGACTGACCCCCTCGGGCGGGCAGCGCCTGGAGCTGCGGAACCTGGTGAACGGCGTGACCCGCCTGGTGGCGCCCGCGGGCCGGGGGATCGACCTCGGCCGTCCCGCGTTGCGCGGCGGCCTGATCGCGTGGCACGTCGCGGCGGGGCGGCGGTCGCAGATCCGCATCACGTCGACGGCGCGCCTCGGCCGGGGGAGGGTGGTCGCGTCGTCCGTCACGGGGCTGCAGGTCAACCCGTCGTTGTCCGACGGACGCATCCTGTGGGTCGAGCAGGCGGCCTCCAGCTCCTACCTGCGGCTGCGCCCCATCGAGGGGGGCCGGGTGCGGACGCTCGCGACCCTGAACAGCTCGAACATGATCCTGTGGACGACGGCCCTCGGCCAGCGCCGCGCCTACGTCACCCGCTGGGCGCCGACGCGGGGGCGGGCCCAGGTCGTCTCGCGGGCGTGGCGCTGAGCGCGGTCAGCCGGTGATGCTGGCGAGCTGCTGCTCGTGCCGTTCGTCGGAGACGGGGGCGGCGGGACCGGAGGGCGTGTCGGGTGGGGCGTCGAGGTCCTGGAGGGTGTCGGAGATGACCACATCCCAGGCGTCGGCGAGCTCGAACTCGTAGGGCGTGACCGGGGCGCCGTCGGGCTCGTGGGTGACGCGGATCGTGGGGCGGTTGATCTGCTCGCGCGGGACGCGGGACACGAGGCCGCGGCGCCCGTCGCTCAGCTGCACGGCGACACCCTCGGGGTAGGGGGCGACGGTGTGCTTGAAGATGCGCACCAGCTCCAGCGGGAAGGCCGTGCCGGCGAGGCTCAGCACCAGCTCCCACGCCTCGTGGGTGGGGCGGCGCGCCTGGTAGACGCGCATCGAGGAGACCGCGTCGTAGACGTCGGCGATCCCGGCGATCTGGGCGTGGACGTGCAGGTCGGCGCCGCGGCCGTTGGGGTACCCCTTGCCGTCGAGTCGTTCGTGGTGGCCGATCACAGCGACCCGCGACAGCGACGAGAAGACGCCCTCCTCGATCAGGTCGAGCCCCGCCTGGGGGTGCTCCCTGACGATGTCCATCTCGTCGTCGGTGAGGCGGCCGGGCTTCTGCAGGATCTCGGCGGGGATGAGGAGCTTGCCGACGTCGTGGAGCAGCAGGCCGAGGCCGAGCTTCTCGAGGCGGCTGTCGATGCCGTCGCGCCGGACGTTGCCGCGGCCGTCGGTCCAGCCGTGCCGGCGCAGCGCCTCGTCGCCGATCATGAGGCCGAGCACGCAGACGTTGAGCGAGTGACCGAGGGTGTGGGCGTCGAACGACTGCAGGTCCATCAGTGCGGACACCATGTGGCCGCTCTCGCGCAGCTCCCGCAGCAGCGCGCTGACGACACCGCCGAGGCGCTCGATCTGCTCACCGTGGATCCGCGTCGAGCGGCCGTTCTCGGAGATCGAGGTGAAGGTGCTGCCCAGCTCGCGCACGGCGCGGTCCCGCAGCTCGGGGGAGATCGGCTCGGTCGGGGTGATCCCCTCCGACACGGCGTCGTCGACGTAGACCGCGAACACCCCCGCGCGTTCCAGTCCGG
>LNFM01007532.1_pt1 | contig 16991 bp, 21 predicted proteins | sample 596031 | NCBI WGS metagenome assembly LNFM01 (sample SAMN04254537, study PRJNA301005) | activated carbon metagenome | isolation source: dual media filters at the Ann Arbor, Michigan drinking water treatment plant | place: USA: Ann Arbor
AAACGCTTGCTTCCCGTCCGGTGAGAGGGCCTCTAAAGCGACTTCGGGATTCGGTCAACAGCCATTTGCAATTTTATTACAAAAAAAATGCAGTTAGCTGGAATAACGCGCATTTCCGTGGGTTGGGATGGGAAAACGGTTGGAAGGCGCGTTGGTTCCGTGGAGTGTGGGCGCTGTGAAGGGCGCAGAATCAGGGGTAAAATCGAGAATCAGGGCCCTTTTGTAGCTGGATCGCGCGCTTTGATGCGATCCAAACCAATTGTTACGGCCAAGGTCGCCTTAAATCCGCGCTCTCGAAAGATTATCACTCAGATACGCAGAGGGGCCGAACTACATCTCGGCGTCCTCTGTGCCTCCGCGCGATCAAAAAATTGTCGATGTCCACCTCTATCGAGCGTGGGAGGCCCAAAGGCGCATAGCCCTTAGCAGCAATCGCATGGCGACTGCGCCCGTCTAAGGGCGCCTCTCGGTCGTAGCGCCATACCGAAAGGTGGGCTTCGACAGGTTCACCACTACGGTTATGGGAAAGACACTGCGCTAAATTGACAATGTGGACAGATACAACCCTGCTTTTGCGTGAATCTTGTCAATTTAGGGCAGGCGTGTGGCAAGCTTTGGTAAGTTTTTCTGACTATAAAGCGTCGCCATGGATTTAACTGCCCTCAATACTGAAGTTGCCAAAGAAGAATTCCAGAGCCGCGTCAAATCGGCGGTTTTCTGGCGCTCCGGGACGCAAATCCTGTCGCAGCTGATCAGTTGGGGGGCTACCCTGTCGGTCATCCGCATTCTGGAACCAAGCGACTACGGCCTGTTCGCCATGACATCGGTTGTGCTGGTCTTCCTTAACTTTCTTAACGGTTACGGGTTGGTTTCAGCGCTGATCAAATCCGACAAGGTAGAGCCGATTCGGATCAGGCAAGCTTTTGGCATGCTGATTCTGCTCAACTGCGCCTTGGCTGCGATCCAATTCTTTGCCGTCGCGCCGCTTGCGGCTTATTATTACCAGGAAGCCATCGTCGCAGATCTTCTGAAATGGCAGGCGCTCATCTACCTTTCGACTCCATTCGTCATCTTGCCCGAGGCGCTGCTCACGCGGAACCTTGATTTTAAGAAGCCGGCGATAGTCAATCTGACGGTCGCTGTTATCGGCGCAACGGTGTCTTTGGTGATGGCTTTCAACGGCTACGGTGTTTGGACATTGATATTCGCCCCCGTGTCGATGTTTTGGGCCCGGGCGATATTGCTTATTATCGCGACCAAATTCAGGGTTAGGCCATCGTTCGATTTCAAAGGCGCAGGAAGTATTTTCGGCTTCGGGCTTACCATGCTCGCAAGCCACGGGCTGTATATCGTCCAGACGCAGGCGGATATTTTCATCGCGGCGCGTCATGTGGATACGCATATGCTCGGCCTTTATGCCGAAGCCTTGTTCGTCGCCCAGCTGTTTGCCACCAAGTTTGTCCCGCCGCTTAACGAAGTGGCCTTTCCCGCTTATGCGCGGATGCAACACGACAAAGATGCACTTAGCCAAGGCTTTCTAAAAGCTGTTCGGCTTATCATGCTTGTCGCCTGCCCGCTCTATTTCGGATTGGCTATTTCAGCGGGTCCTTTTGTCGAGACATTACTGGGTGAAAAATGGCTTGAAGCCGTTCCGATCGTAACGGCACTGGCGCTGGCAATGCCGTTCCTTACGCTCCAGATCATCTTCCATCCGGCCATAAACGCACTTAGTGTTCCTCGGATCATCCTGCGCAATGCTATGGCCGGTGCAGTCATTATGCCCTGCACTTATCTCGTAGCGATTCGCTACGGGATCGAGGCGATGGCTTGGAGCTGGCTGGTGTCGGTTCCACTATTGCTGGCAATCACGATTTACCAGATCCGTCCGTTTATCGGTTTCCGTTTGCGCGAGCTTGCATTAGCTACGCTACCAGGCCTAGGCGCTGCTATCGTCATGTGTGCTGCCATATGGACCGTTGATCATCTGGTGATGGCTTATATCTGGCGCGACATCCCTGCGCCACTTCATCTCGCAGCTCTGACCATCAGCGGCGCTATCACATATTGTACCCTGCTGTTTTTTGGCGCGAGACGAACCTTTGACGAGGTCCTTCGGCTGGTTATCCGGAGAAAGGCACCGGCGGGTGTTTCAGGTTGAAATTTTTGCAGCCATCCGGCGCAGCGCAACGTGATCGAACCAGAATTCAGGCAGTGTCCGGCGTGGTGTGCAATCGGACAGTTCCTGACGATATAATTCGCGTAATTGGGTTGGGAGGAAAGCAGGACCCGGTCCGCGCATGATTCGGCTAATCATCCTGTTCTGGAAATGCCGTATGCTGTAATTTATCATGCGCTTATATTGCAGATGCCAGCTTTCTGGCGCGAGCAATCGAACCGGCTCACAGATAAAGCCAGCTTTTTCGCATACCAATACGCGGCTATTGTCCCAATTGGTTTCGGTGGCCAAATCGGTTTTTGTCAGCGCTGCCAGCAGGCCGTCGTCACCGATCAGGTCGTCTGGCAGGCGGATATTGGCCGCTTTCATCCGTGCCAGAAACTTTCCGTTCAAAGCATAAAGGTCTCCAAACAACCCCCGGTCTCGCCGCATTTCCTCCTGATACCGCGCCATCTTACGTCCGTTCAGCGGGAGGCCCGCAGCCGCATTGGCATGTGGATTAGCGTTGAGAGAATCGGCCAGACTTTCAACCGACCCTGACGATATTTGGGCATCGCCGTCGACAAAGACATGTACGGCATGAAATGCGGGAAGCGTATCGAACACGAAACGGTTCCAACTTCGGGATTTTCCACCTTCTTCGAATTCATGCACTATGACATTGGCATATCCGGATGCAATTGCGCGGGCAATATTTGCGGTGCGGTCCGTTGAACCGTTGACCACGATATGAATAGCAACTTCGCTGTGACCCAACGGCAAACTATGCATACAAGTAGCTATCCGCGCTTCTTCCTGATGCGCGAGCACTGCCACGCAAATTGGCGGCAAACCAGTCATTGCTTTTGGGCCATAGCCCATACCGTCAGTGGAAATCGTTCGTCATTTTCAAACTTGCGCTGCCAGCCAGCGCGTTGCCAACTAACCAGATTGGATTTAACAGCTTGGGCATTACCCCAGCTACCGGTGGCTATTTGCTCGCGGTCGAAACCCGCCTCTTCCAGAAAATGCTTCATTCCGGTTTCGGTCCAGCGGCTGCAATCAATCGGCACGGCATGATATCGGATCATGAAAGGAGTTATATTGATGAACCATCCACCGGGACGAAGCATGTCATATACATTTCGTGTAGCGCGATAAGGATAGGGCAGATGCTCCCACACATTATCCGCAATGATAACGTCGAAACTGTCCTTCAGTCGCTCCTGACAGATATCATAGTCGGGCCAGTTCATTTCGGTATAGCTGCCCCACTGCCGATCACGCCATTTCCAACCGGCTGAAATCTCGAGTGTGTCGAGTTCCGCGCAAGACAAATTATCGAGCCACGCATCGATCTCGCGATAAGCAATAACTCGAGTGATGTGGGTCTTGTCGTAGCCCACCCGGCGCGCGGCCGCTTCGATAAATGTCTTGATTTGCGCGTTCATGGCTATTCCCGGGACGTAGCGCACCCTAATAGCCCCCAAGCCTTTAAATCGCGTAAAACTCTATCAGGCCTTCAACAGTCCGATTTCGATCAGTCGTTCGCGCAAATAGTCATCGGCCAATATCGGTTCGGGATAGCGATTTGGGTTTTGTGCGCTGATGCATTGCGGGAGCGTTTTGATCGGGAAATCGGAACGCAAATGCAAAAAGAACGGCATCGAGTAACGGCTATATTTTGACCGCTCACCAGACGGATTGACCACGCGGTGCGTCGTCGACGGCAAGACATGGTTGGTCAGTCGCTGCAACATATCGCCGACATTCACAGCAATTCCGCCCGCAGGCGGCGCAACGCTCATCCAGCTACCATCGGGCCGCAATATTTCAAGGCCAGCCTCTTCCGCGCCGAGCAGGAGCGTGATTAGGTTGATATCCTCATGTGCACCGGCGCGGATGCAACCATCGGTCGCGCCAACAATCGGCGGGTAATGCAGCAGGCGCAATATACTATTGCCATCCTCAATCGCCGCGTCGAACCAATGGGCAGGCAATCCAAGATAGAGCGCAATCGACGACAATATCCGCGCGCCGACCTTGTCCATTTCTGCAAAGAGGGACTGAAATGTCTCTTTAAACTCCGCAACATCAGGCCAGACATTGCGTAGCATCGATCCCGCCAACGGACTGGCCGGATCAACATCGCGACCGATATGCCAGAATTCTTTCAGATCATGGAAGTCAGCGCCTTTGGCAATTTCGGTCTTGAAGGGCGTATAGCCGCGCTGCCCGGCAATCGCGGTGTTGAAGCCTTTCATCTTGTCGGGTTCTGGCTGATCGAACAGCTCTTTGGTCAACGCCCAGGCCTTGGCGACCAAAGCGGGGTCGAGGCCATGATCGACGACGGTTGCAAAACCATATGTCTTGAACGAGTCGCCAAGTTGCTGGCCGAGCGAGTCGGCATTGCCGGACGCTAATGAAATAACGGGCATCTGTGTCATGGACACGCCAGTAGTGCCTGCCTTAAAGGCTTTCCAGCGAAATCAGGAGCAAGCGGTGGCAAAACAATATTGGCTGATGAAATCCGAACCCGACGTCTACAGCTATGACGATCTCGTGGCCGAGGGCGAAGGTACGTGGGACGGCGTGCGCAATCACAGCGCCGCGATTAATTTGCGCGCGATGAAGGTTGGAGACGAAGCTTTTTTCTATCACAGCAATATCGGGCTTGAGATAGTGGCCATCATGAAGATCAGCCACGAGCATTTCATCGACCCCACCGACGAGAAAGCGCGGTTTGTCGCAGTGAAGGTCAAGCCCGTGCGCAAAATTGCGAATCCGGTGACACTCAAGGCAGTTAAGGCCAACCCAAAGCTGGCCGAAATGGACCTGGTCCGGTTGTCCCGCCTGTCGGTGGCTTCAGTTAAGCCAGCCGAATGGAAAGAGATATTGAAAATGGCGGGCGAATGATGCGCCCCCGAATCGCGATATTGTGCCCTACGCCCGAATATGAAGAGGACTGGTCGCATATTCGCGCCGACTATATTCGGCTGCTCGGCACAGACGCGGTTTTTATCGACTGGACGAAGGCCGATGATCTGACGGACTATGAACTTGTTACACCATTGTTAGCTTGGGGCTATCCACGCGATTGCGACAGATGGTTTGATCTGCTGGACCGCATGGAATCGCAAGGGGCCCGGGTGATCAACCCGGTCAGCGTTCTCCGCTGGAACAGCGACAAGAGCTATCTGGCGGAGTTGGAGGCTGCTGGCATTGCGACGGTGCCGACGATCATGTGCAGCACATTAGATGAGACCGCGCTCGCCCAAGCACGCACTGCATTCGGTACCGACATCGTCGTTATCAAGCCGCCCATTTCCGGAGGCGCAGACGGGACCTTCCGGTTGGCACGGGCGGACGCGCTGCCCCCCTCGGTCATAGGCCAGCGGATGATGATTCAGCCCTATCTGCCCAACATCGCGGCAGAGGGCGAATATTCGCTATTTTATTTCGGCGGCAATCTAAGCCATTCGATCATCAAGCGCCCCGCCGCAGGCGACTTTCGCGTGCAGGAGCAGTTCGGCGGCCGGGAAGAGGCGGTTGAACCACCACCCGCTGCAATACTACTGGCCGAGGAGTCCTTGAAAGCGACCTCCGTCATCACCGCCACGGACGCTCTGGCCTATGCGCGGGTCGATATGCTGCGCGGCAGCGAGGGAGCGTTTCGCTTGATGGAACTCGAACTGATCGAGCCTTCGTTATTCCTCCATTTTTCGCCAGATAAAGGCGCAGATTTTGCCCAAGCGCTACTGTCGATGCACAGCTGATTGCGACAAACGGTGGAACCCTAGACCCGTTCAATCGTTTACTATGGGCACCAGCCCGCAACTCCGCGAGGCTTGATTGCGCAGAAAGGATTACGTCATGGGCGAGTTGAAAGACAAAGCCAAAGGCATCGGCAACGAGATTGCGGGTAATGTAAAGCAGGCCGCTGGCCGGGCGAATAACGACCCAAATCTGGAAGCCGAAGGCGCCGCACAGGAGCGCAAAGGCGAAGGCCAGAATCTCAAAGGCAAGATCAAAGGCGCCTTGGGCGACAAGGTCTGAAGCCTTATCGGCTAAACGAAAAGGTCGCCGCTTTGGCGGCCTTTTTTATGTCTGGCGGTAGTCCGCGACGATTTCCCCGCAGGCACGCAATTCTTCTTCATGTCCCGCTTCGCGCCAGCTTTCGGTCAGTGCGTCCTTTTCCCAAGCGAGCATCGCAGGCAGCGTCAGCATCTTATGCACCCATTCCTTCCCGGCATGTCCGACGTCCAATCCATAGGTCCGCACACGAAACGCGACCGGCGCAAAAAAGGCATCGACAGCGGTGAAATTCGGCCCCGCCAGAAACGGTCCGCCAAAGCTATCGAGACCTTGCGCCCATAATTCAGTTATCCGGTCAACGTCGCGTTGCAGTGCATCCGACGTCGGTTTTGGCTTGACCCGCACTCCCACATTCATTGTGCAATCATTCCGCAGTGCGGAAAAGCCTCCGTGCATTTCAGTGACCGCACACACCGCCCAAGCCCGCGCAGCTTCATCGGTTGGCCATACACCCTCATGTCGGTCTGCGAGATAAAGCGCGATGCCAAGCGAGTCCCAGATATTCCGGTCGCCGTCGATCAACACGGGCACTTGGCCTGTCGGCGAGAAAACCCGAAAGCCATCATAATTGCTCGGTTTGGTAAAGGGTTCGAGCCGATCGGCGAATGGAAGGCCGAGCATAGTCATCAACAGCCATGGCCGCAGGCTCCAGCTTGAATAATTGCGGTTGGCGGTAATCAAAGTGTAGGTCATATCGTGTTACCTGGGCGATCGAGCATAAGCATTAAATCTGCGGAGAAGGGATATCGTCGGGGTTCAGCCAGCTTGAGTCCACGCGTTTGTCATAGCTGTCGAACACCGCGAACGGAATGCGAAAGGGCGTTCCCCAGTTGCTATTCCACATCGCCACAACGCCGTTGCCGGTTGAGGGTTCAAAGATCATGGTGGCGCGATAGCCATCGACCGCGCCAGAATGGCCGACAAGCCGATGCCCGGCATAATTAAAGCTGCGCCAGCCTAGGCCATATCCGGCACCGGAAATTGCCTGTTTCAGGTCGCCACCATACAGCCTGTCTGTATTCACCCGCGGCGCTTGTGCAACCCGCAGCATAGAGGCCGGAAGCACGTCGGGGCGTTCACCCATCGCCGCCTGCAGCCATTTGGAAAAGTCGACGATATTGCTCTCGACGCCAGCCGCCGCAGGCACACGCCAATAGCTTTCCTTGAGCGTCCGTACTTGCTGCCCATTATGCGGACGCGCCCAGTCTTTGGCGCCGGTCAGCCCTGCCATACCGTAGGCCGCGCTTTTCATACCAAGCGGAAGAAAAAAACGCTCGCTGACCATGTCGGCAAAGGGCCGCTTTGCGGCTAGCTCCAATATTTCGCTAGCGGCGTCGAACGCGACATTCTGATAGGTGTGGCACGTGCCAGGGTCGCATTGCAGCGGCGCTGCGGCAAGACCGGCGCGGATCACGCGTGGATTTTGGCCTTCTTCCAGTTTTTCGTCATAAGCGTTTTTGGTCAGCCCTGTCCGCTGAGCAAGCAACTGCGCAAGCGTCACCTGCGATTCTGCGCCACCGGGCAAACGCAACGAAGTTTGCCAACTGGAAACCGGGCGCTCCAGGTCGACTGCGCCTTCGGCTGCCAGCGATGCAGCAAGCGAACCCGCGACAGTTTTGGAAACCGACGCCCATCGAAACACGGTGTTTGCTGTCACCGGAACCTGAGTCGTTTTATCGACCACGCCATAGGTGCGAACGAAGCGCAATTTGCCTGCCTCGACGACTGCGACCGCGAGCCCCGCCATTTCAGGCCGCAATGCCAGGCCTGTCAGTTGCTGGTCAAGCTGAACATAGTCGACCCGGCCGCGCCACTCGTCAGGTGTGTCGGGCAGATCGGCGTCGCCAGACCTGGCCTCTGCGATTGCGACAACGATGTCATTTTCGCCGCCGAGCATAGACAGTCCGTACCAGCTGACTAGTACCAGCGCGGAGACAGCGGTGATCGCTTTAATGGTTCGATGCATCAGTGCCCTTAAACTGCCACTTCATAATTGGCCGTCGACTTGGCTGCGACTTCGTCAGCAGTTACGCCCGGCGCGGTCTCGATCAGTTTGAACGGTGAGGCGTGATCGCGCCGCTGGAATACCGCAAGATCAGTAATGATCATGTCCACGACATTTTTACCGGTCAGCGGCAGGGTGCAGGCGGGAATGAACTTGGGGCTGCCATCTTTGGCATTGTGCTCCATCACAACGATGATCTTCTTGACGCCCGCGACCAGGTCCATCGCGCCGCCCATGCCCTTGATCATCTTGCCGGGGATCATCCAGTTGGCGATGTCGCCATTCTCGGCAACTTCCATCGCGCCAAGCACGGTCAAATCGATGTGCCCGCCGCGGATCATCGCGAACGAAGCTGCGCTATCAAAATAGGCGGTTTGCGGAAGCTCGCTGATCGTCTGCTTGCCCGCATTGATCAGGTCGGCATCTTCGTCGCCTGCAAACGGGAATGGCCCAATGCCCAGCATCCCGTTTTCCGACTGAAGCGTCACCTCCATATCCGCCGGAACATGATTGGCGACTAAAGTCGGAATACCGATGCCGAGGTTCACATAATATCCGTCGCGCAATTCCTTTGCGGCACGTGCAGCCATCTCGTCGCGGGTCCAGCCATTTGCGTTACCGTCGTGCGTTGTCATATCAGTCCATCCTTACCGGGATAATCAGTAGCAATGTCAGTCGGGTTCGCGCGCTCGGCATCCACGCCTTCCCATATCCGCTCGAGCGCTTCGGCTTCGGAAATACCCGTCGCCCGCGCCCAGGTTTTCGCGCCATGCCGGATACAATCGACGAGCGCGATGCCAAAGCCCATCGGGTCACCGCCAACGGGCACAGGGTTGATAAAACAGGTCACGGGGCCGCCCTCCTTTGCCCAAACGCGCAGGAATTCGCGGCTATCGCTGAGCATTTCGGAATAGGGCACAAGGTCGATAGGGGTTGGTTTGCCGCTCATGCCGCCCTCTCTGTTTGAACAAGTTTGTCGGCCGAAAGCTGCGCCCACGCGAGGCAGGTGCCGATTGCATAAGCTATGCCGTATCCCAAAACGATCAACGACGACCAGATATTGAAGGGTGAACGCATTGCAGGTTCTATCGTGATCGGAATGATGAACAGGCCGCGCAGCAGGTAAATGGCGCTGATGATAACAAGTGCCGTCCGCATCAGTGGCAAGCGCCGAAGCAAACCCGCACCTGAGAAAGCATAGGCGGCCCAGGTCGCGAGGATAAGCGCAATCCCTGAGGTCATTATCGCAGGCATCCAGTGGCCGGCTTCGTCAGCGCGCGCCATTTCCTCTCCTGCGCCAAAAAAACGATAATAATCCCCGCCGCCGAAAATGCAGACAATATGGAGCAGTGCTGCTGCTAAGCTAAGCCAGCCACCTACAATCAGCCATTTGTTCGCGCCGGACTTCACGCCGCCTCGCGTTCGCGAACGGTGCGGAACTCGATCTTCTTTTCGTAAGGTGCGCCGACTATCATGCGCTGCACATAGACGCCGGGCAAATGGATGCAGTCGGGATCGAGCGACCCCACAGGCACGACTACCTCGACTTCTGCCACGCAAATCTTGCCGCAAGTTGCGGCGGGCAGGTTGAAATTGCGCGCTGTTTTACGGAACACAAGGTTACCGCTTTCGTCAGCTTTCCATGCCTTGATAATCGACAGATCGGCAAAAATGCCGCGTTCGAGGATATATTCCTCTCCGCTAAATTCCTTCACTTCCTTGCCTTCGGCCACAAGCGTTCCAACGCCCGTCTTGGTGTAAAATCCCGGAATCCCTGCACCGCCAGCGCGCATCCGCTCGGCGAGCGTACCTTGCGGGCAGAATTCAACCTCAAGCTCTCCGGCCAGATACTGCCGTTCGAATTCCTTGTTCTCACCGACATAAGACGAAATCATTTTCTTGACCTGTTTGGTGCGGAGCAGCTTGCCAATGCCTTCATTATCGATACCGGCATTGTTCGAAACGAATGTTAGTCCGCTCACGCCGCTATCGCGAATGGCGTCGAGCAAGCGTTCGGGCAAACCACACAGGCCGAAGCCGCCGCTGGCGATCAGAATATCGTTTTTCAGCAGGCCATCGAGCGCCGACGCCGCGTCGGGGAAGAGTTTTTTCGCCATGATATGCTCCAGGTAAATGGGAGTAACCGAATGGCTGCCCGCCTAGCCGCCATCAGGCGCAAAGGTCAACGCCAATAGCGCGCCCAATTCGGCCAATGCCTGCGCGCCGCTAGTAACCTTGATTGCCGCCATGCCCAAAGCAGCAGCCGGTTTGCAGTTGATGCCGAGATCGTCGAGATAGATGCATTGCGCAGGAGCGACATTGAGCGCCTCACACATCATCTGATAAATACGTGGGTCGGGTTTGCGGACGCCGACCTTGGAGCTTTCGATGACATGGTCGAACCGTGCCATGATGGCATCGACAGCTGCGGCCTTTTCGCCGCTACCTGCCATGCCCGCGCCTTTGCCCGCGGGCACATTGTTGGTGATGCAACCGAGTTTGAAACTCTCAGCTTTCAGCCGGTCGAGCGCAGCGACCATCTCGGATCTAATGTCGCCCGACAGGCACGCGATTACCGATGCCCCGTCGAGTTCGTGCCCCATAGCCCGTACTTCGGTGGCGAACAACGAGTCGAATTCCTCTGCGCTGCATTCGGCGCGCTCGAACTTTGCCCATGCATTGCTATTGGGGTTGGCCGAGTTGACGCGTCGAACAAAATCTCGTGGCAGGCCTCGCGTGGCCTCCATCGCATTGAACGCCTCGAACGGCGACGAGGTTATCACGCCCCCGAAATCGAAGATTACGGTGTTATACGACATGATTCTGTTCAAGCTACCGATGTGCCGAACAGCGATCCGATAGCAGCGGTTGCGGCCATGGCAAACGCGCCCCAGAAAGTGACTCGCAATACCGCTTTACCAATTGGCGCACCGCCCGCCTTCGCGCCAACCGCGCCGAGAATTGCCAGAAACAGCAACGCTGCAGTCGACACCATCCAGCTCAAAAAGGCCGCCGGCGAGAGCGGTACCATTGCCAGCGGCAAAGCAGCGCCAACTGCAAATGCAGCTGCTGAGGCGACCGCCGCCTGCACGGGTCGCGCCGCTGTGTGCATCGCCATCCCTAACTCATCTCGCAAATGGGTGGCCAGCGCATCATGCGCGGTGAGCTTGTCCGCGACCTGCCCAGCGAGCGCCCGGTCGAGGCCGCGCGCTTGATATATGCCGACCAGTTCCTCGCGTTCCTTTTCGGGAACGGTGTCAAGCTCAGCCTTTTCGCGTTGGCGGTCGGCAGCTTCGGTGTCGGCTTGCGAACTGACCGAGACATATTCGCCCGCGGCCATCGACATCGCGCCTGCGACCAGACCCGCAATGCCGGTCATCAATATCGTCGCGGGGGACGCCTGCGCCGCGGCGACCCCAACAATCAGGCTTGCGGTCGAAACGATGCCGTCATTGGCGCCGAGCACCGAGGCACGCAACCAGCCGATGCGGTCGATCAGATGCGCTTCCTTATGTCTCGGCATCGGGCTACCTCCGTTTTCAATATTGCAGTTCAAGCCCCGGGCGGTTCCAGCGCGTCTTCACCAAACGCCCACTGCCCGACAGGCAGATATAGGCGTCCATCATATCATCGCCGCCAAAGGCGATGTTGGTGGTGAAGATATCGTCGGTGGCGACGAATTCGACCAGCTCGCCGTCCGGAGAAATCACGCTGATCCCGCATTCGCCGATCGTGGCGACGCAGATATTGCCGCCCGCTTCCATGCCAAGGCTGTCGAAGAATTTATACCCCGCGGGGCGATAAACCGGAATACCGGGGCCGCCGGGGCCAGCATCGGGCGCGACCTTGCCGGGCGAGGTGATGTTGAACTTCATCAACCGGCATGTGTAGGTTTCAGCGGCATACAGAGTGTTGCCATCGGGTGACAAGCCAACGCCATTGGGGTTGTTCGACGGGAAGATGACTTCTTCCAGATGGTTGCCGTCGGCTTTCGCGTAGAAAATGCCGACTATGTCATGAGTGCGTTTGGCGTAGTCGACCTTGCCGTGATCGGTGAACCAGAAGCCGCCATGTGCATCGAATACGATGTCATTGGGTCCGCGCAATATGCAGCCATGATCGCCCGATTTGTACAGGACTTCAACTTCGCCGGTGTCGATATCGATCCGCTCGATCCGGCCGCCCGAATAATCCTGCGCAATGCCGTGGGGGACGAGATAGCCGCCGCTATCGAGATATTCGAAGCCACCATTGTTGCAACAATAGAGCTTGCCATCCGGGCCGAGAGCCAACCCATTTGGCCCGCCACCGGTTTTTGCTACAACTGAAGTGCTGCCATCGGGCCGGACGCGCGTGATCTGGCCCAAGGCGATTTCGACGAGAATGATGCTCCCATCGGGCATCACGACTGGTCCTTCCGGAAACCGAAGGCCACCAGCCAACAGCTCAAATTCCGCCATGATATTCTCTCCCGTGTGCTTTAGTGTGGTTCTTTGCCGGGCGGTGTCCGGTCGCCCTCTCCCAATTCAAGCTGCATATACACAGTATCGAGCCAACGCCCGAACTTTCGCCCGACCGACCGCATCCGGGCGGCATGTTCGAATCCCATTTTCGCATGCAGTGCAACCGAGGCAGGCTCGCCGCCGCCAATGACAGCCATCATTTGCCGGAAACCGCAATCAGTCGAAGCGACAATCAGTGCACGCATCAGCATTGAGCCAACACCATTGCCCGCCTGATCGCTGCGGACATAGATAGAGTCTTCGCAAGCAAAGCTATAAGCAGCGCGGTCGCGGAACTGAGTGACATAGGCGTAGCCGACCACTTCAGCGCCACGCGCGGCGACCAGAAATGGCCAACCCTTTGATGTGATCTCGGCAATTTTTTGTTCAGTTTCCACAGCACTCCGCGGGACGGTGTCAAAACTCGCGGTCCCCGAACGAACATGCTCTGCGTAGATCGAAGCGATCTCCTCTGCATCGTCGGCGGACACTTGCCGTATAATGATCGATTCATCGTCCTGCATAAATGTCGGGCTGACATAGAATAGCGGACATGAAAAGCATTTTGCCGCGTTTTGATGTCGATCAACAACAGAGGCGCAAATAGATGTAAACCTCAACAATGAAGTCGGCTCGCCGAGTCGGTTCGTTTGGGAAGGAAACGACGATGAAATCTATCATGGTTCATGCAGGAAGCGATTCAGGTTTTGACAGCCGGTTGCAGGTCGCGCTCGATCTGGCGCGACGGTTCAACGGACATCTCTCACTGATTTTACCGCGCCCGCCGCAAGACTATGTCGCATTCGACATGTTCGGCGGCGCGCATTTTCTGGCCGAGGCTTATGACGCAGCGGAGAAAGAGCGCGAGAAAATGCAGGCGCGGATCAACGCAAAATTGAAGGTCGAGAGCTTGCCATGGGACTGGCAGATATTCGATGGCACTACCGCCGATGCACTGGTCAACGCCGCGCGGTTGGGCGATATCATGGTGATGTCGCTCGATACCACTTCGACAGGCGCACCCGGACATGGCCGCGCATTGGTGAGCGACGTCGTCACCGCCTCGCGCACGCCGGTTCTTGCAGTACCTGTCGGATGCAAAAGCCTGTCATTCGACCGCGCGATGGTCGCCTATGACGGCGGCTTCGAAGCGGCTAATGCCTTGCGCGCGGCGCTGCCGATGCTCGCGGCATCGGGCGCGGTTCGGATTTCCGAAGTTGAGGCGTCCCCCGACGAATTTCCGGTTACCGACGCTGCCAGCTATCTCTCGCGGCACGGCGTCTGTGCCGAAATCGCGGTGGCGGCCAAGGGCGACACCAGCATCGAGGAACGATTGCTGGCTGAAGCCAAGGATTGGCGGCCCGATTTCCTTGTCATGGGGGCCTATGGTCATGGCAAATGGCGCGAGACGCTATTTGGCGGGGTGACCCGCTTCCTGCTTGGCGAGTTAGGTGTGCCGGTTTTGTTGGCGCATTAATATCTTTGCCTAATACGCCGAACGAGAATTTGCGTCGGGGGGTGGTTTAACCCTCCGCGCTGCCCTATCTGGAACCGCAACAGAAGATGTTTCGGGACCAGAATTTATGACAAGCACATATCCAACTAATTTGGGCATTTACGTGGGCGGCAACTGGCGGTCTGGTGAGGGCCGCGACAGCCATAAGGTAATTAATCCCGCGACCGGCGATGTGCTCGCCGAATTGCCTTTGGCAACCGCGGCGGACCTCGACGAGGCGCTTGAGGCGACTGCGAAGGGCTTTGCCTATTGGCGTTCGGTTGACGTCAACGAGCGCGCTGGAATATTGCACAAGGTTGCCGACCTTATTCGCGAACGCGCTGAAACCATTGCGGTATTACTCACCACCGAACAGGGTAAGCCGCTCGCAGAAGCGCGCACCGAAGTACTGTCCTGCGCCGCTCAGTTCGACTATTTCGCCGAAGAAGCCAAGCGGAGCTATGGCCGCGTGCTGGTTCGCCCAACGGGGCAACGCGCGCTTGTACTGAAACAGCCGGTCGGCCCGGTCGCAGCTTTCTCTCCGTGGAATTTCCCAGTCAATCTGATGTGCAAGAAAATGGCGGCAGCTTTGGCCGCTGGCTGCTCGATCATCGCTAAGCCTCCTGAGGAAACTCCTGCGAGCACCAGCGCGATCATGCAGTGCGTCATCGACGGCGGTGTGCCGGGTAACGTCGCTCAGCTTGTTTACGGTGTGCCTGATTTGGTCAGTCGGCACCTGATTGCTTCACCGATCATTCGAAAGGTCAGTTTCACTGGATCGGTCCCGGTTGGCAAACATCTGCTCAAACTCGCCGCCGACGGCGTAAAGCGCACGACGATGGAACTCGGCGGCCACGCGCCGGTCATCATCTTCGACGATTGCGATCTCGACAAGGCAATCGCGCTGTCCGCGACCACCAAATTCCGCAATGCAGGACAGGTCTGCATCTCGCCCACACGTTTCTATGTGCAGGAAAATGTTTATGACCGCTTCGTTGCCGGTTTTGCCGAGCGGGCAAAACAGGTTCGCGTCGGTAACGGCCTTGATGCAGATACGGTCATGGGACCTTTGGCAAACGACCGGCGGCCATCCGCCATCGAAGCGTTGGTTGATGATGCCACCGCCAAGGGTGCCAAGCTGCTCAGCGGCGGAGCGCGCGGCAATAAAGGCTATTTCTACCAGCCCACGGTGCTGGCCGATGTGCCGATGTCAGCCGACGTCATGGATAACGAACCCTTTGGCCCGGTGGCGTTGATGCGCCCGTTCAAGACCTTCGGCGAAGCGGTTGAACAAGCCAACCGCTTGCCCTTTGGTCTGGCTGCTTATGCTTTCACGGAAAATGCCCGGCAGGCGAATCTCGTCGTCGATGCACTCGACACAGGAATGGTCGGCCTCAACAGCTTTGCGATCTCGATGCCCGATGCACCCTTTGGCGGAGTGAAGGAATCGGGCTTTGGCAGCGAGGGCGGCCCTGAAGGACTCGACAGTTATTATGTCACCAAAGCGGTTCACCAATATTGATTAAACGGCAATTTTATCTCACCGGGGGTCTGGCCGCTGTGGGCCTCGGCGCGATTGGGGTGTTTTTGCCGTTATTGCCAACGGTCCCGTTTCTGATCCTTGCCGCCTTTTGCTTTGCCCGAAGCAGTCCAAAGCTTGAAGCACGATTGATGAACCACCGACGCTATGGCCATCATCTGGTCGCGTGGCGCGCAAATGGTGTTATCAATCGTCGCGCCAAATGGTCCGCGACCATAGCATTTGCCATCAGCATATTGATTGGTTTGATGGCCCTGCCCGTGCCGTGGTCGCTGATACCGATCGGGGTAGCGCTGATCTCGCTAACGTGGCTTTGGCGCAGACCCGAAGGTTAAATTGCGGCGTCGCGGACAACCGCGATGCCAGTTTCGCGTTGCACTTTTAACTCTGCCTTCAACTTGGCAGGATCGCGCGCGAAGACGAAACCGAAACTGACTCCGCCTTCTTTGCCAACGGTCGCATGATGCAGCTTGTGCGCTTGCACCAATCGCTTGGCATAGCCGCGTTTTGGAACCCAGCGGAAATAACGCTGATGCACCAGACCGTCATGGATGAAAGTATAAATTAAACCATAAACCGTGACACCCACCGCAGCCCACCAGAGGGCAGCCGAGTAATAATAACCGACGGTAAACATGCTGATTGCCGCCGTCGCGCCGACGATTGCGAACAAATCATTCTTCTCGAGCACATTGTCATGGGGCTCATGATGATCGCGATGCCAGTCCCAGCCCCAACCGTGCATGATATATTTGTGGCTCGCCCAAGCTACAAATTCCATCACAGCGACAACCATTACAACAATCGCAATTTTTTCGAACAGACTCACTCGTTCACGCCCCGCTTGTAATTACGCTGATATTCCCCGTGCGCTTTAGGCAACGCCCACCACGGGGTGCCTGGCGCAAGATGATGCTCGTGATGATAGCCGAAATGAAAGCAGCTGAAAAGCGACGCGATAACGCCAAAATCATTGGTGCGCGCATTGTGATGGTCGGAAAATTCCGAATCGTCGTGGCGGTGCGGCAGATAAGTGCCAAAATAGAAAAGCTGAAGCGACGAAGCGATTGCCGGAACAGCATACAGCAGAGTGATGTTCTGCAAAGGTACGTTCAGAACAAAGTAATAGCAGACCACAATCGTCGAAATGAAAGCAACTGACTGCAATCCGAAATAGCGCTTTAGAAACAACATATACC